>JAANMX010002714.1_pt1 | contig 16974 bp, 8 predicted proteins | sample 7279681 | NCBI WGS metagenome assembly JAANMX01 (sample SAMN14094542, study PRJNA606508) | bioreactor metagenome | isolation source: A lab-scale SPAN reactor treating ammonium-rich wastewater day 351 | place: Ireland: Galway | collected 2018-01-01
GCTTTCCATGTTTGTTCTTGGGGTGGCCTGTTCTCTGGTGTCCATGGGGCTGCCCAATGGGCATCGTGCGATGGCCGCCAATCTGCCTGTCATCATTGCCGCGAGTCTGGGGGCCAGGGTCCTGTGGAGCGGGCAGAAGGATGGAGTGTTCCTCAAATGGTCCAGAAGAATGGTTGTCACCCTCCTTCTCGGATGGGGAGCTTATGTCTCACTTTTTTACTTTCATATCGATGTCTGGCAGGACCGTCGTGTCATCCGCTGCCAGGAATATGATGAGAACCGTCGTGCCCTGCGCATCCGCGAGCGTGTGGCGGATTATGATGTTTATATAACACCCTATGAAAAAGACCTGGATCGATTGTTTTCCGGCCGCTCGGGTTTCGAGGTCTTCCATTATGGGGCCTGGCTGCCTCCCAACTGGAAACAGCGCCAGCATTCAGTCCAAGCCACCCTGTCGGTTAATTCTCTCAGCGGTTTGCTGGAAAGCATTTTTCCGCCCACCCATTGGACCCGAGAGTTCGATCCGGCCGGTTCCCCCTGCGGCTGGGAGTATATTACAGGTTCGGAGCCTCTCGGATTTCCACAGTTTGCACAAATGTGGAGCGAGGAAGGAGCTGCTCATGGGACTTTGATGTTCCCACAGTCGGGTGTGGCGGAGATCTCCTGTGAAGGGTGCCTGCTCGAAATGGAATCTCCTGTGCCTTCAGAACCTCAGGAGAATCGTGGGAAGTTCAAGGTTTTACGTGGGCTGAACCGTCTTGCCATCAAACCTTCAAGGCCAGATCAAAACCCACCCCAGTATCTGTCGATCACTTTCCAATCGGAAAATGGCCAGGTCGAAAAGCATGCCATCAACCCGGGGCTGCTCTATTCCATCCCTTTATGCGGCTGGTTGAAGTCTGTAGAACAATTCGACCGCAAACGAGAGCATTCTCTTGCTCCAGCCACCTATGCGGTGACACCGGCAATTTATACCCATCACATGAAGGAAGAACCGCTCGATTCCCCCGCTCCGGTGGTAATCACCACTTACCGGGCAGTCGCCAGCCTTCCTGAAGGGACACATCTTTTTGTCATTGACCTCAATGACTCCAGGACAGTATCTGTCCGAATCGGCGAGGGGAAGAATCTCTTTGAGGGGCAGGATCCTGCCAGGCTTTATAACTTTTTCCTTCGTTCGGAAGAGGCCAATAACAAGGTGATCGAAATCACGAAGATCGATGACCGGGGAGTTGCCGCCATCTCTCTGGACAGGCTCCTCGAGGATGGCCGGCGTGAAGTGCCTCCCTATGCCTGGTTTGAACCTGTCCAGCTGGAGCCTTGAAAGCCTGTTGTGAAAAGGCCTCCTTGGCTTCAATCAATCGATTCCCATCTTCTGGTCAAAAATGATTCCTTTCGGAACCGCTTCCTTGGCCAGTTCCACCAGATGGCGGTGGTGGGTGAAATAGATGATCTGAATCGATTTCGACAGGTCAGCGAATACCTCGAAAGCGGCTTTGGCCCTCTCGTCATCAAAATTAATGAGGACATCATCCAGAATCAGGGGGTAATGATCTGTCTGGTTCGATGGTGATGGATGGGAACTCTTATTGAATCCCGAATTCAGGGTCAGGTTCCCCAGGCGAAGCGCCAGATAGAGCTGGTCCAGGGTCCCGGAGCTGAGCTGGTTCAGGGAAAGGTGGTTGTTTTCACTGGAAACAACCTGCAGGAAAGGGCGCTGGTTTGCATCGATCTCCATCTGGAGGGACTGATAGGCATTCCTGGTGAGCTGAGAAAAAAATCTGGAGGCTTTCGACAGCATCGGCGCCTCAAATTCTTTCAGGAAAGTGCGGATTTGGCTTTGCAGCAGATCCAGCGCCAGCCTGTGGCGCTGATAGTTGCGCACATGCTTCGTGATGTCGGACAAAATCAGCTCATTCGATAAAGCGATGTCCGCCAGGTTGGCATTCCCATCAAATTTATTGAGATCGTTCTGGATTTGCCCGATCTGTTCGGACACAGTGTTTTTCCTCTGGCCCAGTTCTTCGATCTGGTTTTTGATCACTGTGATCTCACCGGCCAGCTGATCCAGATCGATCCCCTCAAGGCTGTCCAGGAGAGATTCCACCTTTCCATCGACCGACAGATTTCTCAGCTGCGAATCCACAGCCCCCAGCTGGGAAGATAAGTCCCGATGTCGATCCCATCGTTCTTCAGCAACAGACAGCTCCTCAATCAGCCCACAGCCAGCTTCCTGGATCAGCTTCTGAAGAAGGGTTTCTGCCTCCTGAAGGCTGTGTTGCGCCTTCTCGATTTTTGCCTGATTGCTTCGCAGATCATTCTCGATCGTCTGCCGGGTTTTGACCTCATCGATCACCTTCTTCAGCCGCTCACTGAGCCTTTCCACTGCCAGATCGGGTTGAACCCCCGCCAGGTCTGGAGCGTACCGGTTCACCAGGCCTGCCGTTTCTTTCGTGAACTCATCCAGTGCCTTCTCCATGCTGTCGATGCGCTGCTGCTGATTCTGGATGGATTCCATGGCTGCATGGGCGCTGTCGAGCAGGCCCAGAACCACATGCAGATTCTCGGGAGTCACCTGGATGTGTTCCCCGAAGACCCCGGCTTTCTCTGCCCACTGGCCATTTACCTTTTTGAGATTGTCGATTTCATTCTGCTGCTGAATCTGCACCTTTCTGATCTCTTCGTTTGTGCGGGCAATCTGTCCCTGGATCTCGGTTCTCTGCTTTTCCAGGGTTTCATTGTTCTGGACTGCTTGGCGGGCCTGCCCACGAATCTCCCGAAGCTGAATTTCACCCCCGGGATCATTGATCTGCAGGTTGCTCAATTCCTTCCTGAAACGCGCTTTCAGATCGGAGATTTCAGATTTCAACCTTACAATCGCCTGTTCATCGTTCTGAATTTCTTTGAATATGGCACTCAAAGCGGGGATTTCCTGAACCCAGGCCAGCATTTCGAAAGGGGTTCTCGGATTGACAGCGGTTTCCTTCCAGATGGCCTGCCATTCATTCTCTTTCTGGGACAATCGTGCCGATAAAAGCTCCAGCTGGCCTTCATTCAGCTGAAGCAGCCTTTTGTCTTCTTCGATCGCAGCGGTCAGGGTGGCATAACGCGCGACCTGCCCGGCTTCACGGCGAAGGCGATCCGCGAGGTTATCCGCATTTTCAACCTGGTGTTCGTATGCCTCCGGCAGAGGCCTTTCAGGATCGAACTCTTTTTCCTCGGCAGAGATGTTCTGTTTGTCGAGCCAGGCCTTGCGGACCAGGGACCAGCCCAGATCCCGTTTCATTCGGGCCGTTTCCAGGTCCTGCTCTGTGGGGACACTCAGGTTGCGTTCAAGTGCGCTGATCTCTTTTTCATTAACGCTGATACGGTTTCGAGTTTTCTGGATCTCGGATTGAATTTCTTTTTTGCCGTTCTCCAGTTCCAGGAACTCTTTTTGAAATTGTTGAATGGTTTCAGGGCGCGGGAAGGGTGAGGTCGCCAGTGATTCAAGGGATCCCTGCCAGCCGGTCAACCGGCTCAGCCCGAGCCTGGAACGCTGCTGAAGATCTGCCAGGTGGTCTTCCTTTTCCTGAAGATCCCTTTCCGGATCGCCGCGCTCTTCAAGGATGCCAAGGAGGTTTTTCAAGATCGAAAGGTCACGGACCGCTGGCATTCCATCCAGGGTCTTCTGATCCACCTCAAGCCTGGACTGCAGCTCCCTGATCTGCCCCTGGGAACTGGACAAGCGGCTGTGCAGCGTGTTCAGTGAATTGACCAGATCCGTGAGTTCTTTGCGTTGCTGGGGAACTGGATTGGTATCCCGGACCTGATCGAGGGTGGCTGTTCCGGGGATGGCTGCTGTGGCCTGCCGGGCAGTTGTCCGATAATCCTCGGTGTTTTTTTTGACCTCGGGGAGATCTTCAGCTGCATCCCGGTAACTCTGAAGCCTTTTGACAAGCGACTGAACCTGCTCCTCATAACCCGGATCAATCGATGTTCCTTTCACAGATTCGAGCCGTTCTTCCAGCCTCTTTTTTTCCAACTCGAACTCAGCGAGGTGTTCCCGGGAACGGGCCAGCTGGCTCATGGCATTGATCCGTCGATCCTTGAAATCGGCGGGCAGCCTGCGGACTTCTCCCAGAGAGTCAAGGTCTTGCTGAAGAGCCTTCCTCTCATTGGCCAGTGGCAATGCGGAATGAAGACGCTGAAGCCGGTTGCTTTGAATCTCCTGCTCCCGGATGGTGTTCTGGATATCGGAGCGTTCCTGTTCTCTGGCGGTTTTTTCTTTCAGAAGGTTCTTGTAGGTCGATGCCTGGGAATCCCTCTGATGGATCTCCCGGGTGTTCTCTTCGTATGACTTGAGCAGCTGGTTAATGCTCTGGTTTTGCCCTCGTGGCTTGAAAAGGCTGTCACAGGTGTCTTCCAGTTCTTTGATCAGGCGGGCGAGATCCAGCCCCCCAAGCAGAGATGAAAGCAGTGCGGTATCGGTCAACCCCTGAGCCAGCTGTTCGGCGCCCCTTTTGAGCTCGACATGGTCAATTCCATATCGCATCTGAAAATCGCTCAGAGAAATATTTCCAAGGAAATTCAGGACTGTTTCTGAGGAGATGCTCTGCTGGTTTTCATTAGAAAAGATGTCTTTTGTCCCCTTGCGCCTCTGGAAAAAAAGATTCTTTCCCTGAGCATTGATAAACTCGCCTGCTGCCAGCAGATTATTCTGCCCATGGAAGAAGCCATCTTCACAGGTACGGGGAAAGTCACAGATCAGGCAGCTCAGTGCACGCAAAGCGGTGCTTTTCCCTGCCTCATTCGGGCCGTAAATAATATGTATCCGGGGCTCTCCCTGATTCCCTTCAGGGAACTCGAACTGTTTATCGGTGAAATGGCCATACCGTACTAATCCCAAACGCCGGATCCTCATCGATTTTTCCCCCCTGTCAGCTTGCTCAGGAGAATCTGGCGGGTATCCAGCAGCAGATCTTTGAGCTCCTTCGAATCCTGGCCGGGTGAGACCATGGGGATCTGCTCCCGATATTTCACCAGCTTGTTTTCCAGATCCTTGTGCGAAGATGCCAGCTCCTCCTCGAGCTGCCCTGCAGCATCCATTGCCTCGATCCTCTGGAGCAGCCCGGCCAGGAAGGGGTTGTCGTGTGAGAGCGTTTCCAGGGCAGTCTTCGTTGTGGTCTCGGCTTTCACTGTCTCCAGCCACATTCTCGGACCTCCGATTGTGTTCACCTGGACCTGGGCGCGGGCACGAAAAGAGTCCAGGTCAGCTCGAATCCCACAGTCGAGGCTGGTTTCCCCCTTCAGGCAGATTCGTATGGCCAGAAGCCTTCCATCCTCTGTTCCATGAGTTTTCAAGAATGCCTCCAGTGATTCTCCGAGATGCCTGTCGAATCCGGATTCATCGATCCCTTCGAGATCGATGTCCACCTGAAACCAGCGCAGCACATCCAGGGAATGATGCTCCATCCTCGTGACCCGGCCCTCATCAACTGTGACCAGGGTGCATCCCTTATCTCCCTGCTCCCGAATGTGGCGCCCTTGAATATTTCCAGGAAACAGCACCGGAGGATCTTCATTGAGCAGCATTCGCTTATGGATATGCCCCAAGGCCCAGTACTGGTATTTTTTTCCGAGCAGATCATTGACTGTGCAGGGAGCATAGGGTTCATGTTCGCTGAATCCGGTAGCGCTGGTGTGCAGCAATCCGATGTTGAAAAAGCCAGCCTTCCCGGAGGGGTAACCTTCCACAAAACCTGGTTCGACCTCCCTGTTGTTGAAACTCCTTCCGTGGATCATGACTCCGAGGGCATCCAGAGCGATCGATTCCGCCTTCTTTGAATCGAACTGGATGACATGGCCGGGATAGGGCAGGTTGAATGTTATTTTCCCGATATAATCATGGTTCCCTGCCACCAGGAACACCCGGATCCCGCTTTCCTTAAGGCGGTTCACTTCATTGCAGAAGAAGATGCCTGTGTTGAAATCCTCCCAGTCCCGGTCAAACAGATCACCGGCGATCAGGACAAATTGGACCTCTTTTTCCAATGCCAGGTCTACGAGATTCCTGAAAGCCTCACGTGTCGCCCCTTTGATCCTTTCCTCCGGAGCGCCTTCGTACCGTTCAAGGCCCTTGAAGGGACTGTCGAGATGAAGATCGGCGGCATGAATGAATGAAAAAGCCATTGAGGCTCCTTTCCGAAAAACTCAACTGATCTTATCGACTCAATACAAAAGCCTTCCAGTTCAGCTTCCATCCCGTTTAGGGATGGCCATGGACCCCATAGTCTGAAATGGAGGTGCGACAGAAATCCGGATCACTTCGTATGGGGAAGCCTCTCCGCCAGAATTTCAGCGACATCCCTGACAGCGATCTGCTCATGGCCCAGCGATTTCATGCCATCGGAGAGCATGGTTTTGCAGAATGGACAGGCCACCGCCAGCTGATTCACTCCGTTGGCGATCACCTCTTCGGAACGATCGATGTTGATCTGTTTATGCCCGAGGTGCTCCTCCATCCACATGCGGCCCCCACCGGCCCCGCAGCAGAAGCTCGTGTCACGTGAACGAGGCAGTTCTGTTGTCGGAAGTCCGACAAAATCGAGCAGGTGGCGCGGGGCCTGATAGACCCCATTGTGCCGTCCGAGATAACAGGAATCATGGTAAGCAGTAAGCTGCGAAATGCTCTGGCCATTGCAGGCCAGCCGGTTGGTTCGAATCAGTTCTTCGAGGAAGGTGGTGTGGTGGTAAACCTGGAAATGCCCGCCGAGCTGGGGATATTCATTGGCGAGAGTATGAAAGCAATGGGGACAGGCGGTCACAATCTTCTTGACACCATGGCTGTTGAGGATATCCACAGCCACCTGCGCCAGAGTCTGATACAGGTATTCATGCCCGATGCGGCGCGCCGGGTCGCCACAACAGGATTCTTCATGGCCCAGAATTGCGAACCGGACACCCGCTGATTGAAGCAGCTGCACCAGCGCCCGTGAAACCGGTTTGCTTCGCGCATCGAAGGAACCTGCACATCCCACCCAGAAGAGAACCTCCGGATCCTCCGCTTCGTGAATGAGCTTCACCCCCAGGTCACGCGCCCAGTCCGCACGTGTGGCATTGTCCAGCCCCCAGGGGTTCCCCGCATTCTCCAGGTTCGTCAGGGTCACCTGGGCTTCACTGGGGAAACGGCTTTCCATCATGACCAGCGCACGGCGCAGATCCACAATCGCCGGAATATGCTCGATTTGCAGAGGGCACTGTCTCATGCAGGCTCCACAGGTGGTGCAGGACCACAGCTCGTCTTCGGTGATACTGTTCCCAACCAGCATTGGATACTCGGATATCTGCTGGCCCTGAAGGGTCTGTTCGGCAGCCGGCTGCCAGACCTTTCGGATCGATTGCATGATCCGTTTTGGGGATAATGGTTTCCCGGTCTGTGAGGCAGGGCAGTGGATTTCGCAACGCCCGCAGCTGACACAGGTATCGCTGTCGAACAGGGTCTTCCAGGAGAACTGGTCCACAGTCGTTACTCCGAAAGATTCGGCTTCTTCAAGATTTGGGATGGGCGCCAATGTCCCAGTGGAACCAGGCCGTTTGAAAAATATCCCCATCAATCCAGTAAAGGGGTGGCGCAGAATGCTGTAACCGAATCCACCGATGATGAAAAAAGAGAGAAGCGCATGGCCCCACCATGCCATCCAGTGAAATGAAAGCGCCCGTCCTGGTGCGGATGTAATCATTTTCGAAATTGTATAACCGACTGGGGAAGCCCATTTCTCGAGAACCGGATCAGCTTCTCTCACAGTTCCGCCATCGATGACAAAAGCGGAATGCGAGATGCGGGCACCCTCCACAACAAACCCACTCAGGCACACCACCAGCAGCAGGACTGTCCACTTTCCAAACCCGGTAATGCCATACAGGTAACCAGGCTTTTCAACAAAGCGACGGTAGAGCGCCATCAGGCAGCCGACAATCACCATCACACCGGCGGCATCCAGGATGAATGAAAAAACGATGTAAAAGGTCCCATGAAAAAACCAGGTGGGCTGATGCCCCAGCACGCCCTGCCCGATATCCCTTTCGATTGCGACCAGAGTCGTTCCAATGAAAAGGAGAATGAATCCGACTAAAATCAGGGTGTGCATCTGGCCGGCATAGATGTGTTCAATCATGCGCCGTTGCCCGAATACAGACCGAACAACGCCTTTGATCCGCTCCCAGGGGTGATCCCAGCGGATATCAGCCTGGCCGATAACCCGCCACATCTGGAATCTGTGGTAAAGGCCATAGATGATTGCGGCCAGCAGGAGCAGGCCGATTCCCATGATGAGGAAATCGATTCCGGAAAACTCAACATTCCAGTAAATCGGCCGAGTCAGTTGGATTGGCATTCAAAGCCCCCTTGTCAACCTTGTTCTAAATAGTTTTGGATTCCATGGATTTAAACTCATAATACCAAAAGCAGGAAACGAGGCGATTGTATTCCAGTGAGTTTTCTTTTTCAGCCTTGTGGTTAATCTTTCATAAGGGGAAAGCATGAATGCCAATAGAAAAATGTCCGATCTGTAAAAAGGCTCGAGACCGATTCGAAGAGCCGGCGAAGTGGATTCCCTTTTGCTCAAAGCGTTGCAAGGATATCGATATGGGAAAATGGCTCACAGGCCATTACCAGATTCAACGGGACCTGGAAATTGAGGATCTGCTGGAGGCTGATCCGGAGGCCATCCCGGAGGATACCCGGGAGTGATCGATATCCCGCATACTGTGGTTCCGATGAAAGGATAAGTTTTTTGATTCTATTTCCATGCTCCTTGTGGCAGTTCCTGGCCAGCACTCTCACCGGCCTGATGCTGGGGTTTGCATTTCTTGATTCACGGCTTTCTATATGGGGGTGGATCGGGCTTGTTCCTCTGATCCTGCTTCTTCGATATAAAGACCACTCCAGAAATTTTTTGGCCGGCTGGCTGGTTGGTTTTTTCTGGTTTTTGGTGGCCTGCCACTGGTTGCGTCATGTTACCTGGATCGGGTGTTTCAGCCTCTGCCTTTTCGAGGCCACCTGGCTCGGGTTGTGGATGATGCTGGCCGGTTTGTTTCCTCTCTTCTGGCGAATTCTGGTTTTTCCCTCGCTGTGGGTCGCTGAGGAATTCCTCCGTTCGAAAGGGGAACTGGGATTTTCCTGGAACCTGATCGGTCATCTTTCCGGACCGCTGGCCCCGCTCGCACAGGGTTGGGGTGTTTTCGGGATCTCGTTTCTGATGGTTGGATTCAATGCACTGCTGGCCTGGCTGGTTGCCTGTTACCTGCTGAAGAGGCGGTCGGCAGCCATGCCCGAAGGGGCTGGATTTTTTCTGATTCTTCCACTGATCTGGCTGGGGGTCGGGTGGTGGGAAATCCAGCCGGTTCCAAAACCTTCCGATCAGATTCGTACCGCAATCGTTCAGGGGAACTTTCCACAGTCTCTGAAATGGCAGGTTCCAGTCCAGGAAGCAGTGGACCGTTATGTGAATGAAACTTCCAGGCTCGCTTTCAATGAACCAGTTGATCTGATCTGCTGGCCGGAGGTTTCTATCCCGGCCATTCTGTCCGAATCGCCCTCGTTATTTGAGTTTCTGGCTGGCAGGGTGATTGACTGGCGGGTTCCTTTGCTTTTCGGGATCCTGGATGAAGATTCCCGCATCAGGAAACCTTTCCCATTGTATAACAGTGCAGTTCTGCTCGATCCAGCAGACCTGAATTCCAGCCAGAAATTCACCGATCCGCGGCAGGTCAGCTGGTTTTTAAGGGGAGAACCACAGCAGAAGGCTTCTGGTTCTGCGATCCTGCCCTCAGCAGAAGCTTCGTTTCCAGATTTAGGAGTTCTTGGTTCACCTTCGGCATGGCGAAATAACCTCCGTGATGTCATCCGGGTCTATGATAAGGCTCGCCTGCTTCCGTTTGGGGAATATGTCCCGCTGGGGAAGGTTTTGACTTTCATTCAGGATTTTGTCGAAAAAAGTGGTGGAGGGGCTTTTTCCAGCGGCCGGGCAGGCAAGGTTCTTGAGACCCGGTTTGGCCCGATCGGCCCGCTCATCTGTTTTGAATCGACTCATGCCGGACTGGCTCGGCGTGCTGTGCTGAATGGAGCAGTTGTTCTGGCGAATCTGACCAATGATGCCTGGTTTCTGCAGTCCGCTGCTGCAGAGCAGCATGCCCGGCAATGCCGTTTCCGAGCCATTGAAACCGGGCGTGCCGTGATCCGAGCTGCCAACACCGGCATTTCAGGAATTTACCTTCCAAACGGGGATTTGACCTCTGAGCTGCCACCCTGGACTGTTTCAGGCGCCATCGCCGATGTCCCTCTGTTTGAGCATCTGACCTTTGCGGTGCGGGTGGGGGATTTTTTTGCCTGGCTCTGCCTGGTCTGTCTGGCTTTTTCTGTCAATCTCATGCGTGCGATGCCCCGTCACATGGCGGAAGCCCTCGAGCCTCCTTCTTGACGGATGCCGGGGTGATCCGGATACTCAAAATTTGCAATTTGACCGTTTGCGGGAGGAATAAACAGTGACCCAGGCTGAACAGACCGAAGACTTTCCAATCCAATACGATGGCCCCAGCCCACTCTGGATCCTCCTGCTTCACTGGAAAATGATTTGTGGAATTACGCTGGTGGCGATGATCCTGGCTGCGTTGGTGTCAGGCTTTGTCCCCAAGGTCTTTCAAGCCAGTTCGACCCTGATGGTCGCTTCTCCACGCTATACTCAGAACCTGAAACTCCCTCCTCCCAGCATCGACATGACCACAGTCAAAACTCTGTCAAACTCCTATACCACCTACCAGATTGTCATCAGCCGGCTGAGGACACAGGCCGGGATCATCAATTCACTGCATGATAAAATTCAATCCGAAGACCCCTGGGCAGCGATTGCAGCCACCTCAGCCACTGAGGCAGCCAATCTTCTGGGTTGGCCCCTTGATGAATCCTTTCGAGAAGCCTGGGCTGATTTGCCACCCGCTTATCTTCTGCCGGCCTATCTGGGATTTGATGAGGATTTCTTTGCTGAATTGGACCCGATTCAACTCGGTAAATATTTGAATTCTCAAATTAAAACATCCAAAGAAACCAACATGACTACAGAGTATCAGCCGTTAATTACTCTGACAGCAGAAAGTAGCAGCCAGCAAGCGGCTGCCCTGCTGGTTTTTATCTGGTCGAAAACCATCCAGGGCATCATTCAGACAGATTTCATTGGCCCGGTTTTCAAAGATCAGGTTAAGCGGCTCTCTCAGATTCAAAATACCGATGAAGCCCTTGAAGATGTGCACAAGCAGATTCGAGATCTGCTTGTCCTGTCTGAAATTGATCTCAAAGAAAAAGAAAAGGAAGCAATTACTGCAACTTTGTATTCCGGTTCAAGCCCTCTATTTTCACTGCGGGAAACATTGACACGAGACACACTGAAAAACAGCGCCATCATACGAAATTTGCGCGCCATGCTGAATGATCTGGAATTGAATGGTGAATGGATCGGAAATCTGAACAACCTCGATGAAGTTCTCCAGGATCCTGAGAAAAAACATGTGGCGGATGGTGCACTCCTGGATGCGAACAAATCAGCGCTGCTGGAACTTGAGGCAGTTGCCAGCAGGCTCACCCAGATTACCGGGTTTGAAGAGAGATCTTCCAGTATCAGCTGGAATCCACCCTATTCACCGGATCAAATCCAATCTCTGGTAAAAAAGATAGGTTCCCTCAGGCAAGCCAATTCGGAAATCGAGCCTGAACTGCTGCAGTCCAGCAACCTCCCGGCAGGGGACATCAAAACAATAACCCAGGCCCGGGATTTCCTCGCTTCGGTGAATGAGGTGACCTATTACCTGCAGGGTGTGATTGGGCGCCAGGAGACATTCATAAAAACGACAAATGCACGAAAAGCTCTTCTCACCGCTGAAAAAGAACTCTACACAGCCCGCAAGGAAAACAATATCGAACAGATTTCAACTGATCTCAAAGTCCTCACTCAGGATCATCAGGTGGCCATGCAATCCCTGGGCAACCTGCTTGGCCAGCCAGGAGTGAACGAAAACAGCCCGGAAACCCTGGCACTCAAGGAAAAAATTCGAGGAATCGAAATCAGAATGAGTGAAATTGAAGACAAGCTGGCAACCATTCGTCTGCTGCTCGATCGGCTCGAAGAAAACCGCAAACATGCCTTTAATTTCCTCGAGCTTCAACGCACCTATTATGAATCGATCATTTCAAAGCTGACAGAGATTTCACAGGAACACATTCGGAACCAGAAAGAACTGAGCCTGGTGAATGAATCCAAGGAAACCCTGGAACGCCTTTCAAACCAGATGAATGCTCATATTCAGAATGTTCTCGTGAGACAGAATTCCTTGAAGCTGAAGCAGAATACTCTCCAGAAGATTTATGATAATTCCCTCGAAGATTTCGGAGGTGTTGAGGCTCTGAGTATTGATTATTCCAATGTGTTGAGGGTTCACCTGTTCAATCCCCCAGAACCTCCCAAAAATAAAGTTGCTCCATCGCGGAGCGTGATCGTACTGATCGCCGGTTTGTTGATTTTCCTGTTGACATCAGCTGGTTTCATCCTGCATGAGCGCCTCAGGATGCTCAGAGGAACTGGTGTGGTCTGAAAAACGGGATGGCGGGGGCTGGAAAGCTTCTTTAGTGGTATTGTCCCAGACACTCATCCACATCCCTTTTACACAGCTCCTCGCACTGATCAGGCATCGTTTGAAGAAGCAGCGGAGCCGTCTGTTTCCTTCTTACGAAGCCAGGAGGATCCGAAAAATTTTTTTACACGACTGGCCGCTTGCCCGCAGGCGAGCAAATCAGCCGGAAATATTCATCTCTCCATTAAATCCTGAACGGCTTGCCTGCCTTCTGGCAGCCTGGCGGGACCTCCAAAATGGAAAGATCACAGTCCTCAACCGGGTTGAAACATTCCCCCCTGGCAGTTTCTGGTCCCTTTTCGAGCAGAGGATTCTGCCTCCGCTGGTCATCGAAACACTCCACTACCACCAGGTCCTTGCTGATTGTGCCGAACTGCTCCATGCAGATGCGTGGCCGAATGACACAGAAGAGTTCCCGGATCGCCAGGGAGTTTTGGATGCCATCCAGGAGATCATCCGTTCCTGGCGGGAAAAATTTCCGGTTGGTTCAAATGCCGGCTGGACAGCCTTTGCAGCCGCCTGGCGGGTGGGTGCCTGGCTGAAAATCGACCAGATCCTTTCAATGTGGCCGCTGAAAAACTCCGATAACCTTCGTGGCATGCTGGCTGTAGCGCTTTTCGAGCAGGGGCTGTTTATCGAGCGCAACCTGGAGAGCCATCTGGGAGGCAATCATCTCCTTAACAATCTGTGCGGGCTGGCTCAGCTGGCCGGATATTTCGAGGGGCCTGCTTCGGAACGGTGGATGAAAATCCTGCGGCGTGACCTTCCTGTCCAGTTGAAAAAACAGATTCTTCCCGATGGCGGACATTATGAACTCTCGCCCATGTATCACTGCCTGGTGATGTCCGACCTCTTGTCGGCCGCTGAATCTCTCCGGACAGTCGATGCTGGCTGGGTGGAGGAACACCTCCATGAACCTGTGCAGCGGATGGGTGGTTTCCTCGCCGCTGTCCTCCATGATGATGGAGATATCCCATTCTTCAATGATGCGGTCCTTGGGCAGGCTCCATCTCCCATGGATCTGTTCCAGCGCCTGGAAAGGTTGGCTGGATCTGAAGTCGATCCAGCCGGAGAAAAGGCGGCCACACCGAATGTGTTGACTCACTCTGGCTTTGTCCGTCTCAAAGCCAGGGGGCTGACTGCGATTATCGACCAGGGGCGCTTGGGGCCGGATGAACTCATGGGGCATGTCCACAGTGATGCCCTGTCATTTGAAGTGTCTTTTAAGCACCAGAGGGTATTGGTCAATCGTGGTGTGTATGAATACACATCAGGCCCCAGAAGGAACGAGGCGCGCTCGATCCGCTCCCACAATACCCCCTGTGTGGATGATTGTGAGCAGGCTGAAATCTGGAGCAGCTTCCGTGTGGGACAGCGCCGCCACCTCGATGAACATTTTTTTATTGAAACCGGGGATGGATGGCGTGCGGGGGGGGGGTGGCGGACCCCCGGGGGAGTCTCGATTCAACGCTCCATCATCCTGACAGGGCAGGGAAGGCTCGAGGTCTGGGATTCCATCAAAGGGGAGGGATCTCACAGCATTTCGATTCCATTCCACTGGGGTCCTTCTCTCGAGGTGAGACTTTGTTCACAATCGCCTTTCACACAGGGGCTGGGCGCCTGCCGGGAATGGGAGATCCATGGACAGGATGTGAAATTTTATGGGAAAACTTACTCACACCCGCCTGGCGAACTGCTTGCGGAACCGACCACCTGGTGGCCCGGTTTTTACCGTGAGGAAAGAATCGAACGGTTGAAATTCCATCAAAATTCAGCCGATCTCCCTGTCCTGGTGTGGACCGTATTTTCACCCTTTCCGGAACTATTGGCGGAGACCGATGAAATCTGGAAAGACCAGGCACACAAACTCTTGAATGATCCCGCTCTCATGCGGAAATGATTGACATGAAATTTCCCCGCATCGCCTTTATTGATCTCGCCTTTAACTGGCCTCCGGTTGGTGGTTGCTGGGTGGATTTGAAAGAGATCATGTCCCGCCTGATGGCGCGGGGGTTTGAGGTGCGCCTGTTCACCCCGGTCTGGACCGACTACTACCCGAGAGGTGATATCCGTGAAGAACTGCCATTCCCGGTCCACAGGATTCATTTCAGCCGTTTCACTTTCAATGCCTGGCATCTCAGGCAGCGTTTCGGAAAGGCGGTGCGTGAATGGTCTCCGGACCTGGTCTTCCTTGGTGAAGGGTATCACCTCAAGCATCACCTGCTGGCACACTTTGCTCCGGATTTCCCGGTCTATGTCCGTTTTTATGCTTATGACACCCAGTGCCTGAATCTGCATTACTGGCTTTATGATCAGCACCGAGTCTGCGATGGAGGTTTTCTGACTGACCCGGCCCGTTGCCACCGTTGCTGGCACCCGGGGGCCTCTTTTCCGAAGCGCCTGGCCAAAATTCTCCTGGGTTACCCGGATCGCCACCCTCAGCTGCATTTCACTCAGGAGTATGCCGCCGCGCTGGCCTTTACTCCCTGGTACCGGTTCATGCTGCCGGAGTGGCTCTGGCAGGCTGAGGCGCTCATTGTCTATAACGAGTTCACGGCGCAGTTCTATCGAAAGCATTCGAACCGGGTCCGGATCATTCCCTCGGGGGTCGATACCTCCCGTTTTCCCTGTGTCACTCCCACCGACCGGCGAAAAAAGATCATCCTGGTTCCGGGAAGAATCAATGATGAACTCAAAGGATTCTCTACAGTCCGGCAGGCGTGCCAGCGGCTTTATCAGATGGGCTATGACTTCGAGGTGCGCATCACCACCACATGTGAAATCCCCACCCATGATCCCTGGATCCACAACCTGGGCTGGGTCTCCCAGGATCGGGTTCCATCCCTGTACCAGGAAGCAGACATTGTCATTGTTCCCAGCATCTGGGTTGAACCCTTTGGCATTACCACACTTGAGGCCATGTCATCGGGTCTGCCGGTGGTCGGATCGAGAATCGGGGGGATTGCCGAGACCATTGTGCATGGACAGAGCGGCCTGCACTTTGAGCCTGGAAATTCCGAACAGCTCTGCGCCCTTTTAAGAGGGCTTCTTGAATCCAAGGATCTTCGCAGACGCCTCGGCGAAGCAGCCCGACAACGTGCGGTTGAGCAATATGACTGGGATCAGGTAGTGGATCGTCATTACATTCAGCCTTTCCTCCTGAAATTCGGCCAGCTGCAGCATGAGAAGCGGAAACGGGCCTGGGCCTGAGGATCGGGGTCAGTGCCCTGCCTGCCCGAAAAGGTCCAGCATCCAGTACTGCCGTTTCCTGAACAGCCTGCAGGACAACAACAGCAGCACAAAATAAACTGCCATCGAATACAGCATCGCCATCAGAAATCCCAGGACAGAAAGCGAATCTTCCATTTCCGTTTCCCGCAGCAGAAAATACAGAGGGAGGCTTAAAAGCCCAAAGACAATCAGGTTCACATAGCTCCACAGCCCCAGCAGACACCCGCGCTTATCCTGGCGAGCTCCGGAAACCGGCCTTCTTCCACTCGATTGAACCGGAAATGGAAAGATCAGTGACGATAGGTTCGCCCACCCGAACAGAACAAGCAGCACCGAAAAATTCAAGGGCAGGAGGAACACCAGTTTCTCAGGCACCATGAACAGGAATGCAGCCATGATAAGGATCAGCACATTCCAGATCATGGCGACACACCCGAACGCCAGATTCTTCCCAATCAGAAAACTCACTGGCCGAATGGGTGTGCTCAACAGATGCGACAGAGCTTTCCCTTCGAACCCAAGTGAAAAATAGGCTACCTGGAATTCGACATACAGCAGAATCAACAGGCTTGGCAGGATGATCTCCGCCCCGCCTGAAAGGATGCGGCTCACATCACTCCCGCTGCGGATCAGCAGCATTCCAAAGGGCAGCAGAAACAGGAATGACTGCTGCAAGAGCAGGGTCTTCACCGCGGGTTCACGCTTCATCACCAGCAGTTCTTTGGAAAACATCCCCCAGATGGCGCCGACCCTCCTTCCGGGAAATGTGGCTTTCCTTTCGCCCGAAATTTCCCAGGTCAAATTTTTCTTCCCTGCCGGGCCTGTGCTCTGGAGTTCCCCATGCAGCACCCTGTCGAGCAGGCTGATCCCAACCGAGCCGAGGAAGCCTGTGAATGCCGCAAGAAGGAGAACCAGCAAAAAGGTCTCGATCACTGCCAGGCTTTCTCCCGTAATCAAGGTCGAATGCCAGAAAGGCGGAGTCCAGCTCACCCAGGCGGGTAGCTGATGACTGCCCAGACGATGGAGCAGGCTGCTGACATCCCCCTGGATTAATACCTGGAGTGCGATGAAGAGTCCGATTCC
>JAANMX010002717.1_pt1 | contig 16961 bp, 12 predicted proteins | sample 7279681 | NCBI WGS metagenome assembly JAANMX01 (sample SAMN14094542, study PRJNA606508) | bioreactor metagenome | isolation source: A lab-scale SPAN reactor treating ammonium-rich wastewater day 351 | place: Ireland: Galway | collected 2018-01-01
GAACTTCCCGTCGCTGCCGGTGCGTGCCATGCCGCCGAGAGTCGCCGCCTTGCCGTCGGGGAAAAAGGTGACGGCCGCCCCGTCGAGCGGCACGCCGTCACCGCAAACCACGCGCGCCGCATGGGATCATTCCTCCTCAGTCCAGGAAAGCAAACCCGCCGGGGCTTGACCCCGGCGGGCACGTTGCGGAAACGAATGAAACCTGCTGTCTGTCTCATATAAGCCGATCGGCAGCGGGCGCCGCTCCCCGTTAGGAGGCGGCTCCGCCCGCCTCCTACGGTTCTGGCTGCAGTACGCGCCGGATGACGTCGGCGTAGGCGAGAACCGAGAGGTAGTTCCGCAGTGCGTAGCCGTTGCTGCGCAGCGACGTGGCGGAGTAATCGCGGAACTTGCTCGGGCTGGATGGGTGGACGCCGTCGCGAGCGATCAGCGTCGGCACCTCGTACTCGCTACCCTTGACGCCCTTGAACTGCGGCAAGGCGCCGTTCCAGTCGTCCGGTCGGCGCTTGACGATCTCGGCGAAGTAGTCGATCAGCGGCACCTTCAGGTCGCGGGCCACGCGCCGGGCCGCCTCGGCGTACTGGTTGGCCTGCTCCAGGCGGCCGGCGCGCGGCGGGATGGTGCTGAGGATCACGACCGTCCCGTTCTTCAGGCACCGCTCCACCACGGCCCGCGTCTTCGCCTCGTACTCCTTGAGCGGCACCTGACCGATGTCGTTGGTGCCGAACATGATCAGGGCCGTCTCCGGGTTCAGTTTCGCCAGCCACTTCTCGACGTTGGCGTCGGCCCAGCGGATCGTCATCGACCCATTGCTGCCGTACTCTGGCCCCTTCCACTTGCGCCAGCACTCGGGCCGCATGTACTTCTTGACCAGCGCGTGGGCGCGGGCCATCTCCGGCGGCATGTTCCTCGGCTCGCCTTCGAGGGGCGCCCAGTAGGCCATCGTGACGGTGATCGAGTCGCCGAACTGGGCGAGCGTGCCCTTCGTGCCGGTGAAGCGGGCATGGACCTGCTTCATCGGCCCGACCCAGGCCGGGCCATCCTTCGCGTCGCCGGCACGGTGAGCGGCTGGGAGGGCGACGAGGAGGAGAAGTGCGCCGAGCGCGGCGCGGCGGCAAAGGGGTGTCAGGTGCATGAGCAGGCGCTCCTCGCGGGGTGGGATGGGGGGCCTGCTCGTATCGTATGCCCCAAAGAGTCCTTGCAAAGCCCACGGGTAGCGCCCCGTGGGCTTTCCCCAGTCCCTTGCCCCTGCACTACGCGACGCGGCGCTCGGCCCGGCGCTGCGAGGGCGTGAGGTGGAGATAGTCCTCGGCGGCCTTGACGAGGTCGAGGATGGCGGCCATCGGCGGGACGACGGTGTGCCGGCCGATGCGGCCGACGCGCTCGGCGACGCGGGCGAGGTCGAGCAGCGCGGCCAGGGCGGGAGCGTGGCGCTTGCCGCAGTCGCGGCAGACCTTCGCGCCGTCGTCGGCGACCGACAGGTGCGGGCCGTTCGCCGGGACGGTGTTGCCGCACATCCCGCAACGGGCGGACGAGGTGTGAGTCGCATCGACACGAATATTCAGCTGCGCCATGTCGCTTTGAACCTCCCTGTTCAGTGCGACGACAACCCAGCGGACCGCTTGCACGCCACAAACCAAAATCAGGCGAACCCGCCAGCGGCGGCCTCACCCGTTGTCCGACGCTGCCATTCGGCGGTCGATTGGGAAAGAGGATGTCTCCGTCAATAGCAGCTGCGGTGCCAAAAGCCGCCTGCCGCCGCGGTTCCGCCTGCGTTGCTCGAAGTGCTGGGACAGTAACGGTTTGCTGACGGGCTGCCAAAACACCCGTCATGGGTGCGGGACGCCGAGAGCTGGGTTCGCGGGTACGTTTTACAAGAAGTTGTCGCCGGGCTTACAAAACGCGCGGTGGTAAAACTTTCCCTGATGCAACCGGATCTGGCTGCCGATAGGAGTTGGTTAGGGCTCGCGCACGGCTAGCCCGAAGCGTAAGCGCGGGACAAACCAATCACCCTCGTTGACGCTTCGGGCTCGGACAACCCGGCCCCTGGCGATGGTCCTCTTCCTGGGTCGTGCGTGCCGCAGGCGCACGCCCTCGGGCGGGCCGCAAGGTGGTGGTCTGCCCCGTCTGCCAGTGGTAGTAGCGCACCGCCCGCGGCGGACTACCGAGGTGTTCCCGCACCGCCAACGCCGCGATAGCCAGCCGCACCTGCCCGCGTTTCCCGCCGCGAGCGGTCCCGCTGGTCGTGTCGTGCAGCAGCACCTGCCACGTACACGCCCTGTCCCGGTAGAGGCAATCGAGGTGGCCCCGCACCATGACCGACGCGGGCAGACCAGGCGGCCGCTCCCCGGGCGGAATCGCGACCAGGTACTCGACGTCGCGCCGCCACTCGGACGCCCGTGCGAGCTGACGGAACAGCGGGGTCGCAGCGAAACGGCGGAACGCCTCCGCCAACTCTGGCGCCAGCAGCGCCCCCGTGCCGTCCAGCGCCTCCAGCGCCTGCCTCAGCAGCGGTTCCCACGCGGCCGGCTCCCGATAATCCCACAGCCCCAGGACCGCCCGGATGACGCGGTCACGCATCCCGGCATCAGGGTCGGCGAACCGCTCGCCGCGCTCGCGCGGGCTCTCCCACTCCCGCCGATCGGAGCCATCTTCCGCGTCCCATCCACCCACCGGGACCACGTCCCCCGCCTCCAGTTCGGCAACGTGGACGATTCGCAGTGCGTCGTCCTCCTGGTCTGCCCCGCCCCGCGCGGCCGGCCGCGCGGGGGCCGGCCGCGCGGGCGGACGCTGCGGCGGCGACGGGAAAGGCGACTCGGGCGGCGGGCAAAGGGGATCGATCACGCGCACCGCTGGCACCTTCGCAACCGGGATGCCCGGGTCGAGGCACGCCCCGGTGCGCAGGTTGAACCGCTCGGCCAGGGCGAGCATCCAGGTGCTCTGCGGGCTGAAGTCCGATGGGAGGGCGGCCGACAGCACCAGGTAATCCATCGCCCGCGTGCAGGCGACGTAGAGGGTGCGCAGATCCTCGCGCCAGTCCTCGACCGTCTCGGCCATTTCCCACGCTCGCCAGGCGAAGTCGGTAAACGGCGGCGGATCCTCGGCCGGCGGACGGACCACGCAGCCCAGGCGCGCGTCCCGGACGGCGACTGGACGATGCGGCGGGCCACCGCCGGCCGTGATGTCCGGCACGAACACGACCGGGAATTCGAGCCCCTTGGCCTGGTGGATGGTCATCAGGCGCACCACGTCGGCGCTCTCGGGCTGTGTGGCAGCCTGTTCCTCGCGCGGCTGGGAGCGTACCAGCTCCCCCAGGCGACCGATGAACTCCGCCAGCCCGAACAGCCCGGACCGATCGAACGTCCGGGCCATGTCGGTCAGTTTCCACAGGTTCGCCAGCTTGCGATCGCCGAGGAACTCGAGCTGCGTCGCGGCGTCGTACCCCGAGTCGGCGAAGATTTCCCCGAGCAGGCGCGCGATCGGCAGCCGGTCCTTCAGCGCGTGCCAGCGGTCGAGGAAGCGCCGCGCCCGCGCCGCGCGCGCCTGCTGATCGTTCGGGAGGCGGGTGCAGACGGCCTCGTCGTGCAGGGTCGCCCACGGGCCGCCGGAGGAGCGTGTCAGGACGAACAGAGCCTCGTCGCTCAGGCAGCAGAAGGGCGAGCGCAGGGTGCCGGCCAGGCTGACCGCGTCCTGCGGGTTCTCCAGGGCGCGCAGCAGGTTGAGCAGGTCGTAGATCTCCTGCTGGGCGAAGAACGCCCGCCCGCCGACGAGGTAGTAATCGAGCCCGTGGCGGCGCAGGGCCGTCTCGTACAGCTGGACGTTCGTCATCGACCGGAACAGCAGCACCACGTCGCCGAGCCGCACCGGCCGCAGGGCTTCCCGGCCGCTGGCACGTTCCACCACCAGTTCCTCGCGGTTCGCGATCAGGGTGGCGATGCGGCGGGCGATCCAGTCGGCCTCGCGCCCACGCGCCTCGGCGACGAGTTCCCGCTCCTCGCGCGGCGCCCACAGGAACTCGACACACGACCCGGGATTGACCTGCGCATGGTGGGGCTGAAGCGGTTCATAGTCCTCCAGGTCGTTCGCGCGCGGCACGCTCCCGGGGCCAAACAGGGCGTTGGCGAAGTTGAGGATCGCCGGCTGGCTGCGGAAGTTGACGGTCAGGTTCAGGCGCCCCTCGTGCGGCATGCGCCGCTTCAGCTGCTGGAACAGCTTCACGTCCGCCTGACGGAAACGATAAATCGACTGGCTGTGATCGCCGACCGCGAACAGCCGGCCGCCGGTCAGCCCGGCACCTGCAAGCAGTTCGACGAACTCCATCTGCACCGGGTCGGTGTCCTGCAGCTCGTCGATGAGGAGGAACTGGAAGCGGCGCTGCAGCCGCTCGCGCACGTCGGGATGGTCGCGGAGCAGGTCGCGGCTGCGTACCAGCAGGTCGTCGAAATCGACCACGCCGTGGCGCCGCTTCAGCTGGCGGTAGGCGCGGGCCGCCTCCTCGGCGACGCGCGCGAAGCGCTGTCCCGTCTCGGCCGCCGTGACGAGATCCTCCGGCTCCTCCAGGAACAGGCTCAGGCGCTTCGGGAGGCTGTCGCGGAAGTCCGTCAGCGCGTCCTTGATGATCTCGTACACCTCCTCCGACGGCCACGCCTTCGCGCGCTCGGTCCCGACCCTGGCCGCCTCCGTCAGCTCCTTCACCGCCGCGGCCAGGTCGGGCGCCGCGGCCAGGCGCGGCAGGCGGTCCAGCAGCAGGGCGACGTTGGCGGCCATCTTCGGCCCGAGGCATGGCGTGGTACGCAGCAGCCACAGACAGCGGGCAATTTTTGGCGTGGCGGCGGTGAGGTAGCGGACGTAGCGCGGCAGCAGTTCGCGGCGGGCACGCTCGCGCCAGTCCGTGGCGAGAGCCGTCGGCGGCAGTTCGGCCAGGGGCAGTCGCTGGGCGGCTTCGCTCGCCTCCGTCAAGCCGGTGACCGCCTCGACGGTGGAGCGCCAGCCGTACAGCAGGATCAGCTCGCGCAGGTCGCGCCCGACGGACGTCTCGGCAGTGAGCAGCCCCTGCAAGCACGCCACCAGAGCCTCGCGCCGCAGGTTGGCGGCCAGGTAATCCTCGAGGATCTCAAAACGCGGATCGAGCCCGGCCTCAACAGCGTGCTGGCGCAGCAGGTTGCCGCAGAAGGCGTGGATGGTGCTGATCTGCGCCGTCTCCAGCCCGCGCAGGTGGTCGTCCCAGCGCCGCACCTCGTCGTCGGTCGCCGCCCGTTCGAGGTGGGCCTGGGCCGCCTTGCGGATGCGGTCGCGCATCTGCCGGGCGGCGCGCTCGGTGAACGTGATCGCGACGATCTGGCTCACCGCCGCGCCGTCCTCTTCCAGGTGCGACAGGTAGCGGCGCGTCAGCACGTGGGTCTTGCCGCAGCCGGCGCCGGACGAGAGGAGGACCGACACCTCGCGGCGGAAGACCGCGTCGCGCTGCTGGTCGGTTAGCCGATCACCGGGAGCGGGAGTTGCCATGCCTTCTTCTCCACGACGGCGCGCACCTGGCTGATGCGGCACACCTGGGCGTAATCGCACGTCTGGCTGCAGTGTTCCGACCGCGGCCTGAGCGGGAACTCGCCGCCGCGGATCCGGGTAACGAGAGTGACAATCCACTGTCGCAGCGTCTGGCGTACCTTGCGCCACGCCTCCGCCTCGTCCAGCCAGGCGACGTGCCGCTGCGGCCAGGCGGGCAGGGCGACCTTCGGCCCGGAGTCGGCCACCAGCCAGTACGCCATCCCGAGCGGTCGCGCTTCCTTCGCCGCCAGCAGCACCTGCTCGACGGCCAGGGCGTACAGCATCAGCTGCAGCTTGCGGAACTCCTTCAGGTCGCCGCCCGTGTAGTATGCCGCGCGCCCGGTCTTGTAGTCGATGATCCAGAACCCGACGCCCCCGCCGGGCAGGTCCGCGACGTCCACCCGGTCGATGCGCCCGCTGACGCGCACCTCGACGTCCCCATCCGCGATCACCAGCGGCCCGTGCATCGCCTCACCGTCGGCGGCCGGCAGGCCGAACCCGACCTCGAAGAATTCCGGCCGCGGCCGGACGCCGCGCGGCACCCACGGCTCGACGAACTTCTGCCAGTGCGGGCGGTAGCGCCGGGCCATGCGCTGCAGGCGTTGCCCCTCCAGTCGCCACAGCGCCGCGCCGGCCGGGCTGGCGCGGACGGCGCACTCGTCGATCGCCTCGGCCAGGCGCTGCGCCAGGTGGGCATCGACCTCCTCGGCGGGTTCGTGGACGCCGGCCTGGCGCAGCTGGGTGTGCAGCCGCGCCAGGGCGCGATGGAACGCCAGGCCGCGGTCGGTGCTCTCGATCTCCTCGCTCGGCTCCTCCAGCGGTTCCAGCCGGAGGACATTGTCGAGGTAGAACTTGAACGGGCAGGCGATGTAGTTCTCCAGCGCGGTCGGACTGAGGATGCGCTCCGGGCCGAACATTCGGCGCACCTCGGCGATCACCGCCGGATCGCGCAGCAGGCCGTCGTAGGAGTTGTGGTCGGCCGCGTGGAAGCGCAGGCGGGCCAGCTCGGCCGCATCAGCCAGGTTGGCACACAAATCAGGAGGGAAATCTAAAGCCCACGGGTGGCGTCCCGGGGGGGAAGTCTCCGGCGCTCCGCCCACGGGACGCCACCCGTGGTCCTTGAGCCCTTCACCATGCAGCGCCGCCTGCACACGCCGCTCGGCCGGTGACAGCGGACTGTCGCGATCGTACCCTTCGATCAGCATGCGTCGGGTTTCGCGCGGGACGGCGCCCGGCGCGAAGCAGTCGCGCAGCCGCTCCAGGAAGGAACTCGGCAGCAGTGCCTGCCCCCTCTCGTCCACTGCCGGGTAGCTCAGGACCAGGCGCCGGCGGGCGCGCGTCACCACCTGGTAGAATAGCAGCATCTCGTCGGACAACAGGTCTTCGAGCGGCGGGAACGCCAGTCCCTCCTGGCGCAGCGCCTGCCGCTCCTGCTCGTCGAAGAACGACTCCGCCGCCAGGCGCGGGAAGCTGCCCTCGCCGAGTCCCATGACAAAGACGTGATCCGCGTGGAGGGCGCGTGCCAGGGGGGCCGACAGGACGCGCACGCGCCCGGGGCCGCGCGGCGTACGCGCCAGGCCCGCCTCGGCTGCCAGGGTGGTCAGCAGGCGGTGAAACTGCGACCGCTCGAGCGGCCGCCCGTCGGGGTGGAAGCCCTGGTCGAGGCGGAGCCAGCGCTGCAGTTCGTCCCCAAGGTAGGCGAGAGCTGCCGCATCCGCCGTGGACGCCGCAGCGGCGCGGGCAAGGCCCAGTTCCCCCGTCAGGCGGTGCAGCCAGGCGACGTGGTCAGCGAGCGGCGCGCGGAGCGGGGCCGCGTCCCAGGTGTGAAAGAACTGCTCCAGGAACGCGCGGCACCGTTTCGCCAGCTCGTGCGTGCGCTGACGGCGCGATTGCTCGGCCTGCTCGTCCTCCAGAGCCGGCGGCACGCTCTCGGCCCAGCGCCGCACGGCCCGCAGGTAGACGTCGCGGCCGCGCGGCTCACCCAGCAGCCGCAGCAACGCCTCGCCGTGCTGGGCAATGTCCGGACAGACGCGCGCCGCCGGCCAGTCCGGGCGGAAGTACCCGCTGCGCAGCAGGGCGGTCACCTGCGCGAACGACCACTCCTCGTCGGGAAGGCGCAGCGCCCGCAGCAGGGTCGCGATGGCGGGGTTGCGCAGAATCGGCTCGGTGCCCTCGACGTCGTGCGGGATGCCGTACTCGGCGAAGACCTCGCGGACCAGGTCGGCGTAGGGCGCCAGGTTGCGCAGCGTGACGAGAATGTCATCCGGCTGCACGCCCTCCAGCAGCAGCCGCTTGATCTGGCGCGCCACCATGCGCGTCTCGCCGACGGCGCCGGGCGCCTCGATCAGTAACAGGCCAGCGGCGTCAGTAGCGCGGTTGACCTGCTTGAGCGGTCGGAAGAGTTCGCGCTCCAGGTGGGCGAGACCGCAAGGAACATGCTCGCCCTCCCCCCTTGCCCCATTGCGCCGTGCCCGGTCCGCGTGCGGCAGCCGTTCCACGACCGGCGTGAGCGGCTGCAACCGGGCGAGCGTGGCGCGGGATCGGCGGAACGTCTCGGCCCGGTCCGCGCTGGCGTCGTCCGGCAGCGTGACCCACAGTTCCTCGATCCACCCGGCTACTTCCGTCAGAATCTCGCCCTGCGTCCGCGTGAAGTCGGTACAGCCGTCGAGGAAGACGGCGCGAACGTGCTCGAACGGCCGGCGCACCTTGCGGTGCAGCAGCTCGCGTGCGTACCAGAACCGGCCCTCCAGGTCGAACAGGCGGTGCCGCACCAGGCGCTCCTGGTAAGCGCCGTAGAGCAGGGCGCACTGCTCCTCCTTCGGGAGGATCTGGCCGCCGGGGGCGGTGAGGGCGCGGCGGACGACGGCGCGGGAGAAGTCCCCGGCCCAGATCTCGTTCTGCTTCAGCTCCGCGAGCAGGGCGAACACCGACTCGCCGAACCCGCGCGTGTCGATGATGCGGTGAAAGTGCCCGAGTTGGCCGCGAGCGTGCAGTTCCGCCACCAGTTCCTCGGCGAGCAGGCGGCGCTGCAGGTGCGACAGCGGGCGGACCGTGGCATCGTTGCAGCGCACGATCTCGTCGGCGAAATCCTGGAAGGTGAAGAGGTTCGCCGTCAGTCCGCCCCCTGTTTCCGCGAGTTGCCGGCGCACGCCCTCGAGGGCGCGCCGGGTCGGGGCGAGCCACAACACCGCGCCGGGAGCCTCACGAGCGAGCGTGCGGTAGCGGTCCAGCAAGCGCTGTGTCTTGCCGGAGCGGGCGGGGCCACAGAGGACGCGAACAACGGCGGGCATGACGATTCCCGAACCAGAGCCAGGAGACAGGGACCGTCATCCACTATCGCGTTCTGCCACCGCGCAGACCAGAGCACTTTTCGGCTCACCACGCGCCCGGCGCTGGCGCTCCGGGCTGGTGCAGGAAGTCTAATGCGATGCTCAGCGCAACCGCACGCGCTTGACGCGCCGCGACCCGAAGCGCACGATCAGCCCGTCCGTGACCGTCACCACCGCCTTCGGATCGGTGATCTTCGTTTTCTCGGACCCGATGTTCACGCCTCCGCCCTCGACCGCCCGGCGGCCCTCGTTGTTGCTCGCGACCATCTTCAATACCACGAGCAGTTTGCTGATGCCCATCTTCTCGTCGGTCAGTTCCGACGCGGAGATGGTAACCTCTTCGATCTCTGTGGGATCTTCGCGAATGGAGAAACGCTTGACCCACTCCGCCTCTGCCGCCCGCGCCGCGTCGGCGCCGTGGTAGAACGCGACGATGTCGCGTCCGAGCGCCTTCTTCGCCTCCATCGGGTGCGTGCGCTGCGGGTCGGTCAGGCCGCCAATCTCCGCCTCGGTGCGGTCCGTCAGCAACTCGAACCACTCGCGCATGAGGTGGTCGGGGATGCTCATCGTCTTGTCGAACTGCACCTGGGCCGGCTCGCCGACGCCGATGTAGTTGCCGAGACTCTTGCCCATGCGCCGCTCGCCGTCCAGGCCGCGCAGGATCGGCAGCGTCAGGCAGATCTGCGGCTCCTGCCCGGCGTCTTCCTGAAGGCGGCGGCCGACCATCAGGTTGAACAATTGCTCGCTGCCGCCCAGTTCCACGTCGGCCTTGATCTCGACGCTGTCGTGCCCCTGCATCAGCGGGTACAGGCACTCGTGCAGATAGATCGGCACGGATGGCTCCGCCCGGAAGCGCTTCGTGAAATCGTCGCGCTCGAGCATGCGCTGCACTGTCATCTTGCTCGTCAGTGTCATCACGTCGAGGAACCTGAATTTCTTGAACCAGTCCCCGTTCTGTCGAACTTCCGTCCGTGGGATCGTAGGACAACCTGGGTGATCGCCCACAACGATTTTTCCTGTTGTGGTATGCTTCCAACCCTTCTTACCCTTCTGCTTGCCGCGCTTCACTTCGTGGGGTTGCCACGGGTCCGGTAAGTTGATGGTGCCTGAGAAGTCGATGACCTTCGACACCTGCGTCAGGTAGTCGCGGGCGTTCGCTTCCACTTGCTCCGGCGTCAGGCGGGCGCGCGTCTGGTCGCGGCCGCTTGGATCGCCGACGAGCGCGGTGTAGTTGCCGATGATCAGCACCGCCTGATGGCCCAGTTCCTGAAAAAGGCGCAGCTTGCGCAGCGGGACCGTGTGGCCGAGGTGGACGTCGATGCCGGTCGGGTCGATGCCGTACTTGACGCGCAGCGGTTTGCCAATCTTGACGCTGCGTTCGAGTTTCTTGCGGAACTCGTCCTCGGGGACGACCTGCTCGGCGCCGCGGCGGATCAGGGCCAGTTGCTCCTCGACCGATTTCACGGCATTACCTCGCCAGCAAGGAGTTCTTCTCCCCTCTCCCCTGGTGGGAGAGGGGTCGGGGGAGAGGGGAGCAAGAGTGAGGCTCACGAATACATCTGGAAGCGCCCGACGGCCTCAAAGGCATTGACATGGTGCTCGACCAGCGGTTCGCGCCGGCCGGCGGGCCAGCTCAACGCGAGGACGTCGAACCGGGCGGGGTGGTTGAGCAGGCCGCGCTCCTGCAGGAAGTGCAGCGCCAGTTTCGTCAGCCGACGCTGCTTGGCGGCATCGACAGACGCGGCCGGCCTGGTGATGTCGTCGGTGCCCGTCGAGCGCACCTCGACGAGGACGACACAGCGGCCGTCCACCGCCACCAGGTCGATCTCGCCGTGTGGGCAGGTGTAGTTGCGCGTGACAAGGCGGTAGCCGAGGGTCTTCAGGAAGCGCGCCGCCGCGCGCTCAGAGCGCGTGCCGAACCAGCGGCGCCACCAGGGCCTGCGGGCGGGAGATTCGGCCATGAGAGCACGGGGGTAAGATCCGAGCCCGAAGCGCCAGCGAGGGGCTTGTTGTGTCCCTCGCTGGCGCTTCGGGCTCGGACGGCTGCGGATGACCTGGCCTGCGGTTACTTGGCCTCCGCCTTGGCCTTCTTCGCGGCGCGGGCGGCGGCCTCGGCGCCCTTGGGCTTGCGCTCGCGCAGGCGGGTCGCCTTGCCGACCCGGTCGCGCAGGTAGTACAGCTTCGCCCGCCGCACGGCGCCGGTGCGCTTCACCTCGACCTTGAAGATACGCGGCGAGTGGATCGGGAAGGTACGCTCGACGCCCTCGCCCTGAACGATGCGACGCACCGTGAACATCTCGCGCATGCCCTCGCCGCGCTTCGCGATCACCACGCCGTTGAAGATCTGGACGCGCTCCTTCTCGCCCTCGAGGATGCGCTGGTGTACTTCCACCTGATCGCCGATCTCAAAGCGGGGCGGCTCCGGTTTCAGGTTCGTCTGTTCCACCAGTTCGATGAATTGGTTCTTCATGACTGCCTCCCGTTACTGGCTCTGAATGTCCCTGGATCGGACCCGGGTCGGCCGTCCCCGCGGGCACGGGTCGGGCTCTGCGCTGGCTCCGGGCCTCGGATTGTTCGCTGCGCCATTTCGCGACCGCCTGATGATTCCCGCTCAGCAGGATCTCGGGCACGGCCATCCCGCGGAAGGACCGCGGGCGCGTGTACTGCGGGTACTCCACCAGGCCGGGCGTGCTGTGCGACTCCTCGGACAGGCTCTCCGCGTCGCCGAGCACGCCGGGCACGAAGCGGATAACGGTGTCAATCACCACCATTGCCGGCACCTCGCCGCCGTTGCAGACGAAGTCGCCGACCGAGATCTCACGCGGTTTCAGCCCCAGCCGCACCCGCTCGTCGAACCCCTCGTAGCGCCCGCACAGCAGGAGCAGACGCTTGTGGCCGGCCAGTTCCGCGACCACCGTCTGCGTCAGGCGCTCACCGGCCGGGGTGAGCAGGATGAGTTGCCCGGGTTCGGTCGCCTTGCTTTGCACGTCCTCGACCGCCGCGAAGACCGGCTCGGGCATGAGCACCATGCCGGGGCCGCCGCCGAACGGACGGTCGTCTACCTTGTGGTGCCTGTCCTTCGCCCAGTCCCGGAGGTTCCAGAGGTGGACCTCCACCAGGCCGGCGTCCAGGGCAAGCTTGAGGATGCTCTGGGTCAGGTAGCCCTGGAAGATGTCCGGGAACAGCGTCAGGACGTCAAAACGCATACGCTACGCAACTGGCCACAGCTGAACGCGGATAAAGACAGAAACCGAATTACCAACCAGCAAGCAAGAGCCAGCGCGAGCCGGGGCAAAACCTCTCTTGCCCCTTCGCGTCTTCCTGTCTTGATCCGTGTTCATCTGTGGCCAGTGACCTAGCTGGTCGGCGCGGCGCCTTCGGCAGCGGGCGCGGGCGGCGGCGCGGCGGCCAGTTCCTCAAACTTCTTCATGTACTTTCGGAGCAGCACGCCGACCTTCTCGCTCGGCAGGGCGCCGACGCTCATCCAGTACTTGATGCGGTCGGGCCGCAGCTGGACGCGATCGTCGGTGTTCCTGACCATCGGATCGTAGGAGCCCAGTTCCTCCAGCACCCGACCGTCACGCGGCTGGCGCGCGTCGATGGCCACGATGCGGTAGTACGGGCGGTGCTTCCGGCCCAGCAACTTCATGCGAATGCGAACTGCCACGGCGTCTTACCCTTCAACCATCAGGTTCTGGTGTCCGTTTCCCGGGAAATAGAACAGAATAGAGAAGCGGCAGCCGGGGTCAAGAGGGAACCCGGCGCTCTTGCGTCCCCTCTCCCACGAGGGGAGAGGGGCGAAGACAAACCTGGCCTACTTCCGTTTCTTGTCCTGTTTCTTTTTCTTCTTCCGCTCCTCGGCACGTTCCTTGGCGGTCTTGCGGTGGCCGGTGCCGATCTTCGTCTTCGGCATCATCGCCCCGGGTTGGAACATGCCCGCCTTGCCCATGCCGGTGATCATCTTGATGCGCTGCCACATGCTCATCTCGGCCATCTGGCGCATCAAGGTCCGGATCTGGTCGAACTGGTGGATAAACTGCTTGATCTCGTGCGGCTCGACCCCGCTGCCCGCGGCGATGCGGCGCCGCCGGCTCATGTCGATGACGTCCGGGTCGTGCCGCTCCGCCTTCGTCATCGAGTCGATCATCCCCTGGATGCGCTTGAGCGCCTGCTCGGGATCCTCGCCGTCGGGGATCATCTCGCTCATGCCGGGCATCATCTGCGCCAGCTGCTTCATCCCGCCCATCTTCTGCATCTGCACGAACTGCTGGCGAAAATCGTCGAGGGTGAAGTTGCCCTTGGCGAGCTTCTTCTGCTGCTTCTCGATCTCCTCCTGCGACAGCTGCTGCTGGACCTCGGCGACCTTCTGGACCAGGCCCATGATGTCGCCCTGGCCGAGGATGCGCTGAGCCATGCCCTCCGGCCGGAACTCCTCCAGCTTGTCCAGCTTCTCGCCGACGCCGACGAACTTGATCGGCACCTGCGTCACTTCCTTGATCGACAGGGCGGCCCCGCCGCGCGCGTCGCCGTCGAGTTTCGTCAGGATGACGCCGTTGAGATCCAGCGCGTCGTTGAACGCCTTGGAGCTGTTGACCGCATCCTGCCCGGTCATCGCGTCGCAAACGAAGAAGACCTCGTCCGGCTTGACGACGCGGTCGATCTGCTTCAGCTCCTCCATCGGCATCTCGGCGACGTGCAACCGGCCCGCCGTGTCGAGGATGACCGTATCGAGGAGGGTCCGTTTGGCCTGGGCGACGGCGTTGCGGCAGATATCGACCGCCGACGGGCCGCGATAGGTGCCGTCGGGGCCGTGCTCACCCTCGGCGTAGACCGGCACGTTCAGCTGTTCGCCGATCACTTTGAGCTGCTGGACGGCGGCGGGGCGCTGCAGGTCCACCGCCACGAGCATCGGCTTGCGGTTGTGGCGGTCGCGCAGGGTGAGGGCGAGCTTGCCGGCCGTCGTCGTCTTGCCGCTCCCTTGCAGGCCGCAGAGCATGATCACCGTCGGCCGGTCCTTGGCGAAGTGGAACCGATGATCGACCGGCCCCATCAGCTGGACGAGTTCCTGGTAGATGATGCCAACGATCTGCTCGCTGGGGTCGAGGCTGCGCAGCACCTGCTGGCCGAGCGACTTCTCGGTGACGCGCTTGATGAAGTCGTTGACGACGGTGTAGTTGACGTCGGCGTCGAGGAGAGCCTTGCGGACCTCGCGCAGACCGTCCTGGACGTTGGTCTCGGTGATACGTCCCCGGCCGCGCAGTTTCTTGAAGGCGTCGGACAGCCCTCGGGAGATCCCCTCGAACATGTTTGCCACCCCTCGGTTCGGGACCGGGATGCCTCGGTATCGTTACCCTGGTCGGGCCTGCTCAACCCGCCGCCGGCGCTCGCCCACGTCCAAGTCAAGGAAGGACAGTGAATTATGGATTATAATCGACGGGCCAGCCGTACGCAACCGGACCGGCGCGCGGGCCGGACCTTTTCCGGTGCCCATCTTCAGCATAACAGGACGCCCGCGCAGTCCCATCTCTCTCTCAAAGCCCACGGGCCGACGCCCGTGGGCTTTAGGGGAGGCAGTCACCTTGTTCCTTGCCCTTCACCTTCTCGAACACGATGACGTGCTGCCAGGGGAGGGTGCCGAGGGTGCGCGCATGCCGAAGCGGGTGCGGCTCCATTTCCTTGAGCACCTGGCGCTCGCTCATCTTGTGAACGCGCTTGATCGGCACCTTGTCGTCTTCCAGCCGGAACTCGACGAACACCATCCGTCCGCCCGGCCTGAGCGCCTTCACCATCGCCTGCGTCATCTCGTGCGGGTGGGAGAACTCGTGGTACACGTCCACCAGAAGGATCAGATCGACCGACCCCGGCGGCAGTTTCGGGTCAGTCAGGGTGCCGTGGACCGGGACCACGTTCGTCAGGCCGGTGAGCTTGACGCGCTGGCGGATGATGGCGAGCATCTGGGGCTGGATGTCCACTGCATAAATCTTGCCCTTCTTGCCGACCACCTTGGCCATGCGGAAGGTGTGGTAACCGCTGCCGGCGCCGACGTCGGCGACCACGTCGCCGGGCTTGAGCTTGAGGAGGGCGAGCATCTTCGAGGCGTGCTCCTCCTTCTCGCGCTCGGGGCGCTCGAGCCAGCCGGCTGCCTGGTGGCCCATGACGTGGGCGATCTCCCGGCCCATGTAGAACTTGCCGATGCCGTCGGGGTCGTGATCCCGGCGGTGCTCATAGCGCGGCGGGGCGGGCTTTCCGGCCGGCTGGGCGTGCCCCAACCCGGCCAACGCGGCGAAAAGGACGCCGACGACGGCAGTGATTCTCACGGCGAGATCCCTCGTGGCGGATGTCGTGGATCGGTTCTCGTGCCGCGCGGAGCGGCCCCTGCCATCATAGCTACCCAGTAACCCCGCTGCGCGGCAGAACCGAGATCGAGATAGGTTCCGGTTACCAGCCCGGAGCGCCAGCGCCGGGCTGGTTAAATCGGGGACGAGCGAATAATTTATTTCTCCACAGAATTTCATTGCATTATCATCGTTTCCTCTGTAAACTCATCAAGAAGACAGTCCTGCCCGAAACAGCGTTGCGCGGGCTGGTTTGCTTGCACCAGATTAACAGGTGTGTGTTCCCCACCAGGCGCGCAACCTCCCTCCGACTGAATTGACAGCAAACGTGCTGTCAACAACACATGTGGATGGTGTACGTTTTTTCACGCCTCCCATCCAACAACCCCGACGGAAAGCGACCGGAATCTTAACATTTGTTCTGTTGAGTCATGTTCCGTTTCTTTGTTTCGGAGTCGTTTCATGCCTACTCTCTCCTCGCAACAGCGCAGGAAGCCCGCTGGGTTCACCCTGATCGAGTTGCTCGTCGTGATCGCCATCATCGCCATCCTGATCGGCCTGCTGCTGCCCGCGGTCCAGAAGGTCCGCGAGGCAGCCAACCGCGCCCAGTGTCAGAACAACCTCAAGCAACTGGGCCTGGGCCTGCACAACTATCACGGCACTTACAAGAAGCTGCCCGTGGGTCAGTTCAACGACGACAACCGTAACTGGGGTTGGGGGACTGCCATCCTGCCCTACATCGAGCAACAGGCGATCTATAATGCGCTTAGGGTAGGCATATGGAGCAATTTCGCCATCTTTATTCCTGGCGGTGGCCCAAACAATGGCTGCCCGGGCCAGGCGTCCGGCTTCAACGCGGACAGCCTGAACACGACCCAGGCTGTGGGAAGCGTCATTCCCCCCGCAGGCCCCATCGGTGGTTGTATCGTCAACACCACGGCTGGCGGCGGCGCGGCAACAACGATTCTCCCGGTATTCATGTGCCCCAGCGATCCCTGGCCCAGTCAGGCGAACGGTGGCTATGGGAAATCGAATTACCTGGCGTGCATGGGCAGCGACACCAGCGCGGGAACCTGGGCCAGCTGGAGCGCCCCCAACGGGAGCACCATGAACGGTTGCCTCGTCCAGTCCAACAACAACTACAACACCTGGGCCGTTAGCCTGCCCCAGATCATCGATGGCTCGAGCAACACCGTGGTCGTCGGCGAAGTCACCTTTTCCGACCCGACCAATACTACTTCGAGGTACACCGCCGCCACGACCAATTTCCCCATCTGGGCCGGCGGCCACCCGTCGTTCCAGGGGCAGGGCTATCAGCACAACTACTTCCGCGTCATGGATATCGCCTACCCCCTCAACCCGAAGGGACTGGGGGGGACTAGCCCCAACATATTCGCCGAACGGTGTTTTGGTAGCCAGCACACCGGTGGGGCCAACTTCCTGATGGGCGACGGAGCCGTTCGCTTCATCACCGACACCATCAACGGCGTGACCTACAGAGCCCTGGGGACGCGCAACGGCGGCGAAGCCGTCTCCAACGACATCTAAATACCGAATCGCCCTGGCCATTCTGCTTGCCGCTGGCGGCAAGCAGAATGGCCAGGGCGATTCGGGACCGAGGTCTTTTCGCTGCACGCATCGCAGCGATTCAGAACGTTCGGAAGGGAAGCGGGTGGCTTTTCCTCGGTGTTGCTGTAACCTGGCAGCCGAGAAAAGCCACCCGCTGTTTTTTGCTGGTCTTGCTGAAGTACCA
>JAANMX010002728.1_pt1 | contig 16921 bp, 10 predicted proteins | sample 7279681 | NCBI WGS metagenome assembly JAANMX01 (sample SAMN14094542, study PRJNA606508) | bioreactor metagenome | isolation source: A lab-scale SPAN reactor treating ammonium-rich wastewater day 351 | place: Ireland: Galway | collected 2018-01-01
GGCCGCGGCCATTGGCCATGGCAAGGGTTTCGCCGCGCCCGTCCAGCGGCACCGACCGTGGGGCACGGCTCAAGGAGCTGGACTTGGAAATTGTGCGCTTGGCCATCATCTGCAAAATCCGCCTGCTCGATCCCGGCATTGCCGAGCGGGTGCTGGCCAACGACACCAGCCTGTGCGACATCCAGCATTGCAACAACGCCTTCCGCACCCTGCGCGGTCTGCTGCTGATGCACTACAACGAGCTCAACGCCATCAACGCCGAAGCCGACCCGCAAACCATGCGCGTGGTGGCGCAAAACGTGCGCGATGCCCTCAAGGGCGTGATTGGCGGGCAACTGGGCGGGCACGGGGCGATGTAATCCCTCTTCGGGCAGGTATTTAGTGCTCCTGCCCTATTGCACCCGTCCGGTCGGTAGCCCCGGCACGGCCAAGTCACGCCAGGGCGAGGCCTGTACCTGGACGCGCCCTTCCCGCAAGGCCTGCACCAGTTGTGCCTGTTGCTGTTCCGTAGCCTGAGGCCAGCGCACTTCACCGACCTGCTGCCAATGCGCCTGCTCTCTCTGCGTGTCACGGGCAAACACCCGGCACATCAGGTTGTACCGGGCCGTCGTGCACAGCAACTGCTGAGGCTGCTCGCTGGTGCTGTCCAGAGACGCTTGCAAGACCAGGCAAGAGGCCGTTTGCGGATCAGGGGATGGCTGCGCACCCGCTGTTGGAGCGGATTTTTGTCCCGCGCCCCGGCAGACACTGCCACTGGTGATTTCCTTATTGGCCAGCGCTTGCCACCAGTCCTCGGGCGGCTGGGCGTGGCCCGGAGCGATGGCCAGCCGACTGCGCCAATCGGCGGCCGACAGCGCGCTGGCCTGCCGGGGCAGGTAGCGCTTGGCTTCGGCAGCCAGCATCTGGCGCACATCCTGCGCCACCTCCCCTTGGGAAAATGCGGGCAAACCTTGCAAGCGCTGCAGCGCTGGCAGCCCGTGGCGGCCATGGTCAAAGCGCAAATCCTGCAGGGCCTGCAGCGTCGGTGCCTGCGTGCCGTCCGCCAAGCGCTGGTACTGGCTGGCCGCACCAATACGGTAAGGATCGAGCAACGGGGTGTGCAACAGCACCAGCAGCGCCATGACCAGCCAGGACATGGCCGGATTGATACGGCCGATCCGTTGCAGCCACGCGGCGGCATCGCGCTCCAGCGCCGCCCAGGCATAGCCCAATGCATACAGCATGAGCACCCCTGCAAGCGCCAAGGCCCAGATGCGCTCATGCGTCCAGCCGTACTGGCGCACGCGCAACGCCACGGCCCACAGGGCCAGAGTGGCCAGCACCGGCATCAGCGCCAGGGCGGCAGCAATCAAGGCCCGCAGCGCGGAGGGGTAAGGCGCTGCCTGGCGGCTGCCGTCCTGGTAAACGGCATTCACAAAAACCAACAGGCACAACAGCACCCCCATGAGCAGCGGGGCCGCCTTGCGCGTTTCCCACAGCGGCTGCACGCCAGTGAAGGGCAAAAAAGCCACGAACAGCACCACCACCAGCGCCAATAGCGGCAGCAGCAGGCGGTACAGGGTCAGCACCAGTTGCAGCATCAGGCGCAAAGGCCGGGGCTGGCCACGTGCCAGCAGCACACCCAGGCCGGCCATCAACCCCGTGGCCATGTACACGAACGCCGGGGCCGTAAAAGTATCGGCAAACAGCCGCACCTTGACCAAGGTAAACAGCCCGGCCCACAACCCCAGCACGGCCCAGCCCAGAGCAACAAATTGCAGGGCAAAGCCCAGCACCACGGCGTTGTTCCAGGCGTAATCAAACAACAGTGCATACGGCACGCGGCGCAGGCTGCGCTGTTGTTGCAGCGCCTGCATCCAGGCCAGGGCGATAAACAGCAATGCCCCCTGGCACAGCAACCAGGGCACCCAGGCGCTGCCACTGCGTGCATCCTGGCTGCCCAGCAGCCACCAGACGCTGCCATGCAAAGCCACCAGCAGCAGCGCCAGCGCCGCCATACCGCGCCACAGCAGGCGGTCGCCCAGCTGGCGCACGCACAGCACAAAAAAACCCGGCACCGCCAGCAGCAAAGAGAGGGCGATCAGCCGCAGCGGCCCGGCAGGGCCAAACCAGCCCTCCAGCAAAGCGTACACACCCGCACCTTGCACCAGGGTGGTGAGCACCATCACCTCCTTGGTCAAACGCGGCAGATCGGCGGTGGGGGCGAAGCGGTCAGTGGCCATGGCAAGGGTGATGGGGCAGGTATTTGCTCAGGCCGTCAATGCTGCAACTGCGCCCACACTTTGTCCAGGCGCTTGCTGCTCACCGGGTACGGCGTGCGCAGCTCTTGGGCGAAGAAGCTCACGCGCAGCTCTTCCAGCATCCAGCGGTATTCCTGCAGCCGCGCATCGTGCTGGCCTTTGCGCTGGGCCAGCAGGCGGGTATAGCGCTGCTGCAGCGGTTGCAGTTCCTTCAATTTGGCGGCATCGCGGGCCGGGTCGGCGCGGACTTTGTCCAGGCGGATGGTGATGGCCTTCAGGTAGCGGGCAAAGTGCTGCAGCTGCGCCCAGGGGGTGCGGGCGATGAAGTCCTTGGGCATCATATTTTGTAGCTGCTTGCCTGCGTCTTCTGCGGCCTCTTGGGCGTTTTTGGTGTCTTTGATCTTGCGCTGGGCGCTGGCGTATTCGGTCAGGATGGTGGCGGCCAGGCGGGCCACTTCCTGGGCGATCAGGGTCAGGCGGGCGCGGCCCTCTTGCACGCGCTGGGCGAACTGGGCGGCATCCTGGGGCAAGGGCTCTTGCACAAAAGCGCGCTCCAGCGCCACATCCAGAATCTGCGCCCGCAGCTCTTCCTGCGTGCCCAGCGGCATGTAGGCCACGGCCATTTTTTGCAGGTCAGGGATGTTTTTTTCCAGGTACTTGAGCGCGTCTTTCACCTGCAGGGCGCACAGCCGACGCAGCCCCTGGCGGTGGCGGGTGGCGGCAATGTCCGGCTCGTCAAACACTTCGATGGTGACGGCATCGCCCTGGTCGATGAGGGCGGGAAAGCCGATCAGCGTTTGCTTGCCCTGCTGGATTTCCATCAGCTCAGGGAGTTGGCCAAAGTCCCAGCTGGTGTGGCGTGCGCCTGCGGCATGGGGCGCAGCCGTTCCCGGCGAGTTATCTTTTTCAGGAGCTGATTGCGCTTTTAAATTGGTGTTTTTAGGCTGTTTTGGCTCTGAAACAGCTTTATCTTCAGCGGAAGAAGCTATTTTTAATGAAGCCAAGGCCTGGAAAGCCCCCCGCGCCTTGCTGCCCCACTGGGCCTTGAGGGCGGCGATATTGCGCCCCTGCGCCAGCTGGCGGCCATGCTCGTCGATGATGCGCAGGTTCATGAACAGGTGGGTGCCCAGCATGTCGGGCTTGAAATCGGCACGTTTCACGTCCAGGCTGGTCTCCTGGCGCACCTGCTCCAGCAGGGCATCGATCAGCCCGCCCTGCCCCCAACGCTCGGGCTGGGTGAACAGCGCGGCCAGGCGTTCGGCGCTTTCGGGCAGCGGCACCAGGCGGCTGCGCGGGCGCTGCGGCAGGCTTTTCAACAGGGCCTGGATTTTTTCTTTCAGCATCCCCGGCACCAGCCACTCGGCGCGGTCTTCGCTGACTTGGTTCAGGGCGAACAGCGGCACCGTCACCGTCAAACCATCGCGGGCATCGCCGGGGCTGTGCAAATAGCTGGCCGCGCAATCGACACCGCCCAGGCGCACCAGTTTGGGGAAGGCATCGGTGGTGATGCCCGCCGCCTCGTGGCGCATCAGCTCGTCCTTGCTCAGGCGCAGCAGCTGGGGCTGCTCTTTGCTGGCCTGGCGGTACCACGCGTCAAAAGTCGCGCCGCTGAAGATGCCGTCGGGGATGTGCTGGTCGTAAAAGGCGTAGATCAGCGCATCGTCCACCAGCACGTCTTGGCGGCGGCTTTTGTGCTCCAGCTCTTCGACCTTGCGGATGGTTTTCTGGTTGGCGGCCAAAAACGGCCAGGTGGTTTCCCACTCGCCCTCGACCAGGGCACGGCGGATGAACATTTGCCGCGCATCGTGCGGGTCTTTGCGGCCGTAGCTCACGCCCCGGTTGTTATAGACCACCAGGCCGTAGAGCGTGGCGCGTTCAAAGGCGATCACGTCGGCGCGTTTCTTGCTCCAGTGCGGGTCAAGCAGTTGTTTTTTCAGCAGATGGGCACCGACTTCTTCCAGCCACTGCGGCTCAATCGCCGCAATGCCCCGGCCATACAGGCGCGAGGTTTCCACCTGCTCGGCGGCCACAATCCAGCGCCCCGGCTTTTTGCTCAGGTGCGCCCCCGGATGCGGGTGGAACTTGATGCCGTGTGCGCCCAGGTAGGCCTCGCTCTCCTCGCCCTTGAAGCCAATGTTGCCCAGCAAGCCGCACAGCATGGACAGGTGCACCGCCTCGTAGCCCGCGGCCTGGGTATTGATCTGCCACTGCTGCTCTTTCACCACGGTGAGCAGTTGCGAGTAAATATCGCGCCACTCGCGCACGCGGCGGATGTTGATGAAGTTCTGGCGCAGCAACTGCTCCCACTGGCGGTTGCTGAGTTTGTGGGTGTCTTGCTGAGACGCTATCGGCTCAGTAGCTGCAGGCGCTTGCATACGCTGGGCTACAGGCAAAAAAGACTGATTTTTTTGCGCTGCCGCCGGTGCCTTGTGCGCGGCCTGGGCCGCCATCTCCTTGCGGCTTTTGGCCACGGCCTTGCCGCCACGGGCATCCTGCAGCCATTGCCACAGGCGCAGGTAGCCGGAGAACTCGCTTTTCTCATCGTCAAACTTGGCGTGCTGCTGGTCGGCCTGGGCCTGCGCCTCTAGGGGGCGGTCGCGCACGTCCTGCACGCTCAGGGCGGCGGCAATCACCAGCACCTCGGCCAGCGCCCCGCGCTCGCGGGCCTCGACGATCATGCGGCCCACGCGCGGATCCAGCGGCAGGCGCGACAGGGCCTTGCCCATGGGCAGCAGGCCGCCCTGCTCATCGACCGCGCCCAGCTCTTGCAAGAGCTGGTAGCCATCGGCAATCGCCCGGCCCGACGGCGCTTGCAGAAAGGGGAAATTCACCACGTCGCCCAGCCCCAGCGCCTTCATGCGCAGGATGACCCCGGCCAGCGAGGAGCGCAAAATTTCCGGGTCGGTAAAGGCATCGCGCTGGTTGAAATCGGCCTCGTCGTACAGGCGGATGCAGATGCCGTTGGCCACGCGCCCGCAGCGCCCGGCGCGTTGGTTGGCGGCGGCCTGGCTGATCGGCTCGACCAGCAATTGCTCCACCTTGCTTCTGAATGAATAGCGCTTGACGCGGGCTGTGCCTGCGTCAATCACGTATTTGATACCAGGAACGGTGAGCGAGGTTTCCGCCACGTTGGTCGCCAGCACAATGCGCCGCTGGCTGTGGCTGTCAAAAATGCGGTCTTGCTCGGCCTGCGACAGGCGCGAGAACAGGGGCAGCACCTCGCTATTGCGCAACGCCGGGTAGTGCTGCAGGTGCTGGCGCAGGTGGTCGGCGGCCTCACGAATTTCGCGCTCGCCGGGCAGAAAGATCAAAATGTCGCCGCCCGCGCCGCCTTGCCACAGCTCGTCCACGCCATCGGCAATGGCCTCGTTCAGGCCGTAATCCTTTTTCTCCTCAAAAGGCCGCCAGCGCATTTCCACCGGGTAGGTGCGCCCAGACACCATGATCACCGGCGCAGCCTGCCCCTGGGCATCGGCAAAGTGCCGGGCAAAGCGCTCGGCATCAATCGTGGCCGAGGTCACCACCACCTTCAAATCGGGCCGCTGGGGCAGGATTTGCTTCAAATACCCAAGCAAAAAGTCGATGTTCAGGCTGCGCTCATGCGCCTCGTCAATGATCAGGGTGTCGTAGGCTTTTAACAGCGGATCGGTCTGCGTCTCGGCCAACAAAATGCCGTCCGTCATCAGCTTGACCGACGCGCCTTTTTGCAGCGTGTCCTGAAAACGCACCTTAAAACCCACCACCTCGCCCAGCGGGGTGTTCAGCTCTTGCGCAATGCGCTTGGCCACGCTGCTGGCGGCAATGCGCCGGGGCTGGGTGTGGCCAATCAGCCGCCCGCGCTGCCCTTGCGGCGCATTGCACACGCCCCGGCCCAGCGCCAAGGCGATCTTGGGCAGCTGCGTGGTTTTGCCCGAGCCGGTTTCACCGCAGACGATGATGACCTGGTGGGCCTGCAAGGCTTCGGCAATCTCTTGGCGGCGGGCGGATACAGGAAGGGCTTCGGGGAAGGTGATCTGCAAGGAAGTTAGAGAAGGCATAAGGGGCGGGATTATCCCAGCAAGCTTTGTACCCGCGCCTGCAACACTGCCGGAGTGACCTCTGCCCCAGCCAAAGGGGTGCCAATGTTTAAACCCACCCGGTTGAACACCCCCCGGCGAAACGGGCGCTTCATGGCACCGTTGCTTTCGATGCGGCTGAAGAACGAGCCCCACAGCCCCGTCAGCGCCATGGGCACGGTGGGCACCTGCAGGCCTTCTTTTTGCGCCCGGCGCAGGATTTTCACCACCCCGCCTTTAAACGGCTGCACCTGGCCATCGCCGGTAATGCCGCCTTCGGGGAAGATGCCCAGAACATCACCCTCGGCCAGCACCTGCTGGGCCGTATCAAAGGCCCGTTCGTAAGCCTGCGGGTCTTCATGGTGCGGGGCAATCGGAATGCACTTGGCCAGGCGAAAAACCCAGCCCAGCACCGGCACTTTAAAAATCCGGTGGTCCATGATGAAGCGAATCGGCCGGGGGCTGGCCGCCATGAGCAACACCGCATCGACAAAGCTGACGTGGTTGGCCACCAGCACGGCGGGCCCGGTGATGGGAATGTGTTCATCGCCCACCACCCGAAAGCGGTAAATCAAGCGCGAGAGCACCCAGGCAATAAAGCGCAAGACATATTCAGGCACCAGCATGAAGATATGAAAACTCACCACCGCATTGGCCAGCCCCAGCAGCAAAAAGATCTGGGGAATGCTCCAGCCACGGCCCAGGAGCAGACCGACGATCAGGCTGCTGGCGACCATGAACAGGGCATTCAAAATATTGTTCGCGGCAATGATGCGGGCGCGGTGCGTGGGGGCGCTGCGCAGTTGAATCAGGGCATACATGGGCACGCTGTACAGGCCGACAAACAGGCTCACCAGCAGCAAATCGGCCAGCACGCGCCAGTGGGCTGGCTGGGTGATAAAGGCAGCCACCCCCATTTCAGCCTGTAGCGGCAAACTGCGCGTGGCAAAGTACAGGTCGATGGCAAACACCGTCATGCCAATTGCCCCCACCGGCACCAGGCCAATCTCGACATGGCGGTGCGAGAATTTTTCACACAGCAGCGACCCCACGCCCACGCCTACGGAAAACACCACCAGCAACAGAGAGGCCACCTGCTCATTGCCGTGCAACACCTCTTTGGCAAACGCGGGGAAATTGGCCAGAAACACCGCGCCAAAAAACCACATCCAAGAAATGCCCAGCAGCGAGCGAAACACCACCACCTGCTGGCGGGCCAGTTGCAGGTTGCGCCAAGTCTCGGTGAAAGGGTTCCAATTGATATGCAACTGCGGCGTGGTCGCCGGCAGCACCGGCACCATCTGCGCGCTGATGCGCCCCAGCAGCGCCAGCCCCAGGCACGCCAGCGCCACGGCCGTGTGGCCAATCCCGGGCAGCGCCACCAGCAGGCCGCCCGCGACGTTGCCCAGCAAAATGGCCACAAAGGTGCCCATCTCGATCATGCCGTTGCCACCGGTCAGCTCGCGCTCGCTCAGCACCTGGGGCAAATAGGCGTATTTCACCGGGCCAAACAAGGTCGAATGCAGGCCCATCAAAAACACACAGCCCAGCAACAGCGGCACCTGGCTGGCAAAAAAGCCCCAGGCGGCCAGCAGCATGATGGCAATCTCCAAATCCTTGACCAGCCGGATCAGGCTGGTCTTGGGGTACTTATCGGCCAGTTGCCCGCTGGTGGCGGAAAACAGCAAGAACGGCAGGATGAACAGCGCCCCAATCACCAGCCCAGCCTGGGCGGCGGGCAGCCAGCTGACCGACAGCTGGTAGGTGACCAACACCGTAAACGCAAACTTGAACAGGTTGTCATTGGCCGCCCCGGCAAACTGCGTCCAGAAAAACGGCGCAAAGCGGCGCTGGCGCAGCAGGGCAAACTGGCTGGGAGGCGGGCTCGGCGGCAAAGAGGAACAGGAGGTGTTTTGGCGCATAGTGAAAACAAGAGCTGCTTGCGCTTAAAAACAATCTATTTAAAGAATAAATCTTTAAAAATTTGTTGTTTTATGAGCGCAAACAGCTCTTTTAAAAGTAGCAAAGAACGCTACGGTGCTGGCGGAACCGATGAACGATCAGTCCTTCAACGCTACCAGAGGGTGGCTGTGCGCGGGCCAGGGGCTGGCAAAAAAGGCGCGCCATGCGTCCTCGGTCACCTCTTCGATGCGCGCTGGGTTCCAGCGCGGGGTTTGGTCTTTGTCGATGGCCAGGGCGCGGATGCCTTCCATCGTTTCGCTTTGCCCCGGGCGCAGGAAGAAGCAGTTGCGCACCAAATCGCGCTCCATGCGCAGGTCTTCGGCCATGGTCATGCTGCGGGCGCGGCGGATTTGCTCCAGGATGACGTGCAGCAGCAGCGGCGAGCGCTTGCGCAGGGCCGCGGCGGTGTGCTGCGCCCATGCGCTGGATGCGCTGCTGGTGTCGGCCTCCAGGGTGTCAATGATGGCCTGCACCGTGGGCAGGGCAAACACGCGATCAATTGCGCTGGTGTCGCGCACCGCCTCTGGCCCCTGGGGCTGGGTGCGGCTGGCGGCAAAGGCCTGCACGGCGGCGCTATCGGCAAAGCTTTGCGTGGCCAGCGCTTCCCACAGCCCAACCTGCTCGGCAGCGGGCAGGTACGCATCGGCCCAGCCAAAGGCGATAGCTTCGCTGGCGGCCAGGCTCTCGCCGGCCAGGCCCAGCCATTCACCCACCCGCCCAGGGCAACGGGCCAAAAAGTAGCCGCCGCCCACATCGGGGAACAGGCCGATCAGGGCCTCGGGCATGGCCAGCTTGGATTTTTCGGTGACGATGCGCAGGCTGGCCCCTTGGCTGATGCCCATGCCGCCGCCCATGACCACGCCGTCCATAAAGGCGATGTAGGGCTTGGGGTAGGTGAAGATGACGTGGTTGAGGGTGTATTCCTCGGTAAAAAAGTCTTCGATCTGCGGACTGCCCGCTTGCACCGTCTGGTGCAAAAAGCGGATATCCCCTCCGGCGCAGAAGTGGCCAAATACGCCCTCTTTGTGGCTGCCGCGAATGGCCACGGCCAGCACCGCCGGATCATCGCGCCAGGCCAGCAGCTGGGCCAGCAGGCCGCGCACCATGCCCAGCGACAGGGCGTTGAGCGCCTTAGGGCGGTTCAAAGTAATAAAGCCCACTTGGCCGCGCACTTCGCACAGCAGTTCGGTGGTTTGCGTCATGGTCTGGTGTCTCCTTGGATTGGCGCAAAGATTGGCGCAAAAAATGGCCACCATACCGCAAACCCAGGCGGGCCATGGTGCAAAAACTGTCTTTCAAGCTGCAAATAACGACACTCCCAACGCCTGCCCAAGGGCCAGAAAACCCACGCACGCAGCGCATCGGCCGCACAGGCCGCTGGCGGCGCAAAGCGCGGGCATACTCGCGCCCCTGTTCGTTTTTTCTGTTGTTCTTTTCTGAAAGCGCTTTGTCCGTGCCGCCCCTGCCTACCCCCGCCGTTACGCTCAACCGCCACGCCGTTTGGCGCGGTTTTCGGCAATTGCTGCCGATTTCGCTGTTCGTCGCCGTCTTTGGTCTGGCCTTTGGGCTGGCCGCCGTCCAAACCGGGCTGGGCGGCAGCGCCATTGTGCTGATGAGTGCCCTGGTGTTTACCGGGGCAGCGCAGTTTGCCACGCTGGATTTGTGGGGGGCACAGGTGCCGCTGGTGCCCCTGGCGGTCACGGTGTTTGCCATCAATGCCCGCCATCTGCTGATGGGGGCCACCCTCTACCCCTGGCTGCGCCATCTGCCGCCCGTGCAGCGCTATGCGGTGATGCTGGTGGCCTCGGATGCCAACTGGGCCCTGTCCATTCAGGCACTGGGCCAAAACGACACCAACCGGGGCCTGGGCCTGCTACTGGGCGGGGGGCTGGCGCTGTGGCTGTTTTGGATTGTGGGCACTTGGCTGGGCTTGTACATGGGCAACGCTATTGCCGACCCGGTGCGCTGGGGGCTGGACATGGTGATGGGCTGCTTTTTGCTGACCATGGTGGTGGATGGACGCAAAGACCGGCGCTTGGTCGCCATTTGGGCCATGGCGGCCGGGGCATCGCTGCTGGCCTGGCGCTACCTGCCGGAAAACAGCCATGTGGTGGTGGGGGCCATCGCCGGCGGTCTGCTGGGCGCATTCTGGCCCGAGGAGAGCGCCGCATGAGCATCGCCACGACCGATCTGGGCACCTTGCTCATCATCCTCATCATGGCCCTGGTCACCCTGGCAACGCGCTGGGGCGGGGTGTTCATCATGGCGTTTGTGCCCATCAGCCGCCGGGTGCAGCAGTTCATCCGGGCCATGTCCGGCTCGGTGCTGATTGCCCTGTTGGCCCCCTTGGCCGCCCAGGGCGACGGCGGGGCCAAGCTGGCCCTGCTTGTCACCGCAGGGGTGGCCCTGGTGCTGAAAAAGCCCCTGCCCGCCATTAGCGCCGGGATTGTGGCGGCGGCGCTGTTTCGGCAGTTGGCACCGCTGCTGGGCGGGGCATAAAAAAGCCCGCCGCAGGAGCGCTCTGGCACCCATGCGGCGGGCCGCTGTGCGGCGCAAACAGATTACAGCCGCTGTGCCACCCAGGCTTGCACGCTGGCCAGGGCTTGGGGCAGTGCGGCCGGTTGGGTGCCGCCGGCCATGGCCATGTCGGGCTTGCCGCCGCCTTTGCCGCCAACTTGTTGGGCAACAAAATTCACCAGCTCGCCAGCCTTGACCTTGCCCAGGGTGTCTGGCGTGACACCAGCGGCCAGCTGCACTTTGTCGCCATCGACGGCGGCCAGCACGATGGCGGCGCTTTTGAGCTTGTCTTTGAGCTTGTCCAGGGTATCGCGCAGGGTTTTGGCATCGGCCCCTTCCAGTTGCGCAGCAAGGATTTTCACGCCCTGCACTTCCACGGCCTGCCCCAGCAGTTCATCGCCCTGGCTGGAGGCGAGCTTGCCTTTGAGCTGGGCCACTTCTTTTTCCAGGGTTTTGATCTGCTCCAGCGTGCTGACGATGCGGGTGGTCAGCTCGGCCGTGGGTGCTTTCAGGGTGCTGGCCGCCGCATCGACGGTGGCCTCCAAGCCTTGCAGGTAGGTCAGCGCGTTCAGGCCAGTGACGGCTTCGACGCGGCGCACGCCAGCGGCCACGCCACTTTCCGCCACGATTTTGAACAGGCCGATATCCCCCGTGCGCTGCACGTGGGTACCGCCGCACAGTTCGCGGCTGGTGCCAATGTCCAGCACGCGCACGGTTTCGCCGTATTTCTCGCCAAACAGCATCATCGCGCCAGTGGCTTTGGCCGCCTCGATGTCCATCACGCGGGCAGCGGTGGCGGTGTTGGCCAAAATTTCAGCGTTCACCAGCGCTTCAATCTGCGCAATTTGCGCAGGCGTGACCGGGGCGTTGTGCGTGAAGTCAAAGCGCGTGCGTTCGGCATTCACCAAGCTGCCTTTTTGCTGCACATGCTCGCCCAGCACGGTGTGCAGCGCATGGTGCATGAGGTGGGTGACGGAGTGGTTGCGCATGGTGGCCGCGCGCAGATCGGTATCGACCTGGGCTTGCACGGCATCGCCCACTTTCAGGCTGCCCTCGGCCAGCACGCCGTGGTGGCCAAACACATCGGCTTTGATTTTTTGCGTGTCTTGCACGGCAAAACGGCTGCTGCCAGCGCTGATCACGCCCTGGTCGCCCACTTGGCCGCCGCTTTCGGCATAAAAGGGAGTGCTTTCCAGCACGATTACGCCACTTTCACCAGCATTCAATACAGAAACTGGCGTACCTTCTGCGTAAAGAGCTACGATTTTTGTTGATTCGGCCAGCTGCGTGTAACCGGTGAATGCGTTGGCGGCGCCCTGGTACTCCAGCAGCTTGTCCATCTTGAACTTGCCGGCAGCGCGGGCCGTTTCTTTTTGGTGCTGCATGGCGGCGTTAAAGCCGGCTTCATCCACGCTCAGGCCGCGCTCGCGGCAGACATCGTTGGTCAAATCCAGCGGGAAGCCGTAGGTGTCGTGCAGCTTGAAGGCCACCTCGCCAGGCAACTGCTGCTGGCCACCGGCCAGGGCGCTGTCCAAAATTTCCATGCCGTGGGCCAGGGTCTCGAAAAAGCGCTCTTCCTCGACTCGCAGCACCTCGGTAATGCGGGCTTCTTGTGCGGCCAGCTTGGGGTAGGCCGCGCCCATTTGCTGCACCAAATCTTGCACCAGCTTGTGGAAAAACGGCGTTTTCTGGCCCAGCTTGTAGCCGTGGCGAATAGCGCGGCGCACGATGCGGCGTTGCACGTAGCCCCGGCCTTCGTTGCTGGGAATCACGCCATCGACGATCAAAAAGCTGGTGGCGCGGATGTGGTCGGCAATCACTTTGAGCGATGGGTTGGCCAGATCGGCACAGCCGGTTTCGCGTGCTGCGGCCTTGATGAGCGCATCGAACAGGTCGATTTCGTAGTTGCTATGCACGTGCTGCAAGATGGCGGCCAGGCGCTCCAGCCCCATGCCGGTGTCCACACAAGGCGCGGGCAGCGGGGTGACACTGCCGTCTTCGTGCATCTCGAACTGCATGAACACGTTGTTCCAGATTTCGATGAAGCGGTCGCCATCTTCATCGGGGCTGCCCGGAGGGCCGCCAGGGATGTGCGCCCCGTGGTCGTAGAAGATTTCGCTGCACGGGCCGCAGGGGCCGGTGTCGGCCATCATCCAGAAGTTGTCGCTCTTGTAGCGCCCGCCCTTGTTGTCGCCGATGCGAATCACGCGCTCGGGCGGCAGGCCGATTTCTTTCGTCCAGATGTCGTAGGCCTCGTCGTCCTCGGCGTACACGGTGGCCAGCAGCTTGTCGGCGGGCAATTTATACACTTCGGTGAGCAGCTCCCAGGCCCACTTCAGGCTTTCGCGCTTGAAGTAGTCGCCAAAGCTCCAGTTGCCCAGCATTTCAAAAAAGGTGTGGTGGCGGGCGGTGTAACCGACGTTTTCCAGGTCGTTGTGCTTGCCGCCGGCCCGCAGGCAGGCCTGCACCGACGTGGCGCGGTGGTACGAGCGCTTGTCGGTGCCCAAAAACACGTCCTTGAACTGCACCATGCCGCTGTTGGTGAACATCAGCGTGGGATCGTTGCCGGGGACCAGGGGGCTGGACTCGACGATGGTGTGGCCCTTGGAAGCAAAGAAGTCCAGAAACGTCTTCCGAATATCGGCAACGGTAAAAGCAGGTTGGCTCATGGGGGGAAGAAAGAAAAAAGGTGTCAAAAAAAGAAACACCAAAGCGCCGCAAGCGGCGCTCTGAGATCGAAGCGGTCAGTATTTTAGAGCTGCCATTTTTTCAGCAGCTTGTCCGGCGTAAGACTGTCATAGCCTTCAAAGGGCTGGTGAATCCAGGGGTTGGTGGGCAAATCCTCGACCGAGTAATCGGCGCGGAAGGTGGAAATGCCCTTCGTCCAGAGCACCGCTGTGCGCAGCTCGGTGATCGGTGGGTAGCTCTCTTGCAGGCGCTTGACCACGGCGGTCAGCGTCACGCCCGAATCGGCCAAGTCATCAACCAGCAGCACGCGCCCGGCAATCTCGCCCTTGGGCGTGGCAATAAAGCGGCCAATATCGAGGTGGCCGCGCAAAGTGCCAGCCTCGGCCCGGTACGAGCTGGTGGACATGATGGCCAGCGGTTTGTCAAAAATGCGGCTCAGAATATCGCCCGGGCGCAGGCCCCCACGGGCCAGACACAAAATGGTGTCGAATTGCCAGCCGGATTTGTGAATTTGCAGTGCCAGCTTTTCAATCAAACCGTGGTAATCGTCGTAACTTACGTACAAGTGTTTGCCGTCTTCCGTCAGCATAGGAAACATCCTTTATGGCCTTAAACGGCGCTATAGGGGTTATGAAGCAAGATGGTGTGATCGCGGTCCGGGCTGGTGGAGACCATCGCAATCGGCACACCGGTCACTTCCTGAATACGGTCCAGGTAGCGGCGCGCATTGGCGGGCAGCTGGGCGTAATCGGTCACGCCCACGGTGGTATCCGTCCAGCCAGGCATGGTTTCATAAATGGGCTTGCAGCGCTCGATATCGTCCGCGCCCAGGGGCAGGATGTCGATGGTCTCGCCGTCCAGCTCATAGCCCACGCACAGTTGCAGCTCGGTCAGGCCATCGAGCACATCCAGCTTGGTAATGCACAGGCCCGACAAGCCATTGATCTGCGCCGAGCGCTTGAGCAGCGCCGCATCAAACCAGCCACAGCGGCGCGCGCGGCCCGTGGTCACGCCTTTTTCTGCACCGATGGTGCTCATGTGGTAGCCAGGGGTGCCTTCTTTTTCCCAATCCAACTCGGTCGGAAAGGGGCCACTGCCCACGCGCGTGCAATACGCCTTGGTAATGCCCAGCACGTAATGCAGCATGCCCGGCCCCACACCCGCACCGGCCGAGGCATTGCCGGCCACGCAGTTGCTGGAGGTAACGTAGGGGTAAGTGCCGTGGTCCACGTCCAACAGGGTGCCCTGGGCCCCTTCAAACAGCAGGTTGCCACCCGCGTTGTAGGTTTCATGCAGCTCGCGCGAAACGTCGGCAATCATGGGTTTGAGCGCTTGGGCTTGCTCCATGGCTTCGTTGTACACCGCGTCAAACTGCACTTCGCCATTGACGATGTAGGGTTTGAGCGCTTCAGGAAATTCAAACGTGCGGCTGCCCAGCACCTGGACCAACACATGGTTGTGCAGCGCCAGCAAATCGCGCAGCTTGGCGGCAAAGCGCTCAGGGTGCTTCAAATCCTGCACGCGCAGGGCGCGGCGGGCAATTTTGTCTTCGTAGGTCGGGCCAATGCCTTTGCCAGTGGTGCCGATTTTTTGCTGGCCGCCTTGCTCGCGGGCGGCTTCGCGGGCCACATCCAGCGCTTGGTGAACCGGCAAAATCAGCGGGCACGCTTCCGAGATGCGCAAACGATTGCGCACCTGCACGCCCGCCTTTTCCAGCCCGGCAATTTCTTCAAACAACTTGCCCACCGACAACACCACCCCATTGCCAATAAAGCACTTCACCCCCGGGCGCATGATGCCGCTGGGAATCAGGTGCAAGGCGGTTTTTTGGCCATTGATCACCAAGGTGTGGCCAGCGTTGTGCCCGCCTTGGAAGCGGACCACCCCTTGGGCACTTTCGGTCAGCCAATCGACCAATTTGCCTTTGCCTTCGTCACCCCATTGAGTGCCAACGACCACCACGTTACGAGCTTTGTTTGCGTTCATCACGTTCACATCCATAAAAGAAGGAAAACTGTTTAAAGGGCTTGCACCGTCCACTGGCCATCGACTTGGGCCAGTTTTCGGTTGCAGCGAAATTCATCCACCCGGTCATCCTGCCCCGGCAGGGTACAGACCACGGTTTCGCCCGCTTGGCGCAATTGGGCAATCAGCGCATGCAGCGCAGCATCGTGCGCCCAGGGCGCGCGGATGGCGGCTTTGAGCGGGCGCGCAGGCACAACGGCAACCAGCTGCTTGATATCCAAACTAAAGCCGGCCGCCGGGCGGTTGCGGCCAAACACGGCCCCCACTTCGTCGTAGCGCCCACCACGCACCAGCGCATCGCTGGCCTGGGGCACGTAAGCGGCAAAGCGCGTGCCGCTGTAGTAGGCGTAACCGCGCAAGTCGGCCAAATCGAAGGTGAAATTCACCCCGGTGAATTGCTCGGCCAGATATTGCAAATTTTGCAGCACTTGCCGCACGGCAGGTGTAGCTTTCAAGGCTTTTTCAGCCTCTTTTAAAACCTTTTCGTCCCCGTACAGCTGCAAAATTGCGAGCAACCCTTCGCGGGCAGGCGCAGGGAAGTGTTTGGTCAGCTGGGCCAGCTCGGTGGCATCTTTGGCGGCCAAAGCGGCATGCACCCGCTGCAACACGGCGGCATCCACCATCACGCCAGCGCACAGATGGCGCACGATGCGCACATCGGCCAAGTCCACGCTGAAGTCTTTCACCCCCGCGCCGCGCAGGCAGTCCAGGGCCAGGGCCAGGGCCTCGACATCGGCCTCCATGCCGGCATGGCCGTAAATTTCAGCCCCAAACTGCAGCGGCTCGCGCGTAGCGCGGGGCCGGTCAGGCTGGGTGTGCAGCACCGGCCCGCAATAGCACAAGCGGGCAATGCCAGGGCGGTTGAGCAAGTGCGCATCAATGCGGGCGGCTTGCTGGGTCGTATCGGCCCGCAGCCCCAGGGTGCGGCCCGAAAGCTGATCGACCAGTTTGAAAGTTTGCAGATTGAGCGCTTCCCCTGCGCCGGTAAGCAGGGAGTCGAGGTACTCGAGCATGGGGGGCATGATCAATTCATACCCATAGCTGCGGGCCGTATCCAAAAGACCACGGCGCAATTCCTCGATATGCCGCGCCTCAGAGGGCAAGACGTCGGCAATGTGATCCGGCAAGAGCCAGGCTGACATGAAGGAGAAAGAAAAAAGGGGGAGCTGTTAAAAACGTGATTCTATCGGGTCACAGGCCCGCCCCTTGGAAAAGGACTGTGCCTGCACTGCGATATCGACAGAAGCCGTGACAAGGGCGGTTCTGCAAGGGCGGCACCCACCAGCGGTGCCAGGGACCTTAGAACGTGTTCATGATCTCCTCATGGGTGTGCGAGCGCGGCTTCGGGCGGTCTGCGTCGTTGCAAATCCTCGCAATAGCCAAGCTATTGCTGTGGTTTGCGCCTCGCAACCCATCCCGAACCGCATCCCCCAC
>JAANMX010002730.1_pt1 | contig 16919 bp, 16 predicted proteins | sample 7279681 | NCBI WGS metagenome assembly JAANMX01 (sample SAMN14094542, study PRJNA606508) | bioreactor metagenome | isolation source: A lab-scale SPAN reactor treating ammonium-rich wastewater day 351 | place: Ireland: Galway | collected 2018-01-01
TATCTACTATCTACTATCTACTATCTACTATCTACTATCTACTATCTACTATCTACTATCTACTATCTACTATCTACTATCTACTATCTACTATCTACTCGCAAGCGATGCCTTCGGCCTCCAGGAATTGGCGGTAGGTCGCCGCGCCTTCGGGGCCGCTGACCAGGTCGGCGCTCTCGCCTTCCCAGTCATCGGGGCGGATGCGCACGAACCAGCCGGCGCCGTAGGGGTCTGCGTTGAGCGCTTTGGGGGTGGCTGCCAGGGCTTCGTTGGCAGCGATGATCTGGCCGCTGACCGGCGCCTTCACCGGGCCTACCCATTTGCCGCTCTCCACCGTGCCTGTGCTGCGCCCTTTCTGCACGCCCCGCCCAGCTTTTTTGGGCATGGCGTTGATCACCGCGCCGGCGATATGTTGGGCGGCGTCGGTCATACCGATCGTGACGCTGCCATCTTCTTCCATTCGCACCCAAACGTGCTCTTTGATCCAATAGTAAAGAGTGTCGGGGATGTTGCAATGCGTCGCTTTTGCCATCAATGGCCTCCGTTTTTATGCTTTATCCAGGCCAGTCGCTTGTTCGACCAGCTGGATCAGGTCGATGACCTGGATCGCGCCGTCGTTGGCGGTGGTCTTCACCGCGTCCGAAAACATGATCAGGTCCTTGGGACAGGATACCACAAACAGCCAGTTTTCTTGCTTTCCCTCACCCGCGTGGGCGGTGAGGGTGGTCACGGCCTCGCGGATGCGGTTCTCGGCGGGGCGCTCGCCTGGGGGCGTTTCGCCCATCCAGATATGGCCGCCGCCGCCGCAGCAAAAGGAGTTTTCGCAGTTGCGCGGCATCTCATGCAGGGCGACGCCCAGATGTTGCAGCAGCTTCCGCACCGCCTGATATTCTCCGTTGTAACGGCCCAGATAGCAGGGATCGTGGTAGGTGGCCACGTAGGCCGAGAGGGGCTGTGTGACCTGCAAGCGACCGGACTCGAACAACTGTAAGAGCAGGCTGCTGTAGTGTATCACCTGGCGGCGGTTGCCATTCCAGCGGTACTCGTTGCGCAGGGTGTTGAGGGAATGCGGGTCGGTGGTGACGATGCGCTCGAAGGTGCTGGCGCTGAACGCCTTCAGGTTGTTCTCCATCAACTGCTCGAAGAGGCCTTCCTCTCCCATCCGGCGCACATCATTGCCTGCATTGCTTTCGGCCTGGCCCAGAATGCCGAAATCCACCCCGGCGTGATGCAAAATGCGGGCAAAGGCCTGGGTGAGAGGCGTCACCCGGCTGTCGAACGAGGCGGTATCGCCGACGAACCAGAGATAGTCCACCGCTTCTTTGCCCGCGTCTTTGATCTCGATATCCAGGGCTTTGCTCCATTTGGGCCGGGCGCGTTTTCCCTGCCCGAACCAGTTGCCATTTTTGGACAGCGATTCCAAAGCGGTTTGTACGCCGCTATCCAACCCATCGCCCTGGATGAGCAAGCTGCGGCGGATATCGACGATGTCGGCCATTGGCTCGTTGCCGACCGGGCAGACGCGCACACAGGCATAACAGGTGGTGCACGACCACACGGCTTGCGGGCTGATCACATGCTCGATCAAACTCAGGGGCGGGGCGCTGCCGCCGGCCAGGGCGGCGAAGTTTTGGTTGATTAAATAGCGCTTGTTCACCTCCACGGCCGCGGGGGAGAGCACGCTGCCCAGGCTGTGCGCGGGGCAGACATCGTTGCAGCGGTTGCACATGATGCAGGCGTAGGCGTCCAGCAGCCGCGGCCAGGCCAGATCGAGCAAGTTCGCGGCCCCCGGCTGAATATCGCTGCCCGGCGGCGAGGCGTCGTCGAGCTGGCCGCGCGGGTTTTGCTTGGCCAGGCCCAGGTTGATGGGTGCAACCATGAGGTGGATGTGCTTGCTGACTACAAAATAGGGGAAAAAGAGCACGATCAGCCCAATCGCCAGCCACCAGGTGGTATGAATGCCGGCGTCCAGCGCGGCCGGCGAGAGGCCGCCGAACAGGTTGGCCGTGAGGCTGGCAAAGGGCATGAAGGGATCGGGCGCGCCATGCTCGGCCAGGCGCAGGGCCTGCCCCAAAAAGCGCGACCCCACATGCAGCAGGATGAATCCGCCCACGATCAGAGAGTCGCGGGCAACGCCGCCGGCCTGCACCCTGGGGTTCAGCAGCACGCCCTCGTTGAAGCGCAGCCGTTGATCCCGGCTGATAAAGCGTCTCACCAGGAAGACGATCATCCCCAGCAGGGTCAACACGCTGAGGATATCGGCCACGAGGTTGAAGAGATTGACCAGCCCTGTGGGCGCGGCGGCCAACGCCCGCCCGCCGTACACCAACTCGAACCCAGGTGCGAAGCCTTCCAGCAGGTCGGTGACATTGACCAGGAAGTAATAGCTGAAACCGAAGAAGATGAAGGCGTGGAAGACGCTCAGCCAGGGGCGAGAGCGGAAAATCGTCTGTTGCAAGCCCACTTGCACCACAGCGGCCAGCATCCGTTGGGGGATGTTTTTCAAGGCCGGGGCCGGCCGGCCCTGGCGGACGATCTTGTAGATGCCCCAAAAGCCGCGCAGGGCCAGAAATCCCACGAAGAAGGCTACAAGCAAGATAAAGATCAGTTTTTCGATGGTTGTAAGCAAGATCGTCTCTCCTTCGTAAAAAAAATCCCTAAAGGTTTCCAAAACCGTAAAAATTCACCTTATTTTGTCATTGCCAGGGGAAATAGCCCCGAAGCAATCCCCAACGCCGATTGACAACCGCAAAATTGACGAACAACCTTGGAGATTGCTTCGCTGCACTCGCAATGACACATTGGGTTTGATCATCTACCTATAAAGCCTCTAACAGCGCTTCTGCCACTTCGAATAGGTCTTGCGTGGCGCCGTAGTGAGCAACATTGAAAATCGGCGCGTTTTCGTCGCTGTTGATAGCGATGATCAATTCCGCATCTTTCATCCCTTCAAGGTGCTCCGGCGCGCCGGAAATACCCAGCATCAGGTAGAGTTTGGGCCGCACGGTCAGGCCCGACTTGCCCACCTGCCGGGTTTTGGGCAGCCAGCCGGCGTCGGTCACCGGGCGCGAGGCAGCCACCACCGCGCCCAGGGCCTCGGCCAACTCGGTGGCCAGGGCCACGCCATCTTCACCGCCCACGCCGCGGCCCACCGCCACCAGTTTTTCCTGGGTGGTGATGTCGACATCGCCCGCCTCCGGCTTGAGCAGCCCGGTGAAGCGGGTGCGCAGCCCGGCGAGTGGAACCGGCGCCGCGATCGGTTGGATGGGGGTAGCGCCTCGTCCCGCGTCGGCAGCAAATGCGCCGGCCATGAGGGTGACGATCAGGCTGTCTGCTCGCGTCGCGCTCTCGGCGCTCATCTTGCCCCCGTACAACTGGCTGCGGGTGACGATGGCGTCCTGCTCGACCGCTATATCGTTGACATAAGCAATACAGGGGCGCCCCGTTTTGACAGACAACCAGGCCGCCACATCCATGCCGATCGAGGTATAGCCAAGCATGATCAGCCGCGGCGAGTGCGCCGCTGCCAGCGCGGCGATCACCTGCTGGTAGGCCTGCGGGTTGTAATGGGCCAGCAGGGGGTCGTCGAGATAGAGGGTGGTGTGCGAGGCAAAGCCGCCGGCCTGCGCCTGCAAGCCGCTGCCCAGCGCCAGGACAATGACCTGCCCGCCCAGGGCCGCGGCCAGTTCCCTGGCCTTGCCCACCATCTCGAAAGAGATGTCGGCGATCCGTCCATCCAGATGTTCGGCAATCACAAGAATATCGTTGCTCATAATAGCCCTCGCTCGGTGAGGATGTCGATGATCTTTGCAGCCACTTGTTTGGCGTCTCCGGCCAGCATGTCGGCCCGTCCTGTGGCCACCGGTTTGGCCATGCGCCGCAGCGTGACGCCGGCGTCGGGGCCGGCGGCGGCGGCCTCGGCTTCTGCGATTTGGGCTGTCTTGGCGATCTGGCGGATTTTGCTGATCGGCGCGTAGCGGGGCGGCTTGGCCGCGGCCTGAATGCCGGCGACACAGGGCAAGTCCACCTCGATATCGGCGACGACGCCCCCGGCGAACTCTTTGTGCACTTTGGCCACCCCCTGGGCCACTTCCAGGCCGGTGACGACGCCGACGTAGGGCAGATCGAGGTGGGCGGCCAGCATGGGGCCGATCTGGCCATCCAGATCGTTGGCGGCCTGCACCCCGGTCAGCACCAGGTCGGGCGACAGGTCGCGGATGACCGCGGCCAGCCAGGCCGCCTGGGTGTGCGAATCGGCCCCCGGCTCGAAATCGCCGACGATCTTGATCGCTTTGTCCGCGCCTTTGGCCAGCGCGGTGTAGAGGACATCATCCAACGCTTCGATCAGATCCACGCCCAGGGCGGTGACGGCGCCGCCGCTCTTCTCTTTGACCAGCACCGCCTGTTCCAGGGCGTGCTCATCGAATTCGTTGAGCACGAAATCCACTTCATCGAAGTCCAGGTTGGAACCTTGGGCGTTGAGCGGCAGCTCATCGGCCATGCTGGGGATCTGTTTGAGTGCGACCACAATGTTCATGTAACATTCTCCTGTCTTGACATGATGTGGGACGGAGGGACGATGGACGATGGACGATGTTTAACAGTCAACAATCAACAGTCAACAGTCAATGGTGAACGGTGAACGGTGAAACGCTGACACCTTCGTCTATCGTCTATCGTCTATCGTCTATCGTCTAATAACCATTGCCGCGCATCGACATATCGAGCAATTCCAGGATGTCGAGCACGCGCAGATGGCCATTGCCGGTGTTTTTGGCGGCATCTTCGAAGCGGGAGACCTCGAAGGGACAGCAGACGGCCAGCACGTCCGCGCCGCTGGCCGCGGCTTCCATCACCCGTTTCTCGGAAAGGCGCATGCTGGTATGGTTGGCAGTGAAGGAATCGAGCCACATGCCGCCGCCGCCGCCGCCGCAACAATAGCCGTTCTCGCGGCAGCGGCCCATTTCCACCAGTTCCAGGCCAGGGATGGCTTGCAGCAGCGCCCTGGGCGCGTCGTACTCGCCATGGTGCCGGCCCAGATAGCAGGGATCGTGGAAAGTCACCCGCAGAGGCAGGGAATGCGTGAGCAGGTCTTGCAATTTTGGCAGTTGGCCGGCCAGAAATTGCGTGTAATGCATTAATGGACGATCGAAGCCCATTTTGGGATACTGCGTCTTGAACGCGTTGTATTCGTGCGGGCCGGTGACAACCATCGTATTCCACTCATATTGCGCAAATACGCCAATATTGTGCTCGGCCAGCATCTCGAAGAGGCCGGTTTCGCCTGCCAGCCGTTGCGAATCGCCATCATCCTTTTCTTCGTTGCCCAGGATGCCGTAATCCACGCCCAGGGCATGGAAGATGCGGGCCGCGGCCAGCGAGGCATCGATCCCGCGCGGGTGATAGGAGGGGTAGGAACCGACATACCAGAGGATATCGACCCCGCGCCCCAATTCTTTCATGATGGGGACGTCCACCCCGGCTTGCTTGGCCCAGGCGGCGCGTTTGCGTTGCGGCTGGCCCAGGGGGTTGCCATATTTGGCGGTGTCTTCGAAGGCTTTTTGCAGCTCTTCCGGCACAAAACCATCCAACACGGCCTTTTCGCGCGTTGCCGGCATGATCTGCACCATATCGACTTCTTTTTTGCACACGCGCAGGCAATTGGCGCAGGTCGTGCACAGCCACAGGTCGGCGGAAGTGAACAGATCGACGCCGGTCTGCACCGCGCGGAACAGGCGCCGCGGGCCATAGCTGCCAACCATATCGACCGGGCAGACCGGCGTGCAGGAGGCGCATTGGTAACACCAGCCGAAGGATTCCCCGCCCGGCAGATGGGTGATCTTCTCGATCAGTTCCGGGGTGTAGTCCCAGATCACGCGCTGTTCGAACATGCGGTTCCAGGAGCCGGAGATGTCCATGCCATCGATGATGGCGGTTTCTTTTTCTAAGATGCGATCAACTTTATCTAAACCTGCATCCATAATGTGGTTTCTCCATGATTCGTTCGATCGGTGGGGGCCGCCAAGGGATCTTTGCGTTTGGACAGCCCTAACAGGGTGCGCATCATATCCGGCAGGGTGGGGAGCAGCCGGTTGTACTCACGACTCAGACGCCAACTGGTGATGCCATACAGGTAGATGCTGTAGGCGCAGGCCAGAAAGGCATCGGCGGCAAAGAGGACTCGTTGGGGGTGCTGCATCAGGTCTGCCGAGAGCAGGCCGCTGCCTTCGGCAAAGCGCATGCTCAGGGCGGTGACTGCGCCCACGGCTTGATAGGCGTCCGCATCATCCAGCCCCTGGAAATGATGCACGCCCCCTGCCAGCAGGGGCAGGATGCCGCTGCGTTTGTCGCTGTCCCACAGCCAGCGCGTCCACAGCCAATGGCGGGCCGGGTCGAGGAGGTGGAGCAGGCCGGTGGCCAGTTCCCAGCGCAGGCGTTTGTCCAGGCCGGGCATCTGGTTGGCAAAGATCACGATGCGGGTGGGGACAGGCGCATCGCCATGCAACAGGCTGGCGACGGAGGGCAGGCCCTGCTGGCTGAGATGCGCGGCCATGACCTCGGCGTTGCGGCGGCTGGAGGTGGTCAGGCGGGCCAGGTGCGGGAAGAGGGCGCTGTCGCCGTCCAGTTCGTGCAGGCGATCGACCCACTGCTGGCGGCGCGTCCACAGTTCTGTGGCGATCTCTGCCAGCAGGTGGGGGCTGGCCTGTTCCAGCGCTTCCTGAAGCAGTTCCGCCAGTTCCGGGTCATCGGGGCCGGTCTTCTCTTTGACGATGTGACTGTAGCGCTGCCCGAATGTCATGGCTCTTGCGTTCGATGGGGGATGGGGGATGGACGATGTTTAACAATCAACAATTAACAATCAACAATCAACGGTGAACGGTGAAATCGCTGACACCTTCGTCTATCGTCTATCGTCTATCGTCTATCGTCTATCATCTACGCTTGCCTACGCAGCAGGGCGACGGCGCGGGCGGCTGCCAGGCCGGCTGTGGCGATCGAATCGTCCATATCGGCCGGGCCGGCCGCGGCGCCGACCACGAAAACGCCAGGCCGAGAGGTGGCCACCGGGTCCAGCCCGCCCGGGCCGCCGGCGGCGATGTAGCCATACTTGTTCTGCGTCAACCCCAGCAAGCGGGCCATCTCCCGTGTGCCATCGCTAGGCTCCATCCCCACCGACAGCACCACCAGATCGACCAACACTTCCATGGGGCGGCTCATGGTCGTATCCTCGCCGCGGATCAGCAGCCGATCCCCTTTGGCCAGGATCTCACTGGCCAGGCCCTTGACATAGTTAACCTTGTATTGCTCCTGCGCCGGCCAGTAAAGCTCATTTTCCCAATAACCGTACATACGCATGTCGATGTAGAAAATGAACACTTGCGTATCCGGCAACAATTGGCGGATTTCGATGGCTTGCTTGCTGGCGATGCCGCAACAGACCTTGGAGCAATATTCATTGCCGATCTGGCGGTCGCGGGAGCCGACGCACTGGATGAACGCCACCCGCTTCGGCGTCTCGCCGTTGGAAAGACGCACCACCTTGTGCGCTTTCAGCATCCCTTCCAGATCGGCGATGGTGATCACGTCGGGATAGGTGTAATAATTGTAGTACTGCGTCTCGCGGCCGGGGTCGAAGTGCTTGAAGCCGGTGGCCAGGATCAGGGCGCCCGCTTCCAAAGTCTGGGGAGCGCCGCCGTTCTGCACGGTGAGGCGGAAGTTGCCCGCCTCGCCCTCCACGCTGGTCACCTGGGTGTGGGTGAGGACTTGCACGCCCGGCCCGCTGGCCGCCGCCACCATTTCATCCATCGCCTCGGCGGCGTCGCGGAAGTGGTGGGTCAGCTTGGCGTACTGCTCTTCATCGGGCGTGCCGCCCAGGCGCTGGCGTTTTTCGATCAGGACAGCAGCATAGCCAAGATCGGAAACGGTGCGGGCTGCTTCCAGGCCGGCCGGGCCGCCGCCGATGATGACAACTTTGTTGTTTGACATAAAATTCTCCGTCGTTAGAAATGGTAGCTACGAAACAACCGGCTGATCTGCCTCTGCCCAGGTCAGCCCTGCTTTTTTACCGCTGCGGATATCGTCCAGATCGGCCTCGAACTCGGCCCAGCGGGCCTGCCAATCGATGCCCAGCTTGGCCATCAGCGGGCGCCAATCGGTGGAATGCCAGTGCAACTGCACCACGCGGAAGGGATGCGCGCCCATCGCCAAAGCCGCCACCTGGGCATCCGAAAGCACCGGCACGCCCACGTTGAAGTTGTGCGCTTTGCCGGAGAATTGGCTTTTGTCCAGCGTGGTGACGCAGCCGGTGTCGTGCGTCACCACCAGATCGGGGTCGATCTCATTCTTCATCACATCGATCTTGCGCTGCACCGCAAACGAGCGGGTGAAATCGCGCTGCACCAGCACATGCCGGAAGCCAAACCCGCAGCAATCGAACCAGGTGGAATAATCGGCGGCGGTGATGCCCAGCGCCCCCAGCGTGGCCGTGACCGTGGCCGTGCGCTGGCCGCCGAACACGGCGTCATCATAGATGGCATCCTCCGCCACGATCTTGTAATAGTGGCAGGCGGGGTGCACGCAGGCGGTGAGATGATCCATCGCCACCACCTGCCGGGCGGCGATGCGATCCCGCATGGCGTGCACCCATTCGCTATAGTGCACGATCTCCTCTGGCACCACCAGCGGCTTGCCCAGCTTGTCCAGCACCCGGCGCACTTGATCGCGCATCTGGCGATGGTGGATCAGTTCCTCGCGGGCTTCCTTGTAGTGCCCGTAACTGGTGCCGCAGTGGATGAGGGGATAGTAGCCGGTTTCGTAGGCCGCGGCGAAGTTGCGCGCCATCACTGCCAGCTGCGCCACGGCGTTGGAGGCGCCGGAGGCGTAGTAATTCCAGCCGGTGCAGGAGGTCTGGTCGGTCGGATCCACGTGATCCAGCCCAAACTGGCGGTGCAGCCAGAAGATGGAGCCGGTGTAGCCGGGGATGTGCCCGCATTGGCCGCAGGATTTGTGATGCCAGGTGTGTTCCAGCGGGATCTTCTTGGTGCGCCCGTATTTGGTCTTCACCTCGAAATAGGGTTCTGGCACCCGTTGCACGATCAGCTCCCCTTTGGCTTCCAGCTCGAAGAGCGTTTCGCGCAGGTCATGCGTGGGCGCCTGGGCCGGGTCGCGTTGCACCACGCCCGCTTTCTTGGTCAGCAGTTCGTCGAAAGAGAGTAAAGTCGAGACACTCATGCCCAGTCCTCCAGTGCTTCTTCCATGACATCCAGCAACAATTCGTACAAACCTTCGTCAATTTCGGCGATCAAGTCGATATTGCCGGTTTCGAACCAGATCGTGTAAAGCTCACGTAAGGTTTGATCGTCGGTTTTCCAGGCGGCGTCGGTCACGCCGCGCAGGCTATCCACCGGGATGGCCTGGCGCCACAGGTTCATATTGCCCTGGAAACTGCGCACCCACGGCCCCCAATCGGGGAAGAAATCGGGCTGCAGCATGTCGGGAGATACCTGATTGCCCTTCAGCATCACTTTGTAGATCACCCGGCTGTAGCCTTGCAGCACATCGCGGGTTTCTTTGATGCCGTTGCGCACCGCTATTTCGCGGATCAGCGTGACCAGGCCGCCGGGGCTGTTCTGGCGGGGGCAGCGCACACAGGAGAAGCACTGGGCGCAGTTCCAGATATCCTCGACCAGGATCTCGTACATGCGGTTGACGTCCTCGCGGGCCATCGTTTGGGCGATGACGCGCGGGCTGTAATCGTAGAAGCGGGCCGAGGGGCAGGCCGAGACGCAGATGCCGCACTCGTAACAGCCGTAGAGATAGTCTTCATAGCGCGCATCGGCCTTGACTTCTGCGAATAAGCGCAATTTTTCCTCGTATGGAACGCCAGGATACTTATCGGTGATTTTACCTGGATTCCAATTAGCAGCGTTTGTAGCCAAATAGAACCTCCTGAGGGGAGCAGTGGGGATCGGTCAGGGCGTTTGCGCCGCGGCCTGGAGTTGTTCCCAAGCGGGAACGCCGACAAAACGGGTCTCGCCTACGAAAAGGGTGGGCACAGAGAGCACATTCAGGGATTTGGCGATCTCGCGGCCGCGGGCGCTGCCCAGGGAGATGATCTGCAGATCGACGTGCGGGTTTTCATCTGCCAGGCGCTGGGCCAGGCGGATGGCCTGGGGGCAGGTGAAGCAGGTGGGGTGGGTGAAGACGCGTACTTCGATCATGGGCATGCGGATCAGGGCTGCGCGGGCAGTTCATAGCCTTCGCAGTGGATGCAATCATCCAGGTCACGTTCCGCCATGAAAGCCTCGTAGGCGGCGAGCGCGGCTTCCCCTGTCACCAACAGGTCGTGGGCGCCATCGCTAGCCTGGGGCTGCATTTTCACCACCCAGCCCCGTCCGTAGGGGCTGCGGTTGATCAGCCCGGCGTCCTCCAGCAGGCTTTCGTTGGTTGCGGCCAGCATGCCTGCCACCGGTGTGCGCAGCGGGCCCAGCCATTTGGCGCTCTCCACCACGGCCACCGCCTTGCCCGCCGGGAAAAATTTCCCCACTTGCCGGAAGGTCACGTGTAACATACCGCCGGCAGTGGTCTGCGCCACATCTGTGAACCCCAGGGTGACCAGACCATCCGGTTCCATCCGCATCCAGATATGCTCATCGATCTTGTAGTAAAGATGCAATGGCAGCACGCAGTTGCGGAGGATGGCAAATTGGGACATGGTCAGAAAGAGATCACGGCGTCGGCGTGGATGGCCATATCGTTGAAGGCCGCGCCGCCGATCATTTCCACACCTTCGATCATGTCATCCATCGTGTAGCCGTGTAGATCCAGGGAGGGCTGGCAGACGAACAGCCGTACATCCATATCCAGCGCCTGGTCGATGAAAAAGCGCAGCGCCCTGCCCCCGCCGCCGGCCTTGGGCACCACGATCTCTTCCGGCGCGCCGCGGGCCAGCAATTGCGGGCCGTTCATGGTGAAATAGATGGCCACCTCGTTGTCCATTGCTGCCGCGGCTGTGGCCAGAAAGAAGGGGGTTGCGCTGCGTTCGGGTGTGGCCCGCCCGTGCGTCTGCACGTATAGAACACGTTTTACATCTTCATCTTCTCGTTCACGCCACATCAGTGTCATTCCTTCGGTTGATTTTAGAGATTAGAGATTAGAGATTAGAGATTAGAGATTAGAGATTAGAGATTAGAGATTAAGGATTAAAGCGATGTTGTCGAAATACATTTTAATCATTAATCTTTTATTGTAACAATTCACCTTATTTTGTCATTGCGAGGGGCGATAGCCCCGAAGCAATCCCCAACGTTGCTCGAATCCCCAAAAAATGACGAGCCACCTTGGGGATTGCTTCGCTGCACTCGCAATGACACATCAGGTGAACTGTTACCTTTTATTGAAAAACAGCAGGGGAATTACACGAATAGCGATACTTCTGCCTCAGATGCAAATTCCAGGAAAGTGGCTGCGCCGCCGATGACGCAACTTTCGATGAAATCTTCTTTCTTGAAACCGAAGACGTCCATCGTCATCTGGCAGCCGATCAACTGCACATCGAGGTCTACCGCCGTCTCGCGTAGTTCTTCCAGGCTGGCCACGCCCTTGTTGTGGAACTGCTTTTTCATCAGTCCGGTGGTCATGGCATTGAACCCCGGGATGGACATCAGCACGGTGGGGATCGGCCAATCGATGCCCTGGAAACCGGGGGAGCCGAAGGGCATTTTCATCGGCATCGCCGGGTTGCCCAGGGGCGAGACCGCGGCTTTGATGTCATGGCAGAGCAGGGGCAGGCCGTAAAAGGTGAAGAAGATGCCCACTTCCCAGCCCATCGCCGCACCGGCGGTGGCGAGGATGAAGGGGGGATAGGCCCAGTCCAGGGTGCCTTTGCTGGCAATCAAGGCCAGGCGTTTGGGAGCGTCAGGATCCGATCGAGTCATCACACACCTCCAGAAAGAAAAAGCGCGTCAGGGTTATCTGACGCGCTTGATATAGAAAACAAACTTTCCCTCTTCTTTGGCTTCTTGCAAGATTTCATTGCCTGTTTGCCGCGCCCAGGCTGCCATATCGGGCGGCGCGCCGGGGTCTGTAGCAATCATCTTCAAGACCTGCCCAACTTGCATTGCCTTGATCGCTTTGGTGGTCTTGACCACCGGCATGGGGCAAAGCATTCCGCTGCAATCCAATACTTGGTCGGCTGCAAAGGTCATACGGCACACTCCTGGGTTGTCTTTTATTTGTCGATAGTCGATAGTAGATATTTGATATTCGGTATTGGATATTCGATAGTTGACGAATATCCAATATTGTTAATCATTAATTACGAAAAAAACCTGTTTAAGACGATATCCTTCGTCCATCGTCCATCGTCATCAGAAACAGCAACGCGCTGATCCGACACCAGCGCCAGTTTAGAAAGCACGCTTACGATGATCATAGAGGCGGCAGCACGGCTTGTCATCCTCCCGCGGGGGGGATTTTCCTCCCCCGCGCGGGGGATTCTGCGTTTGTCCCCCCGCCTGCTATACTGCGCCGGTTGGCATCCTTTGATTCTGCTCATCTCGTCCAAGGTGCAGCGTGCCTGCTGAAGAAACGCACCCACCCCGGCTTTTCTCCTTCATCCTGGCCTATCGCTGGACCAGTTTGCTGCCCGCTTTGTGGCTGTGGATTGCGCCAGGCAGCGGCCGCGCCCAGGGGCTGCCCACCGGCGTGACTCTGGCCGCGGCAGTGGGGCTGGTTTTGTTGATCACCCTGGCGCATCGCCTGCTGAATGTGCAGCTTGTGCGTCGCCCCTACCTCTTGGGCATTGATATGCTCTTCGCCGCCGGCTTGCTGGCCGTCAGCGGCGGGGCGCGCAGCCCCTATTACCTGTATGCCCTCAGCCCGCTGTGGGCCGCCGCCTTTTTCTTTCAGATTCGGGGCGCGCTGATCGCGGCCGCCGCGGTCACGCCCCTGTACCTGGCGGCCCTGATGGTCAGTTGGCGCTATTTCGGGAACAGCATCGAAGCGGAGATGGTCTTCACCCAATTGGCGGGCGTCTGGCTGATAGGCTTGCTTTTTGGCTATCTTTCGGTGCTGTTGAAACAGCTGGGGCAGACCCACACCGCCCTCTCCCAGACCCGCGACGATCTGTTTCAGCAGAATCTGGAGTTGAGCGAGGCGCATCGCCAGCTCAAGTTGATCCACAACCTCACCATTCTGTTGCAGGCCACGCCCGATATCCGCTCCGTGCAGAAAAGGGTGCTGACCGTGGTAACGCAGGATTTGGGGTTCCCCAAAGCCGCGGTGGGGCTGGTCGATCCTGTATTGATGGTGTTGGGCGGCTGGTTGATCGCCCCAGATGCCTCCGACCTGGCCGAGATGCCGGTGATGCTGTTGCGCCCCGAGAGCGGCCTGGTGGCGCAGAGTTTGCTGCAAGGGCAACGGCTGCACTGCTCCGCGGCCCAGCCGATCAGCGCCCACGAGGGCCTCAACGCCCGGTTGGGGCCGGAGCACTGGTTGATCCTGCCCCTGTTTTTGCGCGAAAACCCGGTGGGCGTGTTGTTGATCGCCCGAGATGCAGCGGCGGAGGAGATGACCGCAGAGCAAACAGCCTTGCTCGATCTGATCGCCGATCAGGCCGCGGTGACGCTGGGCACCACGGTGCTGTGCATCGATCGCGCCCGCCGCCTGGCCGTGGAGCAGGAGCGCAACCGCATCGCCAAAGACATCCACGACACAGTCGCCCAGTCTTTGTTCGGCATTGTCTTTTCTCTGGAGGCCTGCATCGCCATGCTGCCCGATCAGGTGGGCGAGGTGAAGCAAGATCTGATCGAATTGCGTGAACTGGCCGGTGAAGCCCGCTTGCAAGTGCGCCGTTCGATCCTGGATCTGTGGCCCTCTGAATTGACCCTGGAGCGTTTTAAGACCGATCTGAGTAGCTATGCCACCCATTGCAGCGGCGCGCGCCCCTTTCAGGTGCATTTTGTCACCGCGGGTGATTTCAACACCCTTTCGCCAACCATCCGCCGCGCCCTTTACCGGGTGGCGCAGGAGGCGCTGGCCAATACCGTGCACCATGCCGGGGTGGAGGCCGCCACCGTCACCTTGCACGTGGGGCAGAAGCAGGTCGATCTGTGCATCGCCGACGAGGGCGTGGGCTTCGATCCCCAAGAAGTGGGCGTGCGCCAGGATGAGAGCGAGCATTTCGGGTTGCGCGGCATCCAGCAGCGCGTCCATGCCCTGGGCGGCGAGATGCACATCCGCAGCCAGATCGGACAGGGCGCGGTTTTATCGGTCAGTATCCCTGCCGATGGGGGCAGTTTTTATGGATAGCAAGAGCATTCGCATCTTGATCGTGGATGACCATGCCGTGGTGCGCAAGGGTCTGGCCATGGTGCTGCGGTTGGAAAGCGATTTCGAGGTGGTGGGCGAGGCCGGCAATGGCCGGCAGGCCCTGGAACTGGCGCGCACGCAGCGCCCCGATCTGGTGCTGTTGGATCTGATCCTGCCGGAAATGGACGGGACGATGATTGCCCAGGCCTTGCGCCAAGCCCTGCCCGGTGTGCGCATCCTCGTCCTCTCTGGCGCCGAGTTGGATGAACGGCTGACCGAGATGCTGGCCGCGGGGGTGGATGGCTATGTGCTGAAGGAGATCGAGCCGGAGGAGTTGAAGCAGGCCATCCGGACAGTGGCCGCGGGGGCCTCTTATCTGCATCCGGCGGCGGCGCGGCGGCTGCTGGATCGCCTGAAGGCGCGCGAACAGCCAGCCCTGCCCGCGGCGGCACCGCTCACCCCCCGCGAGATGGAAGTGCTGGAACTGATGGTCACCGAGGCCACCTACCGCCAGATCGCGGATCAGTTGATGATCAGCGAAGAGACGGTGCGCAGCCACGCCAAGAGCATCCTGCGCAAACTGAACCAGCCCAACCGCAGTCAGGCGGTGCTGGCGGCCATGCGATTGGGCTTGATCGATTTGCGGGGGTAGGGGGCGGCGTTCGCCGCGCGTGCGTCAGGCAAGACCGTGGGGCGCGGGAAGATGCGCGATCTTTGCCGGAGGCGTGCTGGTTTTTCCGCCGACATCGTCCCTACACCGGCGATCGTCTGCGGCAACCGCAACCGGGCCGTCGCCGCGACCCCAGCGCTCCGACCGCTTGACCTCACCGCCTCCTCGCCTCCCGGCCCATGCCTTTCGGGGCGCGCGCGTAGGGGCGATGCCAGCGGGGCGAGATTTCAACGGGGAGCGACGAGGTTTTTCCGCTGGCCTTGCCCCTACTGGCTCAGGTCAGAAATTCCAGGTAGTTCTCCCGATGGACGAGATGAACCTCGCTCCCCGGATAGGTTTGGATGAATAGACCGGGCGGCTGCCAGCGCTGCACGCTCCACTTGCACTCGTAGCCCACCAAACGTCCGCCTTCTTCCTCCACGTAATCCAACTCATAGCGATCGTAGGTGCGCCAGAAGTACATGTTGACAGTGTGACGCCAGTTTGCGTTGGCCTTGAACCGCTCGCTGATGAAGTAGTTCTCCCACAGCGCGCCGGCATCCTGCCGCAGATGCAAGGGGTTGAAGTTGTTGATCAGTGCATTGCGCACCCCCAGATCGTAAAAGTAGATCTTGCGCAGTTTTCCCAGTTCTTTGCGCAGATTGCGGCTGAGAGGGGGCAGGTGAAAGATTACGAAAGCCTGTTCCAACAGATCGACGTAGCGGGCAATCGTGTTCTTGTCCAGCCCAAGCAGGCTGCCCAGCTCATTGTAAGACACTTCCCCGCCGATTTGCAGCGCCAGCGCCTGCAGAAGCCGGCGCAGTATGTCGGGATTCTTGACCGTCTGATACTCCAGGGCATCGCGGTACAAGTAGCTGTTGCTGATCTCCAGAATGGCCGCGCCGGGATCATCGCTGGTGATGACGCCCGGATAGGCGCCGTAGCGCAGTCGCCACTCCAGCAGCCGGCGCGACTCAAGCGGGCTTTCCTGGGTCAACAGTTCGGCCGCCGAGAGCGGCAACAAACGAAACTCGATCTTGCGCCCGGTTGGATTAAATGGATTAGGAAAAGCTGCAATTGAATAATTGTCAACTGGCGTTAATTCCCATTCAGCAACACTTGTTATCATAGAATTAAGGTAAAAATATAATCCGCCTTTAACATTTCCAAGGAATAAATCTGAGTCAGTATCATTATCAATATCAAAGAAACAGGGGAACGTATTTCCACCAAAGTTTTCCGGGATGAATTGATTTGTTATCAGACTCCAAATGGGCGAAATATTATTTCCATCATTTCTGAAATAAAACATTTCCCCATTTCTGCTGCCAGAAAATAAATCTAATACATCATCTTCATTATAATCAATAAAAAATGGCGTACTGTTATCACCAATATCTAACGTGCCGAAGTAAGCAGGGTTAGAAGTGAATTCGTATGACGCGGGATTGCCGGTGTTTTCATAAAAACTTAATTTACCATTGAAACCTCCTATCGCCAGATCGAGATCAGAATCACCATCAACATCCATCAAAAATGGTGACGAACTTGAACCAACATCAATGCTGTCATCGTTATTATTTCTTAACAAAATACTATTTTGAAAATTTGCAGATACAGGTGTTCCATTGTTGAGATAAAAGTCAATTGTTCCGTTTAGTTTTCCTGCCAGCAAATCATAATCACCATCATTATCCAGATCACCGAATGCCGGAGTTACAACGAGATCACTCATTATATTAAAGTACTGAGAGTCAGAATAATAAAATGATGGGTTGGAAACAGTTCCTGTATTTTCAAGAAAGTGAATTGAACCATTCGGGTTATTGAAAGAACCTATGAATAAATCAAGATCACCATCATTATCTATATCTACAAAAACCGGCGAACTGTTATTACCGACATCAAGCATTTTTAGAAAATCATTTGTTCTTAATATGTGATTTGCTGATTGAGCATT
>JAANMX010002731.1_pt1 | contig 16915 bp, 16 predicted proteins | sample 7279681 | NCBI WGS metagenome assembly JAANMX01 (sample SAMN14094542, study PRJNA606508) | bioreactor metagenome | isolation source: A lab-scale SPAN reactor treating ammonium-rich wastewater day 351 | place: Ireland: Galway | collected 2018-01-01
GAGCGTCTGGCCGCGGAAGAGGTTGCGCGTCAGGCAGCGGAAGAGGCCGCGCGCCTGGAGGTCGAACGCATCGCCGCGGAACAAGCCGAAGCCGCGCGTGTGGCGGCCGAGCAGGCCGAAGCCGAACGCCAGGCCGCGGAAGAGGTCGCGCGCCTGGAAATCGAACGCATCGCCGCAGAAGAAGCCGAGGCTGCGCGTGTGGCGGCCGAGCAGGCCGAAGCCGAGCGGGTTGCTGCGGAAGCCACCCGCGCGGAAGCCGAGCGGATTGCGGCAGAAGAAGTGATCCGGCGCGAGGCCGAGCGTGCCGAAGCCGAGCGCATTGCCGCCGCGCGCGCCGAGGCCGAGCGCCTGGAGGCCGAACGCGCCGCGGCTCGCCGCGCGGAAGCCGAGCGTGTCGAAGCCGAACGCCGCGCCGCCGAAGCCGTCGCCGCCGCCAAGGCGCGTGAACAGGCGGCGCTGGCCGCGCTGCAGGCGACCGTCGGTGCCAGCGAAGATCCGGACGAGGCGCTGGACACCAGCGAGCTGGATCTGGAGCTGGTGGACATCTTCGTCGAGGAGGCCGGCGACCTGCTCGACCATTCCGACGGCCTGCTGGCGAAGCTGCGCGAGACGCCGGACGACAACGAATCGGTGGTCGGCCTGCAGCGCGACCTGCATACGCTCAAGGGCGGCGCGCGCATGGCCGGCATGATGCCGGCCGGCGAGCTGGGCCACGCCATGGAGTCGCTGCTGGAAGCGGTGGCTGCGCAGAAGATCGACTTCGGCAGCGACGGCGTGCCGCTGCTGGAGCGCGGCTTCGATCGCCTGCACGGGATGATCACGCGCATCGCCGCGCGCCGCGCGTTGGGCATGCCGGCGGCGCTGATCGAAGAGTTCAACGCGCGCGCGGAACAGCGCCCGGCCGCGCTGGCGGCTGCACCGGCTGCCGGCGCGCAGCCTGCACCAGTCGCGCAGCCCGCCGCGAAGATCGAACTCAAGCCGCTGTCAACGCCGCTGGGGCAGGAGGGTTTCGTCGAGGACGACGAGATCGGCGTGCGCGCGCCGCAGGAACAGGTGCGCATCCGCGCCGACCTGCTCGACCGGCTGGTGAATTACGCCGGCGAGGTGGCGATCTATCGCGCCCGTCTGGAACAGCAGCTGGCAGCGTTCCGCAGCACCGCGCAGGAAATGGAACAGACCAACCTGCGCCTGCGCGACCAGCTGCGCCGCCTGGACTCCGAAACGGAAGCGCAGATCATCGCCCGCTTCCAGCGCGAGCCCGACGCCGGCAACGAAACCTTCGACCCGCTGGAGCTTGACCGCTTCAGCACCCTGCAGCAGCTCTCGCGCGCGCTGGCCGAATCGGCGGCCGACTTGCAGAGCCTGCACGGGTCGATGGACGACCTGACCCGCCAGTACGAAACCCTGCTCACCCAGCAGTCGCGGGTCAGCTCGGAGCTGCAGGAAGGCCTCATGCGCACGCGCATGCTGCCGTTCGATTCGCTGGTGCCGCGGCTGCGCCGGGTCATCCGCCAGGCCGCCGGCGAGACCGGCAAGCAGGCCCAGCTGCGGCTGGAGGGCGCGCAGGGCGAACTGGATCGCAATGTGCTGGAGCGCATGACCGCGCCGCTGGAACACATGCTGCGCAACGCCATCGCCCACGGTCTGGAAGCACCGGAGGCGCGTCGCGCCGCCGGCAAGCCGGAGGAGGGCAGCATCCGGGTGGCGGTGCGCCGCGAGGGCTCGGAAGTCGTCCTGCAGATCGCCGACGACGGTATCGGTCTCAACCGCGCGGCGATCCGCGCGCGCGGCATCGACCGCGGTCTGATCGCCGCGGATGCGCAGCTGACCGACGTCGAGCTGGATCAGCTGATCATGCAGCCGGGCTTCTCCACCGCGGAAACCGTGAGCCGGCTGGCCGGTCGCGGCGTCGGCATGGACGTGGTCGCCAGCGAGGTCCGCCAGCTGGGCGGCACCATCGACATCGCCTCGCAGCCTGGCCAGGGCACGGTCTTCACCCTGCGCCTGCCGCAGACCCTGGCGGTGACGCAGGCGGTGTTCGTCAAGATCGGCGAAACCGAATACGCGGTGCCGATCGCGTCGGTGCGCGGCGTCGGCCGCATCGCCCGCGAGGATCTGTCCGCGCAGGGCGGCAGCTACCGCTATGGCGGCGAGGATTACGCGCTGCACGACCTCGGCACGCTGGTCGGCACCGCGCCGGCACGCGCCGAAGGGCATCTGCAGATGCCGTTGCTGCTGGTCGGCTCGGGTGAGCTGCGCGCGGCGGTGGCGATCGACCAGGTGATGGGCAGCCGCGAGATCGTGGTCAAGACCGGTGGCCCGCAGCTGGCCTCGGTGCCGGGCATCTTCGGTGCCACCATCATGGGCGATGGTCGCGTGGTGGTGATCCTGGACGTGGCACCGCTGGTGCGCCGGCAGGCCGCGGCGACGCTGACCGACGACGAGGTCAGTCACGTACCCGGCACGCAGCGCAAGGTGCCGCTGGTCATGGTGGTGGACGACTCGGTCACCATGCGCAAGGTGACCGGCCGCGTGCTGGAGCGCCACAGCCTTGAGGTGGCGACCGCCAAGGACGGCCTGGATGCGCTGGAGCGGATGGCCGATTTCGTGCCGGACCTGATGCTGCTGGATATCGAGATGCCGCGCATGGACGGCTACGAGCTGGCCACCGCGATGAAGGCGGATTCGCGCCTGCGCAACGTGCCGATCGTGATGATCACCTCGCGCACCGGCGACAAGCACCGCCAGCGTGCGTTCGAGATCGGCGTGGAGCGCTACCTCGGCAAGCCCTACCAGGAGGTCGAGCTGATGCGCAACGTGTTCGAGCTGCTGGGGCTGGAGCACGCGGGCGCCGGAACCGCGCAATGAACGCGCGCCGCGTGCTGGTGCTGGCGCGCGCGGGGGCCGCGCGCGACCGCACCGAGGCGGCGCTGCGTCAGGTCGGCGCGGAGCTGGCGGGGCTGCTGGATCCCGCGGTCGCCGATGATGCGCAGATCCGCGCGGCCGCGCCGGATGCGCTGCTGGTGGTGCTGGATCCGGCGGCCGAAGCCGCGTTGGAAAAGCTCGACGCGACGCTGGCCGACCCGTCGCTGCTGGTGCTGTTCGACGATGCCGAAGTGGCCGCGCGCCGGGACGGCTGGGAAGCGGCGCGCTGGGCGCGCCACCTGGCGGCCAAACTGCAGGGGCACCGCGACGTGCTGCCGGCACCGCCGGGCGGTTCCCCGTCGGGTGGTTTCGAGCAGGAAATGCAGGAACTGTCGCTGGACGTGGCGGCGCTGCAGCCGCTGCCGGAGGCGGTGGCGGGCTCGGCGCTGGCACTGCCGGACGGTGCGGTGGTGGCTGCGGCTGGCATCGGCGGGCCCGATGCGGTGCGCCAGCTGCTGGGCGAGCTGCCCGAACACTTCCCGCGCGCCGTGCTGCTGCGGCAGCGCATCGAGGGTGGCCAGTACGACCGTCTGGTTCGGCAGATGCAGCGTGCCGCGCGCATGCCGGTGATGCTCGCCCACGTCGGTGAGCCGTTGCACCGCGGCCATGTCTACGTGATGCCCGATGGCATCGACGTGGGCGCGGCACCGGCCGGCCCGCATTTCGTGGAGACGGTCGGCGAGCCGCGCTTCGCCGCGCTGCGCCCTGCCGACAGCGGCATGCTGCTGCTCAGTGGCGCGGCACCGGCGCTGGTCGACGTCGCCCTGGCGATGCGCATGGCCGGTGGCCTGGCGCTGGGCCAGGCGGCCGAAAACTGTTTCGATCCCGCCGCCAGCCAGGCGCTGGTGGCCCGCGGCGGCGAAGCGTTCAGCCTCGCCGGGATGTCCCGTCAACTGCTGCAACGCTGGCCAGCCTGAGGTTCCCATGTCCGACATCGCATACATCATCCGCGGCGTGCTCATCCAGGTGGCCGATGCGCGCCTGCTGCTGCCCAACGCGACCATTGCCGAAGTGCTGTCCTACGCTGCGCCGGAGCCGCTGGAGAATGCGCCGGACTGGCTGCAGGGCAGGATCCGCTGGCGCGGCTGGCAGCTGCCGCTGGTGTCGTTCGCGCGTTTCGCCGGCATCGCTGAAGAACAGGGCGGCCTGGGCAGCAAGGTGGTCGTGCTGAAGGCGCTGGGTGGCAATCCCAAGCGGCCCTATTTCGCCCTGCTGACCCAGGGCTTCCCGCGGTTGGTGACGGTGACCGAGGAGACGCTGGCGACGCAGGGAGACGGTGACGATCTTCCACTCGGCGTGCTGGCCCGCGTCAAGCTGAATGAAAACGATGCGATGGTGCCCGATCTGGCCGCGCTGGAGCAGCACCTGCACGCCGCGCTGGCGGCGGCCGCGTGAGTTGACGCCGCGGCAGGACGGCTCAGCCCAGATCGCCCGCGATCGCCTGCAGCGCGGCGATCGCGGCGATGCCGGCGGTTTCGGTGCGCAGGATGCGCGGGCCCAGTCGCAGGCCTTCGAACCCCGCCGCGATCAGCTGTTCGCGGTCACGCGGCGACCAGCCGCCTTCCGGGCCGATGGCCAGCGTGCAGGCGCGCAGTGCGCTGCCGTGCAGCGCCGACAGGGCCTGCGTGGCCAATGGATCGAGCAGGAAACCGTGGCCCTCGCGCAGGGCGGCCGCCGGCGCCAGCGGCTGCGGTGCCAGCACTTCAGGCACCACCGCGCGACCGCTCTGCTCGCAGGCGGACACCACCACTTCCTGCCAGTGCGCCAGCCGCTTGGCTGCGCGCGCGGCGTCCAGCTTCACTTCGCTGCGCTCGCTTTCGACCGGCAGGATTCGCGCCACGCCCAGCTCGGTGGCTTTCTGCAGGATCAGGTCCATCTTCTCGCCGCGGGCGATGCCCTGCAGCAGGGTGATCCGCAGCGGCGATTCGCTGTCGATCCGGCGCGCAGCCAGAATCTGTGCCCGCGCTTCACGCTTGGAAACCGCGACCAGCTGCGCGTCGTAGTCGAAACCGTCGCCGTTGAACAGCACGCAGGCATCGCCCGGCTGCAGGCGCAGCACGCGGACCAGGTGGGCGCAGGCGTCCTCGGGCAGGCTGACGGTCTCGCCCGCGCGCAGCGGCAGGGCGACGAAGCTGCGGGTCAGGCGCATCGGCGGGCTTCCTCGAGGGCGATATGGGTGGCGCGGGCGAGCAGGGCAAGCTGGTCGTCGTCGATGCAGTAGGGCGGCATCCAGTACAGCACATCGCCCAGCGGCCGCAGCAGCACGCCGGCGGCCAGCGCCGCGCGGTACATGCGCAGGCCGCGGCGGCCGGCGATCTCCAGCGCGTGGCCGTCCTCGCAATTGCCGATCTCCGGATGCAGTTCGATCGCCACCACCATTCCGGTCTGGCGCACTTCCGCTACTGCCGGATGTGATCTGAATTCTGCGGCCAGCGCGGCCATCTTCGCGGCGGTTGCGCGGTTGCGGGCGAGCACGGCGTCGCTGTCGAAAATCGCCAGCGAGGCCAGCGCCGCCGCGCAGGCCAGCGGGTTGCCGCTGTAGCTGTGCGAATGCAGGAAGGCGCGCTCACGCGAATCGTCGAGGAAACCGTCATAGATCGCCTGGGTGGCCAGCACCGCGCACAGCGGCAGGAAGCCGCCGGTCAGGCCTTTCGACAGACACAGCAGATCCGGCTGGATGCCCGCCTGCTCGCAGGCGAACAGGCTGCCGCTGCGGCCGAAGCCGACCGCGATCTCGTCGGCGATCAGCAGCACGCCGTGCGCATCGCAAAGCTGGCGCGCGCGCTGCAGATAGCGCGGGTGGTACATGCGCATGCCGCCGGCGCATTGCAGCAGCGGCTCCAGGATCAGCGCGCAGACCTCGCCGGCGTGCTCGGCCAGCAGCACGCCCAGGGCATCGGCGGCGCGCTCGGCGCAGGCGATGGCGCCTGCCTCGTCGGTCGCGCCGAAGGCATCGGGCGAGGGTGCGAACAGGGCCTCGGCCAGCAGCGGCGCATAGATCCGCCGGTACAGCGGGATGTCGCCCACCGCCAGCGCGCCCAAGGTTTCGCCGTGGTAGCTGCCGGTCAGCGCAATGAACTTGCTGCGGCCGGCCACGCCTTGATTGTGGAACCAGTGGAAGGCCATCTTCAGCGCGACCTCGACCCCGGCCGAGCCGTTGTCGGCGTAGAACACCTTGGCCAGCGGCGCCCGCCCGGGCTCGCGCGGCGCGCGCGCCAGCAGGGCTTCGGCCAGTTCCACCGCCGGCGGGTGCGAGCAGCCGGCCAGGATCACCTGCTCCAGCGTCTGCGCCTGCTGCGCGATGGCGGCGGCGATCCGCGGCTCGGCGTGGCCGTGCAGGTTCACCCACCAGCTGCTGACCGCGTCCAGCACCCGGCGGCCGTCGTGGCCGACCAGCCAGGCGCCGTCGCCGCGCGCCACCGGAAATAACGGAAGTGCATCGGGGTGTTCCCGCATCTGCGTGCAGGGGTGCCAGAGCACGGCCAGATCGCGCGTCCGCCAGTCATCGCCGGCGGCTATCATGGGCCCATCGTGAATCGTTTCCATTTCGCCATTATCGCCGCCGGGGCGCGCCCATGAGCCGCCTGCCGATCATCCACGGCATCACCGAGCACGACGCCGGCCCGTACCGGATGGAGCGGCTCGACCTGGAGTTTTCCAACGGCGAGCGCCGCCGCTACGAGCGCCTGCACGGGCGCGGCCATGGCGCGGTGGCGGTGGTGCCGATGCTGGACGCCGAGACCGTGCTGCTGGTGCGCGAATACGCCGCCGGCGTGCACCGCTACGAGCTGGGGCTGGTGAAGGGCCGGATCGATGCCGGCGAGAGCCCGGTTGCGGCCGCCAACCGCGAGCTGATGGAGGAGGCCGGCTTCGGCGCGCGCCGGCTCGACCTGCTGCGCAGCCTGACCCTGGCCCCGACCTACATGAGCCACCTGACCCATCTGGTGCTGGCGCGCGAGCTGTACCCGCAGCGCCTGCCCGGCGACGAGCCGGAGCCGCTGGAGCTGGTGCCGTGGAAGCTGGCCGACTTGGGCCAGCTGATCCTGCAAGATGATTTTTCCGAAGGCCGCAGCATCGCGGCCCTGTTCATTGCCCGCGAATGGTTGCAACAACATGCCGATGACTGATGCGCTGCGCGAGGGCGTGATCGCGATCGCCCGCGCCGCCGCCGCCGAGATCCTGACCGTCTACGACGGCGAGTTTGCCGTGCAGCACAAGGACGACGCCTCGCCGCTGACCGCCGCCGACCTGGCCGCGCACCGCTGCATCGTCGCCGGGCTGGCCGCGCTGACGCCGGATATCCCGGTGCTGTCGGAAGAATCGAAAGGCACCGACATCGCCGCGCGCCGGCAGTGGCCGCGGTTCTGGCTGGTCGACCCGCTCGACGGCACCCGCGAGTTCGTCAAGCGCAACGGCGAGTTCACCGTCAACATCGCCCTGATCGAAGACGGCGTGGCCCGCTTCGGCGTGATCCAGCAGCCGGTGACCGGCGCGCTCTGGCACGGCGCGCCCGGCCACGGTGCGTTCCGCCGCGAGGGCGATGTCGATGTCGCCATCCATGTGCGCAAGCCTGCCGCCGCGCCGCTGCGGATCGCCGCCAGCCGCTCGCATCGCGATGCCCGTACCCAGGAACTGCTCGACGCGCTGCCGGGCGCCGAGGTCATCGGCTGCGGCTCCTCGCTCAAGTTCTGCAGGATTGCCGAGGGCGCGCTCGACCTGTATCCGCGCTTCGGCCCGACCAGCGAATGGGATACCGCCGCCGGTCAGGCGATCCTGGAGGCTGCCGGCGGCGCGGTGCTCGACCCGCAGGGCCGGCCGTTCCGCTACAACCAGCGCGAGACCCTGCTCAACGGCGATTTCGTTGCCCTGGGCGATCCCGCCCTGCGCGCAAGGCTGCCGGCATGAGCGGGCAGCCGGTCGAGGCGCTGCTGGCGATCATGGCCAGGCTGCGCGATCCCGACGGCGGCTGCCCGTGGGATCTTGAGCAGACGTTTGCGACGATCGCGCCGTACACCATCGAGGAAGCCTACGAGGTCGCCGACGCCATCGACCGCGGCGATATGCACGACCTCAGGGACGAGCTGGGCGACCTGCTGCTGCAGGTGGTGTTCCATTCCAGGATGGCGGAGGAGGCCGGCGCGTTCGCCTTTGCCGACGTGGCCGGCGCGATCTGCGACAAACTGACCCGTCGTCATCCGCATGTATTTGGTGATGCCCACTTCGCCGATGCCGAGGCGCAGCTGGCCGACTGGGAGGCGCGCAAGCGTGCCGAGCGCGCGGCCAAGGGCGAGGCCGACAGCTCGGCGCTGGCTGGCATCGCCCGCGGCCTGCCGGAATGGCAGCGCGCGCTGAAGCTGCAGAAGCAAGCGGCCAAGGTCGGTTTCGACTGGCCCGGCCCGGCCCCCGTCATCGACAAGCTGCACGAGGAAATCGACGAGGTGCGCACCGAGTTCGCTGCGGTTGCCGCCGCCCCCGGTGATGCCGACGCGCATGATCGGCTGGAGGACGAGATCGGCGACGTGCTGTTCGTCTGCGCCAACCTGGCCCGCCACGCCCAGGTCGACGTCGGCCGCGCCCTGCGCCGCGCCAACGCCAAGTTCGAACGCCGCTTCCGCGCGATGGAGGCGCTGGCCGCGGCCGACGGCGGCCTTGCCGGGAAATCACTGGACGCGCAGGATCGCTATTGGGTGCGCGCCAAGGCGGAAGAGAAATCCGGTTTGCAGGAGCGGCTTCAGCCGCGACCGGCTGCTCCGGGGCGCGGCTGAAGCCGCTCCTGCAGGGGGATTGCGGAATATCGCAGGGGAATAGTGATGTCGGGTTTTTCAAGCTTCCGCGAGTTCTATCCGTTCTATCTGGGCGAGCATCGCAACCGCAGCTGTCGACGCCTGCATTTCGTCGGGACGAGCTTTGCCATCGGCTTCATCGTGCTGGCGATCAAGGGCGGCAATCCGTGGTGGCTGCTGGCGGCGCTGGTGTCAGGTTACGCATTTGCCTGGATCGGTCATTTCTTCTTCGAGAAGAACCGCCCGGCGACCTTCAAGCACCCGTTCTATTCCTTCGCCGGCGACTGGGTGATGTACCGGGACATCCTGATCGGGCGGATTCCGTTCTAGGGTCGCGCCGTGATTCGGCAGGCGTCCGCGTGACATGCGGGTGCAGGTGTGGCGCAGATTGTGCCCTTCACGCGGCTTCGACCGGGCAGCGGGCATGGTTTGGCCAGAAAATTGAAGGCGAGGCGCGCATGCGCGAACAGGAACAGGCGGGGCTGGTGCTCATCGTCGAGGACAACCGCAACATCTCCGAGATGGTGGGTGAGTACCTGGAGGGCCGCGGTTTCGAGGTGGACTACGCGGCCGACGGCGTGGACGGCTATCGGCTGGCCGCGGAGAACGCCTATGACGCCATCGTGCTCGACCTGATGCTGCCGCGGCTGGACGGCATCGAAGTGTGCAGGCGGTTGCGCAGCGAGGCGCGCAAGGCCACGCCGATCCTGATGCTGACCGCGCGCGACACCCTCGACGACAAGCTGACCGGGCTGTCGTCCGGGGCCGATGATTATTTGACCAAACCGTTCGCGATCCGCGAGCTGGAGGCCCGCCTGCATGCGTTGATCCGCCGCGATCGCCGCCAGGTGGGTTCGGAAGTGCTGCAGGTGGCGGATCTGGTGCTGGATCCGGCGTCGCTGCGGGCCACCCGCGCCGGTTGCGAGCTGCAGCTTTCGCCGATTGCATTGCGCCTGCTGTCGATCCTGATGCGCGAGTCGCCGCGGGTGGTCAGCCGGCAGGAAATCGAACGCGAGATCTGGGGCGACGAGCTGCCGGATTCCGACACCCTGCGCAGCCATCTGTACAACCTGCGCAAGGTGATGGACAAGCCGTTCGACCGCCCGCTGCTGCACACCGTGCAAAGCGCGGGCTACCGGCTCGCCGATCTGGCCGGCTGACGCCGCTGCCTCCATGCCAGTGCCTCTGCCAGGCATGCCGACCGCCGACGATCCGCCAAGGGATGCGGTCGAGCGCGAGCGCGACTTCACCCGCGACGCCAGCCACGAACTGCGCACGCCGCTGACGGTGATCCGGGTGGCCAGCGACCTGATCGCCCACGACCCCGGCCTGTCGCCGGCCTCGCAGCGCTCGCTGATGCGCATCCAGGACGCGGTGGCGGGGATGGAGGCGGTCATCGACGCGCTGCTGTTCCTGGCCCGCTGCGAGCAGACACCGCTGGACGTGGACGACATCGCGGTGCGCGACGTGATCGAATGCGAGATCGACCGCATCCGCTCGCTCCTGCAGCACAAGCAGCTGGCGCTGCGGTTGGACGTGCAGGCGGAGCCGGTGCTGCGTGCGCCGCCGCGGATCCTGCAGGTGATGCTGGGCAATCTGCTGGCCAATGCGGTGCGGTTCACCGACGTCGGCGGGGTGGTGGTGCGGCTGAAGGAAGACTGCGTGGAGATCGAGGATTCCGGCATCGGCATGGATGCGGTCACGCTGGCGCGCGCGTTCGAACCGTTCTATCGCGGCGAGAGCGAACAACACGTCGGCTCCGGGCTGGGGCTGTCGATCGCCCATCGGCTGGGCCAGCGCTGTGGCTGGTCGCTGCGGCTGGACAGCGTGCCGGGGCGCGGAACCCGGGCCTGCATCCTGTTCGGAAGGCCCGGCCGGGACTGAAGGCACGGTCGCCGTGCGGGCGACGCGGTTAGGATGCGCTGCTGTCAACCGGGCGCGCATCCGTGCGTTCCTACCCGTCAATCCTTCCAGAACCGTCCCGCATGAGCCAGCCACGTCGTTCCCGCAGCCCCCTTTCCAAGGCCGGTCTGGCCGTCGCCGTCATTGCAGTGCTGGCCGCCGGCTGGTATTTCTGGAGCAAGCGCGGGCAGGCGGATGTCGCCGGCGGCTATCGCACCGAAGCCGTCCAGCGCGGCGATATCCGGGTGGCGATTTCCTCCACCGGCACCCTGAGCGCCATCACCACGGTGACCGTGGGCAGCCAGATCTCCGGGCAGGTCACCGAGATCCTGGTGGACTTCAACTCGCTGGTGAAAAAGGGCGATGTGCTGGCCCGGATCGACCCGTCCACCTATCAGGCGGAGCTGGAGCGCGGCAATGCGCAGATCGCCAGTGCGCAGGCCCAGCTGCGCCAGGCGCAGGCCACCTTGCGCAATGCCCAGCTGGACTATCAGCGCAAGCAGGAGTTGAGTGCGCAAAAGCTCATCGCGCGCAGCGACCTGGACCTGTCGCGCACGGCGTTTGAACAGGCGCAGGCGCAGGTCAATTCCGCGCAGGCGTCGATCAGCCAGCAGCAGGCGGCCTTGAAGAACACCCAGGTCAACATCGACCGCGCGGTGATCCGCTCGCCGGTCGACGGCGTGGTGCTGACCCGCAAGATCGAGCCGGGCCAGACCGTGGCGGCAAGTTTCTCGGCACCGGAACTGTTCACCATCGCCGAAGACCTGTCGAAGATGAAGATCGAGCTGGCGGTGGACGAATCCGACATCGGCCAGGTGCAGGCCGGGCAGGGCGTGTCGTTCACCGCAGATGCCTTCCCGGATCGCAAGTTCAGGGGCTCGGTGGAGCAAGTGCGGCTGGCCGCCACCACCACCAACAATGTCGTCACCTATCCGGTGGTGGTCACGGTGGACAACAGCGACGGCACCCTGCTGCCGGGGCTGACCGTCAATGCCGAAATCGAAGTCAGCAAGCGCGAAGGCGTGCTGAAGGTGGCCAATGCGGCGCTGCGCTACAAGCCCAGTGACGGCAGCATGCCGGCGATGCCGCTGGGCGGCGGCCAGCAGCGCCCGCAGCAGCCCCAGAGCCAGCGCGGCGGACTGACCGACGACCTGGCCAACGTGGTCGCCACGATGAAGCTGGGGGCGGCGCAGCAGGCCGCGTTCGATGCGGCGGTCGAGGCGGTTAAGACCCGCCAGCAGGCCCGCCAGACCGGTCGCCAGGGCGGCGGCTTCGGGCCGCCGGGGATGATGGTGATGAGTGGTGGCAACGCCGAGGCGATGATGGCGCAGATGCGCCAGCGCATGGCCGAGCGTTTCAAGCAGGATTTCGAAGCCTTCCGCAGCACTCTGGACGACGCGCAGAAGAAACAGTGGGACAGCGCGCTGTCCGCGCTGGTCAATGCCAAGCGCGTGACGCTGTACAAGCTGGTCGATGGCAAGTCGGAGCCGGTGATGGTGCGGCTGGGGGCCAGCGACGGCACCAATACCGAGATTTCCGGCGGCGGCATCAAGGACGGCGATGCGATCATTGCCGGCGAGCGCTCGAAGGCGGGGAGCACGCAATGATCCCGGCCGATGCGGCACCGGTGATCCGCACGCGCGGGCTGGGCAAGGTCTACTCGGCCGGCACCGAGGCCGAGGTGGTGGCGCTGCGCGACGTGGAATTGCGGATCGAACGCGGCGAGTTCGTCGCGATCATGGGCCCGTCCGGCTCCGGCAAGTCCACCCTGATGAACCTGCTGGGTTGTCTGGACACGCCGACCGCCGGCAGCTACGAATGCGATGGCGTGGACGTGGCGACATTGGACGCGGAAGCATTGGCGCAACTGCGGCGCGAGAAGATCGGCTTCGTGTTCCAGGGCTTCCATCTGTTGCCGCGGATGGATGCCACCGACAACGTGGCGATGCCGCTGGGGTATGCGCGGATCCCGCACGCCGAGCGGCGTCAGCGCGCGCTGGCGGCGCTGGCGGCGGTGGGGCTGGCCACGCGCGCCGACCACCGCCCCAATGAACTCTCCGGCGGCCAGCAGCAGCGGGTGGCAATCGCCCGCGCGCTGGTCAACCAGCCGCCGATCCTGCTGGCCGACGAGCCCACCGGCGCGCTGGACAGCAAGACCGGCGAGGAAATCCTGGCCCTGTTCAAGCAGCTGCGCGACGACGGCCACACCGTCATCCTGATCACCCACGACGCCCACGTCGCCGCGCACGCCGACCGCACCTTCGTGATGCGCGACGGCGAACTGCACCCGGACACCGTGGCGGAGGCCGCATGAGTTTCCTCGACATCCTGCGCACCGCCCTGCTGGCCCTGCGCGGCAACTGGATGCGCAGCGCGCTGACCTCGCTGGGCGTGATCATCGGCATCGCGGCGGTGATCGTGATGGTCTCGATCGGCCAGGGCACCCAGAAGGAGATCGACAAGATGGTGTCCGGCCTCGGTTCGCAGCGGCTGGACATCTCGTCGGGCGGCGGACGCGGCCCGGGCGGCGCGCGGATGAGCGCCAGCAGTTTCTTCACCCTCAACGAGGGCGATGCCGAGGCCATCCGCGAGCAGATCCCGGAGGTGCAGTATGTCGCCGGCGCGCTGCGCGGAAGCACCCAGGTGGTGTACGCCGAGAACAATGCCTCGACCAGCTGGCAGGGCGTGCAGGCGGATTTCTTCGCCATCAATGGCTGGGAAATCGCCAACGGGCAGGGCTTCGACGCGCAGGATTATTCCAGCGCCGGCAAGGTGGTCATCATCGGTGAAACCGTGCGCAAGACCCTGTTCGGCGACGATGCCGGCATCGGCCAGACCATCCGCCTGGGGCGGGTGCCGTTCACCGTGGTCGGCACGCTGGCGTCCAAGGGCCAGGGTGGCTTCGGCCAGGATCAGGACGACGTGATGATGGTGCCGCTGGAAACCGGTCGGCGTCGTCTGATGGGGGCGATGGGCCTGCCTTCCGGCGCGGTGATGCAGATCGCGCTGACCGTGGCCGATGCCGGTGAGCTGGATTACGTGCAGGGCGAGGTCGAATCCCTGCTGCGCCAGCGCCACAAGATCAACCCCGGTGCCGAGGACGACTTCAGCGTGCGCAACATCAGCGAAATCGTGAAGACCCGCACCCAGACCACCAACCTGATGTCCAAGCTGCTGGGTGCGGTGGCCGGGATCTGCCTGATCATCGGCGGCATCGGCATCATGAACATCATGCTGGTGTCGGTCACCGAGCGGATCAAGGAAATCGGTCTGCGCATGGCGGTGGGTGCCGGCCCGCGCGACGTGCGCCGGCAGTTCCTGGCCGAGGCGATGCTGATCTCGCTGATCGGCGGGGTGATCGGCATCGCCATCGGCGTGGTTGGCGCGCTGCTGGTGGGCAAGTTCGGCAACCTGCCGGTGGAGTTGAACACCAAGGTGGTGCTGCTGGCCGCTGCCTTCTCCATCAGCACCGGCCTGTTCTTCGGTTATTACCCGGCGCGCAAGGCCAGCCTGCTGGATCCGATCGAGGCACTGCGTTCGCAGTAGTGGTCGCGGCCGGCGTGCCCCCCTTGTGGCAAAATGCCGCTTCCCGTTCCGCCGGTTGCCACGCCTGATGCCCGCTTCCGATTCCGCCATGCCCAGTCGCCACCGGGTGCCTTCGCATGGCTGATCTGTACGGACACCTGCCGCGCGGCCCAGCCGGCGTCGTGCGTGCCGCCAAGTGGTCGTTGCTGGGGCTGCGCGCGGCCTGGCTGCACGAATCCTCGTTCCGGCTGGAAGTCTGCCTGTTCGCCGTGCTTGGCCCGCTGGGCTGGTGGCTGGGCGAGACCGGGGTGGAGCGCGCCCTGCTGATCGGCAGCTGCCTGCTGGTGATGGCGATGGAGTTGATGAACTCCTCGATGGAGGCGGTGATCGAACGCTACGGCGCCGAGCACCACGAGCTGGCGGGGCGAGCCAAGGACATGGGGTCGGCGGCGGTATTCGTGCTGATGCTGAACGTGGTGCTGGTGTGGGCGCTGCTGCTGTGGCCGTCTTGATGCGCCCTGCGCAAAATCGAACAAAAAAAGAAGAGTCGCAATGGATCTGAGTTTTCTTGCTACCCCCGACGCCTGGCTCACCCTGGTGACCCTGAGCGCGCTGGAAATCGTGCTGGGCATCGACAACCTGGTGTTCATCTCGATCGCGGTCAGCCGCCTGCCCGAGCACCGCAAGCCGTTCGCGCGCAAGCTGGGCATCGCGGTGGCCTGCATCACCCGCATCCTGCTGCTGGTGACCCTGGCGCACCTGGCGCGGATGTCGCAGGATCTGTTCACCCTGTTCGGCCAAGGTATTTCGATCCGCGATCTGGTGCTGATCCTGGGTGGTGCCTTCCTGCTGGTGAAGGGCCTGCAGGAAATACGCGACATGGTCACCGGCGGCGAGGACGAAGACCCTCGCACCACCAAGGCGTCCGCGGTGTTCGGGCTGGTCATCGCGCAGATCGCGGTGATCGACATCGTGTTCTCGCTGGACTCGGTGATTACCGCCGTGGGCATGGCCGAGCACATCCCGATCATGGTCTTCGCGATTCTCACCGCGGTGGCGATCATGCTGCTGGCGGCCAACCCGCTGGGCCGCTTCATCGATGCCAACCCGACCGTGAAGATGCTGGCGCTCACCTTCATCCTGCTGGTCGGCGTGGTGCTGATCCTGGACGGCCTGGACGTGCATGTGCCCAAGCCCTACGTCTATTTCGCGATGGGCTTCTCGGTGCTGGTCGAATGGCTGAACCTGCTGATGCGCCGCAAGGCGGTCGCGCACAAGGTGCCTGGCGCCGGCGAGTGGTAACCGTCCCGTCCTGACCATCCTTCCGGAGCCGCAGCCGCATGCCCATCCTGCACCAGATCGATCCCGTCGCCATCGCGCTGGGGCCGCTGAAGATCCACTGGTACGGGCTGATGTACCTGCTCGGCTTCGCGGTGGCCTGGTGGCTGGGGCGACGCCGGGTGCGCGCCGGCCGCCTGCCCGGCGTCGACGACAACGGCTTCGGCGACCTGATGTTCTACGCCATGCTCGGCGTGGTGCTGGGCGGGCGCATCGGCTATGTGCTGTTCTACGATCTTGGCGCATTCCTGCAGGATCCACTGATGCTGTTCAAGGTCTGGGAAGGCGGGATGAGCTTCCATGGCGGGCTGTTGGGCGTGCTGGCGGCGGTCGCCTGGTGGTCGCGCAAGCACCGCCTGCACGTCTTCGACACCGTGGACTTCATTGCCCCGCTGGTGCCCGCGGGCCTCGGGTTCGGCCGTCTGGGCAACTACATCGGCGGCGAACTCTGGGGCAAGCCCACCCAGGGCACCGCATTCGAGGGCTGGGGCGTGGTGTTCCCGCATTCGCTGCCGCAGCCGTTCGCGTCGATGGACGCAGTCACGCTGAAGGCGCAGTTCGATGCCGGACTGCTGGAGAGCTTCGCCCGTCACCCCTCGCAGCTCTACCAGGCCACGCTGGAGGGGTTGGTGATGTTCTGCGTGCTGGTCTGGTATTCGCGCAGGCCGCGCCCGCGCTACGCGGTGGCCGGACTGTTTGCGCTGCTGTACGGCAGCTTCCGCTTCCTGGTCGAGTTCGTGCGCGAGCCCGACGCGCAGCTGGGTTATCTGGCCTTCGGCTGGCTGACCATGGGTCAGGTGCTGAGCACGCCACTGATCCTGCTGGGCCTGTTCTGGCTGTGGCGCTCGCGCAGCGCGCCGACCTTGGCACCGTAGCGCCGAGCTTGCTCGGCTGGCAGGCAATGAACAGCGGAGCAAGCTCCGCTCTACATGGGGACGTGTGGCGCAATGAAGCAATACCTCGACCTGCTGCGACACGTGCTGGAGCACGGCACCGACAAGGCCGATCGCACCGGTACCGGCACCCGCAGCGTGTTCGGCTGGCAGATGCGCTTCGACCTGGCCGAAGGCTTCCCGCTGGTCACCACCAAGAAGCTGCACCTGCGCTCGATCATCCACGAGCTGCTGTGGTTCCTGCAGGGCAGTACCAACGTCGGCTACCTGAAGGACAACAAGGTCGGCATCTGGGACGAATGGGCCGATGCCGACGGCGAGCTGGGCCCGATCTACGGCAAGCAGTGGCGCAGCTGGGAGGGGGCCAATGGCCAGACCTTCGACCAGATCCGCTGGGTGATCGACGAGATCCGCCGCAATCCCGATTCGCGCCGGTTGATCGTGTCGGCATGGAACGTGGCCGACCTGCCGAAGATGGCGCTGATGCCCTGCCACAGCCTGTTCCAGTTCTACGTGGCGGACGGGAAATTGAGCTGCCAGCTGTACCAG
>JAANMX010002735.1_pt1 | contig 16901 bp, 18 predicted proteins | sample 7279681 | NCBI WGS metagenome assembly JAANMX01 (sample SAMN14094542, study PRJNA606508) | bioreactor metagenome | isolation source: A lab-scale SPAN reactor treating ammonium-rich wastewater day 351 | place: Ireland: Galway | collected 2018-01-01
GGATCGATCTGCTGCCGCTTCCGCCCGGCGCCGGGGAAGCCAGGCAGGCCGATCTGTCCGACCCGGACCAAGCCCGAGCGGCCCTCGACAATAGTTTCTAAAGGTCTCAACGCCACATTATTATTAAAAATTTCACATCATCTGTTAATCATATCATAAATGTCAATGGCTGATGTATTTCACAGCCAAATCCTTTTTTTACTTCTACACTTTCGTATCTTTGTACGTCAAGTATACATTATGGCTAAAAAAGATCAGAAACCGGGACAGGTGGTAGGCGTAGTTGGCAGCGGCAGTTTTGCGACCGCCATTGTAAAAATGCTCACCGAAAACTGTAAAACCGTGCACTGGTGCGTCAGAAACGAATTTGTAAAGGGTGCCATAGAGCTCCGTCACCATAACCCCAATTACCTTACCGCGGTGCGGTTCGATGTCAAAGGCCTTAAACTCACCACGGATATCAACGAACTGGTTTCAGCCTGTGATATTGTTGTTCTGGCAACACCTTCCATTTACCTTTCAGATGCGCTGGATAAATTGACCTGTGATTACAGCGGAAAGATTTTCGTTTCAGCCATCAAAGGGATTGTACCGAAAGTAAATGATGTGGTTGCGCATTACCTCCGCGACGAATTCAAGATAGGATTCCGCAGTCAGGCCGTAATTGCAGGACCATGTCATGCCGAAGAGGTGGCGATGGAAAGACTTTCTTACCTCACCATTGCAACGGTGGAAGAAAATACTGAACTTTTGAGGGATAAATTTGCCTCGCATTTTATCAAGGTGAATTGCAGCTGTGATATTCTGGGGAATGAGTACAGTGCCATTCTGAAAAATATTTATGCCATAGGAGCGGGTATTGCAAGCGGTCTCGGATACGGAGATAACTTTACGGCAGTTTTCGTGTCGAATGCCATCCGTGAAATGGAAGTATTCCTTGAAGGAATTCATGAAATGCCGCGTGATGTGAATGAAAGCGCTTATCTGGGCGATTTGTTGGTGACCGCTTATTCACTGTTCTCCAGAAACAGAAGTCTCGGGAACCTCATCGGAAAGGGCTATACCGTAAAATCTGCCATACAGTCGATGAACATGATCGCCGAAGGGTATTATGCCGCAGATTCCATTTATAAAACCTCGAAAGAGAAAAAAATGAACACCCCGATCATCGATACCATTTACGCGATTCTTTACGAAGAGAAAAATGCAGAGAAACAGTTCCAGAAACTCACTGCAAAACTGAACTGATCGAATGAAACCAGAGAAACAATATGAGGTTCAAACCTATTCAGAACTGGAAGAGAAACTCAATGTCTGGTCGCATTTCCTTGGTTTTGTTCTAAGTATTGCAGCTCTGGTGCTGCTTATTCTGAGGGCAGTTGATTTAAAAGACAGCTGGGTATCCGTCAGTTTTCCCGTATTCGGCGTGAGCATGGTGATTCTTTACATGGCTTCCACTTTGTATCACCGGTCCAAAGATCCTGAAATCCGGTACCGGCTCAAAATCTTCGATCATTCCGCAATTTATGTGCTGATTGCCGGAACCTATACCCCCTTCGTGCTGGTAACCCTCAACGGAACGGAAGGATGGGTTGTCTTTTCGGTCGTATGGCTGATTGCCCTTGTCGGCATCATTCTTAAGATCTTCCTCACCGGTAAATTTAAAATTCTGTCGACCTTGCTGTATGTCGCGATGGGCTGGATCATCATTTTCAGCTTCCGGTCCCTGGTTCAGAATCTTGATTATATCGGGCTTGTCTGGCTGATTTCCGGTGGATTAGCGTACACGCTCGGCGCTGTTCTTTACAGTATTGAAAAGATTAAACTCAATCACGCGATTTTTCATATTTTTGTTCTGCTGGGAACCTTCTGCCATTTTATTTCGGTCTATCTTTATGTAGTTCCTGTGGCAGCAGGCTGAACGTAATTAACCGCTCACCCTTAATAAACTAATACTTTTTTTATGCCCGACTCCCTGATCAAAAAAACGCCGAGCCCGAAATACGATGTGGTATTAATCGGTGGCGGAATTATGAGTGCTACGCTGGCCACGCTGCTTCACGAGTTTGAGCCCGGCCTGAAGATTGCGATTTTCGAAAGACTGGGCAGGTTTGCCCAGGAAAGCTCCGCAGCCTGGAACAACGCCGGGACCGGTCATTCAGCATTCTGCGAACTGAATTATACTCCTTTAAAAGAAGACGGCAGCATCGATATCTCTAAGGCAGAAAATATCGCCGAGCAGTTTGAGATTTCCAAACAGTTCTGGGCTTATCTCGTGAAGAAAGAATATATACAGAGTCCAAAGCAGTTCATCACCTCCTGTCCTCACATGAGTCTGGTTTTCGGGCCTGCGGATGTGGAATATCTTAGGAAGCGCCATGAAGCGATGATACAGTCACACCTCTTCCGCGGGATGGAATTTACGACCGATCACGCACAGTTGAACGAATGGATTCCGCTCGTCATGCAGAAACGGAAGGAACATGAAACCCTGGCAGCGACGAAAATGGACATGGGCACTGATGTAAATTTCGGAACACTTACAAGAAAAATGGGACGGTTCCTGGCTGATGATTCCAATGTAGATGTTTTCCTTTATCATGAAGCCAAAGATCTGGACCTTCGCGATGACGGAAAATGGGCGGTGGAAATCCGCGACAGGCTGCACCAGCATAACCAGCAGGTTGTGGCAGATTTCGTATTCATTGGAGCCGGAGGTTACGCTTTGCCGCTTCTCGACAGTTCTGATATCCCGGAAAGTGAAGGCTACGGAGGTTTTCCGGTGTCCGGCGAATGGCTGGTGTCCCACAATCCCGGCCTTATCGAAAAACATCATGCAAAAGTTTATACTTTAGCCTCCGTTGATGCCCCGCCCATGAGTGTGCCACATCTTGACCTGAGAATTATCGACGGCAAAAAAGCGTTGCTCTTCGGTCCGTTTGCAGGCTTTTCCACCAAATTTCTGAAGGAAGGCAGTTATCTGGATTTACCCGAAAGCATCAACTTCAGCAATATCCGCTCGCTGTTTGGCGCGTGGTGGCACAATCTGCCGCTGACTCAATATCTCGTAAGACAGGTCGCAATGACCAAAGCACAGCGCGTACAGCATTTAAGGGAATTCATTAAAGACGCTGATGAAAAGGACTGGGAACTGAAAGTGGCCGGACAAAGAGTGCAGATCATTAAAAAAGATGAAGAACTTGGCGGTAAACTGGAATTCGGGACTGAAGTGGTGGTGAATGCCAACGGGACTATCGCCTCGTTGCTCGGTGCTTCTCCGGGAGCTTCTACCGCAGCGTATGCCATGACTCAGGTGTTGGAAAAATGTTTCCCCGACAAGCTTCAGAATGAATGGAAAGACAAACTGTTGGAAATCATCCCGTCTTACGGACAGGATCTTTCCGAAAATCCTGAACTCACCGAACAGATCCGTAATTACACGAAAGAAAAACTGGAACTTGATTATTAATCTGAACAGCTGAACGCAGTGATTATCACTCATCGCTCATCACCCATCACTCATGCCCACCATCATCAAACCCGAAATCTGCCAGGAAATACTGGAAGCACTGCAAACCGAAATACAGGAGGAGAAACAGGTGATTGTGCACTGCTGCTTTCCCGCAACGTTTTATGAGGGAAGCCTGATCCGCATCTGGCAGTCGACCTTTCTGGTTGATGAGCGTTTACATCACAAAAGCCATCTTATTCATCAGGAAAACATCAGCCTCTTCCCGTACTGGATTCCCGTGCCGCCCATGCAGGATTACTGGTTTACGCTGGTTTTTTCAGGCCTGCCGAAAGACTGTAAGAGTTTCGACCTGAGAGAGGAAATTCCCGAAGAAGGAGGTTTTCTGGTGAAAAACATCAAAAGAAACGGGACCGATGTTTACCGGGTGAAATTATCCTGAATAAATTAAAAACCACGTTAAAAAAATACAGCTCTTCATGAAAAAAATTACTTTAATCCTGATCCTTATTTCAGCCTTCGCTTTTTCTCAGACCGATAAGGAACAGATTTCAGAAATAAAAAAGTTCCAAAAGGAACTCAACGATGGCTATACCAATAAAAAGGAAACTCCGCTCAGGGGCGACAACTACACCAAATTCAGGAAACATTCGTTTTTTCCAATTGATTTAAAGTACAGGATTAAAGCGCAGTTTGCCAGAACCGAAAACGCCGTTGCCTTCGAAATTCCAACTTCTTCGGGGAACACGCAGCCGTACCGGGAGTTTGGCAAAGCGACTTTTACCATAGATGGCGCAACTTATATCCTTACCGTTTACCAGAGTCTGAATTTAATTCACACCGCGGGCTATGAAGATTATCTTTTCCTGCCGTTCCGCGATGAGACGAATGGCAAGGAGACCTACGGTGGCGGTAAATACATTGATTTAAGAATTCCTGATGGTAACGAAATCATCATCGATTTCAACCAGTCTTATCAGCCTTACTGCGCTTACAACGCGTATGACTACAGCTGCCCGATCGTGCCTGAGGAGAATTTTTTACCGGTAAGAATTGAAGCAGGAGTGCAGTATGACGATGTTTATCATCACTGATGATTTCTGATGGCATAAAAATGGCTTTTCCAGAAACAATTAAATAAATCGTTATGGAAACCTCAAAAAGAAATAAACCGGCAACCCTGATTATCGTGTCTGTCGCGGTCATCGTGCTGCTGATTGTATTTTATTTTATACTGCTTACTGTATTCCCGAATCTTTTCGAGACACTTCCGACAGGAGATGTGCAGCCGGTACAGGATTAAATTTTCGCAAGAAATTCCTCGAAAGCAGGGACTACAGATACCGTACCGTCGGCCTCAATCTTATTGAGTTTTAAATTCTCAATCTGATTAACGGACTGCGCGTCATAAGGTTTCTGAACGCGTACATAATTTTCAGTAAATCCGTACATGATTCCGTCTTTGTCTTCGTGTTCCCAAAGCACAGGCAGGGTTTTTCCGATCTGGGTCTGGTAGAAAGCCATTTTCTTTTTTTCTGAAAGAATTCTGAGCATTTTATTGCGTTTTTTCCGCTCCGGAATCGGTACTGCTCCATGCATTTCAGCAGCTTCAGTATTTTCTCTTTCGGAATAGGTGAAAACGTGTAGATAGCTGATCGGAAGTTCGTTCAGGAAGTTATAGGTTTCGAGAAACTTCTCTTCCGTTTCGCCCGGAAATCCCACAATTACATCCACGCCAACACAGGAATCCGGCATTACATCGCGGATTTTATTAATCCTGTTTGAGTATAATCCTGTTAAATAACGTCTTTTCATCATTTTCAGCAGATCGTCGCTTCCGCTTTGTAAAGGAATGTGGAAGTGCGGAACGAATCTTTTGCTTTTAGAAACCAGCTCGATACTTTCGTCTTTCAGAAGGTTCGGTTCAATAGAAGAAATACGGATTCTCTCAATTCCATCCACCTGATCGAGTTCTGAAATCAAGTCCAGAAAAGTATGTTCGTGCTTTTTATTACCGAATTCACCTTTTCCATAGTCCCCAATATTTACACCGGTCAGTACAATTTCCTTAATTCCTTTTCCTGCAATTTCGCTCGCGTTTTTCACCACATTTTCGATGGTGTCGGAACGTGAAATTCCTCTTGCTAAAGGAATGGTGCAATACGTACATTTATAGTCGCAGCCGTCCTGAACTTTAAGAAAAGCGCGGGTTCTGTCACCGATAGAATAGCTTCCGATGAAGAAATCGGCTTCGTCAATTTCACAGGAGTGAATCAAACCGTGGTTCTCGGTTTTCTGCAGATCATCCAGATAGCTCAGAATATTGAATTTTTCTTTTGCTCCCAAAACCAGATCTACGCCTTCAATCGCTGAAATTTCTTCGGGTTTCAGCTGTGCATAACATCCCAGAATCACCACCAATCCATCAGGATTCGCTTTCATGGCACGTTTCACATGAAATTTACATTCGCGGTCAGCATTTTCTGTTACCGAGCAGGTGTTGATTACGTATACGTGAGCCTTTTGGTCAAAGCTTACCTTTTCATAACCGGCGCCGGTGAGTTGGCGGGCAATGGTAGAGGTTTCCGCGAAATTTAATTTGCAGCCAAGAGTGTGAAAGGCAGCGGTTTTGGGGGTTGAATGTTGCATAATATGAAGCTGCAAATTTAAGCATTTTTTTTAACCCAATGTAGGGTGAGACGGGACAGTAAAAAACCACAAAACAGATTGTGGCTTTCACTAATGAAAAAGATATGAAAAAATTACTTTCCTGTTTTTTAAATCTGGATGATTTTGGTGTACGCATTTTCGGGTAAATCCCATGCGCAGGACTGGGCAAGATGCGAGAGGTGAGCCACTTTGCGGTGTTCTGTATCGAATATTCTTACACCTTCCAGGTTCAGTTGGTCGCTGCGGTATAGGTGCAGACTTACGCTGATGTCGTTTTCATTATTGATGATAGAATGTATTCCTGCGAGTTCTTCGGTAAAAACATCGCCTTCGCCGCCAACAGCCAGGGAATTGAATTCGATGAAGTTTGAGTTTTCGCGGTAATTCACCACGCCCAGGCTTCCTTTCAGGATTTTGATTCTGCCGTCGTAACTTCCGTGATCGTGAATCGCCGTGCAGCTGTCGCCTCCCCAAATGGTAATCACCGCCAGCGGCTCATCTTCAAAAACCGGAATTCTGATGACATTTTCGTGACCGATTTCTCTGTGGGACAAATTATAAACCGCATCGAAATCCCTGTACCGGAATGTGAAGAGCAAATCGCAGATTTCTTCAAAACTCAGCCTTTTTTTTGTTTTAAGGTCTTCGAGAACATGCGTTAAACTGGGATCTTCGAATGGAGGTTTCATCACTTAGATTTTTGTAGTGTAAAGTTACGTACCACAAAATTGATGTGATAAGCATCTTAAGTGATTTATATCAGCGCTGACTTTTATCACAAGTTCAGGATTTGAACTCATCGCGTACTTCGGGGTCCTGGGCAAAACATACCGGAGATGAATTATGACGAATTTCTTCAGGATTGTGTTTTTTCAGCATTTCTGTATTGTATTGAGCTGATTTCGATTTTGGGATGGATAGATTCTGCCAGTCTTCGTTCTTAAGGATTTTGGCTGCGTAAATAATCTGGCCGATATGGTAGGGATAGTGTGCAAGCTGCCTCAACACTGCATCCAGTACCGTATGTTTCTCGCCGCGGATAAAAACAGTTTGCTGAATATTATTTTCATTGATTTGATCCAGCGCTTCCAGAAGCACTGCCCATCCTTTTTCCCAAAGTTCAAGCATCTGATCTCTGGATTTTATGTCACTGACAAATTCCGTGTCGCGGTTGCGCCAGGGTTTTTCTCCGTCTTCAATGAGGAAATTTGTCCAGCGGGAAATCATGTTTCCAGAAAGATGTTTTACAATTACCGCAATGGAATTGCTTTCAGAATTCGGCTGCCAGAATAACTGTTCATCATTCAGCTGAAAAAAGGTTTTATCGCCAAGTTCTTTGTAGTAGAGAAAACGCCTGATGAATATTTCTTTCATGATTTCTTTTTAAAGGGAAGGGAATCTAAATTACGAAATATTTCAAAACTTCATTATTTATAGCTCTTATTTATATTGGAGAAAGGTTTTGGTTAAATAATTCAGAAAATTAATGGCGGATGATGGATGAATTTTTTAATTCTGATAAAACAAATGCCATGATCAAGCCGGAAAAACGATGCAGAAACTGTAATCATCACCTGTTGCTGAATCAGAGATTCTGCCACGAATGCGGGCAGAGAACAGATACCCACCGCCTGAACTTTCATTATTTCCTGCATGAGGTACCTCACAATATCTTTCATGTAGACGGCGGAATTGTTTTCACCTTAAAAGAATTATTTACCAGACCTGGACATACAATCCGTGAGTACCTGGAGGGGAAACGCCAGCCTCATTTTAAGCCTGTAATGCTGGTTTTGATCATGGGTTCGGTATGTGCGCTGATTCAGTATTTGCTGAAAGACCAAACCAAGAAAAAAATGGCTGAAAGCGAAATACTGAAAGCCGATGTGAAGGATTCGGGACTCACCAAGTATGTAGATTTCGAGGGGTTGATTTCGTATTTTAAACATATCGTGGAGTGGCTGAGCAATCATTTCGCGTTTACCGTTCTGCTCATGCTTCCGATTGCGGCTTTCGGATTTTTTTAGGGTTTAGAAAATACAAACTCAATTATCCTGAATGGCTTGTGGTTTTTCTCTTTCTCGCGGGGCAGTCGCTTGCGGTGTATGTTTTGTTTATCTTTCTGAACCGGTTTTCAGGTAACTACAATGCCCTGTTTTTTCTGATATGTTGGGGATTGGTCACCTTTTCACTCACCCAGCTTTTCAATGAGCGTGGGGCAAAGTATGTTATTCTGCGGTCACTTTGGTCCATATTTCTGAGTTATTTTTTCGCACTTATTTATATTGTTATCGCCGGTTTAATTATCGCCGGGATAGGATTTATACTCTACGGATACGACACCCTGATTCCTGTAATATCCAAGAAACTATGATAAGAATTAGGATAAAGAAAATTTAAACCTGAATAATTTTCAGCAGGAATTTAAATATTTACCTTTGCACCTTAATTTTTATGAAAAAGAGATATTATGGATTTCAAAAATTTTACAATGCCTTTCAGTATCAACCCTGAATATTCTAAAAAGGTAGCCTATTTTTCAATGGAATTTGCCATCGATCAGGCACTTAAAATATATTCCGGCGGACTCGGATTTTTAGCAGGCTCCCATATGCGAAGCGCCTACAACCTGAAGCAGGATTTAGTAGGAATCGGTATTTTATGGAAATTAGGTTATTATGACCAGGCCAGAAATCACGACCAGACTTTGCAGCCAACATGGACCAGAAAAATGTATTCTTTTTTAGAAGATACTGGCATCAAATTCCAAATTGAAATTCACTCTGCACCGGTTTGGGTAAAGGTGTATTATCTGGATCCCGAAATCTTCCATACCGCACCGATGTTTTTTCTTTCTACCGATGTTCCGGAAAACGATCATATTTCCAAAACAATCTGCCACAGACTCTACGATGCTAATGAATCTACAAAACTGGCTCAGTACATCCTATTGGGTAAAGGCGGTGCGAAATTACTCGATGTAATGAATCTTGAAAGAGATGTTTACCATCTTAACGAGGCGCACGGGCTACCTGCAGCATTCTATTTGCTGAAAAAATTTGGAGGTGATTTAGAAAAAGTAAAAGAAAAACTTGTATTCACTACCCATACTCCTGAAGAAGCAGGAAATGAAAAACACAATCTTCATTTGTGTCACGATATGTCTTACTTCTCAGGACTCACCATCAACGAGGTGAAATCTATAGAAGGAGTGGCTGATGACCGTTTTAACCATTCCCTCTGTGCCCTGAGAATGGCCCGTGTAGCAAATGGAGTTTCGCAGCTGCATGGCGTAGTTTCCCGCGAAATGTGGAGCAAATATTCAAACATCTGCGAAATCAAAGCCATTACCAATGCACAGGAATTTAAATATTGGGCAGATAAACCGCTGTACGATGCTAAAGACGAAAATGATAATATGCTTTTTGATTTCAGAAAAAAGCACCTGAAAAAGAGAACATTTAAAATCGTAGCCGATCAGACCGGAAATTTATTTGATCCAAATATCTTTACCATAGTCTGGGCAAGAAGGTTTGCTGGATACAAGAGAGCAGACCTGCTTCTTCACGACAAAGAACGTTTCGAAAGACTTCTTAACAGTCCTAAATATCCCGTACAGATCATCTGGGCAGGGAAACCATATCCAATGGATTACAGTGCGATTTCAACCTTCAATACCCTGGTTGAAGAAAGCAAATACTATAAAAATATGGCGGTACTTACCGGCTACGAACTGGCTTTGAGTAAATCACTGAAGCAGGGATCCGATCTGTGGCTGAATAATCCAAGAGTTCCGCGGGAAGCTTCGGGAACTTCGGGAATGACGGCTTCTATGAACGGATCTGTAAACCTTTCTACGGATGACGGCTGGATTCCTGAATTCGCCAAAAACGGTGTGAACGGATTTGTAGTGCCACAGGCAGATTACAAAAATGCAAGCGTGTACGACCAAGATAATTTCGATCTCGAAAACCTGTACAATGTTCTGGAAAATGAAATTCTTCCGATGTATTACGACAGACCGGACGAATGGAGAAAAGTGCAGCATAACGCCATGGAAGATGTTAAAAAATCCTTTAACAGCGACCGTATGGCCGATGAGTATTATAAACAGATCTATGCATAAACTTAAAATGTTTAAGCAGTCAATACAGAATCCGGAAATTTATTTCCGGATTTTTTATTTACTTTTAGGCTAAGAAATTATTTTATGGATCCAAGTATCTGGGAACTCGAAACTTTTTACCGAAAACGTGATCTTATTATTATCGGCGCAGGTTTCACCGGTTTATGGGCGGCTATTTCAATTAAAGAAAAGTTTCCCGCCACAGCAGTATTGGTGGTGGAACGCAGCTCGGTACCGATGGGAGCTTCCACCAGAAATGCCGGTTTCGCATGCTTCGGAAGTTTAACTGAAATTATCGCAGATTCCAAAAAAATGGGCTGGGAAAAAACACTTGAACTGGTAAAGTTGAGATTTGAGGGTTTAAAGAAAATTCAGGATTATTTTACGCCTGATGAGATTGATTTTGAATTGTGCGGCGGATATGAAATCCTGAATAGCGATCAGTTTTTAGCGCATATTGATGATGTAAATTTCCAACTCAAATCCATTACTGGGTTAGAGAAAACCTTTATTTTGAATTCCCAAAAACTGGAAGAATTTGGTTTCGGAAACTCAGAATATCTTGTTGAAAATCCGTGTGAGGGAAATCTGCATTCGGGAAAACTGCTGCAGAAGCTTCTGGAAAAATGTCACGGTCTAGGCGTCGAATTTCTATTTGGAACAGAGGTTTCAAAAATATCTGAAGATGAAGACAATGTTCTCATCAAGACTGAAAATTTTGAAATCAGTGCTGAAAATCTAATCATCGCTACCAATGCCTTTACCAAAAACCTGGTTGAGGATCTTGATTTGTTTCCCGCCCGCGCACAGATTTTGCTTACAGAACCCATTGAAAATTTAAAAATCAAAGGCACTTTCCATTATGATGAAGGGTTTTATTATTTCAGAAACTTAGGAAACTGCATTTTGCTTGGCGGCGCAAGAAATCTGGATTTCGAAACCGAAGAAACCTCAACACTGGAAACTACAGATTTTTTGCAGAATCATCTGGAAAATTTTTTAAAAACAGTAGTTCTTCCGGGGCAGAAATTTAAGGTTTCCCACCGGTGGAGTGGGATTATGGCAATGGGAGCAGAAAAGTCTCCTGTTGTTAAAGCAATCTCCAAAAGGCAGATCGTTGCGGTCCGGCTTTCAGGAATGGGCGTGGCGCTTGCACCTCAAATCGGGGAGAAAGTAGCTGAAATGATTGAAAAATGATTGAAAAAATGATTTCTTAAAAGTTTGCGTCACCTTTCTTTACCGATGATTTTAGAAAAATTTCAGTATCAAATGCTTATTTTTGCACTATGATTAACAGCGACCAGGTTAAAGACCTCAAATCCAGAATTGAGGATCTGTACAAATATCTTCAGATCGAAAAAAAACAGATCGAAATCACCAACGACGAAGAAAAAACAGTTTCTCCGGAGTTTTGGGATAACCCGAAGGAGGCGGAAGCTTTTATGAAACAGCTCCGTTCCAAGAAGAAGTGGGTGAATGATTACGAGGAGATCTTTACGCGCTACGAAGACCTTCAGGTGCTTATGGATTTCGCCAAGGAAGATCCGGACTCTGAAAAAGAACTCGATGAGGCATTTCCCGTTTTAGTGGAAAAAATAGAGGATCTGGAATTCAGAAATATGCTCTCCAACGAAGGCGACGAACTTTCTGCCGTGCTGCAGATTACTGCTGGTGCTGGCGGAACAGAATCCTGCGACTGGGCATCAATGCTCATGAGAATGTACACCATGTGGGCAGAAAAACAGGGTTATAAGCTAAGGGAACTTAATTATCAGGAAGGTGATGTTGCCGGAATTAAAACCGTAACACTGGAAATCGATGGCGAATTTGCCTTCGGTTATCTGCGTGGCGAAAATGGGGTACACCGTCTGGTAAGGATTTCTCCTTTCGATTCCAATGCAAAAAGACATACGAGTTTCGTTTCCGTATATGTTTATCCTTTGGTTGACGATACGATTGAAATCAATATCAATCCGGCAGATATTTCTTTCGAAACCATGCGTTCGAGTGGAGCAGGAGGGCAGAATGTAAACAAGGTCGAAACGGCTGTCCGTTTGCGCCACGCACCGACTGGAATTATCATTGAAAACTCAGAAAGCCGATCTCAGCTTCAGAATAAAGAAAAAGCGATGCAGCTTTTACGTTCAAGACTTTATGAAATGGAACTTGAAGAACGTATGAAAGCAAGAAACGAAATTGAAGCGGGAAAAATGAAAATCGAATGGGGAAGCCAGATCCGCAATTACGTCATGCATCCGTATAAATTGGTAAAAGACGTACGTTCGGGTTACGAAACCTCTGATGTAGATGGGGTGATGAACGGTGACCTGACGCCTTTCCTAAAAGCATTCCTGATGGCCGACGGAACCGCTGCAACGACTGATGATTTTTCGCTTTAATTTTTGGGAAACTTTAACAGATTATTAATCTGTAAAAAACTGCTCTTTTATTATCTTTGCGAATATGGAACATTTTGAGAGTTGGAAGGATTTACTGAATCCTGAATTTTACATAAAAATGGGCGGTTTCTGGCTCATTTTGTTTATTATTTTTGCAGAGACAGGTTTATTTGTAGGTTTTTTTCTGCCGGGTGACAGTTTACTTTTTGTATCCGGAATTTATGCCGTAGAAATTGTGGATCAAGCCATCGGTTCCACCGGAAGCGATTTTTTAGACACGACCATTTTAGCCACCGCAATTGCGATTGCAGCAGTTATAGGAAATGAAGTGGGCTATTGGTTCGGCCGAAAAGCTGGACCTGCGCTTTACAAAAAAGAAGATACTTTCCTTTTCAAGAAAAAATATCTGTTTCAGGCTCACGATTTCTTTGAAGAACATGGCGCTCTGGCCGTAATTATGGCTAGATTTCTCCCTGTAGTAAGAACATTTACTCCAATTGTGGCGGGAATTGTGAAGATGGATAAAACCAGGTTTTTAATCGATAATATCATCGGTGCATTCCTGTGGTCTTTTTCCCTGATCTTTGCCGGGCATTATCTCGACAGGCTTTTCATGGACCAGTTCGGAATCGATCTTAAGTCACATCTTGAAATGATCATCATCATTATCGTACTTATTACCACAGTTCCTATCATAATGAAGTTTTTCTTCGGAAAGAAAAAAGAAGAAGACCAAATTGAAGAATAAGATTACCGTGTGAATTATATAAAAAAAGCAATCTGATTATCAGATTGCTTTTTTATTTTTAGAATGGAAATAAAAAGTTTAGTTTAGAAATATTTTTAACTCAACTTTTTAATTATTCAATTGAACAGGTCGCGTACTTTATCGAAAAAGGTTTTTTCTTTTCCGGAAGGTTCTGCAATCATGTCTCCGCTTTTCATTTGCTTCTCGAAAAATTCCCGCTGCTCAGCAGACAGATGTTGTGGAGTCCAAACGTTGATATGAACAAACATGTCACCTTTCCCATAACTGTCGATGCTTGGTAAACCTTTACCGCTCAGTCTGAGTATTTTTCCTGACTGTGTGCCTGCATCAACCTTGATTTTAACTTTACCGCCTACGGTAGGAATTTCTTTTTGGGTTCCTAAAGCTGCTTCCGCAAAAGAGATATAGAGTTCCTGGTGAAGATTGTCGCCTTCACGTTTGATGGTGCTATCTGTTTCTTCTTCAACTACAACCAAAAGATCACCAGGGTTACCGCCAAACGGAGCGTCGTTTCCTTTGCCGCGTACATTCAGCTGTATTCCTTCTCTGGCTCCAGCTGGAATATTGATTGTTACTTCTTCGTCTTCTTTAATGAGACCCTGTGCATTAGCTCCCGCAGGAATTTTATCAGCAATTTTACCGATTCCCTGGCATGTAGAACAATGGGTTTGGGTTTGCATCTGTCCGAACATGGTATTCATCACTTTCACCTGCACACCGCTTCCATTACATGTTGTACAGGTTTTGGATGTAGCACCCGGAGCCATTTTCATCTTTTTGACTTTAATGGTTTTCTGGGTTCCGTTCACCATCTCTTCAAGATTGAGTTTTATTCTTACCCGAAGGTTGCTGCCGCGCTGCTGCTGTCTCTGCGCGCCGCCTCCGCCACCGAAATGTCCGCCGAAGATATCACCAAACTGGCTGAAGATATCATCCATATTCATTCCACCACCGAATCCGCCACCACCGAATCCACCGCCGCCATTCATTCCGGCATGGCCAAACTGGTCGTAACGAGCTTTTTTATTATCGTCGCTCAACACCTCGTAGGCTTCTGCAGCTTCCTTGAATTTTTCCTCAGCACTTTTATCACCCGGATTCTTGTCGGGGTGATATTTAAGCGCCATTTTTCTGTAGGCTTTCTTTATTTCGTCTGCCGAAGCACTTTTATTGACTTCGAGTATTTCGTAATAATCTCTTTTTGACATTTTCTGAGTATGATTGATAAAAGATAAAAAGATAACTGACTGTTTTCAATTACCTTTTTTATTTATGTTTTTAATTTCCTGTAACGACTTTAGTAAACCGAATTACTCTGTCGTGAAGGGTATAGCCGGTTTCTATGACATCTACAATTTTACCTTTTAGATCTTCCGTGGGTGCAGGAATCTGGGTAATTGCCTCGTGGAAATCTACGTTGAAATCATCGCCGGGTTTCACTTTCATTGATTGAAGTCCTTTTTCCGTAAGTTTACCTTTAAATTTCTGGTAAATCAGTTCAACACCCTGTAAATCAGCTTCGTTGCCTGTTTTTGCAATTTCTTTAAGTGCTCTTTCGAAATCATCCAGGATTGCGAGCATAGAAATCATCATGTCCTGATTTGCGTACTGAAAAAACTCCATTTTTTCTTTGGAAGTTCTCTTCTTATAGTTTTCGAATTCTGCAAAAAGACGAATATAACGGTCTTTTTCTTCTGCCAAAAGTTCCTCTGCTGTAGGACCCGCTGTCACATTCTCTGTGGTATCAGCTTCAGGTTTTTGATTGATTTCTTCCTGCAGATTTGCATTTTCATCGTGTATATCTTGATTTTCCGACATAATATTACATTTTAGTACTCATCATTTCGCAAAGATTTTGCCAAATGAGGTTTCAGGACATTTCGGCAGAATTCCTATTTTAAGCTGAAGCGGTAAGAAGCGCCGCAGGATAAAAAATAGCGAGGTGATAAATGGGAAATTCCTATTCCGACAGAAGCATCCACCTGAAAATTATTATTGAAGAGATAGGTAAAGCCGGTATCAAACCGATGATATGGCGGTTGAAATTCATTAATAAATCCATAAAAATTCGGCAAAGCCACCGAGCCGCTCATTAAATAAATAAGAAGTTGAAACCGTATAAATTCCCGTAATATTAGGGTTTTCGCCGTTCCATTCTGCACCCAGATTGTAACCCAGAATTAATCGGTCCGATAAAGTATGCTGAAAGAGAAATCTGAATGAAGGGGCAGGATGATGTGTTTTATAATTTGAAGATGCCAGCCTGTTTGCCGTCAGGTGACACAGAAAAGAAATTCTTGGGAAAAACACCTTTTCGTCTGCAAGTTTAACCTTAAAACCAAATGTCAGAAGAGGCTATCTCCGAACTGAAATCTGTGCCTAGTCTCACTTCAAAATTTTCATGCATTCCGTATTTCCACAAAATGGTCGGATGTGAGAATGATTTAGATTCTTTCCCGGTCTTTTCGTAAAAAAATCCAGTTTCTATCTGAAGCTGACCTTTCGGAGTGATTGATGTTGATTCCGTTTATTCAGGTCTGTGGGTTTGAATGCTTTCCTGAGCATTCACCAATCCAAAAGGCCATAATAAAACAAAAAATTTTATTTTCATTACCCAAAAAATGTTTCAATGAGGAGATGTAAATTCAATATGATGATAATAATGGCGATTATCCATACCGTTATCTGTAGCCATGGCTTGTTTACGAATTGCCCCATTTTTAATTTAGATCCGGTAAACATAACCAAAGGAACGACCGCAAAACTCAACTGCATTGACAGGATAACCTGACTTAAGACGAGTAAATCGGTAGTGCCTTTTTCTCCGTAAAGAATGGTTACAATAAGTGCAGGAATTACAGCGATTAACCGCGTAATCAATCTTCTTAACCAGGGTTTCAGACGAATGTTCAGGAATCCTTCCATCACGATTTGCCCAGCCAGAGTCCCGGTAAGTGTTGAATTCTGCCCTGAAGCCAATAGTGCAACTGCAAAAAAGATGCTTGCATAAGTAGTTCCTAAAATTGGTGCTAGCATTTTATGCGCATCATGAATGTCTGCAATGTCTTGATTCCCTGTTGTGTGGAAAGTAGCTGCAGCAACAATCAATATGGCGGCGTTGATGAAAAATGCTAAAAATAATGACCCTGTACTGTCGATGGTGGCGAACTTAATCGCTTCTTTTTTTCCTTCATCAGTCCGTTCGTAGTTCCGGGTTTGAATGATGCTGCTGTGTAAATATAAGTTATGCGGCATCACGGTAGCACCAAGAATTCCTATCGCAATATAGAGCATCGAAGGATTTGTAATAACTTCTTTTTGAGGAACAAGACCGCTTAGAATTGGGAATATATCGGGTTTGCTGAGAATTATTTCATAAATGAAACAGCCTAAGATCACAAAAATCAGCCCTGCCACGATGCTTTCGAGATATCTGAAACCTTTGGCCTGAAGAAATAAGATAAGAAA
>JAANMX010002737.1_pt1 | contig 16890 bp, 14 predicted proteins | sample 7279681 | NCBI WGS metagenome assembly JAANMX01 (sample SAMN14094542, study PRJNA606508) | bioreactor metagenome | isolation source: A lab-scale SPAN reactor treating ammonium-rich wastewater day 351 | place: Ireland: Galway | collected 2018-01-01
CCCCCCCCTGGTCGCGCCGGTCGTCACCCCCGCCGGCTGGCAGGGCGACCCCAACGCCGCCTTCCGCGCGGTCTGGCAAAACCCCGTGGACCTCAGCGGCATCGCCGAGGCCTGCTACAAACTGGGCAGCGAGCCCCTGCACAATCGGGATGGCGTGTGTGTGTCCGGGGCCGGCATCGACCGCATCGAAGGCATCCGCCCACAGGTTCCGGGCAGCTTCCATCTCTTCCTGTGGCTGGTGGATGCGGCCGGCAATGTGGATAAAAACCGCCGCCAGGTGGCGCTGGACGCCATCCGCTGGGATCCGATCCCGCCGGAGGTGTTCGTGGATGTGACCGGCGCCCTGGGCAACAACGGCTGGTACGTCGAGCCGGTGGACATCAGCATCATTGCCAGCGATGTCGGCTCGAGCGTGGACGGAGTGGAGTACAATCTCGATTTCGGCGGCTGGGTCAGCGGGCGGCAGGTGCGGATCAGCGCCGAAGGCTTCCATCATCTGGCGGTGCGGGCCAGCGATGTGGCCGGCAACCGCACCGAGGTGGGGCCAGAAGCCTACAACATCGACCTCACCCCGCCCCGCACCGAGATCGCGCTCAACCGCACGCCGCTGTACCAGGATTGGTACGACGGCACCGTCACCGCCTTTTTCACGCTGGTCGACGCGGCTTCCGGCGCCGATCAGGTGCAGTGGCAGTTGGATGGCGGCAGCTGGCAACAGGGCTACAGCGCCATCATCGACGCGGATGGGGAGCACTCGCTCACCTTCCGCGGGATCGATCGCGCCGGCAATGTGGAGGCGCCGCAGAGCCGCGCCATCCACATCGACCGCTTCCCTCCCGTCACTTCCTACGCCATCCTGCCGGGAGAAGCCCCCACCGGTTGGTACACCTCGCCGGTGACGGTCACCCTGGTGCCCGCGGATGAGGGCGCGGGCGTGGCTGCCACCTATTACCGCATCGACAGCGGCGCCTGGGTTGCCGGCACGCAATTCATGGTCAGCGCCAGCGGTGAATACGAGGTGGAATTCTACTCGGTGGATTTCCTGGGGCACGCGGAGACGCCCTATCGCATCCCCGGCGGCATCCGCATCGACCGCGAAGCCCCGCGCGCGCCCACGCCCCTGGGCATCCAACCGCAGGTGTGGAGCCAGACGAATAGCTTCGACCTCACCCTGGCCATGCCGCCCGATCTCAGCGGCATTGCCGGGCTTTATTATAAGGTGGGCCAGCCCCCGGCCGCGCCCGACGACGGCGTGTGGCGGCCCGGCAGCGCCAATGTGCTGCGCGATGTGCGCGCGCCGGCGGAGGGCCGTTTCCCGGTCTTTGTGTGGCTGAAGGATGGGGCGGGGAATGTGGATCACACCCGCAGCGCGGTGTGGGAGGAGGCGCTGGCCCTGACCTATGACGCCACCCCGCCGCTGACCACCGCCCAACTGCAAGGGACCGCCGGCGAGCATGGCTGGTTCACCTCGCCGGTCACCATCACGATGGTGGCCACCGATACCCACGCCGGTGTGGTCGAAACCTGGACGCGCGTCAATGGCAGCGAACCGATCACGAATACGACGGTTTTCACCCTCACCACCTCGGACAAGCACATCCTCCTCTTTGCCAGCGTCGATGCTGCCGGCAACGCCGAGCTCCCGCAGTTGTTGACGATGCGGATCGACACCACCGCGCCCGCGGCCCCGCAAGCTGTGCAGACCAGCCCCACAGGCTGGTCGCAGGTCAACCGCTTTGCCCTGACCTGGTCGAACCCCCCCGACAATTCGGGCATTGCCGGCGGCTATTACAAAGTGGGCGATCCCCCCACGCACCCGCATGATGGCCAACGCGTCCCCCCCATTGGCATTGTCGATGACATCGCCGCGCCGGCAGAGGGCGCCTGGGATCTGCATTTCTGGCTGGTCGATCAGGCGGGGAATGCCGGATTTGCGGATCGGGTCAGCCTCAGCAGCGCCCTGCTTTTCGATGGCACGCCTCCGCAGACCACCGCCACGGTGCGCCAGGGGCATCTCACGGCCAGCGGCTGGTACACCTCGCCGGTGACGATCGATCTGCAGGCGGTGGATGGGGTGTCGGGGGTGACCCTGTTGCGCTATCGTCTGGATGATGGGGAGTGGGTCGAGGGGGACGGGGCCGCGACCCTCACCCTGGCCGCCACCGGGCGCTATGACCTGGCCTTTCAGGCGATGGATGGGGCGGGGAATGTGGAAGCCTTGCAGCAACAGCAGATTTGGGTGGATCTGGCGGCCCCGCGGCCCTTTTTCCAGCCGATCTCCCGCTATCAACGGCTGACTTCCTTCGAGATGGCCTGGGATGCGGTCGATCAGCCGCAGGGCAGCGAGCTGGATGGCTTCGATCTGCAAGTGCGGGATGGCCGCAATGGGCCTTGGCTGAACTGGGGCAATCCCAATGTGATCGATACTGGGGCCCGCTATTTCGGCAGCTTCGGCCACCGCTATTTCTTCCGCCTGCGCGCCCGCGACCGGGCGGGGAACCTCTCGCCCTGGGTGGAGTTGCCCTGGGGCGTGTACGTGGATCGGCTGGCAGATGGCGATTTTGCCGGGGGCGCGTTCGGGGCCTGGCAGCCAAGCGGCGCCCTGGCGCGGCAGGTGATGCGCGCGCCCGGCCCGCAGGGGCAGGAGACGCTCGTCGCCCAACTCGGCTCGCCCGATTATGGGCCGAATGTGCCGGGACACGACATCCCCCTGACCGGGCCGGGCAGTGAGGGATCGATCCCGGTGGGCAACGCCAATATCGCCCAGAGGATCCGCATCCCCGGCGGGGATGTGCTGGATCATCCCACCCTGACCTTTTGGTACCGCATCTTCACCTACGACACCACCTACAGCGAGGCCTGGCAACGCTGGTTCGATACCCTGGATCTGCGCCTGATCGGGCCGGGGGGCGATATGCTGGCCCTGCGCGATGGCCTGCCCCGCAGCGAATGGCAGGAAAACAAGCTGGCCGACCTGGGCTGGCGTTTTGCCCATGTGACCCTGCCCCCCTCCTGGGCCGACGAGCTGGTCACCTTCCGCATCGAAAACTGGAACCGTCAGGATGGGCGCCTGAACACCTGGAGCCAGGTGACGGATGTGCGGCTGTGGGAGCCGTACCACGTCTATCTGCCCCGCATCGGCGGCGGAGGGCTAGAGGCGCAGAGCCTGCCGCCCACCAGCGATCCTCCCGCCGCGCTGGGGGAGGGTTTGCGTTAGGCGTGGCCTCTGCATAGACTTCAATGCACATGACCTCTCCCCGTCCCACCCTTGGCCCTGCTCCTCCCCCGGCCGCGCCGCGCGCCGAGCCTGAGCCATTGCACCCCCCCGCGCTCAGCAGCAGCGATCAGGCGGATGCGCTCTACGCCGAGGGCATGGCCTATTATCAGCGCCGCCGCTGGCGCCAGGCGCTGGCCGCGTTCTCGCGATTGCAGGCGGTGCAACCGGGCCGGCAGGGGGTCTCCGCCCTGATCGATGAGCTGCACTGGTTCATCCAACTGGAAGAGATGGCGCCGGAGGAAAGCCCGCGCGAGCCGCTGCCTCGCCCCGTCTCGGCCCGGCAGCGCTGGCTGCCCTGGATGATCACCCTGTTCGTGTTGGCCGCGGCGACCGTGGTGGTGGTGGCCGTGGCTGGCGAGCGGCTGTGGCCGGGGCAAAACGCCAATTTGGGGCTGGTCGAGCTGTACAACGATGGCCAATCGCAACTGGCCATCGGCAATTATGACGGGGCGATCGCCGCGTTCGAGCGCATTCTGGAAATTTCGCCCGCGGACATCGGGGCGCAGGCGGGGCTGAATCAGGCGCAGCTGCTGCGCGACCTGGCGCAGAGCTACCGCACGGCCCAGGCCGCCATCACCGCCGAAGAGTGGCCCGCGGCGCGCACCGCGCTGGAATATATCGCCGCCAAATATCCCGGTTATGAGGATGTGGATCAACTGCTATCCTTTGTGCTGCGCCGCCAGGAGCTGGAAAGCCTGTACAGCGAGGCCACCGCAGCCTATAACAGCAACGACTGGGCAGCGGCCATTGCCCGGTTCGAGGCCCTGCGCGACCGCGACGCGGCTTTCCGCGCAGACGCCATCCAAGAATTTCTGTTTGTCAGCTATCTGGAGGAAGGGGAGGCGCTGATCACGCAGCAAGGCGCGGCGATCAACGCCATTCGCCAGGCCATCCAGCATTTCAACGCCGCGCTCACCATTCACCCGGAGAACCAGCGCGCGGTGCGGGGCAGGCAGCTGGCCAGCCTGTTCGAGGGGGGAGTGCGGGCCGCGCAGCGGCAAGATTGGGGCGCCGCCCTCGAGAATCTGCAGCCGGTGCATGAGGCGCAGCCCGATTACGCCGGCGGCGCGGTCTCTTGCCTGCTGTACGATGCCTACGTGGCCCTGGCCGAGCAGGAAACCGCGCAGGGCGAGTACCGGTTGGCCCTGAAACATGCCCAGGCCGCGCTGGCCCTGGAGCCGGCCTGCCGCGATCGCGCGCCCGCGGCGCAGATCGAGCAGGCGGTGCTGCTGGCGTTGGCCACGCCCACACCCACCAGCACGGCCACGGCCACGCCCACCCGCACCCCCCTGCCCACGGCCACGCTCACGCCCACCAGCACGCCACGGCCGCCCACGGCCACGCCCACCTCCACGCCCACGCCCCTGCCCCCCACGCCCACACCCCCGCCGCCGCCGCCCACCCCCACGCCAGAGCCGCCCACGCCCACACCGATCCCGCCCACGCCCACGCCGATCCCGCCCACGCCTACCCCTTACCGCTGATCATGGCCACCGGCGTCTCCTCCGCCCCTTCCCTCCTCGCCGGTTTATGGCGCTGGCGCTGGCTGGTGGGCATCCTCCTCTTCCTTTCGCCCTTGCTGGCCTGGCCGCAGGGCGCGGTCGCGCCCCCTTCCGCCTGGACCGCCACTTCTGGCGATTGGATGGCAGCCAGCGGAGCCGCGTTCGCCAGCGACCGCGGGTTGATCACCCTCTATCGCTGGTCGCCGGCGGGGTTGCAGCGCAGCGTGGATGCCGGCCTGACCTGGGCCGCGGTGGGGGCCAGGCTGCCCGGCAGTCTGGTGGGCAGCCTGCTGCTAAATGACATCCAGGCCGGCGGCGCCCGCTGGCTCTATGCCCTGGCCGGGCCGCCCGCGCGCAGCGGGCTGTACCGCTCGCAGGACAACGGCGCCACCTTCGATCTGATCTACCAGCCATTGAACTTCCGGCCCACCCTGCTGGCCGTGAATACGCTTTCGCCGGCGGCGCAGGTGGCCCTGGCCGGCGAAAACAGCGTGGCCATCACCATCGATGGCGGCGCCACCTGGACGCAAGGCCAAGCCCCGGGGCCGGTGCAAGCCCTGGCCATGGGCGAGCGGGTGTGGGTGGGGGGCGCGGGCTGGCTGGTCAGCAGCGAAGATGGCGGCCTGGCCTGGCAGATGCAGGCGTTGCCCACGGCCGACCTTCCCCTGCGCCTCTTCATCCCCCCGCGTGGCCCTGCCCACCTGTATCTGCTGGCTGCCGAAGGGGTGTGGCGCACGCAGGATCAGGGCGCCAGTTGGCAGGCGTTGACCCTGCCCGCCGTCACGCCCATCACCGCCCTGGCCTTCGATCCCCTGGTGTGGCAGACGCTGTACGTGGGGGATGCGCGCGGGCGGGTGTGGCGCAGCGACGATTGGGGCGCGAGCTGGCAGACCCTGCCCAGCCCGCGCAACGGCCCGGTGCGCCTGCTCTTCCAGCCGCCGGGCGACCGCGACCGCCTCTTCGCCGCGTCCGGCTTCGAATTATGGTGGATTACCCTCACCCCCTTGCAGCCGACGCCGACGCCGGCGGTGGGTGGTTGATGCGTGATCGCGGCTGACGGTTGGGTTCAGCCGCGATCGCGCGGGTCACCAAAACCTTTGCCGATTACCAAGTCGCAAGCCGTCCGAGGCATCGCTCCAGCGTCGGCTGCAGCCCGCGTTGAGCTGCTGCTACCTCTTTTCTGTAGTGAAAATTGTTACACTCAAACGTCATGTTAGTTTGCCATTCGATAATGTTTTGGGCAAATATGCCCAAGTATTGTTAATGCGCTTTCGCTCAAAATTTTCTTGCCATTCATTCTGGTTTTCTGTATACTTTTGACTAAACCATGCAACCATGTTACTTGCAACATTTTCGTCTGTTTGTTGCGATCTTCCATCTTTTTTTCGACGTTCTTGGGCTATTTTGATTAAGTCTTTGCCTGTGCGATGTTGCATTAATCCAGTTGCAATATCTTCGTGCATAACGTAATCGCATAAATATCTGCTCTTATCATTTATTACTTCCACTATAATAGGAAAAACTTCCTCAAGATAAAAAGTACTTTGTTCATCTTGTACAACAGATCGCTTGGATTTAGAACTTTTCCTTGGGCTTATCTCTTCTCTTTCCTCTAATACATGTTTTACGATTCGTTCTTGCATTTCCAAATCCTGAATTTTTTGTTGTACACCATCACTATATTCGATTATCATTCCATCATATTCAATTTTAAGAACGGTGTACTTGCCTTTACGATTGATGTACTGTTTTCCAATTACGAAGAAATTTGTGTAAGGTTTCATGTAATCCTTGATCTCCTTATTTTGGAAGGGTTTTGAAGATTATGAGGTAAATGTAAACCTTTTTGATGTAACGGTTCACCTGATGTGTCATTACCAGAGTGACCGCAGGTCATAGGTTAAGCAATCTTCAAGGTGGTTCGTCAATTTTGGGGGTGTCAATCAACGTTGGGGCTTGTTTCAGGGCTATCGCCCCTCTTGAATGACGAAATAGGTTGAGCCGTCATGGTATTCGTATTCGATGAAACCTTCGTAGAGAACGGACAGGACTTTCAATCGCGCTACTCGTTATTGCTATTGTCCGTTCCGTTCAGCGGGCGTACAGAACAGTGCAACGGAGCGAAGGGTCGGCTGAACGAAAAACGTCATCTGCGCCTGCGGCTGGCGAACCCCTCACACGACCCCTGACCTTTCCGCCGCAGGTGTCAGGTGGAAGCAGTGTTAGATCAAACCCAAGCACCGAGCCGACAAAACGCCGAAAACCGCCTATGATGGCGAACCGTGGCCACTGTCCACCGTTTGAGACAGGGAGAAACTTAGCCGCGATTACTGCGCAGGCGGAACGACAATTTTGAGCGCTGCTTGCCGTTGGCGCAAGTGCTGCGAGCGTTCCTGCCAGAAACGCAACTCCTGTTCTTTGGTGAGGGTTGCCGTTTGTTCGCGCACTTTCGCCGCACCTTGGCGTTTCATTTGCACACAATCAAACCTCTTCGTCTTCATAGCGAATCACCTCCCGCGGTGAGTAAATGGCAATTGGCTGGTAGCCCTGAAGCATGCTCATCGCATTGTACAGGGGTATCTTCTGAAAATGGACGATGTGCTGAAAATTCCAACTCACGATCAGCGAACACCCCGCAACCGTCGCTAGCGCCACATGCAGTGCATCTGCCGAGTACTTCGGCGTAACGATTTTGGCTTGCAGGTAGGCGTCACGCAGTTCCAAGGCGCTAGCGGTGATGTCTGCCACCTCGGCTAATCCCAACAGCTCCTCGAACAAATAGCGCACGGTCAGCGGTGCGGCGACCAATTCATCTTGCACGACCGCTGAGGTGACCAAGACGAATTGTCCGCTCTTGACTTGCTCAAAGAATATCCGGCTCGGTTCTTTGAACTCCTCATCGTATATCCCGCCGAAGACCGACGTATCAGCGTAAACTCGAATGGCTTTCATCGTTGAGCCTCTGGTGGACAACCATCATCCGACTCGATTGGCGCGTGCCTGGCAGCACCTTACGGAGCTATTGTAGCACAACTGGAGGCAAAATCAGCACGGACGAAGGCTTCGACGGCGAGTCGTGGGGCTTTCTGTTGGGTGGCCCGCAATCTCGCATCGCTGGCCGAACGGCCTGCGTTACCTGCGTGCGCGTGTGGGCGAGCGTGGACAATGCTTGCAAGCAGAAAAAACTCGAAGCGAGGAAAATACCGCAGGATCCCACACGTCAGGCGCAACAGCCCAAGATGACGGGGCGATCATTCAGGCCCGAAGAAACAGGGGAGGGGCTTGCGCTCCCCTGTCGGGTGCGCAAGCCTGCTTCAGCCTTCGCCGTCTTGCCACCGGCTAAGGGCTCGTAAAAGGATAAAACCGCCGCATTCCACTGCTGAATCGTGGGCAGATGCGGGGAGCAATACTTTTACGAGCCCTTGGTGTAGGCGGGTTGGCGCGAGAATCCTATTCAAGCATCCATACAGGCCATCCCTGAAGGTGGCTGCGTGCTCAGCACTCTGCGTCTCTGTCGGCGCTGCGGTGTGAGTAGCCGCCGGAGCGCCTGTTGACTTCGGGGGCCGGCGCCTGGCGCATCCGTTGTCGAGCTATCTTGCGCCGGACTCGTGTCCTGCGCGCTGGCGGCGGGCATATCGGGCCAGCCCGGCCAGGCCGGCGCCCAGCAGCGCGATAGTGGCCGGTTCCGGGATTTCGGCGGGGGGCGGGGGCGCGGGCGGAGCCACGTCATCATAGCGCACGACCGCCCCCGAACCGGGCGCGCCTACGCCGTTGATGGTGATGTAGGCGTTTCCGGCGCCGTCAAAATCGACGCTGGTGGGGAAGGAAAGCCCATCTTGCACCACTTCGGCCGCGCCAGAGACAAGGCGCAACAGGGCGCCGCTGCCGGGCGTAAAGCCTCCGGGCCCAGACATCGCGAACTGAACGGCGTAGAGGTTCCCATCTGGACCGCGTTGCAGGTCGGTCAGCGAGGTCAATCCCGTGACATAATCGCTCACCGCGCCGCCGGATGCGACCCTGACGATTTTGGCCGCGCCGGGCGTGAAGGGGAATCCGTACAGGAAACTGACGTAAAAACTGCCATCCGCGTTGGCCACAACGCCGGTGGGCACAGCCTGAGAGACCGGCGGGCCGATGCCGGTGTTGTTGGGCAGGGCCGGGAAAACGGCCACCGTGCTGATGTCGCCGGTGGACACATTCACGCGCAGTAAATCGTTGGCGCCGGCGTCCGCCACGTAGAGCATACCATCAGCACCCACATCCATGCCGTACGGGTGTGAATGCAGATTGTCGCCGTTGGGGTTGTTGGCCTTCTCGTAGGCGCCGGTGTTGGCGATCTCGGTGAGGCCGCCCGCAACTTTGAGGATCGAGGCCGTGTTCGGGGCAATGGTGTCGCCGTGAAAACTCATATCCCATTCACTGTTGCTGACGACGAGCATATTGCCGACCAGCGCCAGGCGGCCGCCGCCGACCGGCCCTTCTGGCCCCATGACCGTGGGCAGGGTCGCGGCGGTAATCTTTGTGCCGTTCGGCAGAACTTGCGTGACTGTGGTGGTGTCGGCCACCCAAATGCTGCCGTCGCCGGCCACCAGCACGCCCTGCGGCCCGCTGAAACCTGAAGCGACGGTGGTGGGGCCGCCCGCGGCGCTGACGCCGAAGACTGCGAGTAAAATCAGGAGCAGGGTCAATCCCACCCCCAGAGCAAAACGATGGATTTTCTTCATGTGTGGCCTCCGTGTGTTGTGGATGGGGAAACAGAAGATGGAGACAGGCCAACAGTTAGCGACATTCCCCTGTCAACGCATAACGTATCATGACCCAAGAAGCTATAGCAGCGATTCTTGCAACAGTGATATCTCTCTAGCAATTACTGTTCTCTTTTTTTGTTGATGCGCCCCTAACTATTTATTCAGCCGCAAATCTGAGGCCTGAATTACGCAAACTAAACATATTTCATAGGCAAACTCCTTTTCCGCACAGAGAAAGGGTAAATTTTACTTCATTCGCCATACTATCCGCGTGCGAGACACGAAAGGCAATACAGATCGGGGGTATCCTCTTGCCCAAACCACAGGTTGCTGATTCTATACAATCATCTCCGCCGTGTCAAAACCATGCACGCGGCCTCCTGACGAACGGGGGGACAGCCCCCTGCCCCCGCCCGCGTGGCGTCGCGCATGCCCAAAGGCGAGGTCGGGTACGGCCCATTGCGCCGGAATGAGGTCTGGCGTTTTCTCCTGACAATGCACCACGGACGATAGACGATGGGTCACGTTTCACCAGAGCAGCCCCCATCGTCCATCGTCGATGGTCTATCGTCCGGTATGAGACTCTCAAGCTGGCTCCGGCTTACTCCCGCGCCATCCGCCGCAGCACCGTGTGCAGGATGCCGCCATTCTTGTAGTATGCGATCTCGACCGGCGTGTCGATGCGGCTGATCACGCTGAATTCCTTGATCCCGCCATCCGCGGCAGTGGCCCGCACGATGTACGGCTGCCCCGGCTGCATGTCATCGCTGAGGCCGAGGATGTCATAGCTCTCGAACCCGGTCAGCCCCAGAGTCGCGGCATTCTCGCCCGGCCGGAATTGCAGGGGCAGCACGCCCATCCCCACCAGATTCGAGCGGTGGATGCGTTCGTAGCTTTCAGCGATCACGGCCTTGACGCCCTGCAACTGCGGCCCTTTGCCTGCCCAATCCCGGCTGGAACCGGTTCCATACTCCTTGCCGGCAATGATCAGCGTGGGCGTGCCGGCTGCAATGTATTTCATGGCCGCATCGTAGATCGACATCTGCTCATTCGTGGGCTGATAAAGGGAGACGCCCCCCTCCACGCCGGGCGTGAGCCGGTTGCGGATGCGGATGTTGGCAAAGGTGCCGCGCATCATCACCTCGTGGTTGCCGCGGCGGGCGCCATAGCTGTTCCATTCACTGCGTTCCACGCCATGTTCCAACAGATAGCTCGCCGCCGGGCTGGTGGGGGAAATCGAGCCGGCGGGGGAGATGTGGTCGGTGGTGATGCTATCGCCCAGCAGGGCCAGCACCTTCGCCCCGCGGATGGGCTGCACCGGCGGCACAGCGGTGCTCAGGCCCAGGAAAAAGGGCGGCTCCTTGATGTAGGTCGAGCTATCATCCCAGGCAAACAGATCGCCTTCGGGGATGGGGATCAGGTTCCAGGTCTCGTTGCCCTCGAAGACATTACCGTATTCTTGCTCGAACATCTCCGGACGCAGCGCCCGCCCGATTTCGCTCTGGATTTCCTCCTGGCTGGGCCAGATATCGCGCAAAAACACCGGCTGGCCGTTGGGATCATGGCCGATCGCATCCTGCTCGAAATCGATATCCACCGTGCCGGCCAGGGCGTAGGCCACCACCAGCGGCGGCGAGGCCAGGAAATTCAGCTTGGTGTTGGGGCTGACGCGGCCTTCGAAATTGCGGTTGCCTGAAAGCACCGCGGCCACGGCCAGGTTGTTCTGCTCCACCGCGGCGCGGATGGCGTCGGGCAGGGGGCCGGAGTTGCCGATGCAGGTGGTGCAGCCGAAGCCGACGATGTGAAATTTCAGGGCTTCCAGATAGGGCAGCAGGTTCGCGGCTTCGAGATAGCGCTGCACCACTTTGGAGCCGGGGGCCAGGCTGGTCTTCACCCACGGTTTGACGCTCAGCCCCGCCTCCACCGCCTTTTTCGCCACCAACCCTGCCCCGATCATGACGCTGGGGTTGCTGGTGTTGGTGCAGGAGGTGATGGCGGCGATCACCACATCGCCGTGGCTCAGTTCGAATCGGGCCTCGTCGAAGGTCAGTTCGGCGCGGTTGCCCAGATCGGCCTCTTTCACGCCGATGCCCTTGGGCCCAGGCGCGGCGACCAGCGCCCGGCGGTACTCGGTTTGCATATCGGCCAGGCGCACCCGGTCTTGCGGGCGCTTGGGCCCGGCCAGACTCGGTTCTACCGTGCCCATATCCAGCCCCAGCGTGTCGGAATAGATCGGATCCGGGCTGTCATCCGTGCGGAAGAGGCCCTGCGCCTTGCTGTAGCGGGCCACCATCTCCACGAGTTCTGCGCTGCGGCCGGTGCCGATCATGTAGCGCAGGGTTTCGTCATCGACCGGGAAAAAGCCGATGGTGGCGCCATATTCGGGGCACATGTTGGCGATGGTGGCGCGGTCGGCCAGGCTGAGCTGGCTGAGCCCGGGGCCGTAGAATTCCACAAACTTGCCCACCACGCCATGCTTGCGCAGCATCTCGGTGACGGTGAGCACCAGATCGGTGGCGGTGGCGCCCTCTGGCATCTGTCCGCTGAGCTTGAACCCCACCACATCGGGCGTGAGCATGTAGATCGGCTGGCCCAGCATCACCGCTTCCGCCTCGATGCCGCCCACGCCCCAGCCCACGATGCCCAGGCCGTTGATCATGGTGGTATGGCTGTCGGTGCCGACCAGCGAGTCGGGATACGCCACGATCTCACCATCGATCTGCCGGGTTTGCACGACTTTGCCCAGGTATTCGAGGTTGACCTGGTGTACGATGCCGGTGGCCGGGGGCACCACGCGGAAGTTATCGAAGGCTTTGCTGCCCCATTTCAGGAATTCATAGCGCTCGCGATTGCGTTCGAACTCGCGCTCGGCGTTGTAGAACAGGGCAAAGCGGGAGCCGAAGCGATCCACCTGCACCGAGTGGTCGATCACCAGATCGACCGGGATCTGCGGGTTGACCTTGGCCGGGTCGCCGCCCATGCGCGCCATCTGCGAGCGCAGCGCCGCCAGATCCACCACCGCGGGCACGCCGGTGAAGTCTTGCAAGATCACGCGGGCCGGTTTGAAGGGCATTTCCTGGCGTTCTGCCGCCTGCGGCTGCCAGTTGGCCAGGGCGATCACATCGGCCTCGGTGATCTCGAAGCCGTCGTACTGGCGCAGCGCCGCTTCCAGCAGCACTTTGATCGAGTAGGGCAGGCGAGAAACGTCGGCGATGCCTTGCTCTTGTAGAGCGTCGATCCGGTACATCACGGCTTCGCCGGCGCCGGTGGCGAAGGTGGTTTTGGCGCCAAAATGGTCTTGTAAAGTCATGTGTATGCTCCCGAAATGAAATCCAGTGGTCGGATGGGTGCGAAATGGAGTGTTCATTATAGCACGCAGCCCGACCATTTTCGGAAACGCGAGCGCTAAACGCCGCCCTCCACGAAAAAGCCATCTAACCCCACCGATCTCCTGTTCCCTCAACCAACGTTACTCGCTCTACCACCCCGCGCCCCCACATTTTTGCTCAGCGCTCTGACATCAACACGCAGAAGCCGGCTTGCTGAAAATGATGGTCTGCGGTTAAAGCAGCGTTTAGCCCTCGCTGCTTCATGATGACACCGGCAGTTGCATCTCAAGAACTCGCCGGGTGTAAACATCAAAATTGCGCGAAAGATCGGGCGGTCCCAGCGGTTGAGCCAGTTCGGCCAGCTCCGCCAGCGCATCGACGCCCGATTCCATGTCCTCAGTGAGTGTCACCATTCGTGCGAATTCGAGTCATTCGTGGTCAAAAAATGCGATGTTGACAGGCCAATTTAATTTTTGCCAGAGTCCAGTCAGTAATTCGATCTCCTCTGCAGATAATTGCCGACAATTGTAAAGGTTTTGTCTTTCACCACCTCTTCCTCAAACCCATTGACCATAATCATTGTTAGATCGCTATTATCAACCTCGAAGAACCAGTAAACAATATCCCCGTCACCGCCTGGCAATTTCAACAGCGAATGATTACTAACAGAAGATTCATCGGCTTGTTTTTCGGAAACGGCATCGATTCTGTGGAGAAGGATATTATCTATATCGACTTTTTCACCATGACTGCTCGCATCACCAACCAGCATATCCATCGCAAAAATGGCCGCATTTGAGTTAGGATATCTATATGTAAAACTTGCTGCCACTACACCATTTTCTGTATCAACAGCAGTGAATGAACGTACCGATAGATAATCATAGTATTTTTCATTAGGTACATCTATTCCATCAGAATACGCCTTGTTCGAGTGAAAAACAGCGGTGTTTAAGGGATGGAAAACGTCTGCAGCCTCCAACATCTCTTCGGGAAAAGTTTGCATATCATCTGTTAAATCCAATTCGCGCAATCCCGGTTCAGACTCATTGGCCTTCGCCGCTTGATCGATGGCAGATATGCCGACAACAAGGATCAATAGACCGGTTAATAACACGGCCCATAAACGATCACGTTTAGAGATAATCTTTATATCCATGAATTCACCTTCTCTATCAAATGTGGTTTATGAGTGAGATAAATGGATCGACTCGCTGTCAGATCAAATACGCATGGTGGTTACTCGGATTCCAACCATCCGGATTGAATAGCAACCAATTCTTTTCGAGCAACAGCACATAACGAATGTTCGATGGCCACCAATCCCAGCTCCCGTAACCTGGCGGGTTGCTGGATCCAGTGTACCATTGACAACATCCATAAGCGCCAGGGAAAACTGCTCCGTAGTGCGGTATGAAGGGCGGGTCCCAAAACACAGTGCGCACATCGTTAGCCGTGGCAGCGAAAGCTTCAGCGCGCTTTGGAAAGGCCACTGATGACATAACACTGATTACTAATATACAAATGATCAACGCAATGTTGACAGTACGATTCATAGGATACGCTCCTTGTGAAAGGCTATTTCTAACTCTCACAACTGAAACAATTTTATGATAGCATATTTCCACATAACCTGTCATCGGGGAAAACTCGCCTATTTTTCTGGGGAAATTCCCCCACGGGCCCTTCCTATAGTGTGAGGTTATCGAAAAATCACGTATATTTGTCCGATTTGACGTAAAAACTTGTCATCATTTCTTTGCCTCCACCAAAGCCAGAAGCCCATTTCGTATCACCCATACGACAACTTCCAGACGAGATTCAACGCCCAACTTACCCAAAATGGCACTGATGTGTTTTTCCACCGTCTTTTCGGCCACGCCTAACTGTTCCGCCAGTGCCCGCGTACTGCCGACGCCCCGAACCATCAAACGAATCACTTCCCGTTCTCTGGGGGTCAATTTCTGCCAGCGCCGCCATACAGTTTCCTGCCAGCCCAAGAGAAGGTTCAGTTGCTCCAAAGTCCAGAACGATTTGCCATCCGCCGCTTGCCGTACGGCAGCTAACAACACATCAATACCCACCTCTTTCGACAAATAGCCAACGGCGCCGGCAGCCATTGCCGAATAGAGCATCTGGGCGCTTTGCTGCGAAGCCAACGCCACCAGAGTCGGCCCATTTTCTATCATTGCCGGCCACTCGTCTTCTGCATCAGGCCATTCCACCAAAATGACATCGGCACGCGCAGTCAGCAAAGTAGGCGCCGCCTGTGAAAAACAATCCGCTTCTCCGACGATTTCGATGCCCCTCTCCACCGCAAAAATCGCATACAGCCCCTGACGGTAAAGGGGTTGACGAGCAACAAGATAGACGCGGATTTCGGAATTCACTAGCAAGATCGTGGGAGGTCGAGCGACGAAAGAAAGGCAGGGGCATAGGTTTGCTTCATTTCTGCTCAAGGCGGGTTGCCAAACCCGCCGTTTCGCTCATTCGACCCGCCGGATCTGGCGATCCGGCTAGAGCGGGCTGAGTAGTTACGCTCAACCTTCCTTCTCACCACAAAAAAGAGCAAGAAGTAAAGAAAATAGAGCAGGAATCCCGCGGCGTTCACGCGATAGTCGCCGTACTTCTCCCAGTAGTTTTCGGGAGAAAAGTAAGCTGCCAGTCCAGATGGAGACCAAATGAGCGTAGCACTCAAAACAAATATGAGAATTAGCCCCACGACACCTGCAATATTCGAGACTGTATGAAAGGCTGACGCAACGGCAAAGTCCTGCTGCAATTTTAAGCTTTGCTTGAACTGATATAAGTTGACGCCGACGAGTATGGCAATCACCAGAAATACGCCGCCGTGCAGCCAGAAATCTAACAGTGTACGTTGCCAATGACCGACTGGCGGAATATATGCCATGTCGTCTATCCAAGGATTGGAAAGCAGGGATAAGATGACGTATGTCCCCGCACTCAAAATGAGCCAACTAACAACAAGGGACGCCATCCTCGATAGCAGCATAAGTGCAGATTTTGTGTTGTGTTGCCCTTCTAATGATTTGATTAGCATATTTGGTATTTTTCCTGTACGGACTTGTTGATGGAGTATGCATGCCGAGGCACTTCGACATGCATACTATTAGACTGGTTATGGAATTACAACTGTCTCAATTGTTCGGAGTCAAATAAATGACCCAGCTTACGAATGATGCTCCACCCGCAGCGGAAACAGCTCCATCTCCGATACAAAGCTTGGCGTGATTCCATCCCATGGAAAATCCATTTAAGTTGCCGCCATATGCCGCAAAAAAGACGGCCTGTACCCATGGGTTGACTGTACCCCACTTGAGCCCATCCGGATTCATGGAGTAATCCATGTTAAAGTGAAATACCCAATCCTTATCTGGATCATACCAGTAATCGTTCTCGCACCCATAATCCACGTAATATGTGTCTACCGTTTTCCCGCCGGGACGGTTTTTGTGCTCAATATTCTGCCGCCATAGAGAAGGAACAGGATACGACATTGCCTGAAGGTCAGGGTAAGGATCATTTTGTAAATGATTCATCTCAGATAGGTGCTCTCGTCTTTCTTTTCTTATCACTTCGGGATCAATCTGGGCCTGTGCAGCTATTAGATCAATCAGCTCTTGAATCTGTCTTTCATCAAGCTGTGTTAGATACGCGTCAACTTGTTCCACTGAGATTTTTCCATGATAGGCGAGAAGAACGAATTCATCAAGGCTCCAGTCGATTGAAATGGCAACTGGTTCGAGAACAAGATCACCAGGTCCAGTATCAGGCGGTCCTTCAGCCATTGAAACCCCAGCAAATAGCAGGGCTACGAACAATGTCGATAGCAAGACAATACCGATTCTACGCATGATAGTTACTCCTTGAGAGATATTTGGGAAGAAGAGTTGGACGTTACGAGCCTTCGCTCATCGGTATGTGCCAACAACTTTGAGACAACTTGGCCCGAGAAATTAGTGTAGATCAGGTGGTGGTCGGCGAGGCTCACGGTTCGAAGGTGAGATGCGCCG
>JAANMX010002741.1_pt1 | contig 16855 bp, 16 predicted proteins | sample 7279681 | NCBI WGS metagenome assembly JAANMX01 (sample SAMN14094542, study PRJNA606508) | bioreactor metagenome | isolation source: A lab-scale SPAN reactor treating ammonium-rich wastewater day 351 | place: Ireland: Galway | collected 2018-01-01
GCGGGCCTGGTGATCGGCAGCATCAGTGCGGGTACCGGCGACGGCGGGGGCGGGGAAGACGACTCAGCCTGCTCGACTTCGGAACGGCCGGGGGTCACGACGATCTGGACCTTGCTGCTATTGGTGCCCCTGATCCTGCTGCGCGTCTTCCAGCACGGCGCACGCGGAGGACAGCGAACCCGCTGTCCGAAGCAACAGGTTTAGTTGCTGATGCTGATTATCCTCTCGAGTATGTCTTGGGACTCTTGTCACCTTGACCACGAGTTCTAGTCGTTTTGTGCACTTTCCGTCTACATTTGTAGCCAGCAGACTCGGGATCCCCTACGCTGGTCGCAGGCGTTATGGCACCAAAGATTGTGACCGTCGGCACAGCGCAAAATGTCTGTAAGCCTATGTTTTACAGCACTTTAGCTTATACGGATACGTTTGAAAAAATCCCCAAGACTTCCACGCGAGTTTTCGTCTACAGAGTCTACATGATTCGGGTGTCCTGCACCCCAGCAGCATGCAAATGCACCCCTCAAGCAACGTAGTCGGTCGCCATAAAGCTTGTCCATGTTGAGTGACAGGACGGAGCCGTTGAGGGAGTTTATGATACGTCGATCGTCAGCAGGCGATAGCCCACCCCTGGCTCGGTCAGCAGGAAGCGGGGGCGGGCGGGTGCAGATTCGAGTTTGTGCCTCAACTGGCCCATGCAGACCCTCAAGTATTCGGTCTGCTCGATGGCGTCTGGACCCCACACTTCCTTTAACAACTGGCGGTGGGTCACCACCTTGTCGGCGTGGCGGATCATGGTTGCAAGCAGCTTGTATTCCAACGGTGTGAGGTGGACTTCCGCTCCCCCCCTGTGCACCTGGCGCTTGTTGAGGTCCACAGTCACGTCCGCGGTGCTGAATGTCGCCCCCGCAGGTTCCTTGTCCTTGGCTTGAGCGTGACGCAGGGCCACGCGCACTCGGGCCAGCAGCTCGCCCGTGCCGAACGGCTTGGTGAGGTAGTCGTCCGCGCCCGCGTCGAGCGCATTTACCTTGTCGGCCTCCTGGCCGCGAGCCGAGATCACGATAATCGGCGTGCTCGTCCAGTCGCGCAGGCGCCGAGTTACTTCCAGGCCGTCGATATCGGGCAGGCCGAGGTCGAGCAGGATCACGTCGGGCTGCGCTGTGGAGGCGTGGCGCAGACCCGAGTCGCCGGTTTCGGCCTCGAGCAGTCGGTAACCGTGGGCGCCCAAGGTCGCGCGCAGGAAGCGGCGCACTTGAGAGTCGTCCTCGATCAGCAGAACCAGCGGGCCCTCGGTCATGTCTCCTCCGGCTCGATCCTGGGCTGCTCGGGCACGGGCAACCGGAAGCGGAACTCGGCGCCGCCGCCCGGGCGGTTGGCGGCCGAAATGGTGCCGCCGTGAACCTCGATACTGCCTTTGCAGACCGAAAGCCCCAAACCCACGCCATGCAGCGAGCCCGTCATTGAGCCGCGGCGGAACTTCTCGAAGATCAGCTCTTCTTCACCGGGCACGATGCCAGGGCCGCGGTCCGCGACCACCACCTCTATCTCGCCGCCGACCGGACGGGCGGATACTTCGATGGGCGTGCGCGCGGGCGCATACTTGGCGGCGTTCTCGATCAGGTTGTTCAGCACCTGCTCGATCAGCACGGCGTCCACCGGCACCAGCGGCAGGTCGGCGGGCACCGCGGTGCGCACATCGTGTTCCTTGAGCTGCGGGCCCAGGCGGGCCAGCGCCGCCCCGATCAACTCCTCAAGGCTGCTCCACTCACGGCGCAGCTTGACGGTGCCCGACTCGAGCCGAGTCATCTCCAGCAGGTTGGTGACCAGCCTGCCCATGCGGGCGGATTCATCCGCGATGGTGAGCAGCAACTCCCGGCGCGCATCGGCACCGAGCGCCGCCGACTCATCCAGCAGAGTACTAGCGGCGCCGGTGATGGACGCCAGCGGCGTGCGCAAATCGTGCGACACGGAACTGAGCAGCGAACTGCGCAGACGCTCACGCTCGATCTCCAACTCTTTGCCGCGCATCTGTTCCGCCAGCAGCAGACGCTCGAGCGCTGCCGCCAGCTGGCCGTAAGCAGTGTCCAGCAGCAGGCGCGAGGCGGAGTCCAGAGCGGGCAAGCCCTGCTCCGGCACCACGCCCGCGACTCCCACCACGCTCTGCGAGCCCTGCAGCGGCAAGTACAGGCCCTTTGAACCGGCCAGCGTGTCTGTGCTTGCACCGGCGGGTTTCCCGTTCTGCTGCACCCAGCGCACGACCTCGAACTCGTGGTCGTCCAGCACGCCGATATCCTCGAGCGGGCAGACGTACAAACTGGTCTCGGGTGTGGGCACGATGACCAGGATGCGCACACCGAGCAGCGCGCGCAGTTTTTGACCCACGGCCGTGGCGAGGCGAATGGGCTCGCGCTCCTTGCTGATCACCTGGCTGATCTCATAAAGCGCGTTGGTGCGCCGTTCGCGGTCGCGGATCAGGGCCACCTGGCTGCGGACGCGGGCGGTCAGCAGGGCGACAATCACGCCTGTGACGGCCATGGTGGTGAACGTGATCAGGTACGAAGCATCCGCCACGCTGAACGTGAACCGCGGGGGCACGAAACAGAAGTTGAACGCGATCACGCTCAGCACCGAGGCGGCAATCGCCGCGCCCAGCCCCCTGCGAACCGCCACCACCACCACGCCGAGCAGGTAGATCATGGTGATGTCCGCCAGCGGGGCGTGCTCGAACATCACGAAACCGGCCGCGGTGGCCATACCCACCGAAGCGAGGGCGAACAGGTACGGGTTCCATTCCAGCCGATGCGCGCGCGGGACGGTGACGGGCTTCTTGCCGGCCTCGCCCTCACCTGTGATCACCAGGATGTCGATCTCGCCGCTGCGGCGCGTGAGGTCCTCGAGCAGAGAGCCGAACACGAAGTCGCGCCAGCGCGCGTGGGTGGGCTTGCCCGCGATGATACGCGCTACGTTGTGACTGCGCGAGAAGTCAAGCAACGCGTCAGCAACGCTGTCGCCGGAAATCGTGGTGGTCTCGGCGCCGAGCGTGAAGGCGAACTGCAGGTTCTGCTCGACGCGTTCGCGCGCATCCTGGCTGAGGCGATGCGGAGTCTCGACGGAAACCGCGTGCCAGGGCGCCTGCAGGGCGTCGGCCATGCGCTTGGTGGCGCGGATCAGCCGCGTCGAGTAGGGGCTGGGGCCCACGGCAACCAGCAGGCGCTCGCGCGTCGGCCACAACGAGGTGATGCCCGCCGCGCGCCGGTAGTCGCGCACGGCCGTGTTGACTCGCTCGGCCGTGCGGCGCAGGGCCAGCTCGCGCAGGGCCAGCAGGTTGCCCTTGCGGAAGAAGTTCTCGCGGGCGTGGGCGGCTTGCTCAACGAAATACACGCGGCCTTCGGACAGGCGCTTGATCAGGTCGTCGACCGGGATATCGACGAACTCAATTTCGTCGGCGTTGTCGAACACCGCGTCGGGCACCGTCTCCTGCACGATCACGTGTGTGATGCGCGCCACCACGTCATTGAGGCTGTCCACGTGCTGGACGTTGAGCGTGGTCCACACGTTGATGCCGGCCTGCAGCAACTCCTCGACATCCTGCCAGCGCTTGGCGTGGCGCGATCCTGGCGCGTTGGTGTGGGCCAACTCATCCACGAGGATGAGTGTCGGGTGGCGTTTGAGTGCGCCGTCCAGGTCGAATTCGTGCAGCCTGGTGCCCTTGTACTCAAGCTCGGCGCGCGGCAGCAATTCCAGGTTCTGGACCAGCGCCTCGGTTTCCTTGCGGCCGTGGGTTTCCACCACGCCGATCGCGACATCCACCCCTTCGCCGCGCTGCAGGTTGGCCTGGCGCAGCATCTCGAAAGTCTTGCCCACGCCCGGTGCCGCGCCGAAGTAGACCTTCAGCTTGCCGCGCTGCGACCTGGCCTCCTCGGCTTTCGCGAGGGCGAGCAGCTTGTCAGGATCAGGGCGAGCGTCGGCCATCGTTGTCCGCGGTACAGACCGCCTCCCAGCTTAGCGTTTACCGTCGGCGGTTTCTCGAACCGCCTGAAGCCTCGAGGCTTCTTCATCCAGGGCTATGTTCAGTTTCAGCACGTTCACCAGCGGCTCGCCGCCGAACACACCCAGAATCGGCATTTCGCTGTTTTCCTTGATCAGTTCCTCAATGCGTGCCTGGCTGAGGTCAGCTCGCGCGGCCAGCACCCGCGGCGTCTGGAACTTTGCCGCGGCCTGCGTGATGTGCGGGTCGATACCGCCGCCGGAGGCCGCCACCAGGTCGGCTGGGATGCGCTCGCCGTCTCTCAGGCCATGGGCTGCAATGGTTTCTTTCGCCCGCTGCGTGAGCTCGGGATTGGTCGGCGACTTGTTCGAGCCGCCGGTGGCGCCGGCGTTGTACCCCACTGCCGAAGGCCGCGGCCAGAAGTACCCCGGGCGCTCAAACTTCTGCGCGATCAAGGCGGAGCCGATGACACTGCCCCGGGCGTCCGTGAGCATGCTGCCGTTGGCCTTGTCCGGCACGAGGATCTGGCCGAAAGCCAGCATCGCGGCCGTGTACAACACGCAGCAGATGAACATGCTCAGGACCACCAGTCGCATCGATGTCAGCAGGTCGTTCATGGTTGCTCCTAGGCCAACCCCAGGGCCGAAATCACAAGGTCGATCGACTTGATGCCCACAAAAGGCACCAGCACTCCGCCGAAGCCGTAAACCAGCAGGTTGCGACGCAGCAGGGCATTCGCGCCCACGGCGCGGTAACGCACGCCCTTGAGCGCAATCGGGATCAGCAACGGGATGACGATCGCGTTGAAGATCACGGCCGACAGGATGGCCGACTTGGGCGATGCCAGCCCCATCACGTTCAGCGGGGCCAGTTGCGGCAGCGCGACCATGAAGATCGCCGGGATGATCGCGAAGTACTTGGCCACGTCGTTGGCGATGCTGAAGGTGGTCAGCGAGCCGCGCGTCATCAGCATCTGTTTGCCGGTCTCGACGATCTCGATCAGCTTGGTGGGGTTGCTGTCCAGGTCCACCATGTTGCCGGCTTCCTTGGCCGCCTGGGTGCCGGAATTCATGGCAACCGCCACGTCGGCCTGCGCCAGCGCGGGCGCGTCGTTGGTGCCGTCGCCGGTCATCGCCACCAGGCGCCCCTCGGCCTGGTGCCTGCGGATCAGCTCCAGCTTTGCCTCGGGTGTAGCCTGGGCCAGGAAGTCGTCCACGCCGGCCTCGGCTGCGATGGCGGCCGCCGTCAGTGGGTTGTCGCCGGTGATCATGATGGTCTTGATGCCCATGCGGCGCAGCTCGCCGAAGCGCTCCTTGATGCCGCCCTTGACGATGTCCTTCAGGTAGATCACGCCCAGTGCCCGCGCGTTGTGCCCGGTCTTTTCGGCCACCAGCAGCGGCGTGCCGCCGGACTTGGCGATTTCATCCACCTTTCGTGCCAGCGTGTCCGGCAGGGTGCCGCCGTGTTCCCGCAGCCAGGCTTCCACGGCATCTTTGGCGCCTTTGCGGACCTGGCGCTCGCCGACATTCACGCCGCTCATGCGCGTCTGCGCGCTGAACGGCACGAAGGTGGCGCCAAGCTCGCTGATCTTGCGCTCGCGCAGGTTGAACTTGCGCTTGGCCAGCACCACGATACTGCGGCCTTCCGGCGTCTCGTCGGCCAGGGAGCTGAGTTGAGCCGCGTCGGCCACCGCCGACTCATCCACGCCCGGCGCGGCGTGGAATGCCACGGCCTGACGGTTTCCCAGCGTGATTGTGCCGGTCTTGTCCAGCAGCAGCACGTCCACGTCGCCGGCAGCCTCAACAGCGCGGCCGCTCACGGCCAGCACGTTCTTCTGGCCCAGGCGCGCCATGCCCGCGATGCCGATGGCTGCCAGCAGCGCGCCGATGGTGGTGGGGATCAGGCACACCAGCAGTGCCACCAGGGTGGGCACATCGATCTCGACGCCAAAGTAGGTGCCGATCGGATAGAGCGTCACGCAGACAAGAAGGAACGCGATGGTGAAGCCCGCTAATACAATAGTCAGCGCTATCTCGTTGGGCGTCTTTTGGCGCTTTGCGCTCTCCACCATCGCGATCATTCGGTCAAGGAAGTTCTGGCCCGGGTCGGCCGTCACGCGCAGTATCAGCCAGTCCGACAGTACTTTGGTGCCGCCGGTAACCGAGCTGCGGTCGCCGCCGGATTCGCGGATCACCGGCGCGCTTTCGCCGGTGATGGCGCTTTCATCCACGCTGGCCACCCCTCGACTACTTCACCGTCAAGCGGGATGTAGTCGCCGGCCTCAACCAGCACGATGTCGCCCTTGGCGAGTTTGCTTGCGGCCGTCTGTTCGACGTCGGCGTCGCGACTGGCTGCTGACAGCTTCTTCGCGACCACGTCTTTGCGCGCCTTGCGCAGGCTGGCGGCCTGGGCCTTGCTGCGCGCCTCGGCCAGCGCCTCGGCGAAGTTGGCGAACACCACCGTCAACCACAGCAGGGCCGTCACGAAAGCGAAATAGCCCAGGTCGCCCTCGCCGGTCACGGCCGCCTGGATCGTCACCAGCGTGGTGACGGCCGAGCCCACCTCGGTTACGAACATCACGGGATTGCGCATCATGACGCGCGGGTTGAGCATCTTGAACGCCTGCGCCACAGCCGGCAGCAGCAGCTCGGGGGTGAGCAGCAATGTGCGCCGCGTGCCGTGCGTATGCGGGCTCGAGAGTTCGGTTGTGGTAAGCGAAGTCATGGCTGTTCTCAGCTCCGGGTGGACAGGTGCTCCGCGATGGGCCCCAGCACAGCGAGTGGCAGGAACAGCAGCGCGCCGATGATCAGCACCGTGCCCAGCAGCACCACACCGAACATCCATGTGTCGACCCGGAAGGTGCCCGCCGACTCCGGTGTGACCTTCTTGGATGCCAGCGAACCGGCAATTGCGATAGGAGCGATGATCGGGATGAAGCGCGCCAGCAGCATCACGATGCCGGTGGCGATGTTCCACGGCGCCGTGTTGTCGCCCAGCCCTTCAAAGCCTGAACCGTTGTTGGCGGCGGCTGAACTGAATTCGTAGACGATTTCGCTGAGCCCGTGGCTGCCGGGATTGTTGAGCGTTTCTGCGCCCCAGGCCGTAGCCGCGAACAGCGCCACGCCGCCCAGGATGAACAGGGGGTGCGCCAGCAACGCGATGGCCGCCAGCTTCATCTCTTTGGCCTCGACCTTGCGCGTCAGGTACTCGGGAGTGCGCCCCACCATCAAGCCGGCGATGAACACGGCCACGATGATGAAGATGAACATGTTGATCAGGCCGACGCCCACGCCGCCGAAAATCACATTCAACCACATGCCCGCCATGGGCAGCAGGCCTGTCAGCGGGTTCAGCGAATCGTGCATGGCGTTGACGGAGCCGTTGGATGTCGCCGTCGTGGATACCGCCCAGGTCGCGCCGGCCGTCGGACCAAAGCGCAGCTCCTTGCCCTCCAGGTTCGGCGCGTCCGCCACCGGAAGCTCGTTGAACGCCTGCGTCGGCGCGCTTTCAAAGATCGCCGCGGAAACAAGGAACGCGCCGTACAGCGCAAGCATCACCGCGAACACCACGACGGCGTGCCGCATGCGGCCTGTGATGCGGCCGAACATCCAGACCGTGGCCATGGGGATCAGGATGATGGCCACGTTGCACAGCACGTTCGACCAGAAGCTCGGATTCTCAAACGGGTGCGTGCAGTTGGGCCCGAAGTAGCCGCCGCCGTTGGTGCCGAGCTGCTTGATGGCCACCATCGCGGCCACGGGCCCGCGGGCGATGGTCTGGGTTGCACCCTCCAGCGTGGTGGCCACGGCCGCGCCGTCGAGTGTCATCGGTATGCCGGTCAGCATCAGCAGCGGCGCCATGATCAAGGCCAGGGGCAGCAGGATCAGCGTCGTGGCGCGCCAGCAGTCGCGATAGAAGTTGCCTAGTTGGGCGCGCCCAGCCAGGCCACGGCACAGGGCGGTCACGGCCGCAATGCCGGTAGCCGCTGAAACGAACTGCAGCCACATCATGGCGAAGAGCTGCGAGAAGTAGCTCAGGCTGACTTCACCGGAGTAGTGCTGCAGGTTGGTGTTGCTGGTAAAGCTCGCGGCTGTGTTGAACGCCAGCGAGGCTTCCATCGCCTCTTTGCCGTCGGGGTTCAGCGGGTGCACGCCCTGGGTCGTGAGGATCACGAACATGCTCAGGAACATGAACATGTTGAAGACCAACATCGAGAACACGTACCGCTTCCAGTTCTGGTCGCGCGAGATAAAGCCGCCGAGCACGCGCTCAGAAACGCGGTCGAAAGCCAGGCGCCGCTTGCCGGGGTTGGCCGGATCCATCGCCCATCGCATGTAGCGGCCCAGGGGCCAAGCAAGGCCCAGGGTCAGGCCGACGATCAGGATGGGAATCACGAGTTCCAGCATGACAAAGACTCCGCGGTCAAAACTTCTCCGGCTTCACGATCGCGTAAATCAGGTAGGCGAAGCACAAGGCCGACACCACGATCACCACCACACCCATGACCATCTCCTAAAGCCTGTCGCAGGCCCATGCGAACGCCGCGACCAGCGCAAAGCAGGCAACCCCTGACAGAAGCATCAAGATCCACATGGCTCAGTCCTCGCGAGCGACCTCATTGTGTTTACGCGAAGGTTGGTCCGGCGCGTTCCGCATGTTCCCGCGTCCCGCACCCAGAACCACCAGCAGGAGGCCCAGCAGCGCGAGAGCGATAACGCAGTCGAAGGGCAAAGCCACAACTCACCTCCGCCATCAGAAATAGCGGAAGGCCCATAAACTGTGTGTAAGACTGCAGGGGAGCTGCATAAGGAAAGCGTAAGGATGCAAACTCAGATATTCAGACTGAGCCGCAGGGAAGCGCAGCACCCAACTTCGTGAACGACGTGAACCCGATGCTTCAGATGTCGGCACGACGCGTGCGGGCGTGGCGGCGGGGAGCCTGCTGTAAAGCAGGTTGAGTCGTTTGAGAAATGCGCATCGACAGCGAAGGCGCACATCGCCCGCATCACATCGCGGATCAGGAACCGGCTACATCCAGCCGGTCAACGAGTCAGTCACCCATGCGCCCGGTTTGCACTGTCAGGCATGCGCCCAGTTCAATGTCTGTCCGTTCGGCGCGATCGAGCCGAAGCCGGCTAACTATGAAATCGCACTGAGGGATAGTGTGTACGTTAGTGTGTACAGTTCGTCGAATCAGCGCAGCTACAGGCTTGAAACATGGGCTGGCGGGCCGCGGCGAACCTCCAACCGCCTGATTTGGGATCAGACGCCCACAATTGCCCAGCAATTCCATGCCGCATGGCAGCGAGGGCGATTCCGGCGAAGCCCACTACTCTCCTGAAGCTCCGCGCGAGGCCCCCGAAGCAGAGCTGGCTGAATGACCGGTCAGAGCGCACTTGGCGAACCCGAGCTTGCAAAAGTGGGCAAGGTCGGGGGTTTTAACGGTGGAATTTCCCAACTCGAGCAGACCTGCATTACATTGCCGTACCAGCTGGTTGGGATGGAAGTCGGGCTCGGTTGGCGGCCCGAGCCAGGTACTACATCTGCCAGCTGGCTTAGCGTCCCCAGCCCAGGACATATTGCCCCTACCCGGACGCTTGGCGTTACTCTAGCTATGCGTTGAGTAGTTCGCGGAGTGCGGTGCGGAACGATGCCTCGTCAAGGTCCACGTTCTCCTTCGGGTTTCGTACTGACCGGACAATGCGCCAGTTTGTTGGCTTGTCCTCTTGCCCGCCACGAATGAGCATCAACGAGTGTGTTGCCGACTCCCAGACCCCAACTCTCATGTCAACACGCCCCGTCCCGCCAAGAACGAGCCGTAGGACAGGCTTGATCCAGACTACTCGACGGGAGGGTAAGACTATCTGCATCGCCGGAGCGTCATATTGACCTAGAGCCTCCTCGTCCAGTGTGGTTGTAAGATCTCGAATGCTAACCAGGTTCTGGGAAGTTAGATCCTCCAGCCAAGACTTCATCGACGAAAGAAGTTCCTCAACCGCCGATAGCCACTCAGTCTTGACAGCATCCCAGTCTGTCTTGGCGGCACCATCACGCATTTTCGTCAGCGCGTTTACAAATTCTTCGTTGTTCATGTGTACTCCTCCGAGATTGAATTTCGACTCTTGTGCTCTTGACGAGAGATTGCTCCTGGGAACATAGAAACACTTCCAGGCTTGCAACTCGGACGGATGTACCCGCGGGAGTCTTACTTGCGCTCAGCCCTTAGCAATCTCGAGCACAGAAAGTGTGATCGGGTACAATACGAGGCGACGTATCCTCTTGTCTGCCCGTATTCATGCCATTCTTTATTGTCAAAGTAGAACTCACCCGTCAATTCGGCATCGCCGCCCGCAGAAGTATTAGCACCGAAGTTCTCTATCCAACCAATTGGATCAGTGTTTGTATCGAAGAACACTGGCGCTGTTGCCCTTACGCCATGCGGATAGACCTCGATGCTCTTAGCCCAGTTCCGTGCTTCCTCGGCATCCTTGAACGTGCTCTGGATCAATTTGCTGGTTCTCACAAGTGTCATACGCTGGGCCGGCTGAGGCGGCCAGTCATTGTTCTTGGTGGTCAGACTCAGTGCCTGCTCTGAACAGATGACCAGATCGTGTAGAGCATTCTTGTTATTGCAGATCGGGAGGAGCGTGCCGGCGGTGACAACTTGAGCTAGTATCTCCGCATGAGCTGGATCCGAAGTAGCGAGCACCATGTAGGCGGTTTGTTTGCCGGAATCTTGGTCCATTCTCGTATACACATCTTCTATTCTGACCTCGAATGCCTGGCCAGGGTTGTCGATAGAGTGTACTTGGAAACACCGCCCAATTGATTGAAGCGTCATCCACGTGACGGCACTAGTTGGATCGTCGAAAGTGCCCGCACTTCGAGACCACAATCTTGTTGATGTCAGTTGGTACATGATCGCCATTTGTTGGTGAGGGCCTGCGCAGTTTAGCATCTGCATTGGCGCGATTGCATGCGATTTGTCATATTCGCTGCCATTTGTCGGGACTAGGCCCCAAATGGCGTGCCCCCGTTCAAGGGTTCGACTCACAGCAGGACAAAACACCACCAGTGGGCTCAGTGTTCATAACGCCAATCTTATCATCAACGGCATCGCGACAAATTGGACATAAGCGTGCTAACCGGACGTATTGGGTGACCCCCAGCGTCAGGGCGTGTCGCACTGCATGTTAGCTTGATGGCGTCCTTTTGGAGAACGCCATGGAACGTGAAACTGTCCCGTCCCTTCTTCCGAGTGCCGAAGCCGCTTCCCGCCTGCCTTCCCAGCCTGTCCCGCTCTTTGCCGTGCCTGACGATCTGGCCGAGTTCAACGCCATGTACGGCACTGAATAAGCCTGCCGCAAGGCCCTCTTCCACGCCCGCTGGCCAGACGGCTGGCTCTGCCCGTGTTGCGGCAACACCCGCTGCTATCAGCTCTCCGGGCGCATCGAGGTCGAATGCGCCGCTTGCGGGCACCAGGCCTGCCCCACGGCCGGCACCCTGTTCGAGTTCACCAAGCTGCCGCTTCGCAAGCTCTTCCTGCTGCTCTGTCTGATCATGGCCGAAAAGGACGGCTCCAACACCAAGCAGCTCAAGCGCCGGGTCGTCGTGAACTACGAGACTGCGCGCTTCTGGAAGCTCAAGGCAGCCGACATGCTGCACCGCCGCAACAGGGATGCTCTCACGGGCCGTGTCGAGGTGGACGAGACCATCACCGGAGCCAGCGACGAAACCAGCGTTGGAAGGCGCCTCGGAAAGGGTCAGAACTACGTGCTTGTGATGGTCGAAGACCGCGGCAAGGCCTGTGGGCGCGTGCGACTCGTAGCCGTGGACGACGCGTCGGGCGACACGCTCAAGACAGCCGTGTGGGAACACCTGGTCGACGGCGCTACCGCTCACACGGACGGGTTGAACGCGTACGAGGGGCTGGAAGACCACGAAGCCGAACCGGACAAGGAAATGAGGCAGAAGCCGGAAGTGATCGGCGACCCGAGGGAGGCCAGCAAGAAATTCCCGAAGGTGCACATCGTGGCGAGTCTGCTGAAGCGCGTGATCTTGGGGACTTTGCAGGGCTCGATCAGCCGGGGCTGGCTGCCGTGGCTACTGGCGGAGTTCGAGCACCGGTTCAACCGCCGAAATGCGAAGAAGCGGCCGCTGCTGTGGGCCAGACTGATGGAGATGGGGCTGAACACGTGGGCAAGAACGCGAGCCTACTTCGCAGAAAAGGGAGCCATGTTCAGGCTACTCGGGCTATCCTGACGCTCAGTGTCACCCAATTCCACTGGTTGTGGAGGAAGCATGGGCTGAAGGTGCCGCCAAGAAGGCGAAACAAGCGGGCAACCGGCCAGGGAAGCAACGGCTGCGCGGTGAGGCGGGTGGAGCACATGAGCGACGTATGGGCCTGGAGTTCCATCCACGACCGTACGACAGACGGCAAGGCCTTGAAGTGGCTGAGCGTGGTGGACGAATGGACGAGGGAATGCCTGGTGCTGGAAATTCGGCGCAGCTGCAAGGCGAAAGACGTAATCGAAGCGATCAGCGAAGCCATCAATGGCAGGGGAGCACCGCGGCACATCAGAAGCGACAACAGCCCGGAGTTCATAGCCGATGCCCTGAAGAGTTGGCTGAGGAGGGCGAATGTGGAGACGCTGTATGTGGAGCCTGGCAGCCCGTGGTAGAACGACTACGCCGAAAGCTTCCCCGCCCGGCTGAGCGACGAGCTGCTGGAGCAGGAGTTGTGGACGAGCGTGGAGGTGGCGAAACTGCTGTCGAGAAGGTGGCGATGGGAGTACAACTTTGAACGGCCGCACTCATCGCTGTGGGGTACAGGACCCCGGCAGAGTACGCAGCCGAGGCACAGACTCTCATAGCGGCTGGCACATGAATCGGGGACAACTCAGCATCCTCACGTCTGACCGTCCTCCGCTGTCGCTAGTTTTTCCGTTGGAACACTCTTCGTCACACGCCTGTATCCGTCGAACTTGATGTCGACATGCCCTGCGCGTTCGTCCGAAACGCACGTGCCCTTTCTACCCTTGGGGTGCGGTAGATGGTCGTTGACGAGCTTCACCCGATTTCCACTTGCTAGAGGCATTCTTACTTGCCCTCCCCCGATGCCGCAGTTTCACCGAGGAGCCGTGCAGCTTCATTGCGAATTCCCCTCACCTTGGCTTGGTAGGCCTTGAGAATCCCCTCGGCTCGTTTATCCGCACCGTCAACCAACGTACCGTTCGACGCCTGAAGACCCTTCAGGGCGCGAAGCGTTTGCGAGCGAGCGCTTTCGAGCTTGTCTTCCAACAGACGGATCTGGTTTTCGTACACAGCATCGTGCTCGGTAGTTGCCGCGTCTCCTCCATCGGACTTGCCTGGCTTCGGGATTGAGATGCCGTAAGCGGCCGCCGCGGCTGTGGCGGCCCTTGCCAACAGGTCGATGCCGACCTCCATCATGTCGCCCTGCAGGCCAACTACCTGCGTGGGGTCCACGTGAGTTTCCTTCGCACGGTATGAACGGGGGGTATCTTGGACAATGATGTACTGTGCTTTTCCCTCGGACTTTTGGAACAGTCGATTAATGGGCTGGCCCCACTTCTCCTCATTGTTCGGATCCGTAATGAGTTTCAGGTTGGGGTCAATCGGACGGATGTCTCCGCCCTCCATTGTGTTACGCGCCCCGTACTCCGTAATCGCGGCATCACTTATCTCGTCGATAAGTCCCGCGGCAGCATCCTCCAGCCTTTGGAGGCCCTGAAGAACATCGTCCAGCGGCTTTGCTGGTGGCGCCTCAACCGCGTTAATGTCGATTTCCGATACTCCAACTTCCTCAGCAGTGCTGGCGATCGAGTTTCTGCGCTCCCGCAAAGTCTGCAGAAGCCTTTCATTTATCCCGGTGGCCGCTGTCGAGACCAGTGTCCGAAATGCACGAAACTGGCGTAGCAGCTTCATGTAAGCCTCTACGAGAACCTGACTTGGTGAGCGTGTGGCGACTTCTTGTGCGCTACGGGTGTCGCTCGCGACGCCCAACACAACGTCCGACCAGGAGATCACCAGATCGCCTGCACTGTGAACGTCGCGGCGAGCCTCGCGCAGCACTTGCCAGCCAATCTTATCTGGGTCTGCAGAATTCTCAGGGATCGTGTCAACAGCCGCTTCAAATGGATCCAGCAACTTGCGCTCACGTGCAACGTATTCGGCAATGTATGCTTCGACTCGATTCAGAAACGCATCGCTAAGCATGCTGCCGTCGGTCAGGCCGGCAGCATGGGTTCGCAGTTCTTCGATCACGCCGGCGAGGTCACGTCGAAGGTCCTTGACATCCTTGTCCGACGCGTCCTTTGCGCGCCCTTCGCCGTCTTCGTCTGGTAGAAGGAAATGTGAAATCACATCGCCCACTTGAACCCATTTTGCAGAAACATCCTTCTCGGGCGCATTTGCGTGGTCCGCAATGAGTTGCGTGAGGTCGACGGATATCAGGTAGTTTGCGAGTTTCCTGTACGGGCTCGTTTCGCCGCGCAGCTTGAGTTTGTCGACGGCGGCCCCTGCTCCCTGTGTTTCACTTGAAAACACGAGGGCGAGAGCCCTTGAGTACGCAACGACGTAATCGACGTACTCCTTGCGGTCCTTCAACGAGATCAGCGATACTTCTAGGGCGTCAAGGCCTGACTTAACTTTGTCCAAGGCCTCGCGTCCCGAACCTTGGTACTCCTCAAGTTCATCAAAGGCCTCGTCCGTCGCAGAACTCACCGCGATTGCTTGCTCCATGAGTTTGTACGGATCGGGCGCCCAAGCGACGGGCATGACATCGCCTCGATACACCTGCACTTCGACGTCGATACTGCTCCTGAAACGGCAGCCGGCGACCAACGCCCCAACACATACCAACAAGGCAGCGCAGACTCGACTCATTATTTGCCCTCCTCCAACTCTGATATCAGGGCGGCCAAAGAAGGCGCGTCCGTAACCTCTGCTCCTCCAAGGCGCCGCTCAAGAGCGTTCGCATCGTTCTTCAGCAAGTGAAGGCGCGTGAGCATTGGCGCGGTTTTCTCGCGAGTCTGTTGTTCTAGAATGTCTCCAAGCGTGTCGCTCACGGTGCTCGACTTGATCCGCGCACGAATACCCTGAATGATCGCATCCGGGTCTTGGGAAAAAATAATGAGGAACTTCTTGCTCTTCTTGTCGTCCAGGGGATTGAGCACTTGGCCCGCTTCGGTGATTGGCACCACTTGAACCACCGTGAGGGCACGCTCCAGCGCCTCCTCATATGCAGCACGGCGCACCGCAATTGCATCCACGGAATCACCTTGTTCTAGGGCAGTCATGTACGCGTCGAAGGTACGTGCGACCGCAACTTGAGCGCGGTTCTTCCGCGCTGCCTCTAGATCGTGCTTCCCAGATACCTCGCCGAAGAGCTCGTCAACTGCGCGCGCGTCGAACCAACCCGAGCGGTAGTCGACGATGCCATTCTCTGCAGTCCAGGACACTTTTACCCGATAGTAATTGGTTCGGCCATCCTCGCCGTACTCGGCGAAGTAGGCGACGCGCTCGTGATGCGCGCTGGTACATCCGGCCGCAAGAAAGCACAAAAGCGCGGCCAAGGCCAACACCAAGAACTGAATGGCCTTTGGTATTGCGGCATGAGCCAGGTGACGTATCAGGGGGCGGGCCAGATCTACCCATAACTCCCGTCGGTGCAGCATACGGCGTCTCTCCTCAAGTCGTGTGCTCCGGTCATAGGCTTAATTGTTGCGCTCGCGAGCATCCGCCTCCGATGGGGCAGCAGGCACATTGGAGTTTGTGGTGTTCTGTGGCGCGCTACCAGATTGCTCTGAGCACCCCTCACAGAACACGTCACGACCCCACTTTGCTGCCAAGTAAGTGAGGTACGCGGCAGCAAGGGAGACCAGTGGCGCCGGCGCGTTGCCGAATCCAATCCAAGCGACCGCGCCGAGAATTGCCCCCTTGGCGAGTTCCGTTGCCGTGCTCCTGGCCAAGGGCTGGTTTGCTCTGAGCAATTGGCAGGTCTTACATTTGAGGTCTGCCCAGATGCGTTCCCAAAACGCAGCGAATCGGAGCAGACCTTGTTCTTTTGGCGACAAGTCAGGCCGCTTCGGTGTAGCTTCAAACTGGCCGGATGATTCAAGTGCTTCACCATTCGGGGCCAAACGCCGCAGGCTTGCCCAGTTGTGCAGCAGCAAGTCGTGAAACTCCGCACCAGTCGAGGCGTGGCTGGACTTGGGACGAGCTCCTACCGTGAGGCTCGAACTGAAAGGCGCTTGCCCGTCGATCAGATCACGGACTTCGCGATCGTCTTTGTCTATCGTCGGCATCTTTCCGACAAGCTCAAACTCCTTGGCAAGCTCAGAGCCCTGCGCCTGGTACCACGCCAACAAGGCGTTCGAGGCAATGTTTTCGCTCACGCGTCCTCTTTCTCTATGTTTTGAATTCAGTCGTGCTGTCCGAGTACCTGCAAAACCTCCACCGCGATGCGGCTCAGTGTTGCGTCTTCTCCGTTTGCGAGTTCGGTCAGCAGTGTAAGTGCTTCACGATCCTTGGTGACTGCAAGCAGGGCGATTGCGCGCTCGCGGAGCTTGCGGTCGGCACCCTCGTCCTGGGCGAGGGCTAGGATCTTTGCGTGCCCTTCTGCAGATGGCGCGTAGGCCAAGGCGTTCAGTGCCATCGTTGCGTAGGGGTCGCGATTGTCGACCAGCTCGAGCAGTGTGGGAACCAACTCCGGGTCCGAGTTTTCCCGCGCGGCCTTCAACCCACGCGCCCGCGTGTTGCCTTTCGTGGAGGCCAGGGATGTCTTTACCACATTCGTGGTCGCGGCCGTGCCCTCCCCGCCCGCCAGTCGCAGAGCGGTTTCAAGGGCAA
>JAANMX010002743.1_pt1 | contig 16831 bp, 18 predicted proteins | sample 7279681 | NCBI WGS metagenome assembly JAANMX01 (sample SAMN14094542, study PRJNA606508) | bioreactor metagenome | isolation source: A lab-scale SPAN reactor treating ammonium-rich wastewater day 351 | place: Ireland: Galway | collected 2018-01-01
TGGGGTCTATTGATTCTGCGTTCTGCTATCGTGCAGGTCAGCGAATGTAATCCATCAAACTGCGGGGCAGCGTCCGGCCCGAAGCGGCCAGGGTCATCTCATAGCCCTGCTGCTCCGCGTTCAGTTCGGAGATAGTCGTCGCCATATCGGCATCCACCAGATGGCTGTATAGCTGCTTCAGGTCTATCTCGCGCTGTTGCAGCCGGGCGCTGGTGCGGTCAACCCGTTGCAGCCGGGCGCCTACGCTGCTCTGGCCTACGTACATATCAGCGCTCACTTCTTCGCTCTGGGTCAGGAAGGCGCGTACACCCTCTTTGTCGTTGTTTTCCATTGCCAGCTTCAACTCCTTCAGCCGGGTCAACCCATTGAGGATTCCCCCATTGTCACCTGCCACACCGGTAACGTTCACCGGCATCGTCTGGCCCAGTTCCACCTGATGGCGGATCTCCTGGTTGTCGCCCTGATAGATGATGGCGCTACCCTCTTCGATAAAGGGCTGGGTCTTTACCTGATGACCAGCAAAGAGATAGTATCCCCCCTGGCTGGTGTTGGCAATGGCAAGGGCATTTTCCAGAAGACCGCCCACTTCACCGGACATAGCCGCCAGCTCCCTTTCGGAGTTGGAGTCGCTGGACGCGCGCAGGGCCAGGTTGCGGGCGGTGATAATCAGATCGTTGAAGCTCTCCAGCGCTACATCCGTGCCGTTGAGCCAATCCCGGGTTGTGCCCAGATTGCTCACCTGATTCTGCACAGTTGAGAGTTCGCTGTTCAGGGTCATAGCCCGCTCTACGTCCGCGGGGCCGTCGGACGAGCGCAGCAGACGGCGGCCTGTGGCAACCTTTTCCTGGGCTTCACCCAATCGCTGGCGTCCCTGTTGCAGTTGATAAATTGTGTGGTCTATGGCCATTCGGTCTGTGATGCGCATGAGTACCCCAATTCTTTGCTGATAAGCAGCTATCTTCCAACCAGCCCCATCCGGTTGATCACCTGATCCAGCATCTCGTCCACTGCGTTGATGATGCGCGCCCCGGCCTGAAACGCCTTTTCATAACTTAACAGATTGGCAACCTCTTCATCCATCGACACCCCGCTGATCGACTCCCGGCGGTCGGTCAGATGGTTGAAGACCATTTCGCTGGCCGTATTGTTGGCCTCTGTATGACGTATACGCAGCCCCAGATTGGTGATGGCGCTGCGAAAGAAACCGTTGATCGTCGTCGTGGGCGGGTCACCACCCATGACCGGTTGGGTAGCCAGCCCCGCGATCTGCAAGGCTACCGAAATGTCGCCAATGCTATTGGGTATGCCACCGCTGGCAATTTTGGCCGGTGTGGCCGTCAGCACCGGGTTCACGCCCAGGGTAGCCGCATCTTCACCCACAAAAAAGTCCAGCCCCGTACTGCCATCGATGCCAAACCCGGTCCGGTGTATTTCATTCACTTTGTCGCGCAGCCCCACAGCCAGACCGTTTAACTGGTCCAGCACCCGGGGAATGCCCTCATTTTTCATATGGAGAAGGGCGTTTAGCTGGCCGGAGGCAATTGTTAGCGGGCGTCCGTTGGCCGCCCAGACAGGCACGCCCTCTGGGTTCAACTGGACAGCCCGCGCGCCGCTGTCGTCCACCAGCGCATTGTTGCCGATGGCGACACGGGCCAGGCCGCTCTCTTCGGTGATCAGGCGGAAGTCCACCACATCCGACAATTCAAAGAGCAGTCCATCCCGGCGCTGTTCCAGGGGGATCGCACCGCCAGGGCCGCCGTTGCGGGCATTGGCCTGGATGATCTGCTGATTCAGATCGGCGATCTCTGTGGCAATGTCGTTGATCCGCTGCACTTTCGTGCTGATCTGGCTGGGCATATTCTCGTGCAGATTCTGGATAAAGCTGTGGGCTTCTTTGATGGAAGCGGTTAACTGATTGGCGCTCTGCACCAGCGCCACCCGGGTTGCCTCCTCCACAGGCAGCACCGAGAGATTTTGCCAGGCCTTCCAGAGGTTGTCCAGCCCCGCATTAATCCCCGTGCCGCTGGGTTCGGTCAGCACCGATTCAATATCCCGCAACAGATCTTCTGTCAACGCCGCGTCGCCGCTGATGCCCCGCTGTCTGCGTAGCTGTTCGTCGATAAAGGGGGTGGCAAAACGAATGATGCTTTTGGCATTGACGCCCGTCCCGATCACCGGCGGATTTTTGTAGCCGCTGGGTCCGCTCATCTCGCGAAAATTGACCCGCTGGCGTTGATAACCGGGAGTGTTCACATTGGCGATATTCTGGCTCGTCACGCCGATAGCCGCCTGGTGGGTTCTCAGGGCGCTGATGCCTGTGTTCAGGGCTGCGGTGATTCCACTCATAGGCGATCAGATTCTCCGGTCTAATTGGCTGGCGGGCAGTTCCGACGCGACTTGTGCCCCCCCGTAATAGCGGCTGGCGGGGTCGATGTGCTGGCGGCTGAGGGCTGCGGCCAACTGGATATTTGTCTGGATCATCTGCGCGTTTACCTTCTGCAAAACGCTGGCCCGGTCTGCGCTCTGCTGCAAATCCCGGGAACGGGCGGCCAGACGCGCCGAATCGGCCTCGGGCAGCCGTTCCATAAGGGTGGAGAGTGAAGAGGGGGCAGACGATTCGGAGAGGGCGTGGGCCAGGGCTTCTACCGCAGCCCCCCGCTCTTCTTCCAGGAAAAAGAGTCGGCGGGCCAAATGGGCCTGAGTCAGCGAAGCCCGCACAAAATCAGAACCTTTGCCCTCCCGAAGGGCAGTCTGCTGCTCCTGGGCGCACGCCGCCAACTGCTGACAGGTCTCTTCCTGATCAGACAGTATGCGGCAGAGCTGATCCATCAGGGCGAGGCGGCTTGCTGGTCGGTGTTCGGAAGATGGGGCGAAGGAGGAAACTCCGGGCATAGATGACTCCCGTTACCGGCCTGTCAGAACTTCTGCACTAAAGTAGCTCATTGAAAAGTTGGTCGGTCAGTTTCTGAAGGGATACGTCATAGCTATCGTCCTGCACCTGGCGGCGCAGGGCTTCCAGCCGCTCGGCTGGCGTATCACTACTCTTCTGGAGTTCCAGCAACACCTTTTGCAGCAATTGGGCGTTGGCAGAAAGCTCGACAGAATCCCCTGTATCCTTCTGACCTGGGCTGTTCTGACTGCTACTCAGCCCAGCTCGTTCCGACCGTTCGATCTGTTTTTTGTATAACTGTTGCAGACTCTGGTTTTGCAGTCCTGAAATTTTCATATGTTCCTCCTCATTGCCCAGAGCAAAGACCTCGTATCGAACATATCGGCAATTTTGCTGTCATTGAACAGTCGAACTTCTCTGCTAACTCCGGGGCAGTTCATTCGCCATCCCGTGCAGTTGGTCGGCCAGGCTGAGGGCGCGCAGGCTGAGGGAATAGGTGCGTTGGGTACGCAGCAGGGTAACCATCTCCTGGCCCAGGTCCACATTGCTGCTTTCAATAAATCCGCTGAGCAGGCTGCCCCGGCCATCGGCGCCGGGAGCGCCCAGTTGCGCCGGGCCGCTGACAGCGGTCGGGGCGAAATTGTTGCGCCCGGTGTTGACCAGCCCATCCCCATTGGTAAAGGTGGCGATCTGAATCGTGCCCAGCAGTTGCGACTCTCCCTCGCCTGTGGCGGGCCGCCCCAACACCTGACCAGCCCCGTCCACAAAGACTTCTGTCATCTCCGGGGGAATGACGATAGCCGGTGTCAGGGTGTGGCCGTCCCGATTGACCAGCCGCCCCCCGCCGTCCCGCTGAAAGTCACCGGCCCGGGTATAGCGGATAGCCCCGGCAGGGTCGGTTACCTGAAAGAAACCTTCGCCGCTGATGGCAAGATTGAGCGGTTGCTCGGTGCGTTGCAAGGACCCCTGGGAAAAGAGGTGGCTGGTTTCTGTGAGCAGTGTGCCCATGCCTTCCTGAATGACATCGCCGGGCTGCGCCTGGGTAAAGAGACCGGCCTCTTCGGCGTTCAGTGTCACCTCCCGAATCACAGCCTGAAAGCGGGTCTGGCTGGCCTTAAAACCGATGGTGTTGCTGTTGGCTACGTTGTGGCTCAACACCTCCAGCGCACGCTGCTGGCTGTGTACGCCGCTGCCTGCCACATTCCATAACTGATTCAGACTGGTTGGCATGAACTTATCTCCTGCACGCTTTAGACTTCGCCCACAGCCAGGGCTTGCCCCAGGGTGCGGTCCTGGGTTTGCAGCGACCGTTGGCTGGCTTCGTAGAGCCGCATAATTCGCATCATTTCCAGCATCTGCACATTCTCGTCTACGTTGCTACCTTCCAAATAGCCCTGCTGCACACGCACCCCGACCGAAGGCGTTCCGGCTGCCTCGGCGCGAAAGAGATTGCCATTTTCCCGGATCAGGTCATCGGTATTGGCAAAGGTGAGCAGGCCCAGCCGCCCGGCCAGCGCCCCCCCGGCCTGGACGAGTCCGTCCGGGCTGACGCTGAGGGGGCCGGGGGGCAGAGTCAGGGGCTGTCCGCCCTCATTCAGCACAAAATGGCCGTCCCGATTGACCAGCCGCCCCAGCCCGTCCCGGTGGAAGGAGCCATCCCGGGTATAGCGTTCGCCTTCTGGCGCTTGCACCCGAAAGAAGCCATCCCCTTCCAGCGCCAGGTCCAGCGGGCGGTCGGTTACCTGCAAAGCGCCCTGGGAAAAGTCGATAATCTCTTCGGGAATCAGCAGCCCCTGCTCCAGGCCCCCATCCAGCGCCCGCACCAGCGCCGCGGTGTCGCCGTTGTATTCGCCCATCCGTTGATTTTCATACGCCTGATGGGTGGTCAGAATCTGTTTGAAGCCGGCAGTCTGCAAATTGGTGATGTTGTGGGCGAGCCGTGTCTGGTGCATTGTGGCCGCGCGCAGGGCCGAAGTGGCTGTATAGATTCCCCGGATCATTGGCGGGCCTCGGGTTTGCGGTGATCGACGCTGCGGATTCTGGATGGGTTCGCTTTTTTGCCCTGGCCGTGCAGACGCAGGGTGCCCAGCAGACCAATGGCACAGAGAAGGGCGATGATCAACACCACAGGCATTCCAGAGGTTGCCGATTGGGTTTGCGTGCCGGTGACGGGCAGCAACTGGGGTGTATCGCCCCCAGCCAGGGGCAGGGCTTCCGCATTGGGCAGGCGTCCGGCCAGGGCAATATCAGCGCTGGGCCGGGAACCGATGGAGTGGGGGGCTTCCAAAGAGATAAGTACCCAGGAAAAGCTCTCGGAATAGGGCAGGTTCGGCATCTCCTGATCAAGCGAAGCGGTTCCGTCGCTCTGGTAGAGCAGGGGACCCACAGGCAGAAAGCTGCCCCCTACCCGCTCCAGCCAGGCGAAATAGCCTACGCCGTCGGGCGGCGCAGGCAGATTCTGGGCCATCACCCGTACCTGTTCGTCGTTAGCCGAAACCACAGCCACCCCCCGGCCCCCATCCGCGGCTGTCCAGGTGGTCTTCACGGGCACGTGGTCCAGGAAAATCTGCACAGGGATGCCGTTGGCCTGGCCCGCCCCAGCCCCGATCAACAGGAAGAGGAGGGACAAAAACAAGACGAAAAAAGTGCGCCCTACAAGGGGGGGTAGGTTGGATGTCTGAAACGGCGTGCCAGATGTAGGGTTGGATTGCATCTGTTGTCTGCTCCCGGTCTGAAAGGGTCTGCTCGGCTGCCCTATCTTAGCTTGTCAGAAGATGAGACTTCGTAAATCTATACCAGCGCTTTGTCACAATCGCGTAAATTCTGTACTGATCAAGAAGATCGTGGAATCTGTAGGTGCGGTTTGTAACCGCACTTCTCCGGGTAAAAGTGCGGTTACAAACCGCACCTACGTTTTATCATCCCGTTGATCAGTACACAATCGCGTAAATTCGAAAGAAGTTCGAAAGTCGAACTTCTTGGCCCGATCTGTGGATTATCGGCGTTTTATGCGCTGACTGTGCTGTTCACCGCTTCCTGAAAGCGCAGCAGCAGGCGCAGCTCTTCGATGCCTATGCCCGTTTGCCGGGCAATCTCTACCGGTTCGTCACCAGCCACGGCCATCTTTATTGCTTGCAGGTGGGGGGTATAGTCACTGGCGTCGCTGGCTTCGCTTGCGTCCCCCGCTTGCTCCATCTCAGCCAAAGTGACGGTCTGGACCTGTGGGGTGGGCGTGTCGGGTCCAGCCAACGCTACTGATTCGGTTTCTGGTACGCTCGCTGCGGGCCCCGGGATCGCACCAGTTGGATAGGCGGCCATTTGGGTGTCGGCCAGGGCCTGCCAGCGGTCCATCTCGTGGTAGAGATGCTGGCTGGCGGCAAATACTTCGTCCACCATTTCGCCCACCAGCCCGGCCTGCTCGGCAAGCTGGGCCGCGGTTTCGCTTATACGCTGCTCGGCCTTTTGGGTCTGCCAATAGAACCAGCCGGCCAGCGCGGTTGCTGTCAAAACAACGGAGACGAGCAGTATGTTTTCCACGGGTATTCTCCTCGGCAGTCAGGGCGGTTCGGTTGTGGTTTCTGGAGCAACGGGTGTGGGATGGATAGCCAAAATCGAAAGAGCGGCTGGGCCTCTATCCGCTGTCAAACCGTTGGGAATAGTTGCTGCTTTCGGACCAGTGATGGGTGAGATGGGAGCGGGCACGGCGTTTGGCTGGCGTTTTGCCTGGCCGACTCTCCAAACGCAAAAGAGGAGACTCTGGCCGGTTGGGTGGGGTCTCCTGTGTGGGTGGTTCGGCATCAACGGCGGCTGCCTTGGGCGGTGTCATCAGTGCTTTCAGCGTCAAAATTGACCGGGCGTGAATCTGGCAGACCCGGGTCTGGCTGATCTCCATCACATCGGCCACTTCCCGCATGGTCAGCCCTTCGGTGTAGTAGAGCGAGAGAAGCACCTGCTCCCGGCGCGAGAGGGCTTTCAGCGAGTTCATCAGCCGTTCCCGCATCTCTTCCTCTTCCACTTGCTCCAGCACAGATGCGGCCCCCGTGTCCTCCAGCATTTCGGAAAGGCTCAGGGCCTGGCCGTCGTCATTGTCAAAGGCAGGCTGATCCAGGCTCAAAATCATAAAGCTGGCGTCCTGCAAGACCTGGCGGTACTGTTCCTCACTTACGCCAATGGCCTCGGCTACCTCCTCATCGCTGGGGGTGCGCCCCAATTCCAGGGTTAATTGCTGGATGGCCTCTTTGGCGGCCCGTACCCGGCGGCGGGCCAGCCGCCCCAGGGGATCGTGGCGGCGCAGTTCGTCCAGCACAGCGCCCCGCACCCGCAAGCTGGCGAAGGTTTCAAAGGTGATCCCCCGCTCCGGCTCAAAGCGTTCGATGGCGTCGATCAGCCCCAGGACCCCATAATTGAGCAGGTCCTCCCACTCGATGGCGCCATCTGGCCGCAAACCCATTCGCCCCACCACTTTACGGATCATTGGGGCATAGGCCAGAATCAGCCGCTCGCGCACTTCCGGCGCGCCGCTCTCTTTGTAGCGTCTCCAGAGGAGGTCCAGTTTTGCTTGTCGGTCAGAATTTGCTTCGGTCACTGGGGTCATTTTGTCTACCTATCCCCGCTACAGCGGAGGCAGTCAGGCCAGGAGATATACTTGACAAGGCGACAAAATGACCGGGTGACAGAATGGCAAAATGTCAGTTTATGTCCGTGTCGAGTATATTTGATGACAACGGTTTGTATAACTACACCGTAAAATCAGTTTTTGTGAGTACCCGTTTGCTTGATTTTGATATACCTCGACAGGCTCAGGACACCGCTCAATCGGCGCTCACTGGCCTGGCTGCCCTGAAAATAGCCATTCGTACGTCGGACTGTCAGTCCGACGTACAATATTTTCGTCGTTATCGGTGTCAGCCGGTCGTGTGGCCTGATGCGGAAGGGTGGCGGCCTCAAGCATCCTATTGCGGGTTGGCGGCCATCCGACGCAGACTGCTGGCCTGATCTTCGTGGGCGGGCGCAGGACGGGGTCCGGTTGGGGAAGACGCCACGGATGACGAAAAGGATGGCTCCGGGCTATCTTCAGAAGCAGGCTCTTCCCCTTCATTCGCCTGGACCTTTTCCTGTTCTGCCTTTTCTCTGGCTGCGACCTGGGCTTCTTTCTGCGCGGCCACCAGGTTTTCGTAATGGCGCACATGCAGGGGAATGATGACAAATGTGAGAAAGGCAATGGCGAGAACTGAGCCACCCAGAAGGGTGACAAACATACGCAGGATGGCATCGGTCCAGCCACCGCCATTCAGAACTGTTCCCAATCCTACGACGATTGTAGCGGCCATGCAGACGTAGTAGAGGGTATTCCAGGTGGAGGGACCGAACGGGGCCGGCGGATGAATGCCCGCATCCGATTGACCATTTGCCCGGTCACCCCCAGCAGATTGGGATGTTTGGATTGTGGTTGGTGCGGCGCTCATTTAAGCCAAACCTTTCCGGGAAGAACGGTTGATCAATTGATATACTCGACACGGGTAACTGCTCACCCCCACCCAACCTCCCCCACTGTGGGGGAGGAGTCGATTCAGTTGCCTCCCTGGAAGTAACTGCTCACCCCCACCCAACCTCCCCCACTGTGGGGGAGGAGTCGATTCAGTTCCCTCCCTGGAATGGGAAGGGTGGAGTGGCTGAACAGATACCGGCACGGGCATAAACTGACATTTTATCACCCGGTCACCCGGTCACCCTGTCAAGTATAGCTACCGGGCCTGGGCAAGATCGGCGAAACGCTGAAAGTGAGCTGAAACCGGGTAGATGGCTGTTTGGCTCACTGCTTCGCTCTCTGGCAGATGGTGGCGGGCCTGTAAGAGCATCCGGGCCAACAATTCTTCATTGGATGCAATTTGGATGTCCTCGGGCACCCGTTGCCCGGTCGTCATATAGGAGAGCGGAAGCTGACATTCGGCCAGCAGCGCGCAGATCGGCCCAAAATAGTCTGTCTCGTCCACTTTTGTCAGCACAACGCCCTGGGGTGGCACAATCGAAAAACGCTGGATGATGCGTCGGGCGTCTGCCAGGGGTGTGCCCGCGGCCAGAGCAATCTGCAAATGGGGCTTCTCTACCCCGGCTACAAAAGATTCCAAAATTGCCAATTGCTCCCCATCGGCAGGACTGCGCCCAGGGGTGTCCACAAGAATCAGCGCTTTGTCCTGGTGTTTGGCAATCTGCTGGCTGAGTTCATCGGGCGTGTAGGCCACTTCCAGCGGGGCCTGCATCAGTTCGCTGTAGGTGCGCAGTTGGCTCACCGCGCCGATACGAAAGGTGTCCGCGGTAATGATGGCGATGGGCAGCCGTTTTTGCAGGGCAAAGTGGGCGGCCAGTTTGGCAATGGTCGTCGTCTTGCCCACACCCGTAGGCCCCACCAGTAGAAAGACCAGTGGGTTGCCGGGCTTGCCCGGTTGCAGGGCGCCCAGCGGGGAGGCCATCTCCGCAGCCATGCGCCGGGTCAGCGCACCGCTGACCATATCGCTGCGGCGCAGGGCCGTGGGGGTGAGCATCTCATCCAGCCCATCCAGCAAACGGTCGATCCAACTGTCGGGCAGGGCGCATTCGGCCAGCGCGTTGGACCAGTCGCTCAGCGCCGGGAGCAGATTCGCGCTTTGCCTGTTGCGACGCTGCAAAAGGGAGCGAATCTGGGCTATCTCCCGGCGTAGAGAGTCGAACTCATCCTGGCCTCTGGTCGGTGGGGCGGCCGGCGCGGCAAAGAAAGGAGTTGGCCGGGCTGACGTGGGGGCTGTTGGGGGTACAAAGCGGCGGACAATGGCTTCTCTCTCTACACCTTTGGTCGTTGGGTTTTGGGACTGATCCACCCCGACAGTAATTTCGACGAGGGTGCGTGCCCGCTGCCCCAATTGGGCAGGCTGGAGTACATCCTTCTGATGCAGCAAGACCGCATCCTCCCCCATCTCGGCCTGGGCCTGGGCGAATGCTTCCTGTAATGTCACAGCCCGGTATTGTTTGACTTTCATAGGTCTGAAGTCCTAAGTTGATGGTGCGAAGTCCTGGGTCAATAGTCCAAAGTTGGTGGCTCTATTGTGACAAAACAGGAAGAATGTGTGCATCAAAAATCCGTCTGGGTGGCGTAACACTCCCGTTATCGGTGCAGATCAACCGCCCCTTCGGCCTGTACTTCCATCTCTGGCGGCAATTCGTTGAAGCTGAGCACGGCCAGGGTGGGCAGAGAGCGCTGGGTGAAGCGGCGCATGGGCAGCCGGATGCGCTGGCTGGTGACCAGCACTGGCTCGTGGCTCTGGGTTGCCAGAGCCTCCATCTGGCGGGCCACATCCGCCATCAGTTGGTGGGCAGTCTCCGGCGGCAGGTTGACCAGCCAGCCCTGGGCGGTCTGTTGCAGATGTTCCGAAATGGTATGCTCCATTGCCGGCGATAGGGTGAAAACGTGAAGCGCGCCGTCAAAGCTGCGGTATTGGTTGGCGATGGTGCGGCCCAAATAGCCCCTGGCCCGCTCGGCCAGCAGGTCCGGGTCCGATACTTCGTGGCTGTGATCCCCGATGGCTTCCAGAATTGTCACCATATCCCGCACGGGCACCCGCTCCCGCAGCAGGGCCTGCAAGACCCGCTGCACTGTGCCCAGGCCGGGGGTGTTCTGCACTTCGTTGACAATCGCCGGGTAGTGCTGTTGCAGGTTTTCCAGCAGCTCCTGGGCCTCTTGCCGTCCCAACAGAGATGCTGAGTGCTGGCGGATGACTTCGGTCAGGTGGGTGATAATAATGCTCGGCGGTTCGACGACTGTATAGCCGCTGACCTCGGCGTCGGTGCGCTGCCCCTGGGCTATCCAATAGGCAGGCAGGCCAAAGACCGGTTCGGTGGTTTCGACGCCGGCGATCTCCCGGCTGATGGCAGGGCCGGGCATAGCCAGCAGGCTCTTGGGTTGAATCTGGCCCTGGCTGATCTCCTCGCCCCGCAGTTTGATTACGTATTGCTGGGGGGCCAGGCGCAGATTGTCCCGGATGCGGATTTTGGGCACGATAAAGCCCAGTTCTGTGGCGATCTGGCGGCGGACGTAGCCCACCCGTTCCAGGAGATCGCCGTTCTGGGCCGGGTCAATCAGGGGGATCAGCCCGTAGCCGATCTCCAGTTCCAGCACATCTACCCGCAGAAGGGAGAGAACCTCCGGCTCTTCTTCGGCTTCGCCGCCCTTACTGCTGGTCAGGGCTGGGGTCTTGCCCGCCACAGGGCCGGACAATTGGGGTGTTCCCCGGACCGGTCCCTGCCCCCGCAGCAGATAGCTGGCCCCGCCCACGACGCCGGAGAGGGCCAAAAAGGGCAGCGTGGGCAGACCGGGGACAACTGCAAAGCCGGCCAGAATGACGGCGACAGTGCTCAGGGCACGGGGGCTGGCCGTTAGCTGTCTCAGCACATCTGCGCCCATATGACTTTCCGAACGGGCACGGGTGACGATAATACCCGTGGCTGTGCTGACCAGAAGGGAGGGAATCTGGCTGACCAGTCCGTCACCGACGGTCAGAAGGGTAAAGGTCTGGGCTGCTTCGCCCACAGACATCCCCAACTGGAGCATCCCAATCACCAGCCCGCCCAGAATGTTGATAATTGTGATGATAATGCCTGCGACGGCATCGCCCTTGACAAATTTGCTTGCGCCATCCATCGCGCCGTAGAAGTCGGCCTCGTGGGCGATCTTCTCCCGGCGGCTGCGGGCCAAATCCTCCGAGATTAGCCCCGCATTCAAATCCGCATCAATCGCCATCTGTTTGCCGGGCATGGCATCCAGCGTAAAGCGGGCAGAGACTTCGGCCACCCGCCCCGCGCCAGCGGTGATGACGGCAAACTGGATGACCATCAACAGCAGAAAGACGACCAGACCGACCACATAATTTCCACCCACCACAAAATCGCCAAAAGCCTGAATCACCTTCCCCGCCTCGCCGTTCAGCAAAATCAGCCGGGTGCTGCCGATATTGAGGGAAAGCCGAAAGAGGGTGACCACCAGCAGCAGAGAGGGAAAGACACTGAACTCCAGCGGCTCTTCCACATTCATTACAACCAGCAGAATGGTGATGGAAAGGGCGATGTTCAGGGTCAGCAGCAGGTCCAGCAAAAAGGGCGGCATGGGGATAATCATCATTGCGACGATCATCACCACCACGCCCGCCCAGAGAATATCTGTGTGCTGGCTTGCCCTGCCCAGAAAGCGCGTGAGGGCCGCGATGGGCATTCCGCTGGTAGTAGTAGCGGTTGGGCTGGCTGTGGTCATTGGAGAATCCCCTGGGGTCTCTGGGTGTGGGCGGCGGCTCTGGGATTGCGCAGACTATAGACAAAGGCCAGCACTTCGGCCACGGCCTGGAAAAATTCGGGGGGAACCTGGGCATTCAATGGCAATTTGAAAAGGGCACGGGCCAGGGGTTTGTTGGGGACAACAATCACCCCGTGGCGTCGGGCAATCGAAATGATGCGAAAAGCCACCTCGTCCTGGCCTTTGGCCACAATTTGGGGGGCGGCCATCTTCTGGCTGTCATAGCGGATGGCAACGGCAAAGTGGGTCGGGTTGACAATCACCGCATCGGCTTTGGGCACTTTCGCCATCATCCGGCGCTGGGACATTTCGCGCTGGACTTTGCGCACCCGGGCTTTGATCTCCGGCGAGCCATCCTGCTGGCGGGATTCGTCCCGCACTTCCTGCTTTGTCATCAGCAGGCTTTGGCGGTGCTGATAGAATTGCCAGATGTAATCAAAAATGGCGATGGTGAGCAGAATCCCCGCGGCCTGCAACGCCATTGTATAGGTGACCGACGAGAGGGCGGCGATGCCCGTTCCCAGACCGGTGGAGGCCGACGAGAGCAGATCGTCCATACGCCCGCTGATGGTGAAATAGACAACCAGCGCGATGAGCGTCTGCTTGGCAATACCCTTTGCCCCTTCGATGAACATCTGTTTGCCATACATCTGCTTGGCTTTGCTGATGGGGTTCAGCCGGCTCCATTTGGGGATGAGCAGCCGGGGCTGCACCAGTCCCCGGGTCTGGGCCACATTGGCCCCCACCCCTACCAGCATCAGAACACCCAGCCAGGGCAACAGGGCCAGCCCCAGAGCCAGGGTGGGTTGGCTGACAATATCGCGCAGATAGGTATAGGTGATGGTGTCGGGCTGGATGGTGTGCAGGGAAGCGTAGCTGCGTTTCATCACCTGGGCCATACTGCCCGCGATGACCGGTCCATTGACCGCCAGCAGATAGACGCCGATGTAGAGAACCAGCATTGCGCCCAGTTCCTGGCTTTTGGCAACCCGCCCTTCCTCGCGGAATTGGCGCAGTCGTTTGGCGGTTGGTTGTTCGGTCTTGTCTCCGGCCACAGTTTCATCCGATGGTTTGTGTGCGCAGGCGCACTGCTCTGTCAGCGAAAGAGCAGCAGCATCTGCTCCCCGGCCCGGTCCACTTCCCTGGCAACCTGGGGCCAGAAATAGGGCAGGGAGAGAAAGATCGTAATCAGCCCCATTGCGATCTTCAGGGGCAGGCTCTGGGAAAAGACATTCATGCGGGGCATGGCCCGGCTGATCAACACCAGGGCCAGATCGGCCAGCAGGACAACACCGATAACCGGCAAGGCCAGTTGGAGAGAGACCTCCCAAACCCGGCTGGTAAAGGTGATCATCCGTTCAACGATCAACCCATCCGAAAGTGAGAGAGCATCGGAAAGGAGCTGGCCCGGCGGCATCAATTCCACCATCCGTTTCAACCCAAGCAGCAGCACCTGATCCGCCCGGATGAGCAGAAAGACCAGCAGGGCCAGGTGGGTGTAGAGCTGGCTGAAGGGTGTGGTGGATTCGGGAAAGATAGGGCTGATGGAGGTGGCGTAGCTCATCCCCATTGCCCCGGCCACCAGTGTACCCACCAGACTGATGGCGAAGATGGGCAGGATGGCAGCAAAGCCCAGCAGCAGGCCGATTAGAATTTCCTGCACCAGCAATGTGAAGAAGGCTATATCTGTGGGGGGGATGGCCGGGGCGGGGGCCGACGGTGCCAGGAGAAAAGCCAGCAAAAAGGCCAATCCGATTTTGGCCTGGGTGGGCACAATGCGCTGGTTGAAGAAAGGCGCGGAAGCCAGAAAGGCCAGCAGCCGGATAAAGAGCAGAAAAAAGAGGTAGGGATAGCCAATAGGGATGCTCATATCCCCAGTCTACCCGCTTGAACAATCCGATTGGGTAAGGGGTCTGTAACAGGAGCGTAACGGGGGAGGGGGGCGTCCTGAGTCCGGCGTCCTGAGTCCGGCGTCTCACGTTTCACGTTTCACGCCTCACACCTCACATCTCCTCTTTGGGATCAGACACCGGACTGCGGACTCTGGACTCACATAGATTTATGCCGCCAGGCGGGGAATGATGTCGAAGAGGTTTGTGGTGAAGGTGAGCAGTTGCTGAAACATCCACGGGCCGAGGAGGACAGTGACCAGAATAATGCCCAGAATTTTGGGCACGAAAGTCAGGGTCACCTCCTGAATTTGGGTGATAGCCTGAAAGAGGCTGACCACCAGACCGATAATCAGGCTGACGCCCAGCAGGGGCAGGCTCAGAATGAGCATAATTGTCAGGGCATTGCGCCCCATATCCATAATCATTGCTTCTGTCATTGCCCGCGCCTCCGGGAATCAATTGAGAAAGCTCAAAACCAGATTGCGTACCAGCAAATTCCAGCCATCCACCATCACAAACAGGAGCAGTTTGAAGGGTAGACTGATGATAGTGGGGGGCAGCATCATCATTCCCATACTCATCAGCGCGCTGGAAACCACAATATCGATCACCAGAAAGGGAATGTAAATGATAAAGACCATCTGGAAGGCGATCTTTAGCTCGCTGATAATAAAGGCTGGCAGCAAAACGTAGGTGGGAATGTCGGCCATACTCTGGGGGCGGCTGCCCCCGGAGAGATAGACAAAGAGCGCCAGGTCTTTCTCGCCCACCTGTTTGAACATAAACTCGCGCAGGGGTTGGCTGCCCACCGTCAACGCCTGTTGCATATCCATATCCCCGGCCAGATAGGGCTGGACCGCACTCTCGTTCATTGTTTCCAGGGAGGGGGCCATCACAAAAAAGCTGAGGAGCAGGGCCAGACCAATCACCACCTGATTGGGCGGCAGCATTGGCACGCCGATGGCCGTGCGCAGGCTTGCCAGCACCACCGCAATCCGCACAAAACCGGTCATCAGAATGAGCACTGTGGGCAGAAAAGCCAGACCCGTGAGGAGCAGTACCATCTGCACGCTGTTGCTCAGTGAGCCTGTGCCTTCGGGCACGCTGAGGGTCAGGGCCACGCTGTCGCTGCTGCTGCCGATCCCGCTCCCCTGGGTTGCGCAGCCGCTTAACAGTAGGGCAGCGGCTGCGATCCACAGTAGATGTCGTCTAGTCATCGCCGCCACCGCCCCGCAGAGTGGATCGTCCCAGTTCCCGCAGCCGTTGCAGCCCTTCGTTTAGGTCCAACCCGCTGTTTGTGACTGGGCTGCCCGGCAGCGTGGCGCTTTGCAGGTGACCGGCAAAAGAACTGTCGGCCACCTCGCCGTCGTAGCGGGCCAAAAAGGAGATGTTCTGTTCTGTGGCTCCGATGAGCAGAAGCTCGTCACCCATACGCACCAGATGCAGTTTCTGGTTTGGGCCAATCGTCTGGCTTTCCTGCACGGCCAGCAGTCGGCCACCCAGCAACAGACCGCCGGCAGGGCCCGACGCGGTTTGGCGTTTGTAGAGCCAGACCCCGGCATAGATGGCCCCAACAATCAGCAGAAGGGAGAGTGTCATTGTACTGACAACGCCGGAGGTGGTCTGTTCGCTCTCGCCAAAGCTGTCGGTGGCAGCCTCGTCGTTATTGCTTGCCAGGCGGTCAAATTCGGCCAGAAGGGTCGGGCTAAGGCTTTCGCCTTTGCCCTCGGGCGTGGCCTGGCTGGTGGGTTGGGGGGGTGGGGCTGACTGCTGGGCCAGTGTGGGCGCGGCGGTGGCCCTGCCCCCGGTTGCCCAGAGCAGGCCAATGTAGAGCAATAGCAACGCGGCCCCGCTGACGGCCAGGGTGCGCCGCCGGGACCAGTGACCACTCTGCATACTGTCTGCCATTCTCTTTGCCACACTTCTCTGCCAGATGGAGTTTGCCATATCAGATCATACTTTGCACGCGCTGGGCAGGGGGCAGAATGTCGGTGACCCGCACCCCGAACATATCGCCGATCACAACCACCTCGCCTTTGGCAATGGGCTTGCCGTTGATCAGAATATCCACCGGTTCGCCAGCTACCCGGTTCAGCTCGACTACCGTCCCCGGCCCCACAGCCAGCACATCCCGGATGTTCATTTTCGTGCGGCCCAGTTCTACGGTCACTTGCAGGCCGATGTCCAGGAGCATCTCCAGACTGGCTTTTTCCTTGCGTCCGTTGGGCTGGGGGTGCAGGTCGGCAAAGCTGGCCGGATTGACCACAACTTCCGGCTGGGCTTTGACCGCGGATTGTCGTTTGGGCTTGCGCGTTGGAGCAGCATTTTCACCTTCGAAAGCTGCCTCGCTCTCTTCCAGTTCATCGGGCTGGATTTCCATCTCAGCATCGGTGTTGTCACCGTTCATTTCCGGGGTCTCATTGGTCTCTGCTTTGCTCATCGCGCACCTCTTCTCTGCCTGCAATTGTCAGGAGAAGCTGAAAATTCTAAATAAGTGTCAAGAAATAACGTAGGGGTTTCGCAGACGAGATTCCGGGAATCGGCCAGGCGATACGGGGAAAGCCGAAAGAGATTGTGGCCGATTCCCGGAATCAAACCCGCGCCTTATTTCCTGACGCTTACTAAGGACTCGTCAAAAAATAAGTTCCATCCGGTGCGTCGCACTGTCCACGAAATGACTCTAGTCCGCAACCTCATCTGGACAGTGCGACGCACCAAAACGGGAAGTTATTC
>JAANMX010002745.1_pt1 | contig 16821 bp, 17 predicted proteins | sample 7279681 | NCBI WGS metagenome assembly JAANMX01 (sample SAMN14094542, study PRJNA606508) | bioreactor metagenome | isolation source: A lab-scale SPAN reactor treating ammonium-rich wastewater day 351 | place: Ireland: Galway | collected 2018-01-01
GACGCCGCGGTCAATCTGCCGGAGCAGAACTTCCTGCTGGCGCTCCACGAGTCACTCGCAGAGGTCGGCGGTGTCGACCTCGAACTGCCCGAGCGGGTCGGCCCGCCCGATCCGGTCGAGTTTTCGTGATCATCGCCGACACCAACGTCGTTTCGGAGTTCATGAAGGACGCGCCCGACCCGGCCGTTCTCGCCTGGGCACGGGAGCTCGATCGGGCGGTGCTCTCGATCTGCGTCGTCACGGTCGAGGAGATCGAACGCGGGATCGGACGACTGGCGCCCGGCAGGCGCCGGGCCGATCTCGAAGCCCGCTGGAAGGCCCACCTCGTCGCGTTCGCCGACACGATCGCGTCGTACGACCTTCCCGCCGCCCGCGCGGCCGCGGGCGTCCTGGTTCACGCCGAGTCCTCTGGCCGGGCGATCTCCCACGGCGACGCTCAGATCGCAGGGATCTGCCTCGCGCACGGCCATGAACTGGCGACGCGCAACGTCCGCGACTTCGCCCACCTTCCGGGTCTCGCCGTCGTCGACCCGTTCGACAGGCCCGAATAGGGCGGGAGAGCCGCGAACGACCACGTCCCCACGTCATCCCGGACTCGTTCCGGGAACTCGACCCCCGGTTTGCCGTCCGCGCACGACCCTGAAAGCCTGGCGGGGAAGGGGGTACCCATGTCATGGCGACCGCGCCTGGTGGCGCTGGACATCGACGGCACGCTGCTGAGCGTCGACGGACGCGTGCCGCGATCGGTCGCCGCGGCGGTGGACGCGGTGGTGGCGGCGGGCGTCCCGGTCGTGTTGAGCACCGGACGCGGCTGGGCCGGCACCCGCCCGGTCGCGGAGGCGCTGCGCCTGCCGCCCGGCCAGCACGTGTCGTCCAACGGCGCCGTCCGGGTGACTTATCCGCCGCTGGAACTGCTCGAGCGGGTCACCTTCGACCCGGCCGGCGTGGTCGAACGGGTGCTCGCCGAGCATCCCGAGGCGATCCTCGCCACCGAGGTCGTCGGCCGTGGTTTCAAGGTGAACCGGCTGTTCCCCGACGGCGAACTGAACGGCGAACTCATCGAGGTCGGGCTGGACGAACTGGTGGCCGAGCCGGTCACCCGGATCGTGGTCCGCGACCCGAACGCCTCCGAGGACGACTTCATCCGGCTGGCCCACCGGCTCGGTCTGCAGGGGGTCAGCTACTTCATCGGCTACACCGCCTGGCTCGACATCGCCCCGGACGGCGTGGACAAGGCCTACGGGCTGGCCGGGGTCTGCGCCGACCTGGGCGTCGACGCCGCCGACGTGCTGGCCATGGGCGACGGCCGCAACGACATCGAGATGCTCGGCTGGGCCGGACGCGGGGTCGCCCTCGGCGACGCACCGGACGAGGTGAAGGACTCCGCCGACCACGTCACCGACAGATTCGCCGACGACGGAACGGCGAAGGAGTTGCTGCGCTGGTTCTGACCGGCGTCGTCCGCCCCCAACCGCCCGCCCAGCCACTCGGGACCCGCCCGACCGGGCGCGTCCGGCATGGTCAGGCGAGCGGTCGGCGGGCCGGAACGGCTCATTGGCAACGGGTTTCGGGAATCTCACCGGCACCGGCGGGTTGACCGGACGGCATACATAACAGCTTGAGAACACTCCTTGCCATGCCCTCCCCGCAGCAGGGTGCCGAGGACTAGCCTCCCCCCAATGCGGCGCGACACGAACGCGTCGGAAAGGAAGGGAAGAAGTGACTATGCGGACCACTGTGCGACGGGGGATGGCCGCGGCCGCCGCCGTCACGTTGCTGGCCGGCTTCGGCGGCTGTGTGCAGAGCCAGCGGCAGGAAGCCAGTCCGGGTGCCACCGGGGCCACCAAGGACACCTTCATCTTCGCGGCCTCGTCCGACCCGGTGATGCTCGACCCGGCGATGGCCAGCGACGGCGAGACCTTCCGGATCGCCCGGCAGCAGTTCGAGGGCCTGCTGGGCACCAAGCCGGGCACCACCGAGCTCGATCCGCTGCTGGCCACCGCGTGGACGGCCTCGCCCGACAACACCTCGTTCACCTTCACGCTGCGCGAGGGGGTCAAATTCTCCGACGGAACCGACTTCAACGCCGAAGCGGTCTGTGCGAACTTCGACCGGTGGTTCAACTGGAAGGGCATCAACCAGTCCGAGAACATCACCTACTACTACGGCAAGCTGATGCGCGGTTACTCCACCGGAGCCAAGGCCAAGGACGCCCTGTACAAGAACTGCGAGGCGAAGAGCGCGACCGAGGTGACGATCAACCTCAACGGCCCGTTCGTTCACTTCCCGGACGCCATGACGCTGCCGGCCTTCTCGATGCAGTCGCCGACGGCGATGAAGCAGTACAACGCCGACAACACCAGCGGCACCGAGAGCGACCCGCGGTTCTCCGAGTACGCCACGGCGCACCCGACCGGCACCGGCCCGTTCGTCTTCGACAAGTGGGAACGCGGCCAGCAGGTCACCCTGAAGCGCAACGACAACTACTGGGGTGACAAGGCGAAGGTGTCGACGGTGATCGTCCGCACCATCTCCGACGCCAAGGCCCGCACCCAGGAGCTGCAGGCCGGCAACATCGACGGCTACGACCTGGTGGCTCCCGCCGACGTTCCCACGCTGAAGAACGCGGGCTTCCAGATCCTGCAGCGCCCGGCGTTCAACATCCTCTACCTGGGCATGAACCAGAAGGCGAAGGGGCTGTCCGACGTCAAGGTCCGGCAGGCCATCGCGCACGCCATCGACAAGGACGCCCTGATCAAGCAGGTGATGCCCGAGGGCACCACGGCGGCGATCAACTTCATGCCCGACAACGTCACCGGCTGGACGCAGAACGTCACCACCTACGGCTACGACCCGGACAAGGCCAAGGCGCTGCTCAAGGAGGCCGGCCAGGAGAACCTGACCCTGGAGTTCAACTACCCGACCGGCGTCTCGCGTCCCTACATGCCCTCGCCCGAGGACATCTACGCCTCGCTGAAGCCGCAACTCGAGGCGGTCGGCATCAAGGTCACGCCGGTGGCCAACAAGTGGAGCCCCGACTACCTGGACCTGATCCAGGGCGGCAGCAGCCACGGCATCCACCTGCTCGGCTGGACGGGCGACTACAACGATCCCGACAACTTCATCGGCGTCTTCTTCGGCGGCGAGGCCAACGAGTGGGGCTTCGACAACCCGGCGCTGTTCACGGCCCTGCGCGAGGCCCGTGGAATGAGCGACGCCGCGGCGCAGAAGACGAAGTACGAGGAGATCAACAAGATGATCTCCGACTTCGTCCCCGGCGTGCCGCTGACCCACGCCCCGCCGTCCCTGGCCTTCGGCAAGGGCGTGCAGGGCTACGTCCCCTCGCCCGTCCAGGACGAGGTCTGGAACGCGGTCACCATCACCCCGTGAGCCGCATCCGGCTCGCATGACCCGTCGCCGGGTCGGGGGCATCCGACACGACGCCCCCGGCCCGGCACCCACCAGGAGGGACGCGCATGCTCAGGTTCGCCGTCCGCCGGATCCTGCTGATGATCCCGGTGCTCTTCGGCCTGAGCGTGCTGTTGTTCCTATGGCTACGTGCGCTGCCGGGTGACCCGGCCCGCGCGCTGCTCGGCGAGAAGGCGACCGACGAGGCGATCGCCCGGATCAACGCCCAATACGGCTTCGACCAGCCGCTGCTGCAGCAGTACCTCACCTATACCGGCCAGCTGCTCCGCGGCGACTTCGGCATCAGCCCGCGGACCGGGGAGCCCGTCGTCGAGACCTTCCTGCTGCGCTTCCCGGCCACCGTCGAACTGGCGGTGGCGGCGTTGCTGTTCGCGGTCGCGCTCGGCATCCCGCTGGGCTATCTGGCCGCCAAGCGGGCCGGCGGCGTCCTCGACACGCTGACCGTCTCGGCGTCCCTGGTCGGTGTCGTCATCCCGGTCTTCGTGCTCGCCTACCTGCTCAAGGTGGTCTTCGCGGTGGGGCTGCCCGGGCTGGAGTTCCTCGCCGTGCTGCCCTCCTCAGGCAGACAGACGGTCACCATCAACGCCACCCATGTCACCAACTTCTACGTGCTGGACGGCCTGCTCACCGGCGAGCTGGACGCCGCCTGGGACGCGATCCTGCACCTGATCCTGCCCGCGATCGCGCTGGGCAGCATTCCGCTCGCCATCGTGGTGCGGATGACCCGGGCGTCCGTTCTGGACGTGGTTCACGAGGACTACATCCGGACGGCCAAGGCCAAGGGCCTTCCGCCCGGCCTGATCAGCCGTCGGCACGTGCTGCGCAACGCGCTGCTGCCGGTGGTCACCATCATCGGCCTGCAGACCGGGGCACTCCTCGCCGGCGCCGTGCTGACCGAGGGTGTGTTCGCCTTCAACGGCATCGGCTCCTATCTGTTCGAGGCGATCTCGAACCTGGACTATGCCGTCCTGCAGGGCTTCATCGTGTTCATCGCGCTCATCTATGCGGTGGTGAACCTCGTCGTCGACCTGTTGTACGGCCTGATCGATCCGAGGTTGAGGACCCGATGAGCCCCGACGAACCGCGCCCCCCGGCGTCCGGGGCCACCGACACCGACCTGGTGCCGGACATCGCCGTGGCGACCGCCGCCGGCCTGATCCAGCGTCCGCCCCTTCTCGTCGAGGCGATGGGGGACGTCGCCGCCGACGAGGAGGGCACCAGCCTATGGAAGGGGGCCCTGCAGCGGCTGATCCGCAATCCGTCGGCGATCATCGGCGCCGCGATCGTCGCCGCCTTCGTGCTGGTGGCGATCTTCGCGCCCGTGCTGGCCCCTTACGAACCGGCCGGTTCGCAGTGGATCCGCGAGATCACGCCGTACTCGCTGCCGCCGTTCTCGCCGGAACATCCGCTGGGCCTCGACCCGTTCGGTTCCGACCTGGTCACCCAGCTGATCTTCGGCGCCCGCCAATCCCTGATCATCGGCGTCGTCTCGACGCTGCTGGGCCTGGTCGGCGGCGCCATCCTGGGCGGCCTGGCCGGCGGTTTCGGCGGTTGGGTCGACCTGGTCGTGATGCGACTGGTCGACATCCTGCTGTCGATCCCGTCGCTGCTGCTCGCGGTGTCCGTGGCAGCCGTGATGGGACGCCAGCCGCTGGCCATCATGCTGGCCATCGCGGCGGCCCAGGTGCCGGTCTTCGCGCGGCTGCTGCGCGGCTCGATGCTCGCCGAATCGCGCAAGGACTACGTGCTGGCCTCGGTCTCGCTGGGCCTGCGGCGGCGCACCATCACGATGAGTCACGTGCTGCCCAACTCGCTGGGCCCGGTGCTGGTGCAGGCCACCCTCAGCCTGGCCACCGCGATCATCGAGGTCGCCGCGCTGTCCTACCTGGGCCTGGGCGACCCGGATCCGGCCGTCGCCGAATGGGGCCGGATGCTGGTCAAGGCCCAGGACCGGCTGCAGTCCGCGCCCCACCTGACCCTGCTGCCCGGTCTGTGCATCGCGATCACCGCGCTCGGCTTCACGCTGCTCGGCGAGGCGCTGCGCGAGGCCCTCGACCCGAAGTCGAGGAGGTGAGATGACCCGCCGTCCGCCGCTGCTCGAGATCGACGACCTGAGCGTCACCTTCCGGCGCCGCAACTCCGTCACCCGCGCCGTCGACGGGGTCAGCTACACGGTCGCGCCCGGCGAGATCGTCGGCGTGGTCGGCGAATCCGGCTCCGGCAAGTCGGTCACCGTGCTGGCCCTGATGGGGCTGCTGCCGCGCCGCGGCGTCGAGGTGACCGGGCGGGTGCGCTACAACGGTAAGGATCTGCTCAGCCTGAGCGAGGGCGCGATGGCGAAACTGCGCGGCCCCGAGATCGCGATGGTGTTCCAGGACCCGATCAGTTCGCTGAACCCGGTGGTGCCGATCGGCGTCCAGGTCGCCGAGGTGCTGCTGGCGCACACCCGGACCAACAAGTCGGCGGCGATGGCCGAATCGGTGGAACTGCTGCGCCGCTGCGGCATTCCCGACCCCGAGCGCCGACTCAAGGAGTATCCGCACCAGCTGTCGGGCGGCATGCGGCAGCGCGCGCTGATCGCGATGGCGCTGGCCTGCAAACCGAAGCTGCTGATCTGCGACGAGCCCACCACCGCGCTCGACGTCACCATCCAGGCCCAGGTGCTGGAACTGCTCAAGGAGCTCGTCACCGACGCCGGCACCGCGATGATCATGATCACCCACGACCTCGGGGTGGTCGCGGGCCTGTGCGACCAGGTCAACGTGATGTACTCCGGCCGCATCGTCGAGGCCGCCCCGCGCACCGAGCTGTTCGGGCACCCCCGGCACCGCTACACCCACGGCCTGCTCGCCTCCATCCCGCGCCTGGACGCCCCGCGCGGCGAGCCGCTGCACCCGATCCCCGGGACGCCGCGGGACACCATCGCCTGGTCGAAGGCCTGCGCGTTCGCCCCCCGCTGCGTGCACGCCACGGACGAGTGCGTGCGTCCCGACATCGGTCTCGCGGCCCTGCCCGACTCGCCGGCCGACCATCCGGTGCGCTGCGTCCATCCCGCGGAGGTGAGCCATGGTTGACACCGACGACCTGCTGGTGGTCGAGGGCCTCGAGGTGCACTTCCCGATCAGGAGCGGCGTCGTGGTCGACCGCACCGTCGGGCACGTGAAGGCCGTGGACGGCGTCGACCTGCGGGTGCCGCGCGGACGCACCTACGGCCTGGTCGGCGAATCCGGCTGCGGCAAGTCCACGCTGGGCCGCGCGCTGCTGCGGCTGGAGCAGCCCACCGCCGGCACCGTCACCCTGGACGGCGTCGACGTCACAAAGCTCAAGGGCGAACCGCTGCGCCGGCTACGCCGCCGCATGCAGATGGTCTTCCAGGATCCACTGGCCTCCCTCGACCCGCGCCAGTCGGTGCAGAGCCTGATGATCGAGCCGCTGCGGGTGCACGAGCCGCGTCCGGCCGCCGAACTGGTCGCCCGCGCCGCCGAGATGCTGGAACTGGTCGGCATGCCGCGCTCGGCGCTGGCCAAGTACCCGCACGAGTTCTCCGGCGGCCAGCGGCAGCGGATCGGGATCGCGCGGGCGATGATCCTCAATCCCGAACTGGTGATCGCCGACGAGCCGGTCTCGGCGCTGGACGTCTCCGTCCAGGCCCAGGTGATCAACCTGCTGGAGAAGCTGCAGCAGGAGTTCGGGCTGACCTACATCGTGATCGCCCACGACCTGGCCGTCGTCCGGCACATCTCCGATCGGGTCGGTGTGATGTACCTCGGGCGGATCGTCGAGGAGGCCGATTCCGACAGGCTGTACGCCCAGCCGCTGCACCCGTACACGATCGCGCTGATGTCGGCGATCCCGATCCCCGACCCCGAGGTCGAGGACAGCCGCGAGCGCATCCTGCTGCGCGGCGATCTGCCCAGCCCGGCCAACCCACCGTCCGGCTGCCGGTTCCACACCCGCTGCCCCTACCGGCAACCGACCCGCTGCGACGACGAGGTGCCGCGGCTGCGGGTGATCACCGGACGCCCGGGCCACCGGGTCTCCTGCCACTACGCCGAACAGATCCTGGACGGCACGGTTCAGCCCGCGACGTCCCTGGTGATCGAGGCCGCCGCGGGCTGATCGGTTGGTTGTCGGACGCCCCTCAGGCGACCCGGCGCTCCCGGGAACGGTTCGGACGGACCACCGCCGCGAACGCGGCCAGCACCCGCTCCATGGTCGGCTCGACCGCGGCCAGCTTGACCTCGCCGGCGGCGTTGCGGGCCCGCCGCATGTGCCGCTTGATGGTGGACAGCGAGCAGCCGAGCCGCATCGCCAGCACCTCGAGACTCTCGTGCGGGTTGGCCTGCCGCAGCCGCAGCACCTCCTCGTGGTTGAGCTGGCGGGCGCCGCGGATCACCCCGGCGAGGGTGTCGAAGTCCTCGGCCTCCACCTTCACCCCGAGGGCGGCGCGGATCTGCGTCCGCTGCGCCTCGGTGGTGCCGGCGACGAAACCGGCGACGTCGTGCTTGACGACCGCGTCGTAGAGGCAGGTCTTGAACAGCGGGCAGTCCGCGCACGCGGCGGCGGCACGAGCGGTCAACAGGACGGCCTGGCGCTGGCGCTCGGCGTCCCCGCGGGACGGGGCCGGGCCCTCCAGCAGCTCGCGCTGGAACAGGGCCGGGTCGTCGATGCAGGCGGCGCGTTCGGCGCTGGTGCTGTGCAGCATGTCGTACTCACTTCCGTGGCTGGTCCTTGTGGGGGTTGGACGCGGACAGTCACGATTCGGTTGCAGTTTCGGGCCCGGAGATCACCGGGACACTCCCGCGATGAACCCGTTCGGGGTTCGCCTAGTGCCTTGGCACTAGGTGAGACGCTACCCTGACGCTGACCACCTACCTAGGGGAGCACTACCCATGCAGGCCTTCCACCGGGAGCCTGACTGGCTGACCGTCATGGCCGACGGAACCGTCAAGCAGCTCAATCCGTTCTCGGCCACCGAGGTGTGGACCGTCGCCGGGCGCGGCAATCGGCCACTGGGCATCTCGCTGCCGCCGCCCGTCCCGCTCGACCCCGACCAGCACGGCAGGTACTGCCCGTTCTGCGAGCACCGCTACCTGGAGACGCCGCCGGAGAAATCCCGGATGGTGCGGCAACCGGACGGCAGCCGGCGGATCAGCTACGGCACCACCGCCGAGGAGTTGTTCGCCAGCACCGCCGAGTTCCGCCGGGTGCCGAATCTGTTCGAGATCCTCAGCTATCAGTACTGGCACGCCAACTACGGCTACACGCTGCCCGCCCGGGTCGCCGCCCGGAAGGCGGCCTACCTGGAGTCGCCGGCGGGACGGGCACACGTGCTCGGGGTGGCGCGCAGCAAGCTGCTGGCCGGCGGGCGGACGCCGGCGCAGGTCGACGCGATGACGCTGGACGAGCAGCTCGAGTTCGCGTCCGGGTTCTTCGGCGGCGGGCACGACGTGATCGTCAGCCGCCGGCACTACGTCGACGGCGCGGTCGACAGCACCCAGCTGGCCGGCTCGGGAACGATGACCCCCGACGAGCACTTCCACCTGCTGGCGTTCACCGTCGAGTCGATCTCGGCGCTGTTCAACCTGAACAGGTACGCCCGCTACGTGGTGGTCTTCCAGAACTGGCTGCGGCCCGCCGGGGCGTCCTTCGACCACCTGCACAAGCAGTTGGTCGCGGTCGACGAGCGCGGCGTCCAGGCCGAGCGGGCGGTGGCCCAGCTGCGGGCCAACCCGAACGTCTTCAACGAGGACGCCGTCAACTACGCCGGCTACAAGAACCTGGTGGTGGCCGAGAACGACCACGCCATCGCCTTCGCCGGGTTCGGGCACCGGTTCCCGTCGCTGGAGATCTACTCCAAGAGCGCCGAATGCGACCCGTGGGAGCAGTCGCCCGAGGAGCTCCGGGGCATGTCGGACATGGTGCACGCGATGCACGCCGCCACCGGCGTGGACGTCCCCAGCAACGAGGAGTGGCACTACCGGCCGATCGATGTGGACGTCGCGATGCCGTGGCGGATCGTCCTGAAGTGGCGGATCTCGACCCTGGCGGGCTTCGAGGGCGCCACCAAGATCTACCTGAACACCCTCGATCCGTGGGCCATCTACGACCGGACGGTGCCCAAGCTGGCGGCGCTGCGCGACGACGGGCTGATCGCGCCCGACCTGCGGATCGGCAGCGAGGCCGAATGCCGGCCGAACTCCCTGCGCTACAACGCCGGCGGCCGCTGAGCGTCCGGCACACCCCGAGGGCCCTGATGCAGAATGGGGGAGATCCGAGGAAAGTAGGACGCATGTCAGTTCCGCAGTGGCAGAACCTTCCGGTACCGGAATCGGGCGGACGCGGCTGGGCGGGTTTCTCGGCCGATCCGCGCGAGCAGCAGTACCAGCACCTGCGCGCCTCGGACGCCGATCGCGCCAATGCGGCGTCCATGCTGGCCGACGCCTACGCCGAGGGGCGCCTGGACAACGACGAATACAACCAGCGCCTCGACCAGGTGATGAGCTCGAAGGCCCTCGGCGAACTGGTCCCGGTGCTCGCCGACGTCACCCCGGTGCCCAGGCCGCCGGCGGGCGCACACCAGCAGCCGGTGCGGCACCACGGCGGTCACGGCCTCATCGGTCCGTTCCCGCGCTGGTGGCTCGGGCTGGCGCTGCTGTTCAACGTGATCTGGCTGATGACCGTGCTGACCTCGGGCCACCTGATCTACTACTGGCCGATGTGGCCGATGCTGGGCACCGCGATCCCGATGATCATGGGCATGATCGGTGGGGACCGGGTGAACCGCCACGACCGCAAGGCGATCACCCAGCAGCCACCGCCGCCGGAGCAGGATCTCCGCTGAGCTCTTCCGCAACGGCGGGATCTCGACGAGCTCGACCAAGGAGTCCGGCGTCTCCTCAGGTGGCGAGCCGGTAGCCGCGTTTCACGACGGTGACGATGAGCGGCGCGCCGAGGCTGCGCCGCAGCCGGCTCAGTGCCATCTCCAGCGCGTGCTCGTCGGCCGTGCCGGCCGTGCGCAGCAACTGTTCGCGCGACACCACCGCACCCCCGGCCCGCACCAGGGTGCCGAGCAGCGCCAGCGGCATCGGGGTCAGCGGCACGCGGCGTCCGTCGACCTCGACCAGGCTGCCGCGGACGACGATCTCGCCGTGCGGCGTCCCCGCCCGGGCCACCCGCAGGTCGGGTAGCCGTTCGCAGACCAGGCGGATCAGCGCGCCCATCCGGAACCGCTCCGGCTGCAGGGGCGCGATTCCGGCCGCCAGCAGGGGTTCGGCGGTGACCGGACCGACCGCGGCGGCGACCACCCCGCCGCGGAAGGCGGCGATCAGCGCGTCCTGGGCGCCGAGGCCCTCGGCGGCCGCGTAGAGCGAGTCCACCGCCGGCGCGCTGGTGAACGTGACGCAGTCGAGCTGGTTGGTGCAGATCGCCTCCACCAGCCGCGGGATGCGTTCGTCGGAGCCGTCCACCGATCGCCACTGGTAGGGCGCCACCATGAGCACCCGGTGGCCGGCGGCCCGCAGTGGCTCGAGCTGCGCGGCGTCCAGGTAGCCGTGCGCCTGCACGGCGATGGTGAGCCCGGGGTCGTGCTCGGCCAGCACCTTGGCGACCAGGGACGCGGTGGTCTCCTCCTCGCTCATCCCCGAGTCGTCCAGGCCGGCCGCCCGGACGCCGCCGCGCGCCTTCGGCCCGCGGACCAGGATGCGCGACGCCGACATCGCGGCGATGAGTTCCTCGCCGAGGCCGGCGGCGTCCGCCACCTCGAGCCAGCGCCGGACGCCGAACGCGGTGGTCGCCAGCACCACGTCCGGGCGCGCGTCGATGATGGCCCGGGTGTCGGCGATCACCCGCTCGTCGTCGCGGGCGTGCTCCATCCGCACGGTCGGAGCGTGCAGCACCTGCGCGCCGCGGCGTTCGAGGGCGTCGATCAGGTCGGCGGCCCGGCGCTCGCTGGTCACCCCGATCCGGAATCCCTCCAGCTGGTCACGGTGGAACCCGGGAACGGTCATGGCTGTTCCTTTCCCTCGGTCCCCCGACAGTAGGAACCTCCGGTTGCCCGCCTGTTCCGCCCAGGTTACGGACGCCTCACATCGGCCCCACCCGCAGGTCTTCCGCATGTGAGCACAGCGTCACGGTGGAGAAACCGTGGACGCGCCCTCGCGAAACACGGCGTCCTTAGCGTCGGAGTGTCAGCGATCGAAGGGGCGGACATGACTCTCACGATGCACTCCCGGACGGAGCCGGCGGCGGCGGTGCTGTCGCCCGCCCTGCTCGCCGTCGCGCACGGCACCTCGTCGCCGTCCGGCCAGGCGGCGGTGGCGGCGCTGGTGGCCGCGGTGAGCGGGGCCCGTCCCGATCTCGCCGTCCACGAGGGCTTCGTGGACGTCCAGCTGCCCGACGTGCCCAGCGTCCTCGACACGGTGCCGGCCGGTCGGACGTCCGTGATCGTGCCGCTGCTGCTCTCGGCCGGCTATCACGTTCACGTCGACCTCGCCGCGGCGGCGGACGTCGCGGACGCGGTCGTCGGTGCGGCGCTCGGCCCCGACGACCGGCTGGTGCGGTTGCTCGCCCGTCGCCTCGCGGAGGCCGGACTGGCGCCGGGCGACGTCGTGGTGCTCGCCGCCGCCGGCTCGAGCGACGTCCGTGCGGTCGCGGACTGCGTCGAGACCGCCCGCCGGCTCGGAGCGCTCCTGGACCGGCCGGTGTCGGTGGGCTTCATCTCCGCCGCGCTGCCGCGCCTGGCCGACGAGATCGCCACCGCCCGGTCGGCCCACCCCGGACGCCGGATCGTGGTGGCCAGCTACCTACTGGCACCCGGTTACTTCGCCGGTCTCGCCACCCGGGCCGGCGGTGACGTCACCTCGCCCCCGCTGTTGCTGCCGGACGTGCCGGTGCCCGCCGAACTCGTCGACATCGTGCTCGACCGGTACGCCGCGGCACGTCCGTGACGCCGCCGGCGACACTGCCGGGCCGACCCCCTGTTCCTACCCACCACCCGGAGACACCCATGTCCTACGTGAAACCCGCCGACCTCGTCACGCGCATGATCGACGCCGGCGAGTCGAAGATCCAGATGTCGACCCGCGACACCCTGATCCGCGCCGTCATGGGCGGCGCCATCCTTGCCCTCGCCGCCGCCTTCGCCGTCACCGTCTCGGTGCAGACCGGCCAGCCGCTGCTGGGCGGCGTCCTGTTCCCGGTCGGCTTCGTGCTGCTCTACCTGCTCGGATTCGACCTGCTCACCGGCGTATTCACCCTCGCCCCGCTGCCCTGGCTGGAGAAGCGTCCCGGCGTGACGCTCGGCGGCGTCCTGCGCAACTGGGGGCTGGTCTTCACCGGCAACTTCGCGGGCGCCTTCGTGGTTGCCGTGCTCATGGCGATCTACTTCACCTACGGCTTCTCGACCGAGCCGAGCGCCGTGGGACACGCCATCGGCGAGATCGGCCACGGCCGCACCATCGGCTACGCCGAGCACGGCGCGGCGGGCATGCTCACGCTGTTCGTCCGCGGCGTGCTGTGCAACTGGATGGTGTCGACCGGCGTCGTCGCGGCCATGATGTCGGACACGGTCACCGGGAAGGTGGTGGGCATGTGGCTGCCCATCATGCTGTTCTTCTACATGGGCTTCGAGCACTCGATCGTGAACATGTTCCTGTTCCCGTCGGGCCTGCTGCTCGGCGCCGACTTCACGCTCTGGGACTACCTGATCTGGAACGAGATCCCCACCGTGGTCGGCAACCTGGTGGGCGGCCTGAGCTTCGTCGGGCTGACCATGTACGCCACCCACCGGGTCCGGCCCGACCACCTGGCGCCGGGTGCAAGCGCGACGCCGACCCGCCGGCCGCGGCGTCCGGTGGCGGCCGCGGTCGCGGGTTCGGCGGCCGGCGAGTCCTGATCCGGGAGCCGCCGCTGGTTGGGCTCGACGAAACCACCCACGCCCGTCCAGGCCGCTGGTCGGGCGGGGTCTCGTCGAGTTCGACCAACGGGGAACCGCCGAGTTCTGTCCGGGGCGGTTGGTAGGTTGCTGGCCGTGCCCGTGATCCAAGCCCGCGCCCTGGTGAAGAGCTATGGCGAACTCAATGCCGTCGACGGCATCGACTTCGACGTGGCGCCGGGGGAGTCGTTCGGGCTGCTCGGCCCGAACGGCGCCGGCAAGTCGACGACCATGCGGATGATCGGCGGCACGTCGCTGCGGATGTCCGGAACCCTGACCGTGCTCGGCATGGATCCGGAGACCCACGGCCCCGAGGTGCGTGCCAACCTGGGCGTCATCCCGCAGCAGGACAACCTCGACACCGAACTGCGCTGCCGCGAGAACCTGATCACCTACGGTCGCTATTTCGGCTTGCCCCGGTCCTATCTGCAGCAGCGGGCGGACGACCTGCTGGAGTTCGCGCAGCTCACCGAGAAGGCGAACGAGAAGGTCGACAACCTGTCCGGCGGCATGAAGCGGCGGCTCACCATCGCCCGCGGGCTGATCAACGAACCGCGCATCCTGCTGCTCGACGAGCCCACCACCGGGCTCGATCCGCAGGCCCGGCACATCCTCTGGGACCGGCTCTTCCGGCTCAAGGAAGAGGGTGTGACGCTGGTCGTCACCACCCACTTCATGGACGAGGCCGAGCAGCTCTGCGACCGGCTGGTGGTGATGGACCACGGCCGGATCGTCGCCGAGGGGTCGCCGGCCCAACTGATCCGGCGCTACGCCACCCGTGAGGTGCTCGAGGTGCGCTTCGGCTCCGACCGCAACGCCGCCGTCGTCGCCCAGCTCGAAGGCGTCGCCGACCGGGTCGAGGTGCTGCCCGACCGCGTCCTGCTGTACGCCGCCGACGGTGAGGCCGTGCTGGAACAGGTCACCTCGCGCGGGCTGCAGCCGATCACCTCGCTGGTCCGCCGTTCGTCGCTGGAGGACGTCTTCCTCCGGCTCACCGGGAGGTCGCTGATTGACTGACCGCACCGTGATCGCCGGGCGCGACTCCAACCGGCTCGCCTACACGGGCGGGGCGCCGTCCGCGGCCGACCAGGCCCTGGCCGGACGCCGCTGGGGCTGGTGGCTGTACGCCGAGTACCGGCTGACGTCGATGCGCGCCTACCGGCAGACGATCCTGATCCGAACGATCGGGCTGCCGCTGCTCTACCTGTCCTCGATGGGCCTCGGCCTGGGCGCCCTGGTGGACGCCGGCGCCGGCACCGTCGAAGGCGTCAGCTACCTGGTCTTCGTCGGCCCTGCCCTGCTGGTCTCGTCGATCGTGATGGAGGCCAGCGGCGAGTTCACCTTCCCGGTGATGAGCGGCTTCAAGTGGCAGAAGCACTACTTCGCGGCCACCGCGAGCCCGGTGACCCCGGCCCAGGTGGCCCTCGGTGAGGTGGTCGCGGTGGCGTTGCGGTTCATCGCCGAGACGGTGGTGTTCTGGGCGGCCCTGGTGCTGTTCGGTGCGGTCACCTCCCCGGCGTCCGCGCTGATGATCCTGATCGCCCCGCTGGCCGCGCTCGCCTTCGGGACGCCGTTGCTGGCGTACGCGGCCACCCAGACCGGCGAGGGCACCCAGTTCGCGTTCATCCAGCGGTTCGTGGTGATGCCGATGTTCCTGTTCGCCGGCACGTTCTTCCCGCTCAGCGCGATGCCGGCCTACCTGCAGTGGATCGGCTGGATCTCGCCGATGTGGCACGGCACCCAGCTGGCGCGGGTGGTCGGCTTCGGCATGGAGAACCCGTGGTGGCTGACCGTGCTGCACGTGGTGGTGCTGATCGGCGCCGCGCTCGGCGGCATCTGGGCGGCGGCACGGGTGTTCGGCCGGAGGTTGACCCGATGACCGTGTCGAACGGCCCGATGAGCGGGTTGAACGGACTGTATGCGGGCAATGTCCGCGCCGTCCTCGAGCGTGGCTTCAAGGTGATCGGCAGCCAGAACTGGACGATCGTGGCGTCCGGGTTCTTCGAACCGGTGTTCTACCTGCTCGCGATGGGATACGGCCTGGGCGGACTGGTCGGCACGGTGACCGGCCCGAACGGCGCCGAGATGTCCTATGTGGCCTTCATCGCGCCGGCGCTGCTGGCGACGTCCGCGATGAACGGGGCGATCTACGACTCGACCTGGAACGTGTTCTTCAAGATGCGCTTCGGACGCGTCTACGAGGCGATGCTGTCCACCTCGCTCGGCCCGCTGGACGTCGCCGCCGGCGAGATCGCGATGGCACTGTTCCGCGGGCTGCTGTACGCCTGCGCCTTTCTCGGGGTGATGGGGGTGCTGGGCATCGCCACCTCCTGGTGGGCGTTGGCCATGGTGCCGGTGGCGGTGCTGATCGCGCTCGGGTTCGCGGCCGTCGGCATGGCGGTGACCAGCTGGTTCAGCACCTTCCAGCAGATGGAGCTGATCAACATCGTGCTGCTGCCGATGTTCATGTTCAGCGCCACCCTGTTCCCGATCGGCATCTACCCGCAGCCGATCCAGTGGTTCATCCAGGCGATGCCGCTGTGGCACGGCGTCGAACTGATGCGGCAGCTGTCGATCGGGGCATTCACACCGGCGACCTGGGTGCATCTGGCGTACTTCGGGGTGATGTCGGTGGCCGGGGTGGCGTTCTGCACGCTGCGGCTGCGGGCGCTGTTCCTACGCTGATTACCCCGGGTCAGACCTGCTCGTTCCCACGGGGCCATAGCCGCTCGTTCCCCTGGAGGCCGAGACCCGGTCATCCCCCGGGGGCCTAGACCCGGTAGTTCCACCGGCAGGACCCGCTCGTTCCCCCTGGGTCAGACCGGGTGCGCCGAAGCGCTGCCCGGGTCGTCCCGCCGTTCGCCGTCATCCCGGCGAATGCCGGGATCTCAGGACGGCCAGGATCCCGGGCGAAGCCGTCATGCGACGCGCTCGGCCGATCACCGTTCAGGCCGACTGGCCGATCTCCTTGGTGCCGACCCGGACCCGGTTGCCGTCGGGATCGACCACCTCGAAATCCCGCGCCCAGGGATGCTGCTCGACCTCGACGCCGAAGACGCGGGCGATCTCGTCCACGTTCGGCACCCAGACGTAGACCAGGGCCGGGCCGGAGGCGTCCGCCTTGTTCTCGCTGAGGAAGATGTCCGCGCCATCCCGGCGGATTCCCATGAACCGGTGCGTCGTGCCACCGCCGTACCGGTGGGTGAAGTCGTGGACGAAGCCCACCCGCTGCCACCACGCCAGCGACTCATCGACATCGGCCACCCGAAGGATCGGCACCACATGAGTCATTTGAACCCCTCCTCGTGGGTCACTTGGCCTACCTCCATCATGCCCCGGCCGCGTCCGCATCGGCCGAGACCCGCCGAGCGGTTGGTGGAGCCGGGGCGGTGGAGCCCGGACGGTGGACCGGGGCGGTGGGACGGGCGGGTCGGAGTGCTGGCGGTCGACAGGCCGTA
>JAANMX010002749.1_pt1 | contig 16806 bp, 14 predicted proteins | sample 7279681 | NCBI WGS metagenome assembly JAANMX01 (sample SAMN14094542, study PRJNA606508) | bioreactor metagenome | isolation source: A lab-scale SPAN reactor treating ammonium-rich wastewater day 351 | place: Ireland: Galway | collected 2018-01-01
TGCTGTACACGACCTTGACGGAAACATCGTGTATTGGAACGAGAGTGCAAACCGGATGTATGGCTGGCATGTTGATGAAATTATCGGAAAGAATGCCGAATGAAAAATTGTTAAATTTAATTGAAGAAATTAAAAGATTTCCAGAGATAAAGCGCGAGAGTTTAGAGATGTTGACAGGTGAACTTGGTAAGAAGTATGAGGATCTCAAGCTTAGTTTAATGGTATTACAGGATTCACTCGATTCGTTGCGGCTGAACGTACAGTACCTGCTCTTTGATTTAGACATGACGAAAAAGGAGAATACAGCCTTAAGAAAAAAACTGGAAGAACAGGGAAATAATAAGTAATTCCTCCCAAATTCCTTATTGAAGATAACATAATAACATGGAAAGTTTTGTATTATCCAATATGCCCGTAGAAGCACAAAAGGTTATAGAACCTTTCTTCCAGGATATCTTATCGCATGGTAAAGAGAATATTATTTCGGTATATGTCATTGGAAGCGCTGTAACAAGAGATTTCCATACAAAATATTCTGATATTAATACGCTCATTGTCGTAAAAGAGATTAAGATTTCATTTTTCGATTTTATTTCGACGTTAGGAAAGCGTTATGGTAAAAAGAAGATACGCGCCCCTTTCGTTATGACTTTAGATTATATCAACAGATCATTACAGGAGTTTCCATTAGAATTCCTGGAGATGAAATTGATACATCAACGGGTGTACGGAGATGATGTCTTAAAAGATATAAAGATTGAAAAGGCCCATGTTCGACTCGAATGCGAACGGGAATTGAAAGGCAGGTTGCAGAATCTCTGTCAGGGTTATATAAGAGCAATGGGCAATAAAACGGTCTTGACAGACTTGTTTGTAGGTTCAGTTTCTGGTTATTTTCCCGTCTTTCATGGGATACTCTTCCTGTATGACCATAAACCGCTTAAAGCAAAAAGCGACGTTCTTTGCGCTTTAGAAAAGTATCTTGACATCGATACAGGCATCTTCACAAAACTCCTGGAAATGAAGTCAAATAATATCTATCCTCCTGTTGAAACCCTGAAGGTAATTTTTGAAAATCTGTATCATACATTAGATACTCTTGCGAGAAGGATAGATGAATTTAAAATTGAGCGTGTATAAAAGGCGTTTTTACCTGTATCCGGGATTATTGGTATTTTTCCTGTGTCTTTGTTCAATCGTACAGGCACAGGGATTGCTTCCGGTTCCTAAGAGGTATGTGGAAGATAGGGCTGGTATCGTGAGCGATACGATAGAGAGGAATCTGAACGGCTATCTTCAGGAATTAGAACAGAAGACAGGCGCACAACTTGTTGTTCTTACGATTCATACAACGGGCGATATCCCCATCGAAACTTACGCAATAGAACTTGCAACAAAATGGAAGCTGGGGCAGAAGGGAAAAGATAATGGAGCCCTTGTTGTTATAGCAAAGGATGACCGTGCTTACAGGATTGAGGTTGGATATGGACTTGAGGGCACATTGCCGGATAGCTTTTGTGGTACGGTTGGAAGGACGTATTTTGTACCTAATTTCCGGAAGGGAAACTACGGCGAAGGCATATACCAGGGTGTGGTTATTATGGTTCATAAGGTTGCAGAAGAACACGGATTACAGATCACGGGAATGCCAAATATTGCTGAATTAAGAAAAAAGGCAAGGGGACGTGAAAATCCGCTTTTTTCACTCGTATTTCTGCTTATTCTCTTGCCATTTATTTTGAGTTATTTCTTTAACAGACGACAAAACTGGTGGGGCGGTCCTCCCATTATCTTTGGTGGCCGGGGAGGATTTGGTTCACACGGATCTGGTGGATTCGGAGGCTTTGGCAGTTTTGGCGGTGGTGGAGGTGGCTCATTCGGTGGTGGAGGGGCATCAGGACGTTGGTAATGGATGGTAATCTAGATTAGAAAACAAGTTTTAACTTTGATTTGCTCAGACTTCTACTGCTTTTTAGATTAACGCCTATAGGTAGTAGGAGTAAGGGCAAGCAGAAAGGAAACTATGAGAAAGATATTACCCGTTATCGCAATTCTGGTATTTTTAGGCGTTATCTTTGGTGTCTGGTATGTCAAGGGATACAACAAGGTCGTTAATCTGCATGAGAATGTTAAAAACGCCTGGTCTCAAGTTGATACACAGCTTAAGAGACGATACGATCTTATCCCTAACCTCGTAGAGACAGTAAAAGGTTATGCTACCCACGAGAAAGAAATATTTGAGAATCTTGCTGAGGCAAGAAAAGGTTATTTTACTGCTCCGACAGTAGAAAAAAAAGCTGAGGCTGCAACACAGATTGAAGGATTTCTATCCCGCCTGCTTGCATTTCGTGAAACATACCCTGATTTGAAGGCAAACGAATCATTTCTTAAGCTGCAGGACACCTTAGAAGGCAGTGAAAATCGCATTTCCGTAGAACGCAAGAGATACAATGACGCTGTTAGAGAATTTAATACTTATACAAAGAGCTTCTTCGGTCGCTTCTTTGCTGCTCGCCTTGGAGTACCTGAGGCAAAATATTTTGAAGTCGCCGAAATTGAGAAAGAGGCGCCAAAGGTAAAATTTTAAGATCACGCCTTTCAGAAACCTTATATCCTACATACTTGCAACACTCAATGTAAACTGATATTCGAGTATTTATACAAATACTTATGTTCAGGTACTCATAGTTGAGAAGTACATTGGCACTGGATTTGTAATTACTTAAAATAGTGTAATTCATAAATCATGATTTTTTGCAGGAAACGAAGAGGAGGCGTTCAAGGATAGATATGAGACCAAGATATATTCTTTTTATGTTGGTACTTACCTTTATTTTTATGCAATTAACCGCGCCTTCTTTTGCACAAGAGACTACCATTAATGCCATTCCTCTTCCCATAGGTTCAGGGGCAAGGGCCTTGGGGCAGGGAGGCGCCTTTATTGCTGTTGCCGACGATGCAACAGCCGCTTCATGGAACCCCGGCGCATTGACACAATTAGAAAGGCCGGAGCTTTCTGTCGTGGGCTCTTTTTTATCAACACATCAGGATTTTGATCCGGGGGATACTGGTTTCTCATTAGGGGATGAAGATGTGTCCCGTAGTGATTTAAATTACTTCAGCATAGCTTATCCATTCAAAGTCTTTGGGAAAAATCTGGTTGCTGCCTTAAGCTATCAGCAGAAATTTGATTTCCACATGAAAATAGATTTTGATCAAACGCTTGTAAACCCGCTCGATCAATCAATTACGCAACAAGAAATCGATTTCGAGTCAAAAGGCGGAGTAGGCGCGTTGACCCCTGCTGTCTCTATGCTTGTTCTACCGAAATTATCCATAGGCGTAGCTGTTAATTTCTATACCGATGAATTTTTTGGTAACTTTGCATGGAAAGAAAAAACACAAGTAATAGTAGCAAATCCAGAATCCATAGATACAATTGATGCTAATTCAACATTTAAAAACTTTCAGGCGGTCAATGTGACAACAGGTTTGCTCCTGGATATATGGGAGAAAGAAGATAAACGTCTTACCTTTGGCGCCGTTTACCATACCCCATACAGAGCGACGGTAGATCGCGTTACTGATAATGTATTTATTATTTCTTCGGAAAGATTTTCAGATCACAGGAGGGAATCTTTTACGGTGGATTATCCCATGTCTGCCGGCGCTGGTTTTGGCTTCCGTTATAACGATGCCCTGTTATTTTCCATGGATATGACGTGGACCGATTGGTCAGAGTTTGAACAAAAGAATGAAGATACGGAAGAGAAATCTCGTCCTTTGGGTGGTGTATCTACAGACAGGGAAATTGATGATACCTATGCTGTAAGATTCGGTACTGAGTATCTCATATTCAGACAAAAGATAATTATTCCAATCCGTGGAGGAGCTTTTTACGACCCGCGTCCATCATTAGATGATCTCATTGACATATACGGCTTTAGTATAGGAAGTGGTATTACATTCAAAAGATTGAGTATTGACGGTGCATACCAGTTCAGATGGGCAAGTGATGCTGACGGTGAGGATTTTGGTTTGACAGATACCCATTTCGATATTACAGAACACCTCTTCCTGGCGTCCATTATTGTTTATTTTTAATGAGAATGACCTGAGTCATAAACCCGGCTTTCCTGTAAATAAATTTTGGGAGGGAGAAATTAACTATGAGAAACAAATATTTTTGTTCTTTGTTGGCGACGGTCTTATTTTTATTGGGTGGTATATCGGGTATAAACCTGAATACCTATGGTAATTCAATTATCAAAAATATACAACCAGTAGCTAATGCCGCGGTAGGTGCGTTGGTAAAGGTTGATGATATTGTAACTCTTAATGGCATTGGAAGTACTGACGGGGATAGTGATTTTCTTATGTATACCTGGACACTTTCCTCTTTTCCAGAGGGGAGTCTATCGGTAATAGCAAATCCAAAGGCTGCGATAACTACCTTTATTCCAGATAAAGCCGGGACTTATGAAGTAACGTTGATTGTAAACGATGGCCATGTGAACAGCAACCCCAGTATAATTAAGGTAAAAGTAGTAACGCCACAGGAAGAGGTGATACTCCTTGTAAAGAGTCTCCAAAGTCAGATTATAACCTTTAATCCGGAAGTATTTAAAATTCCTACCATGCAGAAAGAATTCTTAAATGAATTTGATATCATAATAAAAAATATTGAAATAGGTGATTATAAGAATGCCTTAAATAAGTTAGAAAATAACATCTTACCTAAAATAGATGGTTGTAAAGTATTTGGGTTACCAGACGAGAATGATTGGATTATTGATTGTGAAGTGCAGAAATCAGTATATGAAGCTACTGAAGAATTAAATGATAAAATTTTATACATAGTCTGGGCACCGGGAGGTATAACAGGATTTGTATATATGTCTGGGACAAAAACAGGCATTTATAAGGCAAAAGTTACTATAACGAAAGGCACGTTTACTGGCCGCTATGATGAGACAAACTCAAGTGGTAAATACGAATTAACATCATTACCGCCCAATACATACAGCCTCAAGGCAACAGCCCCTGGTCGCAACGTAAAATATGGAACTGCAACGGTATATTCCGGTAAATACACAATTCTAAATTTTTCTTTATAAAAAAATAACTGAGTCCTGGTGTAAATCTTACATGAAATAACGTGAATTTGCGGAGAGATGTGCCGATAGTGGTTTAATTTTGCATAACATAGTAAAGATACCCATTACAATTATGGTTGACCCTTGCAATAAATAAAAAAGCCCATGATGGTAAACATCATGGGCTTTTTTTAACTAAGGTAACGTAAAACTTTTATAAAACCACTATTTCATAGCAGCTTTTTCGATACCAGCCTCTCTTCGTAAACGGGCAGCCTCTGCCTGTATTTTGGTAAACTCCATCATCATAGGTGCTTGACCCCACCACCAGGAAACGTCCTGCTGGGCGTGTGCTGTTCCCTTGTAACCCTGCAGTTTGTACCAGAACCATAACCTGTTGTACATATTCTCGATGGTGGATGGATTATCTTGTTGTTGTAAGAACATACCATAAACACCGAGAATAGGACCAACTACAGGGAACTTACCTTTCAGAGTCTTAAAGGCATTGTAAACAGGCTCGCCAAGGAATGCCGGACTGAGCATCTTTTCAATTCCATCGCTCAATGGGTATGGGTCCCTTTTTGAAGCATCGGGATATAAGACCCCATCAGCAATTAAGTCTTCGACTACCTTCTGTGCCTGATCTGCTAAAGTATGTGCCTGGAACATAAATTGATCTAATGATTTTAAATAGGTATCAGCAAACCGGTCGCTATGGCACTTTGCACAGACTTCTAACCAATACGATCTCTTCGCAATATTTTCTTCTGAATAGATATCGATTTTATCACCGATGATCTTAATTCCATATGGGTAATCTTTCAAGGAAGAGGTATATTCTATATTCTTTGGCGGTATTGTACCCATACGCCAGATACCTTTCATGACCGGGTTATGAATAAACCGTCCATGTTTCTCATACATATGGCAGTACTGGCATGTTGGAGTGCGATAATCCTTGCCAGGCCTTACTTCAGATAACGGTCTGGTAAAATCGAAGTGTTCTTCTTCCTGATGGTAAATTACACCATGCTTTGATTCACCATAAGATTCTGCATCCGGATGGTCCGGACCCATGTGGCAGGTGATACAGGCTTCCGGCTGTCTGCCTTCAGCAGCGCTGAACTTATGCCTGGTATGACATACGTCACATTTTTCTGCGCCGGAGTGGCACATATCACAACCATGCTGTCCGTAGAGGTAACCCCTTCGTGCAGCCTCTGCATACCATGGTACAATGGTGTTTGCTTCCCATGATTGAACGTGGTTAGGACGGCCTACTTCCCGTTCTCTCACGAAATCATCAAACTGTTTTCTATGACATTCTCCGCATACTTCTCCTGTTGGCATTCTGATTTGTTTCTTTTTTGTATCGGCATGGCAATCAAAACAGTGAACCTCATCTAAAATCCTGCCTGTGTTCTTCTCGATTTCTGCTGTTCTGCTGGAAAGATAGGGGGTACTTTTAGGATTTTTATGTCCCGATTCTCTCCAATCTCTCACGACACCAGGTGTTGCCTCCTCATGGCATGTTACACACAAGTCTCTTCTTTCTTTTTCAATAAAGATAGCGTGATCAAAATTTTCCATTGGTACATAGTGCCTGTTAGGTTGCCAGTACATATCCAGCATCTGTGGCTTGAAATAGTCCTTAAACGGACCAGAGCCTTCGTTCATGCCAACATTATCTTTATACGTGGCCCTATACCAATCGGGCAGTCCTTCATATAAATCTGGTGGTGTGTCCTTCTTGGGGGGAGTCTGGTCAGCAGCCCACGCCAGAGAAGTAAACGCCAATGTTGCAGACAAACATATGCCTAACCCTAATTTTTTCATCTCTTTACCTCCCTATGATCAACATATTAAATGTTATTTACATTCTTTATTTTTATGATTTTCCTCTGGTTTTACGAGTGACATTACGTAGTGGGTTAAATACCACCTTTGTTCGTCTGTAAGCTCCTTGGCAAAAGATGGCATAGGAGTGCCATTCAATCCGGTAGTAAATCTGAGATATATATCTGTGGATGAATTTCCACCCTTGAATTTTCCCGTAGTAAAATCAAAAGGTTTTATGGGAAATCCAAAATCATCCTCTTGTTCTGCTGCGCTGGGGCCATCACCACGCCCTTCAACACCATGACACTTCCAGCATTCTAACTTTTCCTCATAAATCTTTTTTCCCTCTGCAATAGTCCTTTCTGTCGGCCTTACCTCTAATCCGACATTCACAGGTGCATCTGGTTGTCTGAATTCAAATGCCTCTGAGAAACTCTTTAAAACCGGAATTACTGAGGCACGCTCTTCTTCAGATAAAATATCCCAGGGGATCATCGTCGAATTCGGTACTCCAAAGGAAATCGTTCTATAGATATCATTATCTGTAGGGAGTGAACCGCTGGGGGTTGTTCTAAATTTATAAGCTCCTCGGGTAAAATCACGTGGTTTTGGAAGCATGGATCTTGCCAAAGGTCCATCCCCATGCCCTTCTTCACCGTGACAGGCGCTACAATATTTCTTGTAGGTATTTTTACCCAATTCTGTGACCTCTGTTGGTATAGTAACTGCTTTAGCAGTAGTCGGTGCAATATTTAGCGCCAGCGCTATACTTGCCACTGCCGTAGTGCTCCATAAGCCAACCTTATCCAATAAAACCTTAGGTCTCATATCTGCCCTCCTCCTTTCGATTGCATTTTACAAACCTAACTATAAATGTAACTATTTTTAACTATTACAACTCTTTACCACATTTCTAATCCTGAGAATACATCAACTCTATGTTTGTAATTTCTTTGGGTTTAACCGTTACCTCCTTCTCTAGATTTCCTAACTCCTCATGCCACACTCTTAATTTGTATATTCCGGGGGGGATGTCACAAATCTCAAAATATCCATGTTTATCTGTTATATCAAAATAGGGATTATCCAGGATGATAATCCATGCATACGAACTCCTGTGAATATCACAAGATAATTTAATAACCTCGGAATGATCAAATCTCTTTGATATTCTCTGCTTATACGTTGTGCCAAGATTAAAGGGTTGGTTTTTAACCGATCGGGTATGTACCGTATGGAGTTCTTCATCCCCGTTTAAGATGTCTACGGTAGTTCCTTCTAAAATCGCAGTTACACGAGGGATGAAGGTATTTTTCTGTTGATCTATAATCGGATGAATAGCTGGTATTTCTTTCTTCTTACCTTCTGTAATATCGGTAATTGAGATAACCGCATTTTTGAGGCCGCTATTGACCTTGTTTACGACAAGTTTTTCAGAAACAGTTTTGGAGACATCAGGTAGTTCCCAGCCACCTTGCAGGTTTAATGATTGCGCTGCCAAATCACCCTCATATTTCACATTTCCCTCAATGGTGCCACCATCTACAACTTCTGTTTCGGTATAACTCTTACCGGCTACTATATCTTTTGAAGATATAATATTCCAACTTAAGAGTCCAAGTAAAACGCTAAAAGAAAGTAATTGTCTCATGAAACTTTGTATGCTTTTAAATACATAAATAATAATAATCCTTAGAAAGAAAACAAAAGACGTTCCACTTGGTAATAAAAACTAAAAAAACGTAAAATATCTTCTAAGTAGTAAATTTCAGTGCCACTTAAATATTAATAAATATGTGCTTTATTATCATGAGATTATAGATAAGAAATTTCATGGATGAAATGGTGTTTTCATAATATAATTTTATTTACCAAAAAGTAAGATTCGAAGATCCCGTTGTAATGGACTATCTGTTACGGTAAAGGTTCCTTTATCGATATTTTTTCCGTCAGCAAAGATAAGATAGCTATACTTTCCGTAGCGCGGAATCTTTAAGCCTAAGGTATCAATCGTAGCAGAATTGAAAGTGAGGAACAAGGCAATACCTTTTTTTCTGTTTTGGGGGTTTCTCAAGGTTACCAGAAGTGCGTTACCTTTATTATTAAAGGTTGTACTGTTTACGGTAAAAGCATTTTCTTCAAGCAAGAAATTTTCTGGCAAATCTCCTAAAAGCATCTTTGTTAGCTTATTCTCGGATAACCCTCCCAAAATGAACAAACTTTTTTGAGTTATTTCTGTTTCTGTGACTTCTGTATCCGCTTTTACCATTCCTTCGTTATCTGCTATCGATTCTGCTAGTTTTTTATAAGCCTTCTGCGAAGCGCTTTCACCACCTGTTGGGTATACAATAACCTTCTCATAATCTCCCAGTACTAAATCTATGGTGGGAGGAATTTCTCCAGGATGTAAACGCCGGAATACGTCATGCTGAGGGTCTATAGCAATATATTTAGGTTGAGATTTTGTTTGTATGGAAAAGGTATTCGATGTTTCTTTTAGTTCTACAGTTGTAGAAAAATTTCCATCTTCCAATTCCAGAATGACCGGTATGGAGAGGCGGTATGGTGTATCTTTTTGCAAGATCTCTGCCTTTACCAACCAGCCGTCACTAACCTTCTCTACCTCTGTTTTACCCAATTCAATAAAAGGCGCTCCTTTCCGGTTGACCCATTGTTCAAAAAACCAGGACAGATCTGTCTTGCCGATATCTTCAAACGTATGCTGGATATCTTTCCAACTGGCCTGCTGCCAGATCTTGTTTTTATAAAAATTCCTCAAGGCTGTATAAAACAACTCGTCACCGACCATGCGTCTTAACATATGGAATACCATTGCTGTCTTTCCGTATCCGACAGACTGGGTTATCGGGTCTATTCTACCGGTAAATTTTGATAACGGGAGATCATTCTGTTCGGTTACATAATTGGTGTATTTTCTGCAAATATCCTTGCGATATTCCGTCGCTGAATTACTATCCTTGAGTTCTTTATAATAATAATCTGCCATATAGGTAGTCAGTCCCTCACACCAGTTTCCTTGTGACTCATCTACAAAGACAGAGTTGCCCCACCAGTTATGCAGAATCTCGTGACCAAGCGAAGTATCTACAATAAAGGGTAATTTTACAACGGTACTGCCCAGGAGAGTAAACGATGGCATACCATATCCGGTTTGAAAAAAATTTTCGACGATAGCAAACTTTCTATATGGGTAATTTCCCAAAAGTTTTTGATACATATCCAGATAGCGTATGGTAGCATCCAGGTATGTTTTTGCTAAATCTTGCTCTTCAGGGAAGAAAAAGGCATAAATATCGATGCCGTTATGGCTTATACTCGTTACCTGATATTTTCCTGCTACAAGATCGCATCCCTCGGATACGTTTTTTTCTTCCCATGTTGTATACGTCTTATGGTCATCTGATGTTTTGCTTATCAGCGTGCCCTGGGTTATCGCCTCATATCCTATAGGGGTAATGATCGTTATCTTAAAGGTTGCCAGAGAAGAAGGTATATCAGGATACCAGATGCACGCAGGACTCAGATAAACCCCTCTCTCGCTGATAGTACCCGTTGTCTCGCCGACATCTTCCTCTTCCAGTGAAACAGGTGTTGCAGTGAGAGACCCCTCATACACAATGTCTAAAGTTAATTCATTACGTTCCCTTAAGTCGGATGGTATGGATATCTCCAGGCATTGCGGCCCTTTATCAGGCGTATTTCTTATATGAAAATCTAATGTTCTCTTTGAAGTACTGACTGATAAGATTTGGAATGACCGATTCATAAAACACAAAACCTTCTCATCATGTTCATAAGGTATACTCATATGATCGATGGCCTTTAGCTTGTGATCTTTCAAAAAGAGCTCGATTTCTATGGTATGGTTCACAATCTTGCTTTTATGGATTGCTTCTGCATTTACCGGGAGCATGGTTATGGGTATCGTAAAATAAACAAAAAGCAATATATTTTTCGCCGATCTTAGATTAAACATGTTATAAACCTCTTTTTTTCAATGTGAAAGAATTTCGTAAAATTTCACCTAGATTCTGCAACGGGACACAGATGATCACAGATAAATATGGATTTTTTAGCCGTGGAGAGAAGCACTGTTCATTACCTATTGAGTGAGTTACTTACACTACCTGCATCATGAGTTTCTTTGTACTTATCTGTGTTTATCTGTGTCCAACTGCAATTGTTAGGTCTCATATTTTCCCTCAAATCCTTACCGATCCTGTATAATAGTTAATATTATTCATACTTTATTAATATCACAGAAATATTATCCATTCCGCCTTTATTGTTTGCCTCTTTTATCAGACTATCTACCGCCGTGTTGAGATTATCTCTATACTGGTAAATTATTGATTCTAATTCTTTCCCTGAGAGCATATCGGTGAGACCGTCCGAACAAGCGAGAAGCATATCTTCTGCTTTTAGTTTTATCTGTTTTAATTCCGGAACTATTGTCTCTGACTCACCTACAGCCTGCGTAAGTATGTGCAGTTTTTGTAAAGGAAGATACTCTCGCTGTATTATTTCATCTTCCATAAGATAATTTTCAAATGTATGGTCTTTGGTAATCTGCTTTATTTCTTCTCTGAAAAAATATACCCTGCTGTCGCCCACATGGCAAATATACGTGCTACTATCTTTAATCAACATCTGTATAAGGGTTGTCCCCATACCCATAAGGTTTATATCTGTCATTGATTTTGCTCTTATGGTATTGTGTGCTTTCAAAAGGGATTCGGTCAAGAGTTTTAAAACTTCTCCTTCACTTTTCACCTTGTTCAAATTTTTTTTGAGATAAGTATAAGATTCTTTAACAGCCAGATTGCTTGCTACTTCACCTGCCTGGTGTCCTCCCAATCCATCGGCGAGGAGAAAAATACCCATACATATATCAATAAGAATGCTATCTTCGTTATGTGTCCTCTGTTTACCAACATCTGTTTTGTATGCTACTTTCATGCGAGTAATTTTCCTCTGTTTGCTTTTTAAAAATCCATTGCCGATTATATCGCTTATTTATCTCTTTTTCTATGACTTATTATAGTTACTCAAGATAAGGCTGGATTGCTCTGGTGTTCTTAAGAAAGGAGGAGGGAGTCCATTTCTTTCTGCCTTCCATAATCTTAACAAGATACCTAATATAATTATCCTCGAATGGATTATTGGTGACATGTAGTATGTCTCACTTTTGTATCAGCACACTTTTGTGCCATGTTACACTTTAACCTTCTTCGCATAAAAAATGTAATCATGTTTTTTACTGCCATAAATCATCTTTTTTTAAATCTTCCTCTTATAAGCTCTAAAGCTAATTTTATCAATATATTATCATGAATAATTCTTTCCATCAAACCGCATGAGTAGCGAGAGAATCTAATTATAGTTTTGCAGGATAAATTCTTACGGTATGTTTTTTGACCTGACGTAAAATAACTGTTACTTTCTGTTGTGGTCTCGTAGAGATACACGATGTTGCAATGGTACAAACGCAGGATTTTGGAGACGCAAGATTTTGCGATTGTACAGACGTAAGATGTTGTGTCTCTACCTAATCCCGGAGGGCTGTCATGATTATAGAAAAAGCAGCTTTGTTTAAAACGTGTAAGTGAAAGGAGAGATAAAATGCTGAGGAGGGAAAAGGTACTATCCGTAATAAGTATAATAAGTATTGTAGGGTTTTTTGGGAGTATGCCTGTAGGAGCACAACCTGGTCACAACACTGCCCTTGCACGGCTTGAAAGGTTATCTGATCGGGGAAAATTTTTAAAACAACGTCTGGGAAAAAAGGTCAACTATCTTTCCACCGGGAGTAAGATGATTGTAAATTTCGGGGAACAATGGGGTAGTATTAAGCCCATTTTAGAGAGAGCTGTAGAGCGGGGTGGATTCTTAAAGGAAGGAGGTATGGACACCAACGTTGATAAATCCCTGGCTCCTTTAGCTCCTTTTACCGGAAATAACCCATTTGCGAAATCGGACTTCTTCTCACGTTTTGCAGGATCGACACAGAATGAAACCAGTGTGGGTTGGTGGGGGAATAATGCCGTATGCGGTTTTAACGATACCGGATCCTTCGCGGCCACATTTCTTCCGCTTTTTGATCCAACACTTCCTCCCAGTCCAAGCCCCAGCAGTAGTTTTAGTTTCGCCGGATGGTCTAGATCCAGTAAAGCAGGAGCGGCCTTTACGGATAAAGGAATACTTGTGGCCGACCCTATTCCTGATGATATTGATGCCCGCGATTTGCTGGGAGACCCCGTTGTAAGGGCTACGAGCAGCTCTACATTCTATTACGCAAGTATTGCTCAGGACATTGTTGCCGATGAAGTTGTAGGTGATGGCATTTCTGTCTCCAAATCTACGAATGGAGGATTTTCATGGGGAGGCTCTGTTATGGCATCGGTTGTGAATGGCGGGGATTTCCTTGATAAACCATGGATGGCTGTTAAACCAGGATCATCTGATAGTATTTATGTTACCTACACTAAGTTTGACTTTGGTGTTACATCAGATATAACAAGGATAGAATTGGTAAAATCGGCTGATGGGGGAGTGACCTGGTCACAACCGGTAAAAATTGTAGAAGGCTCAGAGAGAATCCTGGTAACCAACTCACAGATAGCCGTTGGACCAACAGGAGAAATTTATGTAGCATGGGAAGAGTTTGATGAGTCTGAAGAGCGCAGTATTAAGATTCGTAAGTCTATTGATGATGGAAAGACCTTTCGTACCAAAGTCGAAGTTTCTTCTGTCATTCCTGTGGGAGATTCTTTTTTACTTCAAGGAAGTTTCCGAGCCAATTTTGATCTTCAGGGTCTTGCTGTTGATACTTCCGGTACAGCTACCAATGGCAATGTTTACATCGTTTGGCATGACGGTCGAAACCTTGCGCAAAGTGATTTCTTTGCTTTCGATGGGCAGTACCATTTTGCGGATATCCTTTTTAGCAAATCTACAGATGGAGGGAGTACCTGGTCAGTTCCCGTCAGGATAAACAACGATCCCATTACAAGGAAAGCTGATCAGTTTATGCCTGCCATTGCTGTGGATAAAACCGGTAAGATAGGTATTCTCTATTACGACCGTAAATATAATTTACGCAATTTTTTAATAGACGTTACCATAGCTACCTCCAAAAACGCAGGAGCAACATGGACAAATAGTAAAGTAACAAAGAAGAGTTTTGCTCCGATTCCTGGTGTAAATGATTTCTTTGTTGATGAGGACTATATGGGAGATTATATTGCTATTGCACAAGATGCCTCAAAGACGAATAATGGGTTTATCGGGGCATGGGGTGATAATTCTCTGGGCGATGCCAATATCGGTGTTGCTAAAATAAAATAACGTATAGGAATTTTCATTCTGTGGGGCAACCCTTTAGAGCTTGTGCAAAAAGTCCCAAGCGGGGTCATATACAGTATTGAACTAAATGAGAAAATACCATATAGTGTATTGTGACTGAAAATAGTCATACTTTTTGCATAGACTCTTTAGGGTTGCCATCCCCGTGCAAATTCACGCAGGGGAGCAAGGCTAAAGCCTTGCCCTACGTTCTTAATACTAAGCTGAAGGTCTCATGTTCCAGAAGACAATCTCCATGAAGCTTTACCCCAAATCCGTTCAGGATATTATACAGTTCATTTTTTCGACGTTCGGTATTAAACTCAAGACCGCTTATTTCCAGATCCCGGATTATATAACCGTCATCGGTAAGGAGCAAACCGGAAGGCGTTGCCTTTATATATATCTGCAAATAATCATTATGCCTATCAACGAAAGGAGTCGTAAGTTCACAGAACTCTCCAACCTTTTTCACTTTTACCTTTTCTTTAAGCCAGTGCGCATAGGTTTCGACAAGTTGATGGCAATCCAAAACATTTATATGAGAATCATTCATTATTATTGTAACAATCTCAATCTATTGCGTCTAATTCTTTATCTATGCGATTGATTCATTGATTGTAGGGGCGAAGCATTTTTGTGACACAATTCTGAAATTATTCATCTTAGTAGAGAAAAATGCTTCGCCCCTACGTGTTGTCGTCATAATCCCATCCTATGCATTATTTGATGTCATAGTTAAAGGATGAAATAGTTTTTCCTGTGTGTGAAATGTCTGTAATGAGTTTTTCAATATTACCCCCTTGTGCAGCGTAGGCGACAAATATTTCATCCGCCAGTTCTGCCATGAGGCGATTTCTTTGGTTGGCAGTTTCCACAGTAACCCGTTTCACATTCTCGTTAAATGGAGAAATGAGCAGGAGTCTGTTTTTGTTTAAGGCTTCCTCCAGTTCAGGTTCAAGTCTTTTCTTAAGGCCTCTTGCTAGTACAAGTATAATGGGCTGGTTACCTTTGAGCAGGTAGTGCAAAACGTCTTTTTCTATTTTAGAATGAAAGCCCGATATGACACAGACGCCTTTTTCCCTTTGTTCAACTGCCCAGTCATATGATTTAAGGATGATATTCGCCGGGCATTTGCGGGAACATAAGAAGGCAATTTTGAAATGTTCGAGTATTTGTTTATTGCCTATATAGTGTAAATTGTTTTGAGGTAGGGGCGAAGCATTTTTTGTTATGGAATTCCGGCATAATTCATTCGGTGGAAAAAATGCTTCGCCCCTACGGTTATGATCATGGTTTGTTGCCATAATCCTGTCCCATGCGGTATTTAAAGTCGTAATTGATTATAAAATCCAATTCCTCATTGGTAAAATTGCATCTCTTTTTTACTTCGTGTTTCAATTCTGCTTCAGATACCTGAGATCTATCAGGGTTATTCATATCATATGCCCACATGAGTGGATTGTACATAATATACTGTCGAATGGTATTTAATGAATGTTCGTTTCGGATGATGTGTTCGTAATAGTTGCGTTGCCAGAGCGTGACGCCAGGGGTATTGTTTGATTGGTTGATTTTTCGCGTGGAAACAGATTTGAAATTTTGCATAATTGACCCCAAAGAACCGGAGAATGTTCCATGTGGTGATTGCATTGTTGGGTGTAGGGGCGAAGCATTTTCCGTGACAAGACCTGAGTACGATTTCATGGGTGAGGAAAATGCTTCGCCCCTACCATTGGCGTTATTTCCACAATTGCGTTCCGTAATAATTATAATCCCATGGATATGATTTGGCATAACAACGCATGTATCCAATCGGATGTGTGTAAAATATTTCGGTATGTTATTCCAACACGTATAAATCATAGCGCCAAATTTATTCAATTGCATGATTTCACCAGAAATTTTCCCCAGGAGGCATTTTCTGTTTTCTGTGCACATGGTCACAAAATACGCACCTGGCCTTGTATAATCGTATCCCTTCAGTCGTATTGAACGGCGATGGTGTTTTTCCGGGTCGTAATTTGCATTTCTGTTTTGTTGCATGGTTGTTTTATTATATGGTTATTTACGATTACCTTGGTTGTTGATTGTTGGTTGTTAATTGTTGATTGTAGGGGCGAAGCATTTTTTATGAACAAGATTCTGACATTATTCATTCGGTGTGAAAAAATGCTTCGCCCCTACGTTGTTACGTTTTATGGTTCATTATCGTCATAATCCCGTCCCATGCGGTATTTGATGTCGTAGGTGATGATGAAATCCAATTCCTCATCGGTGAAACCGTAATGCTGGGCTAACACCTTGTCGATTTCGTCTATGATGGGTTTGGATTTTTTTAAATAAAACTCATCGTATTCAACCTTTCCAGAAGTTTTATAGTTATAAATTCGTCTTACTGATTTACACATAAGTTGCGCAGAAATAGGATAAATTTGTCCAAGAGTAGCCAAATACCAGGAAATTAAGGACCGTATGGCTGAAAAAGCCTGAAAAATAAGGG
>JAANMX010002752.1_pt1 | contig 16789 bp, 23 predicted proteins | sample 7279681 | NCBI WGS metagenome assembly JAANMX01 (sample SAMN14094542, study PRJNA606508) | bioreactor metagenome | isolation source: A lab-scale SPAN reactor treating ammonium-rich wastewater day 351 | place: Ireland: Galway | collected 2018-01-01
CTGGAGTTTGGGTACTCGGGCCGTGAATCAAGCGAAGAGATTTCAAAAGAAATTGATAATGAAGTCAAAAAAATCATCTTCGACTCCTACACAAGAGTAAAAGATATACTTTCGGAAAACAAAGGCCGTTTACAAATTCTCGCAAAACGACTTCTGGAGAAGGAGGTCATTGAAGGTGAAGAACTGAGGGAAATTATATCTCACAACCTCCCCGATCCAAAAAATAACGCTCTTTAAGAAGATACCTCAAAAAAGAACCCAGGTCCAACCTTCGACCGTATTGTTATTTCTCCTACACAATAGAAATAGCGGCCTGGCGGCAATTCTAATTTCCGCATACCAACATTATCAGCAATCTTTGTGTACGCATCCTTTTCTTTATTTAAAACGTAACTCTGGGTAGGGTAAAAGACAATGCTTCCTAATGAATTATTTGAATCAACACGGTAAAGCGTCTTCCCTATTACCAGAGGATTATCTGTTTGAAAATCAATAAATTTCAGTTCCCGGCCTTTAATCTTTGTCGGTGAACCTTTTGCATAAAAACGCTTTTCCTTACTAGTACTTTCAGAATAGTACTCAGCGTTATTAATTTCCCCATAGGCGTTATCACCCACAACAAAAAGCCCCCCTTTCGGAGGTATTTTCCACAAGGTAATATCACCAATCGAGAGATCGGTTGTCTCATCAAGCGATAACGGTATGTATAAAGGGATATACCCTCCTTTATCAAAGGTCAGTTTAATATTGCCAGGATGGTAACTGATAGAAAAATTACCTGTTGAATCGGAAGACGCCCTCAACTTCGATCCGTTAGATATAGCTGTGACATCAGCAAAAGAAAGAGGTTTGCCAAAACCATCCATAATACGACCACGGAGAGTGCCACTTTCAAAAGCATACGAGGCCTTTGAAACAATGAATAAAGCAAGTATCAATAGAGATATTTTCTTTAACATCTTTTACATTCCTTTCAAGAACACACTTACGTATTGAATTGGTTAATAGAAAGTATAAATATTTACTTGTAACATGATATGGATTAACTGTCAAAGAAAATTTGTCAATAGGATATATCTGATATTCGGAATACTTATGGAATAAGCTTGCCGATCTCCACGCATTGGATTTAAATCAATCTAAAACTTAAAACGTCGTTTCAATTCTCAAATTCTTCCAGGGTCTTTACCTTTTTAGATAATAATTAATTGACAAATATTATGCTAATTTATATACTACATTCTTAAATTTTTACATAATTGTAATGCTGTTTAAGCATAATTCTATACGATAAGTACAAGGTAAAATGAAAGGGATGGAAGTTATGAGAAGTAAATTGATTTCAGTAACGCTACCATTTATGTGTTTGTTGGGAATAGGTCTTTTTGTAAACAATAATCTCTCTGCTAAAGAGACCTTAGAAGATGGTATTATTGGTTTAACAAAAGCAGAAGTTAATGAAAAGTTTGGGAAACCAACCTATTTATATTGTGAAGAAGAACCTTTCAGACGATATGCAATGGTAACACCGGAAGAGGAAAGTATCCTGAGAGCACAATTCTTATACGATGTTTCCGTCCATGATTTCTATTATTTGAAAAGGAATGGAAGTAATTGTGAGTTTAGATTTTATTATGGTGAAGATACGATTGACGGGCAAAAAGTATGGCGTGTAAAGGAATATTTTATAAAATTTCTGGATGGTCCGGTTTCCCTTGGAAAGGTTGTTGATTTGGTACCAGAGTTCAAACCAGCTTATGGAAAAGCCAAAGTTTACCAGGAACGTTTAATTAACCTTAACAATATTCGGCTTACTTTTGTAACTCCGGAAATCAATGAGTTATCGAAACATATAGGATCTCGGTTTGTTGATCTTGATAAAGATATAAAAGACTGGTCTTTATCCTATGATGTTATACTTTGTGATAATGAGCCTGAAAAAGTATCGGCTAATAGCATGGTTAAAGAGGTTATTGTATCAGTAGATGGTGAGTATCGGATTGGAAAGACAGCTCACGCCTTTGGTACAAAGCTCATAGCCAATCCTTTACAATAAGAAATATATTTTTTACGTTTTTAAAAGCAGTAATGATTGATGTGTGGGGCATCTTTCATTACTGCTTTTTTATTTTCCAAAAGAAACGTTACATGAGATATTAAGCAACAATCTGGAGATAAGGTAGAGAAGAGGATACTTTTTCCTCTCTCAGAACCGTTACGTTATATAAGAACAGAATTATTTTTACATTTTATTAGCCGGCACATACCGAGAAAATTTACCCGTTGCTCGTGTACGATTGAAAGGTGAGCACCCCGGAGTAACTTATCAAGGTCTATATGCTTTCCCAAACCTAATTTATCTCTACATGGGGAAATAAATTTTTCGAAACGTGAAATAAGCCGGTTATTACAACCTGCATAATTTAATATAAAAATCTCTCCATCCTTTTTGCATACCCTTTTTATCTCATGTAAAATACGTAGTGGGTCGGGAACTACGGTGATTACATGAGATGCAATGACTTTATCGAAGGTGTTATCTGCAAAGGTCATGGATGATGCATCCATGTTATACAAAGTCACATTTGATAAAGTATAATATTGTTTTTTAACCTCGGCTTTATTTAACATTTCCTGACTAATGTCGATCCCAATCACGTGAGCACTTTTTGGGTATAAGGGTAATGATAGCCCAGTCCCCAAACCGACTTCGAGGATAGTCTCATTGGGCTTTACATTCATCATATGAAAAGCGGCATACCTTCCCGGCTCAAATATTTTTCCAAAAAAGCCATCATAAATCCATGCATAAAGCGAATATACTCTTTTGATATGTTCACTCATAAAGGTATTTTAATTATAATAGTTTATTAATGTCCGGCAAATATCATCCTGTACTTTATGGATGCTACGTAAATTATTAAAATTATTCATTAAAATCGAAAAAGCAAGCACATCTCCATTGGGGGTATTTATGTATCCGGAAAGCGTGGACACTTTTGCTATATACCCTGTCTTCGCATGTACTCTATTCTTGTATTGTGGAGAAACCATTCGATCTTTTAACCCACCATCCTTTCCTGATACAGGTAAAGAATCGTACAATACTTTACCATGGGGATGTTTATACATATACGTCAGAAGAGACGTTATCATATGCGGAGAGAACCTGTTACCCTTCGATAATCCTGAACCGTCTTCAATGTGATATTCATCAGAATGAAAACCCAGTTTATTCATAAAATTATGCAGGATATCTATTCCCGACTTAGTGCTACCCTCTCCGTTAACATGCGCCCCTAAAGTTTTTAGTATCTGTTCAGCATAAAAGTTCTGGCTGCGTTTATTGGTTACCGAAATAGTTTGCCCCATGGTAGAAGTAGTTTGTGTAATCCTTTCCCTATGGGCATCAGCAACATCTGTTTCATCAATTAAGCGGGCAGTTCCATCAACGAGAATTCCATACTTTTCTAAAACTTCTTTAAAGACCGTTGCAAGGTAAAGAGCCGGATTATACACAGTTACCCACTCCCTTTTCGGGGATGCATTAATCCAAAACTTACCGGTGATAAATATCCGATTAGTCTCAGGCTCGCGATACATTGAATAAGCATGTTCCTTTTTATCAGACGTACCTATACAGTTATTAACAATAGTAAAATATGATGTATCCGGATTTATTAACAGAATTACAGCATTTCCTGGTTTTTTACTGGAAATGAGTGTTATATCGACACAATTATCGTTAAATGATAATCCACAGCTTGGAGCACAATACCATGCTGACAATTGATTTTTTGACCATGAAGGACGGGTATAGACACGGTCGAAGATTGTATCGTCTGCTATAATATCACCGGTAATCCTGGAAATTCCCCTGCTTCTGATAGCATTCGCCCAGGATTCAGGAACAGCTAAAATATTACCATGATAAAACCTGCCAGATAGGTTGGGATCGCCGCTCCCTTTCAAGACAACATCACCCTTGAGTTTCCCTGAATCTGTTATTACACCGTTAGCTTCAATGCTTGTTTCATAGGTAAAATTTGGTCCCAAATAATCTAAAGCCGCGGCAGTGGTGAGAAGTTTCATATTTGAGGCAACACTAAATAAATTGTTGCTTCGGTAATTATATACCGACACATTCTTTTTAAGAGATACAACGCTAATACCACATGATACCTGTTTCAGATCGAGATTTTTTAATAGGGTTTGAATTTGTTTGTTTAAATTATTTGTGTTTGCTTCCAGGTTTATAGCAAAAAATATTCCAGGAAGGAATATTTTGAAAATAATGAGAAAAAATATACCAATGTAAGGATATATTCTTACTGTAAACCTGAAAAAACTCATAAATCTTGTTAGCAGAGAAACCAAAGAGATTATTTCTTGCCTTTGGGATATGTCTTTGTTTTTTTTGATACCGGAATGTCAAACCGAGATTCTAACAAATTCTCAACGGTGTGTAAAATAAGCTCATCATCGAAAGGTTTAACAATAAAAATATTTGCACCAGCTTTTGCAGAGGAAGATTCAACACGTTTTGATTTCTGGTCACTAATCATGATAGCGGGTAAACTCGGACTCATTTTTCTTATTTCCTGTAAGATCTCTATCCCGAGGTTCTCCTGAACTGTTGTACTTAGAATTAAAAGATCCATCTTTCTTTCCTGGAGAATCGTCAGTGCTACTTGTTTATTCAAGGCAACCTCAGTCTCGTAGCCATGCTGCTCAAATAAATCTCTCAACGTATCTACAGTTTGCCGTTCATCCTCTACAATTAATATCCTTGCAGAAGGCATAGTATCCCTTTCATGTTCTTTTGTGGATTATTATGCAAGGTAAAGTATACAAAATACTTTACGTTAATTTAGCCATAATAGAGAATGAAAATACCTATACTTACAGAAATTTCTAAAATTATCTCATAGCCCTCTGGATTTCCCTCTCAATGGCACGTTTTTTCAGATCCTCACGCTTATCAACTTTCGCCTTTCCTCTGGCAAGCGCAAGCTCTATCTTAACGAGACCTTCTTTAAAATATAGTGATAAAGGAATCATGGTATATCCTTTTTGTTTGATCTTCCCGGCTATCTTGCTTATCTCCTTCTTATGGAGAAGAAGTTTTCTAACCCTTTTAGGATCATGGTTCTGTCGATTTCCCTGCTTATATTGCCCAATATGCATCTCATACATATAAATTTCACCATTATCAAGAAGGGCAAAACTTTCATTGATACTTACATCTCTGTTCCGGATTGACTTAACTTCGGTACCAGTAAGTACAATACCCGCTTCGATCTTCTCCAGGATCTCATATTCGAAATATGCTTTCCTATTCTTGGCGATAATTTCCATGTATATTGTATATAATAATCCACTTAATCAGGGTTACATCCCAAACATATGAGCAAAAAAACCGAGCGTAACGAAAACTTAATAGTTAAATATGACCTAAAAATCGTAACAGATTGCAGACATGAATGCAAGGCTAATTTATTAAATCCTTGACTTGATTCTCCATATTTTTTAAAATCTACTGTTAGCCGAAGTGGCGGAATTGGCAGACGCGCTAGATTCAGGGTATTTTTACAAAAGAATACTCTCATACCCTGCCTAACAATATCGTAGAAAAGGCATTAAAATTAAACAATAATTTAATGACTTTTACACAAAAACCAAATAAAACTAAAATACTAGATTTTATCCTTATACATCTCAATACAATAGAGAGAAATATTAGCAAGGATTGGTACAAAACAACAAAATATATTCTCTTTAACTTTTTTCAATACTGCGAAAAACAAAAATTATTATTCCTCGAAGACATCACTATTCAACAACTCGAAGAATATAGAAATCTCAGGTTATCATTTAATAAAAAAAATACCGTAAAAACAGTATTTGCCACACTTTCAAACCTATTTAATCGTGCTGTTAAATATGAATTAATCAAAAATAATCCTATAAAAAAACTTGATCCTCTCCGAGGCATTCTTAACAACAAAACAAGATTTCTCTCTACAGATGAGGTTAAAAAAGTAATTGAGGCATGTAAAGGAAATTACTTTGAGAATCTCGTAACTACAGCAATTTATACAGGCATGAGACGAAGAGAATTAATACATCTAGAATATAAAGATATCGATCTCGAGAAGAAATTAATCTATATAAAAAATAAAGACAACTTCAGAACAAAATCAGGAAAAGAAAGAATAATCCCTCTCCATGATAAATTAGTTTCAATGTTTGAAGAAAAAAAAGAAGGGACCTGTTTTACTTATACCTATTACCAAAAATCAAACAACATTTACCATAAAAAGAATATCATTCAAGAAGATACTTTATCAAGAAACTTTAAAAACGTAGTTAAAAAAGTAGGTTTAATTGACGTGGGAATTCACACATTACGACATACTTTTGCGAGTCATCACGCCATGAACGGAACACCCATTTGGCTCATAGCTCAATGGCTTGGGCATTCCACGACATATATAACAGAACTCTATGCACATTTATGTCCTGACCATTCTAAAAAAGAGATCAATAAAATAAATTTCGCTACTCCATGAGCTATAAAAGAATTAAAATCATTAAGGCCCTAAAAGACTACGGTTTCGGATTCCTGAGAGAAGGCAGTAACCACACAATCTTTACAAATGGGAATATAAATGTACCGGTAGGCAGACATAAAGAAATCGACAGAGACACAGCAAGACTTATCGCCAAAGAAATTAATATTAAATGGGATATCTTTAAACAAAAAATTTCTTAATTAGCGGAGATTTACAAATGAAGACAATTAACGTTGAGATATGGAAAAGCGAAAAATTCTATATTGCAAAATGCCTGGAATACTCAAATTGTTTTACTCAAGGCAAAACTATTGAAGAAACAATCCGTAATATCAAAGAGGTAATTTATCTTATTCTCAATATTAAAAAACCAAAACTAAACATCATTCTAAAAGACTCACTTGTTGAAGCATTGTAATTTAAACTTTAACACAACATATCTGAGCAGCTTTTTTTTCTAAAAATTTTTTTAAATTACTACTCACTCGCTGATGCGCTTACTAAGCCCCTGACGTAACATACCTACATTCTGACATGACATGCGTATAAGTATGGACAAGGCAATTTCATCACAAGTAATCCCAAGAAGTTTTCTCCCTATCAAGTTATCTTGTTCAAGCAGATTTGCCTTGATTTCTCGACCCAGCATGTAACGCATATCAAATATACGCTTGATTACTATCAATAATCATCATACTTGACAATAGCAAATGCTCGAAAAGAAATTTTAGTGAAGAATAATTAAGTTTTATTTGTACCCTAAGATTTTTTTAATAGCAGAATCAAAAAAAGCAAATTGCTATGAGGAATTAGCAAAATACTCCGTTTCGCTTTCGCACAGCTTCGCTACACTCCGTATTTTGCTAATTCCTCATAATTGAACGAGAGAACCAATTCTCAGATCGCCTTTTATTGTATCACTTCTCACTTTTTTCACCTTATCACCATCCTTTAAAAATATCCAGGAACCAGATACAGCAACAATTTTATATTGAATCTCTTGAGATTGCATACCCTCGTTTTCTTTTTTTACAATACCATCTTGGCCAATTACCTTAGACCTTGAAGCAAATGAACTCAAGAGCCATACAAACATGAATAAACCCACCAGGACAAAGCATCCGATAAAAATATAATAGCGAAACACTACACTTTTCGGCCGTTCTTCCTGAACAATGCTTGAGCTTTTATACGCAAAAAATACCCTTAAATCTTGCTTCACTATTTTTGTTTTAAATACTTTCCCACCGACTAACAACTGATAACGAAATGCACCTTTAGCACCAAATAATGAGAAAGAACGCCTCACAGCACTGTAATGATATTCTGGTAAGCCTTGTAACTCCCTGCATAAATCTTTGTATTCTTGCGTTATCAGATAAACATCAAAGCCGATATGGCGATGCCATTTCCACATATTGAAAACTTCCTGGTCATAATATTTTCTGTGAAATATCTCATGTGCTTCATCGATTACTAAGATATGTTTTCTCTCACGAGTATATTTCATTAAAAAATCTTTTGTGAAAAATTTATCCACACCGCCCGCTTTTTCTATCTCCTCATTTAAATCTTTCCCTAAGTGAAAACCGTCAACATTCGAGACTATTTCGATATCATGATCCGGATTTTTTACCCACACGTTATTTACTTCATCAAACGTGAAATATTTACGGAGTATATCATTTATCACGTAATACGTTTTACCACCGCCAATGGCCCCTTCTACCAACGTTATCATACTCTTTACCCTAAAAATGGAATCAGACGCATTACAAAACGAGTAGCGACAGCAGAAACGATAATTGCAAACGCCTCAACAACCCTTAAATGACTAGCAAAATATGCTGCCAGACCTGTAATGTCATACACCACGCTGGTAATTCCTGAGTAAGCATTATTACCCAAGTAGTCAAGCGATTCAGTAGACAACATAGACATAAATTTTCCAGCCTGATTACTCAACACGGTAGGTAAATATACCAGCATTACTGTTGTAAGGAAACCTTTCAAAGCAGTAAACATTACCGAGCTTTTAAAAGCCCATCTACCGAGAAGTTTAAAAATACCCCAGCCTATGTTATAAAAAGCCATAGTTAACCCCTAAAATAAAGGATATAAAAAGCATAGATATTCGCGCCAAGAACAATAAAATAACCAAAATAATCCAAATATTGTGCTAACCAATCAAAGTCAAATTCTATATTTCTATCATATATGTTAACGTATAATTTTGAGACCTCACTTGATGTTGTTAGCTCACAACCACGTATCACGTTAATAATAGGATGCGAACCGATGGAGGTAAATAATACGTCCAGCCAATCCCAATCCTCTTCGATAACCTGCCCTTTGTCCGGTACGGAATCATCATATTGCACATCTGCCAGATCTGTACCATAGGGAACCGGGTCTCCATCTTCAGCAATCATTTTCGTTGTTCCTGAACCGGCATCATTGCTTACGGTACCGGTACCATTGCCGCCTTGCTGGTTATCGCAATCAGGATCAAAGGTATCAATTAAACCGTCGTTATCATCATCAATGCCGTTATCACATATCTCACTACCGCCGACCCCTGTACAATCAGGGTCTTGATAATCAATAAGACCGTCTCCGTCATCATCAATTCCATTGCCGCATATTTCATCTTGATATAATCCAGTACATTCCGGATCGTCTTCATCCACTAAGCCATCACCATCATTGTCAAAACCATCCCGGCACTTTTGATATGTATTTTCACGATATTGCGAGCATCCGTCATCCAGCATATCTGTTTGACCATCACCATCATTATCAATATTATCCGTACATTCTTCAAACGTATCTTCATTTAAATACTGGCAATCAATATCCGCCCAATCTATATTCCCATCACCATCGTTATCGATTGTATCGGTACATTTCGCTAAAGTATTTTCATAAAGGTTTTGACAATCAGTATCTGCCCAATCTGTTTGTCCATCGCCATCATTATCAACGCCATCTGAACACTTAGCTAAAGTATCCTCCGATGGCGCAGGGAATGGATTATTACAAATACCATTATTACACACCTCCCCGTAATACTTGTAGTATACAAGGTTGTCATAAAAATTTATGAACGTATATTTATAACCCTCAATATTCTGACAAATATCACCACCAACAGGTATCAAACCACAATTGGCAGGCCACCGAGAAGGATAATTATTATTATACACAGACAAAGGATGAGGCACATTATAAGGTACCGTAAACTTAACCCAGCCAGGCGAAATATCTGACACGCCCTCCACTCCATCATACCCAGAACCACAATTACCAACACTCCAACCTCCATAACCACCATCCCCAGGACCAAAAAAATATTGTGAATGCCAAACGATAGCACCGTCATCTTTTCGCTTCTTGCATATATTTACTTGCCCTTCGGCCATTTTAACCTCGAGATACCACTGTCCAACATAAAACTGATCAGGAGAAGTATCAATACTAGACATAAAATTTTGCATACCTTGATGAAACGCCAACTGCAATTGATAAGTATCAGCATAAGATCTAACACAATTAAATACACTCAATAATATAAGCAAATATAGACATCTTTTCATAAGTTATTACCATATCTGAAATAATTAATCGCTTTTCGCAAACCCCAATAAACGCACAAATACAATAAATTAATTAATAGATAACTCCCAATGCTAGATGTATCAACAGTTACAACATCCATATTCCACTCCCGAAAATAGCAAAGGGAAGGACAAAGCCATTGCCTCATCCTTCCCATAATAATTATCTATTCTTAAACATACCGATAACTAATTTAATGCCCCAGATCGCACCCAACGCAGTCAGTACGATCGCAGCTACCTTGAACACGTCTGACGTATCAATTGTTACGCTTGTAAGATCAAGAGCAGCAAAGCTAGATTTAGCAGCAGTAAACATTACAGCAAGCATCAACACTAACGTAAAATAATACTTCTTTGCAAACTCAACAGCAGCTTTTACAATATTCATTTTCTACATCTCCTATAAAAATATAATAAGTTAAGTTAACTAAACACCACACAATCAACCACGCTCAACACTTAAAAGCCTCTAGAAAGCCCTAAATATTGCTCAGGATTGAAAACACTACAAGAAAGCCACCGATCACACCAGCAGCGCCCATTAATAAGTCATGTATTAATTGTGCATCCATTTCTTATCACGATTTTGAAATCAATCTAGTTATTACCGCTATAGGTACACACATAAGCCCAATAACAAGCATTAGAGTAAAAAAATAATTAAATTGCGGCTCATTGGACAAGAATTGAACTACATTGAAAGACCATACACCGCCAAGTGATATTATTTCCGCAAGAAACATAGCACCCCCTATGCCACCTTTGGGAAAGCAGCAGAACCACCAATGAATGAAGATAAGCGACCATCAGATACATATAATTGAACTTGAAAAAATACTTTCTTCCCTATGATTTCCTTTATGCGAGACTTCCAGTGAGACGGCACAACAAAAGTTACTAATTCTTTTTTAACGTCACCGCCTTTTGTCTCAACTTCCCCCAGCACCTGCAATTTATCAGAAGCTGGATATACCTTCCCATCTTTACCTTTTGTTTCATCCGTAGAAAAATAATTTATTACTTCTCCTGCTACGTAATACATATATCACTCCTTTCTAATTATTTAAGTAATCTTTATATTGATTTAATATCCTTATCCCTAATTCATCCATATTTCCACTATTCATTATTTGCGGACAAAGACAAACGATCATTTCCCTCTTATCCCTATTATGATTCTGAAAGCCAAACAACGCACCTACATACCGCATCCTATTCAAAACAGGTATACCTCTTGTTAATAAATCTTTCTGTGATAATTTTATACCGCCCAATATCGCTACTTCTTTGTTAGAGACTAAAAATTTTGTAGATACTGAATCCGTCGCGAAAATAGGATTTTCTTCAACACCCGCCCGAGCCTGTAGACTCGAATTTTCAACATATACGTCTAAAGATATTTCATTATTATCAATAATCACCCCCTTTAATGTTAAAATTATTCCCACATCCCTATACTCAACATTCTGCACAATACCGCTTGCAATTGGTGTAATAGTCTTGCTTGATACAAAAGGAACACTTGTAGCAAATTTTATTTTTGCTTCTTCACCTGACCTAACGAACAAGGAAGGTCTTGAGATAACCCTTGCAGAAAAATTTCTTTCGAGAATATTAAAAATAGTTTTCAGATTCCCCAATTCGCTAACAACTCCAAAACCGCCAATTGCAGCAGCTTTTGTGATATTAGATATTTTTAAACTCCCACCATCAAAAACAGCTTCAACTCCTGCATCTAAACTACTATTTGACTTAACATCTATGAGATACACTTTAACGTATAGCTGGGATGGTTTCCGATCTATAGTCTTTATTATTTCTGATACCTGCCGAAGCTCTATTTTTGAGCCATACAGAGTTATAGTATTTGTAATATCATCAGCAAACACCTTTATTTTTGTATCTATTTTTTGTATGTATAAAACAACATCAGAAGCAAGACGATACTTGAGATTTAATGTATACTTCCCGGTATCATCTAAATGATTGATAATTACCTGTGAAACTTCTTTAACTTTACTTATATATTCTTCAGTCTTTGACATCACAAAAACCGCACTATTCCCTAATTTCATAAAACTTACAACACCATCTAGTGATACACCTAGCCCTATAAAAAATTCACTCATTTTTGATATATACATATCTGCATCTTTTACAGTAACTACCAGCCCAAAGTACTCACTTAAAATTTCTTTATCAATCGCAGATACCATATTTCTTATTGTTATTATTTCCTCTTGAGAGCCTAAATAAATCAACATATCATTTAATATTACCGTAGAACCTTTATTTATAACCGATAGCTTTTCAAGCATTGCATCAGTAATTTTTATATACTTAAAACGATAACAAAACACAGATAATCCTAGATTATTTATTTCTTCATTACCTTTTGTTACCACATATCGCATTCCTACATTTATGATCTTGCAACCATTCACTTGACAGATAACTTCCAATAATCGATTAACTTCATCTTGTGTATAATCACCTTCAATATTTGCTTGCACAAGCATAGAATCAACACCGCTTAACACGTACTCAGTACCGAAACCAGTCATAAGCATTTCAAGCAATCCCTTGAAATCAACCTCACCCGAAACCGATATCTTTACTTTTTTTTCCAAGATTTTTGGTTTATCCAAACTTGTTACTTTGCCTTTAAACCCAACACCCTGAGAATAATTTTTAATCGGCTCTGGTAAAGTATTATCTGTTTTTGTTACGACCACTTTTTGTATTTCCTCGAAAATATTTTCTTTGTGAAATTCTTTTTGAGAGCTTACGCAAGATGTAAGAAGCAATATAAATCCACATACGATTATTTTTTGATAATCCATTTCCCACCCTAAATATTTTTTTCTCTATCATTATCTTACCCATTTTTTAATTTCCTGTTTTTCCGTCAACAATAACAACATCAATAATATGTATTTTTTCATCAAGAAGTTTTCATTAAAAGCATCTTGTGCTTTTGTTTAAATTTTGATTCTCCCACCTCAGTAAGATAATTAACAACATTCATAAAACCAGACCCATAATATTTTCTTGCCAATGCAAGATTGCTAGAAACCTGATACTCTAACCAGTTCATAACCTTGTCCATCGAATGCTTTATTTCAACCGTCCCAAGAGTAACTTTAACCGCCCCATTTACAATATCTGACCACCAGCTTAATAACACCCTACGAGAAGAATTTTCATTTGAATTAAACTCTCTAAAATCACATACAGACCTCAATAAACCAATAGAAACCTTTACAAATTCTAGCAATCCAGACTCATACGACTGTATTAACTTTGCAGCAGCTAAATTTGAATTGTCATCTCTGTACTGTATTTCATAGCGTACCCAAGAATCACCGTTACCAGTTTCTAGACCTTTATCGTATATTCTCAATAATGTAGAACTTTTAGAACTGCCAATATATACCGTTTTTCCTGTAACATCTATTTTACTATTGCTATTTTTCGCAGACTCCATAATACGAAAATTATAAGACTTTGAAACCCAGTCTTTAGCCCATATTGCCTCAATAATCCCATCTAAACCAATCTTTCCCGATCTATCATCAAAAGCCACATCCAACCGAGATAACTTGCCCCCAAATTCATACAACTTATTAAGAATAGACATAACACCTTCAATAGTACCCTTTGAGAAATAAGCCAAAGATTGTGAATTTAAGTCTATATGACAATCTTCTCTATCATCTGACCAAGCAACACGACCACCAAAGATCAATAGAGCCGATTGCCTATAACCTCTAAATCCATACTCACAAGGTATCTTTTCAGCTTTTAAAAACGTTAACATATCACCCAATAAAGACTTATTTAGAGACATTGACAACCAATCAAAGCTAATTTGTACTGACATAAAACCCCCTTTTGTAAATCCCACCCCCGTGTTACCCCCGTGTTACCCCCGTGTTACCATACGGGGGTTTTCGTTCTTGGCCGTAATCCCCAAATCAAAAAAAATCCCCTGCCACATGCACCGAGCACATGACAGAGGATTTTAAGGGTTTTACGTCCTACACTTAACAGCCCGTCAGCTGTTAATAATAAAGGCTTTTCTGTATTGACTTTTACTATATGTTGTGTATGATTATTCATAAGACGACACATGCCTTTCGCATGTTAAGTCTTGCTTCAGGGGAGGATCGCCCCGCCAAGAGTAATCCTCCCCGACTAATAATATCTTTATCTAATCTTTACTTGTCTTACTAACTCAATCTCAATCTTATCAACTACCTTCTGTTTCTTAGATTCAAGCCACTTCTCAACATCAGCTTGCCTAAAGAAATATACACCACCGATCTTAAAATGAGGAATTTGGCATAATCTACACATCCGCCTTAACGTTGACATCTTGAACGGTATTAACTTCGATAACCCGTCTATTGTTATAAGCTCTTCCATGTTAGTTTATGTAACTCCATATGTTTATATTTGCACTTGCTAAGCATTGTGCTATAATTCCCATATTTGAAAATCTTCTTGACTATAGAAGAATAATTGTATCTTATTAAGTTTTGAGAATTATACATCATCTAATGTAAAATTCAATATTAATTACACGAAATAATGCAAATAAATTGTATGTCATTAAAAGATAACTACATAACATTAACAAAAAAATTAGGCGGTCCCTATACTTTATTATCAAAGGGAATAAAAAGAGGTATCATTAACAGTATTATGAGGGGGAGTTACCCAAAAATTAACGAGGCTTACGAAGTTGCTAAAGCCTTAGGTGTATCACTAGAAAGACTTCTTATAGGAGAAGATCGTCATGTTTTCTCAACTGAAGAACAAAAAATTGACAAGGAAAATGGTTATATAGTACCAATGATTGAAGGCCACATTTCCGGTGGTACTGGCAGTATTCCTTTAGAAGAAATTACAGAAAAATTCTGGATACCAAAAAAGTATCTCCAGTCACCAGCAGGATACGATTGCAGGTATGTAGCTATAAAAGTCAAAGGGTATTCCATGGAACCTCTTATAGAGGATGACGATATAGTACTTATAGATAGAGTTAAGAACGATTTAAAAAATATTCAAGAGAACAGTATCTATGCAGTTCGAAAAGATGATTTATATTATGTAAAACATTTACACTATGAAGAAAAAGAAAAGAAACTGCAGCTTATCAGTGCCAGCCCTTATTTTATTAGAGAACATGGATTTGAATATATTAATCTTAAAGAAATAGAAAATAATCCAATTATCGGTAAAGTAATCTTCAGCCTTAGAAAATGGAAATAAAATATTCCAAAAAAAATTGATGAGGATATCTTAAATGAAAAAAGATAAGTTTGAGACACTAATAAGGGAAACATTTGAAAATAGACTCTTAGCAAAAATTAACAATCTTTTTAAAATACACAGAGAAAAGAATTTGATTTCAAAAGATTCAGAAGTTAACAGTGCTATCGATAAATCAAAAACTAACAAACTTCCTGCAAGTACCCAAAATGAGAAAAAACATACCGATCCTGTAAAGAACATCAAAGAAAATAAAAAATTGAAAGACCTTCCTTCTAATCCTAAAAAACAATTAAATTTTATAGAAGAATACAAAAAATCTAAAAAACTCAAAGGACCTACTATAAATCAACAAGAATACAAAGGTAATAATATAGGACATTATCCACCACCTGGCCTTGTATCATTACAAGATATCTCTTCAAATCAATGCTGCATTTGTGGAACATCGGTAAACGAATACATCTTAAATTACTGTCTTAACAACCAACAAGAGTTTAAAGGTAATGTCTATTGCCTTAAGCACCTTAAAATTAATTAGCTATATGATTTTGGATATATTAACATTAAAAAATAAAAGATAATCAAATTACCGGTAAAGTAGTTTTTAGTTCTAAAAAATGGAAATAAAATATTCTGAAAAATCTATAAAACAGATCACAAAAATCCATAAAGGTGATAAAAAAATCGCTGAAAAAACATTAAAAACAATAGAAGCTTATGCAAAAAATCCTTCTGGGAACTTCGATATAAAAGTGTTAAAAGGAAAATATGGGAATTTTAAAAGACTTCGAGTAGGAGATTTTAGAGTTATATTTCAAGAAGATAAGACCGATATGCTAATTTATGAAATAAAGCACAGAAAGGAAGCTTATAATGATTAAAACACAAATTATTAAAGAAAAAAATAAGCCTATAGCAGTAATAATGGATTACAAAGAATATCTCAAGCTCAAACAAAATAAGGAAGATAAAAAAGATTACTATTCAGCACTAGAGACAAAATTAAAAAATAAAAAATGGATAAGCCATTCTCAATTGAAAGAAAAACTTGAGGAATGAAATAAAAATATTCAACTTCAATAAAGTAATGACAAAATCAAAAGAGCGGGGGGCAGCGCTTTCGAAGATGATCTGCGTAGCGATGCCCCCCGATTGATTTATGGTAAAAAAATTTATTTTCTAAAAAACAGAAAATGAATTTTTTTACACAATGTCACGGCTTTGTTGCACAAAGCCGGATAAATATCTGATATACTAAGAGAATAAGGGAAAGAGTACCATAAATTATTTTGTAGGATAAGTATATCAGTATGA
>JAANMX010002753.1_pt1 | contig 16789 bp, 13 predicted proteins | sample 7279681 | NCBI WGS metagenome assembly JAANMX01 (sample SAMN14094542, study PRJNA606508) | bioreactor metagenome | isolation source: A lab-scale SPAN reactor treating ammonium-rich wastewater day 351 | place: Ireland: Galway | collected 2018-01-01
CCGCCGCTCAGGAACTCCACGACGTTCGTATTCCAAAGCCGCGTGAAAAAGGTCGGCTGCAGCGAGTCGATCTGGATCACGGTGGAAAAGCCATCCAGAGCCTGGAAAGCGTCGGCGTTGCGGAATCCCAGGAAGCCTTTGAAGAGATTCACCATAGGGAGCCTGGCAAAGCTCTCGGTGTACTCCGGCGGAAGGGGGGGATCGAACTGAATGATGCCGGAAGCCAGGGCCCCCATGGAGACCGTGCAGATCACGGTCCGAGTCTGGAACGTCAAGCCGGTGGTGGTCCGGACGGTAACGCCGTCCGGAGTTCTCGTGATGCTCTCAACCGGAGTGCTGAGCCGGATGTCCAGGCCTTTCCCGAGGCTTTCGATGAAGTTCCCCATGCCGCTGCGAATGATGAAAGCGTCGCCGGGAGTGGCGAAGTTGGGGTCTGACAATCATCGGAACAGAAACTATCGATAAGAGTCCCGTACGCGGTGTTACGCCCGCTGGTCAGGCCTTAGCGCGAGTCTGTTTCCGCGGCGCGGCGCGCCTCTGCTTTTGATGCTCGTGCAGCTCATCCCCCTCCATCGGAGCAACTTGGGGAACCTTGTCCAGAACACTAAGCCCGGCAACAGTGGCTTCCTCGGACGTCATGGATGAACGCTGATGAAAGAAGGATCGCGTCTCAATCTCCGCGGCCATGTTGGCAACGGCATAGAGAAAAAACTGATTCAACGAGACGCCCTGTTGGTCTGCCAAGTGCTGAGACCTCTGGTAGAGATCCTCTGGAAGTCGAAGTGGATATTGCGGCATACGTCACCTCCTAAGAATTTGAAGAAAATCGCCCGGACGCAAAACCTGAAAAGAGAACTTCCCCTGAACGGGCTTGAAGTCGCGGTAGTTCAGCGTGACCAAATAGTGACTCTGGCTGGCCGCCGCGCACTCGACCACCAGGTCGTCGTCCGGGTCGTTGAGTACGGGTCTCCAACGATAGCGGATGGATGAGACCTGAAGGCAGAGGGCGGCAAGTGCATCCAGGAAGACGTCCAGGTCCCGCTCCGTTAGGCCGCTAGGTTGCAAGTGCTCCGGTCGCGCCAAGACCTCCTCATACTCGAGAAAGAGCGCTACACTGACCGCCATTCGGAATCCCTTTTCGAAGCCAGACCTCAAGATCTGATGGGACGCACCGTTTGCTGAGCGCAACCCGGCGACCAGGACGGAGGTATCAAGCGTAGCGATCATACGTATGTGATACCATATATGATTTCATTTTCCTGCTGTCAGAACTATCGATAAGGCCCCCGACGTCGCCTCCAAGTCCTGATCTCTGCATCGGCCCGAGCGTCAGACTGTTCGGCGTAGAGCAGTGTTGATTGCAGGCTGCGGTGACCCAGGCGTTTTCGGATCGTCGCGAGGCTCACTCCATCGCGGACCAGCTCGGTCGCATGCGAGTGGCGCAGCTGGTGGATGGTGCACTCGACGCCAGCCAATCGACAGTATCTCTGCCAGAGAGCGTGGGCTGATTGGTGTCGCAAGGGGCCACCGCGGCCGTTGACCTCGGCACGAAATAGGTGGCCGTGCTTATGGCCGGTGCGCTTGAGGTGGTCGTGGAGTTGCTTAACCAGTTGGGGGTCGTCGAGCAGGACGGTTCGTCGACGGCCTCCCTTCCCCAGCACGACCAGGCGCTCGTCGTCTGGATCGAGCTCGAGATCCTCGACGTGCAAACCGAGCGCCTCCCCGATCCGGATTCCGGTTTCGAAGAGTAGTCGGAAGAGCAAGCGGTCGCGGTGGCGTTTGGGCGGGATCTTGGCCAGCACTGACTCCACCTTTTTGCGCGTCAGGCCGCGAGGCTGAGACGGCTTGCGGCGAACCCGCTCAAGCCGATCGACGGGATTAGCGACGACGTGACCCTGGCGAACAAGCCACTTGAAGAAGCTCGAGACGGCCGCCTGCCGGCGAGCGCGGGTGGCTGGGCTCAAGTGGCTTTGGCTTGTAGCTAGCTTGCGCAGTCCCGTTGGAGTGATCTGCTCGAGCAGGTCGGTCAGTTCCCTTAGGGCAGCCAGATCGGAGGCATATGCCCGAATGGTATGGCGGGAGCGGTCGGCGTGCTCGAGCTCGGCGAGGAACTCCTGGACGGCCTGGTCGATTTGCATTGCGAACTCCGAGTCCTGAGATAACTCTTCGTTCCCGTCGCGGGCGCGGTTCCTGCTGACGCTGTTCGGGGCCTTCGGCTCGGCGGATTTGCTGGAATAAACACTCTTATCTCAGGAGGATCGGGTGGACCGTGACGCGCAGGTCCGGGCCACCATGCCGGTCGACTTCCTCACACATGAACAGGGGTAGCGGCCTCAAAGGGCCAAAATTTTACTCTAACGCATTGTGCGCAATGTTGACCCCTCGGTTGCGGTCAGAGGTCGGTGGCCTCGGAGGCTGCGTGCAGAACCTCGGCGTAGAGTGAGTCGCTGATGCGGAATGACGCCATGCGCATGGCATCCAGAGTCGGTCGAATCGCGGGAATCAGCCCTCGGTGCTTGGCGGTGATCAGCACTCGGATGGATGTGACGACCTCAAGGCCGAGGGCGCGTGCCGTCCGGATAACCCGCTTCTCATCGGCAAGCAGGGGTAGTTGGAGTTGGCAGGCAAGGGCGATCGCCTCCCGCTCGCCTGCGTGGATGGCTTTTGGCAACTGTTGAGCCACCGCCTGGTCAATGTCTTGATAGAGCTGCCCCCATTGTCCCTCTCGGATGGCCTTGGCTCCTGGGCGGTCGGGATCCTCGAGTGCGACCTCCTGGAAGACCTTGGGCGGCAGATAGAGATGAGGGCAGACCTCGCGCAAGAGCGCGAGTCGGTCCGCTCTGGCGAAGGAGATGATCGGGCTCGCGTCGGCGACGAGCCACTGCGTCAAGCGCCCTCCGTTTGGTTGCGGTCAGCGAGGGGGAGGAGTTGACGGGTCAATTCCTCGGGGGAGAGCTCCAAGCTGGGGACGTTGTGCCGGCCGAGTAGATCGTCAAAGGCCCAGCGGGTCAATCCCAACAGCTCAGCTCCCTTCCCAGCAGAAATCCCACCCGAGCGTACGAGCTCGACAACAGCCGCTTCGGCCATGACGGTGCTGGCCTGATCTTGGAACATCTCCTCGAAGAAGTCCACGACTTGGTCGCGGTCAAATTTCATCGATCTCACAGCCTTCAGCTCCTTTCATCCAAGATGCTCTCTCTGGAGCAGACGCTTAGGGGTGCGCACTATGCACCAGGTCAGCCCGCCCGCCGGCACGGCTGAAGTTATAGGTTCCGTTCGGGATAATGTGGGTGTGAGCCAAGGGCGAGATACGAGCCAGGTCTTCGTCCAAGATGACTTCTCCCGAGCTCCGCAGCTGCGTGACGAGCTTCTCCAAGTGGACGGTGTTCCAGACCAGGACCGCATTGGAGAGAAGACTCAGGCAACTGGCTTTATTCATCATCTCTTCGTAGTCACGGGTGCGAAACTCCCCGCGGTTGGCAAAGAAGAGCCACTTGGCCAGTTGGTGTCTATGCTCGCCACGGTTGAGTTGCAATTGAATCCTTCGGCGCAGGCTCTCGTCGGAGATGTAGCGCAGGATGTGGATCGTCTTGAGGACTCGACCTAACGCGGTCAGCGCCCTGGCCAAGCGATCGGAAGGCGAGCTGCTGACCAGCCGTTGGACCACCAGGTGAGCGGGCGCCGTCCGATGACGTAAGGAAGCGGCTACGCGAACGAGCTGGTCCCACTGCTCGCACAGCAGCAGCGTATCCGTTGCTTGCATACTCAGGAACGCGCTGTTCTCCCGGTCCAATTTGTAGAGCTGCTGGCATGCCAGGTCACGAATGCGAGGGCTGAAAGTGTAGCCCAGCAAATAGCAAAGGCCGAAAAGCTGCTCAGTGAACCCGTGTGTGTCCGCCGTATGCTCGCGTGGCCGCAGGACCGAGTCATTCTCCAGGAGGCCGTCCAGAACATAGAGAGCTTCTCGCGGCGAGCACGAGATAACCCGGGTTCCGAAGGTCGAGTACTGGTCGGCGACGTGCGTGTAGACCGAGATGGCCTGGTCGTAGTAGCCGAAGTAGCGCGGATAAAAAGAGGCCAGGACAGAGCTTTTTTGCAGGCCGAAGCGCTGGCCGTCCGAGGAGGAGAGCGTGCCATCTCCCCAGACTCGGCTGAGATCGAGTCGGCTGTGGTAGCCAATCAGTGTCGTGCTGGCGGCCTTCAGACACTCCCCTCGGACGAGCCAATCGCTCATGTGGCTCAGAGCATCCACTGAGATGCCTTCGGCGCTCAGGCCCATCGCGGCCAGGCCCAGGTTGGTTCCGTGCGCAACCAGGGTGGCCAACAGCGTTGGCCGCACGGGTCCCGAGCGGGGTTGGTAACCGGCCAACGGCTGAAAGGCCCGCGTGAATCCCGTCCAAAGGTCGACCTCCAGCAGGAGGTCTTCGATGCGTACGCGGGGCAGATGGGTGAATAAGGCCCGTCGCAATTGGGCCACGCGAGGGGGCACCGGGAGCGCGTCCGGGCGACGGAGCTTCAGCCGACCCTGCTCGATCTCGGCAAACGGATTACGGCTCGCCAGCGCCTGCTCAGCCTGCTGTACGGCCTGGTTAAAGGATGAGCGCAGGTGCTCGAGCCACAGCTCGGGTTTCTGCGGCAAGGCCAACTCCTCGAATGCGGCCGAGCGCTCCTCGTGCCAACGGGGCTCAGCGTAGATGAGGTTGGAGAAAGAAACGTAACGCCGGCTCTCGGGCAAATGAAGGTCGCCCGAGCGCAGGGAGTCACGGATCGCTTGAGCCAGTGCTAATTCCCAGAGACGCCGGTCCAGCTTGCCTTTCGCCCGGAGCGCGGCTCGCCAGCGGGCCGGAACGAAGTGAATCGGCGCATCCTCTGGTAACTCGCGAAGCCGGCCTGAATTCAGCCGACGTGCCAGCACGATGGCCTGGCCCAGGGCCTCGCTGCCAGGCTCCCAGGCGAAAGGCAGCTCGAGGAACCGTGGGAAGTAGCGACGCAGGTGGCTGGCGCGGGCACACAGCTCGTCCAGGGGGCCCTGCTCTTCCAGTCGCTGGAACTCCCGGCAACCGCTCAGTGCCTCCCGCATCGCCTCCGGTGAGACTGTGCCGAAGAGATGAGAAAGAATCTCCTCGGTGGGGTGCTCGCCGTTCACGAGGATCTCGAGTACCGTCTGCATGGTCTTCAGGCCGCTGTGGAAGCGTTTGCGGAACTCGCGGTGGCGTTCCTCGAAGCTGTTGCGGGAACGCCGGAAGAGCCCCGTCACATACTGGTCATGTAAGGCCACCAGATGATCGAGCAGGGTCTTGCGAGTCTCCCAGAGCAGACTGGCGACCAGCGCGTGGCGCTTGGACGGATGGAAGCGGCGCAGCTCCCACGCGTCATAGCGCCGGGCCCACTGTGCCAGTTGGCCAAGCTGAGGGACCGTCAGCACCGACCAGCTCACCCGGTCTAACTCGAGGGAAGCGACTCTCCGATAACGCTCCAGGAACACCAGCAACACTTCAGGACGTGCCGCTGGAGGCGGTGCCTGCAGCTCTGCCAACGCCGAGCGCGCCCCCAGCTCCGTTGCCAGCAGCTCGTCGAGGGCTCGGCACAAGTCGAGCGGTAACGCGCCGGCCAGGTGAGCGAGCAGCTCCTGATGGAAGCGCTCCCTCCAATCGCGGACCTGCTCGCGCAGAACGTCAGGAGCCGGCAGGACCAGCCGGCGCAACCGCAGGGCCTCCTCGGCCCGGGCCAGCAACTCTTCGTCGGACGCGCCGTCCTGGCCGGGTACCGCCCACAGCTCCTCGAGTTGCGTGAGGTCTTCCGAGCTCGGCGCTCTCCAACCAAGGTAACTCAGAAGCCGCTGACGGTACTGACTCTGCGTGGCGGGACGCTCGGGTGGACCCCACTGCAGAACGGGCTCGAGCTGAAGCTGGCGGTTGAGGTGGGCAAGAATCCTTACCGGGACGGCGCTCAGCTCCTCGACAAAGCGCCCGGTCGTGCGCAAGGCGCACAGTTGCAGAGCGAACCAGCGCAGGTTGCGCTCGCCGCGGCACAGCTGGACCTGCCCGAGATCCGCGGCCGAGAGCGTCCAGCAGCGGGCCAGCTCCTCCTCGCTCGGCTCCTCGGGAAAGGAGGGACGCAACGGCTCACGACTCACGCAGCAGCCCCTCCAGGCGCGCCGCCAGATCCTCAAGCGAGGGACGGGTATAGAGAGCGGTGGTATCCAGGGAGTCGTGGCCCAGGAGAGCGGCCAGCTCGACCAGTTGGCCTGGATTTTGGCGCAGGTAGCTCAGGCTGAAGGTATGCCGCAGCGTGTGAACGGAAACCGGGACCCGGGTGATTCCCGCGCGCCGCGCCAGCCGGCTCAGGGTGTGCTGCATGGAGCGGATGGCCATCGGTTGACCGCGCTCGCTCACGAAGACGGGGTCACCGGGCAAAAGCGGGGCCTCAGGACGCTCCTCCAGCCGCTCCTCGAGATAGCGGCGAAGGGCGCGGCGGACAGCCGCATTGAGCGGCACCTCACGAGCCGAGCGACCTTTGCCTGCGCGAATTCGAACCAGCCCGCTGCGCTCGTGCAGCGTCAAGTCGCCTACCACCAGAGCGGCCAGCTCGCCGACCCGTAAGCCGGCTTGCAGACCCACCTGCACCAGGGCGTAGTTGCGTCGGGCCAGGCCGTGCCCTGAAGTTCCGGCCGCCCGCAGGAGCGCCTGGGCTTCCTCCTCGGAGAGGCCCGCCGGCCGGCAGCTCTTGGCCCGGCGCATCAGGCGAAGCCCGGCAGCCGGGTCCTCGGGGAGCAGCCCTCGGCCGTGAGCCCAGCGGCACCAGCGCCGCAGGCTCTGCAGGATCCGGTTCACGGTGGCGCTGGCGGCCCCCCGGGCCAGCAAGTGATCGCGATAGCTGATCAGCTCGGCAGCGGTGAGCGTCCGGCCGCTTGGAGCGGTGCGCACCGCCTGGAGCCAGCGGCCGAAGACCTCCAGGTCCTGGCGATAGCCGCGGCGTGTGGCCGAAGCGAGGTCCGAGCCAGCCAGGTGCCTGTCGAAGGCCGCCAGGAGGTCGGGGTCGCCGGGATGGGCCGAGCGGAGGGTTTTACGCAATGCTACCCCCCGCCTTAGGACTCGTTTTGTTGCGCACAATGCAGCCTGGACGACCAAGACATGGCGCGCAAGCGTAATTGTGCGCCATGATTTTACGCCATCTCACCCCCTCAGATTCCCGAAACTTGAAGTCCCTTCCTGCTTCTGCGGAGACCAGGTCACCCGGGCTTCAACCTGAGGGGGTCCTTACCTGAACACTCAAGAACCAAGTTGCAACAAGACTCGGCCGGCCATGGCGCGTTGCGCACAATGCGTTAGAGTAAAAGATTGGCCCGTTGAGGCCGCTACCCCGAACAGCGCCAAAGCTACGGGCGCTACGCTGGGGAGCCATCGCACGAGCAGTTGGCTCGCTACTTCTACCTCAGCGATGCCGACCACGCTTTGATCGCCCAGCATCGAGGCTTCCACAATCGCCTCGGGTTTGCAGTCCAGCTTTGCACGGTCCGTTTTCTGGGCACTTTCTTACCCGATCCAGGCGAGGTTCCCAACGGGGTTGCTAACTATCTGGCGGCCCAGCTCGGGCTGGCCCCTCCTGATCTAAATGCTTACAGCGCAGGTCAGAGTCACTGGCGCCACTCCAGGGAGATTCGCGAGCATTTCGGCTATCGCGAGTTTGGCTCCCATCCGGAGGGGTTTCGCCTGGTGCGCTGGCTCTATGCCAGGGCCTGGCTGGGCTCCGAGCGTCCCAGCGTACTCTTCGACATGGCTACCAACTGGCTTGTTGAGCACAAGATCTTACTACCTGGTGCCACGGTCCTCGAGCGCGTGGTGGCGCGGGTCCGGGACCGGGCCGCGGATCGCCTGTGGAAGACGCTGGCGGCCATTCCGAATCAAGAGCAGCGCCATCGGCTTGAGGCTTTACTTCAGTCCCCAGCGGGGACCCGTCAAAGCACCTTGGACCGCCTGCGTCGCGCTCCGGTCCGAGTCAGCGCGCCCAGCCTGATCGGAGCGTTGCGGCGCTGGAAAGCCATCCGGGACGTGGGAGTGGGAGATCTCAACGTAACGTCTGTCCCGCCCACTAAGCTTCGGACCTTGGCTCGTTACGCGGCGAAAGCTTGGGTCGGAAACCTGGCCCGGATGCCTGACGACCGGCGAGTGGCGACCTTGCTCGCGCTCGTGAAAGCTCTGGAGCTTGGAGCCATGGACGACGCCCTGGAGGTGCTCGATCTCTTGCTCACGGATCGGCTCAAGCGGGCAAAGCGAGGCCGGGAGGAAGAGCGCCTTCGGACGTTGCCCCAGCTCGACCAGGCCGCGCGGTTGCTCTGGGAAGCGTGCGCTGTCATTCTTGACGATAACTGCGAAGATGTTCGGGTTCGGCCCGAGGTCTTCGAACGGATCCCGCGCAGCCTGCTTGAGCAGGCTTTCTACCAAGTCAGTTTCCTGGCCAAGCCCGCCGACGAGCACTCCAACGAGGAGTTGCTGCGCAGCTATCGCGGCATTCGCCGCTTCCTGCCCACCGTGCTCCGGCTGCTTACCTTTCAATGCTCCCAGGAAGGCCAAGCCGCGGTCGATGCGTTCGAATTCCTCAAGCGTTGTGAGGACGGGAAGGAGATCGACTTTGATAACGCACCAATGGAGGGCATGTCCAAGAGCTGGCAACGCCTGGTTCTGAACAACCATGGTCACGTGGATCGCAGGGCCTACACGCTGTACGCCGTTCAGAGGCTCCACGAGTCGCTGCGACGGAGGGATGTGTTTGTCGAGCGCAGCGGGCGATGGGGCGACCCGCGAGCCAAGCTGCTCCAGGGAGAAGCATGGGAAGCCGCTCGTCCGCAAATACTCCGCTCGTTGGCCCTGGACAGAGACCCTTTGGTCGAGCTCGAGAAGCTCCGTTACCAGCTGGACGATGCTTATTCTTTGGCAGAGTCCTCCCTCCCGCGCAACGAAGCCCTCCGGATTGAGCGCGAACACGGGCTGGATAGTCTTGTACTGTCGCGCCTTGAGCAGCTCGAGGAACCGCCAAGTTTGCTCAGACTGCGCAGTCAGGTCAAAGAACTGCTGCCCGAAGTCGATCTTCCCGAGGTGCTTCTCGAGATCCAGACTCGCACCCGGTTCCTGGACGAGTTCACGCACATCAGCGAGAGCACGGCTCGCGTCCAGGACTTGGAAGTGTCTCTCTGCGCGGTGTTGCTGGCAGAGGCTTGCAACATCGGTTTAGAGCCGCTCGTGCGCCCCGAAGTGCCAGCGCTGACGCGAGGCCGCCTCTCCTGGGTTCAACAGAACTACGTCCGAGCCGATACGCTCATCCGCGCCAACGCCAAGTTGGTCGAGGCTCAGACCCGGATCCCGCTGGCGTGGCAATGGGGCGGCGGGGAGGTCGCGTCGGCCGACGGACTGCGCTTCATCGTGCCTGTCCGGACAGTGAATGCCGGCCCGAATCCCCGCTACTTCGGGATCGGGAAGGGGATCACATACTACAACTTCACGTCCGACCAGTTCACCGGCTTCCACAGCATCGTCGTGCCGGGCACCCTCCGCGACTCGCTCGTGATACTCGACGGACTGCTCGAGCAGCAAACCGTCCTGGAGCCGCAGGAGATCATGACCGACACCGCCGGCTCGAGCGATCTGGTCTTCGGACTGTTCTGGTTGCTCGGCTACCAGTTCAGCCCCCGCTTGGCGGACATCGGCGGACTGCGCTTCTGGCGCTTCGACTTCTCCCAGCACTATGGGCCGTTGAACTGCCTGAGCCGACACCTCATCGACCGGCGCCGGATCGAGCGCAATTGGGAGGATGTCCTGCGCGTCGCGGGGTCGCTCAAGATGGGTACGGTCAGCGCTTCAGACCTGACACGCTCGCTGCTGCGAAGCGAGCGCCCGAGCGCCCTGGCTCGCGCAATCTCAGAGCTGGGCAAGATTCCCAAGACGATCCACTTACTGAACTACATACGTGACGAAGCCTACAGGCGGCGCATCCTGACCCAACTGAATCGGACCGAGAGCCGGCACAAGTGGGCCCGGGAGGTCTGCCACGGACAGCGTGGCCAAATTCGGAAACGTTACCGCGAGGGACAAGAGGACCAGCTCAACACCCTCGGCCTGGTCGTGAATGCCATGGTACTCTGGAACACGCTCTACATGGACCAGGCCCTTCAGCACTTGAAGGCTGCCGGACAAGAAACCCAGGTGTCGGATATCGCTCGGTTGTCCCCGCTCGAGCACCGGACGATAAATCTGCTGGGGCGTTACAGCTTCACCCTGCCCGACGAGATTGCTCGAGGCGCCATGCGCCCCCTACGCCAGCCGGATGAGTTAGCTCAGGTCGGGGCCGCCCAGGCTTATCGATAGTTTCTGTTCCATTGATTGTCAGACCCCATGTTCTACCGGTTTACCGCTTCCGGCCGGCACCTCGAGACGGTCAATGCACTGACGAATGCCGTTATGTATACCTTCGGCTATGACGGCTCCGGGCGCTTGGTCACCGCGACCGATGGGGACGGGAACGTCACCAGCATCGAGCGGGACCAGCAGGGCAATCCGACGGCCCTGGTGGGACCCTTCGGACAGCGGACGACGCTCACGATGAACGCGGATGGTTTCCTGGCCAGCATGACTTCGCCGGGCGGGCGAACGACGCGAATGAGCTATTCCACCGACGGGCTGCTAACAGGCGTCACCGATCCGAAGGGCAATCCGCCCAGCACGATGACCTACAACGACGAGGGCCACAAGGAGAGCGCTTCCGACTCCGGGGGCGGCTCGGTCCACAACACCACGGTCGAGCTCCCCTTCGGCGAGGAGGTTACCCAGACGACTGCAATGGGACGGACGGCTCGCATGCGCCATGAGGTGCTGCCGGATGGTCTGGTCCGGATGACCTCAACCGCACCGGACGGGACCGTGACGGTGAGCGAGCAGAGTCCGAAAGGCACGGTGGTCACCACGGCACCGGATGGCAGCGTCTCGACGGTCACCTACGGGCCGGACCCCCGCTGGGGTATGGCGGCCCCGTTCGCGATTTCGACGGTGACCTCAACCGGAGGCCTGACAGCGACGGCCACGGCCGCCCGGACAGTAACGCTGACGACGCCACCGGCAGTGACCTCGATCAGCCAGATGACCGAGACGAGCGTGTTCAACGGGCGGACGTCGACCAGCAATTGGAACGCGGGAACGCGCACACTGGTGGAGACGTCCCCGGCGGGCAGGACCGTCACGACGACCTACTCGCCTCAAGGCAGGTTGCTGACGACCAGCGTGCCGGGTCTAGCCACGGTGAGCCGGAGCTACAATGCGCGAGGGCAGCTGGCCAGCGTAACGGAGGGCAGTGGTGCGGGCTCAAGAAACACTACTTATGCCTACAATGCCAACGGCTACCTCGAGAGTGTGACCGACGCGCTCAACCGGACAGTGAGCTTTGTCCGAGACGGAGACGGGCGGGTGACCAGCACGACCCTGCCAGATGGGCGTGTCGTTGCCGCCTCGTACGATGCAAACTCGAACCTGACCAGCCTGACCCCACCGGGGAGGCCGGCACATGCCTTCAGCTATACGTCGCGGGATTTGACGCAGCAGTATACGCCGCCCACGGCTACGCCGGGTGGGCCGACGAGTTACCAATACAATGCCGATGCGCAACCTTCCAGCACAACGAGGCCGGATGGGGACGTGATGACGAGCGGGTATGACCTGGCGGGCCGGCTGTCCACCCTGACCATTCCGCGCGGTTCGTTCGGGTATGGCTACGACGGACCGACCGGAAAGCTGGTTTCGGTGACCGGACCGGCAGGCTCGACGCGGAGTTACACCTACCAGGGCTCGCTGCTCGCGAGCCTCGTCTCGGGCGGGCCCGTGGCCGGTGCGGCCGCCTGGTCCTACGACAACAACTACCGAACAACTGCACGCACGGTGAACGGGGCCAGCGCCATCTCCTTCGGGTACGATGCGGACGACCTGATGACGGCCGTCGGGTCGCTGACCTTGGGTCGCAACGCCCAGAACGGTCTCCTGACCGGAACGACGCTGGGAAGCGTGACCGATGACTTGACATACAGCACCTTTGCGGAGGTCTCCGGTTACACCGCCTCGACCGGCGCGAGCCAGCTCTATAGTGAGACCTACGTGCGCGACAACCTGGGCCGCATCATTCAGCGGACCGAGGTCCTGCAGGGCACAACGACCACATGGGGCTATGCGTATGACACCGCCGGGCGGCTTGCCAGCGTCACGCGCAACGGGGCGGCGTTTGAGAGCTATTCATACGATCAGAACGACAACCGGCTGACCACGAACACCACGACCGGCACAACCACATACGGCACGGACGATCAGGACCGACTACTCTCGGCCGTGGGGCCGTCCGGGGCCCAGAGCTGGTTGTATGACGCCAACGGGGACCTGTTGAACCGGACCGATACTTCCGGGACTACCAGCTTCGACTATGATACGACCGGACAGCTCCTCAGCGTGACCAAGCCCGGTGGGGATGTCGTTTCCTACGAGCTGGACGCCGGGAATAAGCGGGCCGTTAAGCGCGTGAACGGCATAGTCCAGCGCAAGTGGCTGTATGCCGGAGGGCTCTTACCCGTGGCTGAGTATGACGGCAACGACAACCTGGTGGCCACGTTTAACGGCGGCTATTTAGTGAAGAACGGAACGACCTATCGGTTGCTTCGCGACCACTTGGGCTCAGTAAGGCTGGTAGTAGATGCCAACACCGGAGCAGTGGCGCAGCGCCTGAGTTATGGCCCCTGGGGCAACGTCACAGAGGACACCAACCCGGGGTTCCAGCCGTTCGGGTTTGCCGGTGGGCATTACGACCCCGATACGGGCTTGGTACGGTTCGGGATGCGAGACTACGATTCCGGTATTGGTCGTTGGATCTGTAAAGACGGACAGGGACTTGCTGTCGGTGCAAATCTTTACTCCTACTGTCATCAGGATCCATTGAACAGCATTGACCCGACGGGCTATGAGGCTATCATTACTACTGGGAGCACGACGCAGCCAGCTTACACCATCCCGAAATTTATTGACACCTTAAACAGTGTTCCAGACAATTCTGTCGACAAACTGACAATTAGAAGCCATGGCTCTACCGACAGCTTTGGATTAAACATTGACACAGACAAAGAGCAGTTTGTTATTGCTAGATATAGAGGAGAAGATCGTATATACTTGCGGAAACTTGCGTCCAAGGACAAGGGCATAGACATCACGGATCTTCTGCGGCGAAAGCTCAAAAAAGGCGGAACTATAGAGATTCGTGCCTGCAATACCGCCGGAGAGGGTGAGGAGAGCAACTACCACGGGCGTAACGACAATATTGCGAAGACTTTCTCCGAGCTAATTCCTGACGTGTGGGTGGAAGGAGTTCGGGGAGGCTATAAGGAGCTGGATGTTGGGCCCCATATCGACTTGGGTGCTGTCGAAAAGGTACTCTACTACAACGGCAAGGAAGTATCGACAGCTCCCCATCCCATCTTTCACCCATAGGTAGCCCTGTGAGCAATCTGAACCACACTGCATATGCATTATCAGTATTGGTTTTACTGACCTGTGGTTGCACGGCGGCAAGCAATCAGCCAGCGCAGATTCATGATTCGAGATTGGTGGAGTTCGTCAGCAAAGAGGATAGGCAGGCTGAGTTTACCATCAATGGGGTTCACCCGAACCTGCCTTTCTCCGTATTCAGAGAGCGCGAGGATATCGATGTTACGCCCATCGGTGAAGAAGGGACAAACCTGTATGAGATTGCCACAAAAGATTTAAATTGCGCCCTTCAGGTTTCCGTTAATGAGTCCAAGACAATTGATGCCGTAGTGTCGCTAAAGAACAATTCACTCGAGAAGAGCAATGTTGTTTTGGTTAGACTTGGCGACCCAGTTGGCCAAGTTTTCAACCAATTGGGCGCAAAGGGGAATCCCGGCAGCTCGTATTCCGGGACGCAGTCTTACGGCGATGGAAAAAACGGATCAAAACTGACTATAGAAGCCATTGATGGAAGGGTTTATAAACTAAGAATATCCAAATAGTCCTCACCAGATTGGCGCGCGCCTATTCGACGCAGAGTTCGATGCTCGGCTCAGCGCGTGCTTGGTGATCCTCGCGGTGGCCGCGCAGATCTGTTCACGACGCCCCTTCTCTGACCGCTCCAGGAAGAGACAATGGTCGTGAAAGTCCTGTGCTCAACCCATTGGCGCGCGCCTGGCGGCGCGCGGCTAGGCGGTACCCTCGCGGTCGAAGCGCGCGCCCTTTCCCTGGAAAGGGGGCAAGGAATTGCGTGGCGCACGCTTCGCGCGGGGGCCTCGCGTGGGCGATACCCAGCTTTTCCGGCCTCGTCGTAGGGAGAGCCTACCGGCCGGGCCGCGCGCGATGCTTATCGACGCACGGCCCGGTGGCGCGGCGGCCGGGGACCGGCCGCAAGGAGTGACCCTCTCCATGTAGGGCGATGGCGCCGGCTGACGCCGGCGACACCGCCCCTCGTTCTAGCATGCGGCACAAGGTGCTGTGAAAAGAAGTGTTCAACCAGGTGGCGCGCGCCTTCGGCGCGCTCGAGAAGACCCCGCTGTTCGGCGGTGATACCGGCTGGCGCCGGCATCACCGCCACCCTATTCTCTCTGTCCCTTTGGGGCGGCCTCAGCGCGGAGCGCGGTGGCCTCAGTGACCCCCGCCTTGGTCATGAAAAAGCGGTGAGACGGGGGCCGCTTCGGCCACCGCGGGCCGGAGACCAGAAAAGGTCTATTGTCCTGTTCCTTCCCGTGACGCCTTCGCCTAAAAAATTGTAGCATGGGTCGCTCCTGGCGGTTCGGGTGGGGCCCCCGCAAAGGTAAACGCGGGGCGGGGGCCTCGTTCTTGCCTGCTGAAGTGACGTCCCGTAAAGCCCCCCGCTACAATGAAAAACAAGGAAGCGGGGGGCCGCCACCCCCCCACCATTTAGAAACGGGGGGGTGGCTTTGACGGGACGCTGCGACCCATACTAAAATTTTTCTTCACGGCGAAGGCGAGACCGCACGGGCAGGTTCAGGGGTCAGCCAGCCTCTGGTCTCCGGCCGATGAGGGGACGGTGCGCGGCCGCTCTCAGGGTCCCCCGCAGCTGGGAAAAATCGGGCGGGGGCCCATCGGCGGCCGCGACGGCGTTGCTCCTCCGCTGAGCAGGAAGGGGTCTGGGCGAGGCCCTGGCACGGGGGGGCGGAAGCTCCAGGGTTCAGCCCGGCGGGGCAAGCTTACCGCATGGGGCGCGTCCGCTCGTGTTGGGGAAGCCCCGCGGCGGTAGGGGAAGCCAGTTGGGCCGCCCAGTTTCCATGCCCGGGGGCGGCCCGTTGCACCTCGAAACGCGTTACCCTCGACCCGGGTAGAGCCTCGTTGGGTATGTTTCGAGGCGCACGCTCAGACGAGGGTGAGCCTAGCGGCTGGAATCAAGCCTCTGCCCGCTTATAGATATGTTTCTTTGGGGTCCGAAGGGGGCCAGGACGAAGAGGCGGTAGCTCGCCTTTGGCGACAGCAGAGGGGCAATGCCTCAACCTCGCGAGAAGCGCACCCTCCCAAGATCCTCGTCAGACGATCTCGCAGAAACGGCTAAAATAAAAGAAAAATTCACGTAGAATAGAGGTTTTCTCAAGTAATATCACGAACCGATCGACATCAAGCATTCCACTTCCAGCCGGGAGGCCCCATGAAAATCGTCAACCAATCCGAGCTCGAGCTACTCTTGCAAGCGGTCAACCGCCGCGCCCCCTTCGGCGAAAGAGACTACTGGCTCATCCAGCTGCTCGCGCACTCGGGCCTCCGCGTCGGCGAGCTGGTCGCGCTCAACGTCGGGCACGTCGCCTCCGAAGGCCAGCCCCGCCAGGTGCTCTTCCTGCCCAGCGAGCACGCCAAAGGCCACCGGTCCCGCAGCATCCCGCTCAACCAGTCCGCCCGCGAGGCGATCGCAGGCCTGCTTGCCTTTATCGAGGCGCGCGGGTTCTCCACTGCACCCGATGCCCCGCTCCTGGTCGTCCGCCAGCACCGCCGCATCAGCATCCGCCTGGTTCAGCAGATCTTCCAGCAGCTCCGCAAGGCCTCGGGCATCGACACGCCGGCCACGCCGCACAGCTGTCGGCATTACTTTGCCACCGAGCTCGTGCAGCGTACCGGGGACATCGTCTCGGTCAGCCGGCTCTTGGGTCACACCAGGCTCCAAACAACGATGGTCTACCAGTATGCTTCACCCATCAGACTGGCCAATGTCGTCCGGGCTCTTGAGGGTTAGAAGTCGGATGCCTCCGATTTCCAACTTGAGCCAGTTCGAATGGCTCTTCTGGCGACAAGCTTGTCCCCCATCGTGATCTGTAGTCCAGCGGAGGTGATCGGCCATGATTGAAGACCCAACAGGTGTAAGGGAAGTCCGTGAGTGGCGGCGTCAGGTGGCTCAGGAGTGGGAAGGCAAGAGTTGGGAAGAGATCAACGCATCTCTCCAGCAGTGCCTCCAGGAGTATGAGCGCGCGCACCCTCGGACCGACCAGTCCCCGCAAGACCCGGCCGCGTAAGTCAGGTCCCGTTCCGCCACACTTTGCTCTGGATGGGAGAAGATTCGCTGAAGTGTAATCTACTCCCATCCAGAGCAAACGGATACCATCCAGCTGGTCCGCCTTCAAGAGGCGCCAAACATGGCGCGGACCCAACGCGGTACACGTTTCTCCAACCAGTTAACCCGTGTCTCCATCGTCTTCATGCGTTCAGTAAGTTCAGCCCGCTCTAGCTCAAACTGTGCCAACTGTTCAGCGTTCTGTTCA
>JAANMX010002756.1_pt1 | contig 16771 bp, 11 predicted proteins | sample 7279681 | NCBI WGS metagenome assembly JAANMX01 (sample SAMN14094542, study PRJNA606508) | bioreactor metagenome | isolation source: A lab-scale SPAN reactor treating ammonium-rich wastewater day 351 | place: Ireland: Galway | collected 2018-01-01
ACCGTCACCGAAACGAACCCGGCGGGCTACACCAGCACCGGCGACACCCAGGGCGCAAACGACGACAGCATTTCGGTCACAGTCAGTGCGGGACAGACCAGCAGCAACAACGACTTCCTGGACCGCATTCCGCCAACACCCACACCGACACCGACAAATACAGCGACGCATACACCAACACCGACAGCCACGCCGACTCACACGGACACGCCGACGGTCACGCCGACTCACACGGATACACCGACAGTCACGCCGACCCACACGGACACGCCGACAGCCACGCCGACTCACACGGACACGCCCACCGTCACGCCGACCCATACGGACACGCCCACCGTCACGCCGACCCATACCGACACGCCGACAGCGACGCCGACTCACACGGATACACCGACAGCCACGCCGACTCACACGGATACACCGACAGCCACGCCGACTCACACGGACACGCCGACGGTCACGGCAACCAACACGCCTATCCCCACGCAACCGCCGGCACCGGTAGCCGCGGTCGGGGATTGGGTCTGGCATGACCTGGACAATAACGGTATTCAGAACCCTGGGGAGCCGGCACTCAGTGGCGTTGTGGTAAATTTGTTCAATCAGGCCGGTGATCCCGTCGGGAGAACCCAAACCGATGCAAATGGCTTCTATCAGTTTCGGAATCTGATACCGGGAATCTACTCACTAACTTTCGAAGCGCCCGCTGGCTATCGATTCTGTCCTTCCCAAATGGCGCGCAGCGGGATCGACAGCGATGCAGACGCTACGGGTGTGACAGCACCTTTCCCGCTGGCACCCCATCAGACCGATACAAGCCGGGACGCGGGGCTCTCCCTGATTCCTACGGCCACAGCTACCCAGACACGAACGCCAATGGCTACTGGGACGCAGAGGCCAACCCAGACCGCGGCCGCAAGCCATACATCTACGGCAACCCCAACCGCAACGGTTACCCAGACCAGAGTCCCCACGGCGACGCGCACACCGACGCTGACAACGACGCCAACGCGCACGCCCACCCGCACACCGACGCTGACAACGACGCCAACGCGCACGCCCACCCGCATACCGACGCTGACAACGACACCAACGCGCACGCCCACCCGTACACCGACAGCCATCACTACCCCGACTCCCCGGCCAATGAATGGGGTGCTGACCGAAGTGCGCAAATCCCTGGCCGGTCAGTTGTCCAGTCAGGTTACCGTCGGCCAGGTGCTCGCCTTTACTATTGAGGTAATCAACCATTCCACCAGAACGCTGGTTGTCCTGGCGGTGCATGACGCATACGAGCTAGACGGGCTGGAATTCTTGGGCACAAGCATTCGCCAGCCGATGATAGAGAGCCACGGGAAAATCGGCCATCTTTATTGGCCCGATGTAACGCTGGATTTGGGGGATATCCCCCCGGGTGGACGTATCAGTTTCACGACCAGTTTCCGTGTCCTGAGTTCCGGCTCAACGGTAAATGTGGCGAGCCTCGGCGAGTTCGTCGACGGGGAGGGGATCGTCTATCCGGCCCCGCCGGACGAGTCCTCTGTGATTGTCGAGTCTGCTTTGGTCGGTCCGCAACAGATATTCCTGCCGATGATCTATGGGATGGCTGAAGCGCCCATTTCGCCGCCCTGCGATATGCAAGCGGGCTGCGGGATAGATGTTCTCCATCCCAAAGGGCTGGCATTCCACAGCGGGCAGACTGCGCTGTATGTAGTCAGTCGGGATACACAGCGGCTGGTGAAGGTGGATGGACAAACCGGCCAGGTGATACGCAGTGTAGAGACCGGCGCGGAGCCGTGGGATGTGGTGATTAATCAGCGCACCAATCGTATGTATGTGAGTAATTATGCCGGCGGTGATGTATGGGTTTACGACGCGGAAACTCTGCAACTGATTGCAAAGATTCCGGTAGGCCCCAATCCGGCGATTATGGATATCTTCCCGGATCTGGATACGGTGGCTGTGGCCGTGCGCGGGCTGAATAGCGTGGCTTTTATCCAGGGCTTGGGTGTGAAGCAGCTTTTGGGAACGGATGGTGGCGGCCCCTATGGGCTGGCTGCCAATCCCGTAGACAACGAGCTGGTGGTGACCAACCGGGATGCGGGGAGTGCCAAAACCTTTGTGCATCGCAACGGAGAGTGGACCCTGGATGGGATGACTCTTAACTTCGGCGAACGGGGTGTTCCCTTCGAAGCAGCCTATAACCCGGCCAATGGCAAGCTGTATATTGTCTACTGGCTGCCCAATGAGGAGTGGACCGTGCGTACTCTGCAGCGGGAAGGTGTGGCCCAATACCGGGGGCTGGCGGATGTGCGTGTAGGCAACGGCGGCGATATCAAAGACCCGGATGTGGGGGGCACAGGGCTGCTGGTGAATCCGGCCAACGGCCACGTTTTGAATGTCAACACAGCAGAGGACAGCATCAGTGTGATCGACGGCGCAACAGAGCGGGTAATCACCACCCTGGCAACCGGGGACGATCCCTTTACGCTGACCGTCGATCCCCAGACCGGCTTTGTCTATCTGGCCCTGCGCAGGGGCAATCGCTTAGCAACATTCCTGGATGGGATAAGTCCCTAAGTCAACACAGCCAATCGTCAATAGCGTGACAAAATGAGAGGTCTGAAACGCCAGGTTGCCAGGTGCAGCCAGCGTTTCAGACCTCTCATTTTTTGTGGATGGTATCATTAAGAGAACCCCGCTATACCAAAGTCAGGAAGATTAACAGCATCCTGTAAGCGTTGGACGTAATTTGTTATGTTATACTCACCCTGAAGAATGTGTCTTGAGTAGATCAAAGGGTGGATGAATAACTTACGGAAATTGCACCGTAGCTGAGTAGACAATGACGGCATCTAAGGAGAGAGTGAATGATGACACGACGGTATGGAATACTAACTTCCCGTCTCGTGCTTTTGGCTGCGCTGTTTGCGTTGCTTTTCGGCGCGTCGGGCGCGCAGGCCGGCCACATTGGCCCTGTGGAGCAAGACGGCGTTAACGCAGTGGACACCTGGAGCGCATTGGGTGACCGGGTGTGGAACGATGCCGACGGTCAGGGCGACCAGGACGGGAGTGAGACCGGCATCAATGGGGTGGTGGTGCGCCTGTATAACGGCGCCTGTGGCCCTAGCGGATCGCCTATTGCCGCGGCTGTGACCAGCGGCAACGGCAACTATCTGTTTACCTATCTGGCAGATGGCAGCCAGGTGCGGTATGACCGCACCTATTGTGTTGCTGTAGATGCCTCTACCCTGCCATCGGGCTTTGCCAGCACGACAGGCGGCCACAACCGCACGGTAAGCCCCTGGGGAAGTTCCAACGCCAAATTGGATGTGGATTTCGGCTACAAGCGCACCTCCAGCCTGGGCATTCTCAAAACAGTCAACCCCACCGGTAATGTGAGCACGGGCCAGGTGCTCAACTATCAGGTGGTTGTCTCCAATCCCAGCGCCATCAACCAGACGGGCATTGATGTCACCGACAGTCTGCCCGCCGGAGTTTCGTATGTGGCCTCCAGCACAAGCGTCGTCGGCCCGACCGCTACATCCAAAACTGTCAAAGACACCTTTGCCAGCCAGTCCTACAGCCGGCAGGATGGCCCCGACAACTGGAGCACCAATTGGGTAGAAGACGACCCCAGCGGTTCCAGCGCCAGTTCGGGTCGGATTTACATAACCGGCGGGCAATTGCGCCTGACCGATTATGCCGACAGCGGCACAGAACCGAGCATCTACCGTCAGGTAGACCTCTCCGGCTATTCCAATGCGACCCTTTCCTTCGATTGGAGTGTGCCTTCCACCATCGACACAGGCGACGGGATGCTGGTGGAAATCTCCAACAATGGGGGCAGCAGCTATTCGGTGTTGGAGATATTCACAGGCTACAACAGCGCCACCGGCGGTCCGCGCAGCTACAATATGGATGGCTTTATCTCGTCCAACACGCGCATCCGCTTTCGTGTTATTCTGAATACTGGCGTCAGCGATGAATACTTTGCCGTGGACAATGTGCAGATTACAGCCAATGGCGTCAGCAGCGCATCGACGACCAAAGACAACAATACAGGCAATGCCACCCCGGATCTGGCAAACGGCACGCCGCCGAATCTGGTGGCGCCGGGGGACGGCTACGCGCTGAAGCCAGGCCAGACACTGACCATCAACTTCCAGGCGACGGTGACTGCCGGCGCAGGCACGCTGATTAATACAGCCTTTGCCAAAAGCACGGAGACACCCAACCCGGTTCAGAGCAGTGTCAGCAACAGCGTGGCGGCCAGCTGCCCCAACAATCTGCTGCTCAATCCCAGCTTTGAAACGGTTACCGGGGCCAAAAACTCCATCAATGACAATATCCCGGCCAACTGGACCAAATCCAGTGCCGGAGAAACCGGTGTGACCACCGGCTTCTCCCCTCCGGATGGGGTTTATGTGGGATACGTTTGGACCAAACCGTCCGGTTCGCCGGCCACGATGCACCAGGTGGTTTCGGCGCTCCCCAACAATTCCTATCAGATGACCTTCTATTCGGGAACCCACAATCCGAGTGTGAACCCGACGATTGCCATTCGTTTCTACAATAGCTCGAATGTGGAAGTGGGCACACCGGCTGTCCATACCATCACCAAAGACATCGACGGCAGCACCCTGGGCGGGCCGTATACGCTGAACGGCACCGCGCCGGCCACAGCCGCGACCCTGCGGGTAATCTTCACAGACCCCAGTTCCAGTGGTTCTGGAGCCGGGGCCAAAGGCGATGCCCTCTGTTTGACAACCACTACACCGCCCAATTCGGGCCAGATCGGTGACCGGGTCTGGTATGATCTGGACAGCCAGGGCGACCAGGACGGCAGCGAAGTGGGCATCAACGGGGTAACTGTGCGTCTGTACAACGGCGCGTGCGGCCCCAGCGGCTCGGCCATCCAGACAAAAGTGACCAGTGGCAACGGCAACTATCTCTTTTCGAGTCTGCCCGCTGGCACCTACTGTGTGGCGGCGGATACGTCTACCCTGCCCGCGCCGGGCTATATTCAGACCAACAGCGGTACGGTCAGCAACCCCAAGAGTGTGACTATCGGTTCGGGCGGCTCGAATCTGGACATCGACTTTGGCTATGTAGCCAACCAGTGTCTGCCCACCATCGACTTTGAGACCGACGCCCTGGGCAATGCGCTGACCAAAGGCCAGACCGTCAGCAATCAATGGGCGGGCTGGGGTATTACAGTCTCGGCTACGGCCGCCTCTCCCGGCACAGGGCCGGCGATGATCTTTGACAGCGCTGCCCCCACAGGCGGCGACACCGACCTGGGCACACCCAACCAATCCTTTAGCGGGCCAGGTGTGGGCGCGGGCGGCGCGGCGGGTATGCCGGGTGTCAACAGTGCCGCCCTGGGCAAAATTCTGATCATCTCGGAAGATGGCAGCAGCAGCAACCCGGACGATAACGGCAACGGCGGTGTCATCAAATTCACCTTTAGCCAGGGGCTGCGGGTGGATCAGGTGCAGATTCTGGACATCGATAACGACGAGGCAGGCGGCACAGTCAAAGCCTACAACGCGACCAGCGGCGGTACATTGCTGGCGACTGGCGATATGCTGGGCTTGGGCGATAACAGCTTCCAGATTGTGCCGCTCAACGCCACGGGTGTACGCCGTCTGGAGATCACCTTCCCCAGCAGTGGGGCTGTCCCGGCCATCACCTTCTGTGGCACGCCGCCGACTCTCTACACCCTGGGTGACCGCATCTGGCACGATACCAATGAAAATGGCGAGCAGGACACGGGTGAGCTGGGTATTGCCAATGTGAAGATGGAACTTTTAATAGGCAGCACCCTGGCCGAGGCGACAATGACCGACGCCAACGGTATCTACACCTTCACCAACTTGCCTGCGGGCACCTACAATGTGCAGGTGGCAGCCACAAACTTCAACGGGTCCCAGCCACTGGACGGCTATGTCTACAGCCCGAAAGACCAGGGCGGGGACGACACCCGGGACAGTGACTTCGATCCCGTTAGTGGCTCCGTTAGCGTCAACCTGACCGCCAACAATTCAACGATTGACGGTGGCTTCTTCCAGAATATCAATCTCTGCTATGCCGTGGCCGATGGGACAAGTTCGAAGGGTGATGGCAGCCAGAAAGATACTCTGGCCTTCCTGAACCGGCTGACCGGCGCGACCGCAGCAGTGGGCAGCGGGATAGGCAACACCAACCGCTACAATATCGAAGCGATTGCCTTCCAGCCTGGGGGCAGTGTTCTCTATGCTGCGGATGCCGGACAGTTGGGCACGCTGAACCTGACGACCGGCGCTTTCACTGCCTCGACCAATAGCTTTGGATCGGGCAGCGGCAGCGCAGGCAGTATTACCTTCAGCGACGTGGACGGTCTGACTTTCGACCCGACCACCGGCTTTCTCTATGGCTCACACCGCCGCAGTGGGCCGGACGTCCTCTTCCGTATCAACCCGGCCACCGGCCAGCGGGTGAATGACGCATTCGGTGCTGACGAGTATGTGGTGGTGGCGCCCATTGCTGGTCTGGAAGATGTGGACGACATTGCGGTGGACCCGGTGACGGGCGTGATGTATGCCATTCTCAACAATGGCGGCAGCAGTGAGAGCCGCCTGGTCACAGTCAATAAGAGCACCGGAGCGACGACCAGCGTCGGTTCTGTGAAAATCGGCGGCGGCCATATCCAGGACATCGAAGGGCTGGCCTTCTTCAACGATGGCAAGCTTTACGGCTCCAGCGGCAAGGATGGGCCAACCACCAACGCCCTCTACCAGATCGACACAACTACCGCGGTGGCTACGTTCATCGGTGCCTTCACCGAGCCGTTGCGGGACTTGGAGGCGTTGGAATGTCTCTCGGCCCCGGCGGCGATTGTGGTGGAGAAAAGCACCAACGGCGAGGATGCAGACGATCTGCCCGGCCCGTCGGTGATTGCCGGCAGCACTGTCACCTGGACCTACTTTGTGGTCAACACCGGTGGTGTGACCCTCAATAATGTGGTCCTGACCGACGACAAAGAGGGTACGATCTCCTGCCCCCAGAATAGTCTGGTATCTGGGGCAAGTATGAGCTGTGTTAAGACCGGAGTGGCTGGTACGGGACAGTACGCCAATCTGGCGACCGTCACAGGCGTTCGGGTGGACAACAGCCAGACTGTGCAGGACACAGACCCCAGCCACTACAACGGCATCGGCAGCAATCCGGATTACATCATTACAAAGGTGAACAACACCGATCCCCTGTTGCACGGCGTGCGCAAGGGCGAAACCATCAGCTTTACCGTCCGCATCACCAACACCGGCGACGTTCCAATTGTGATTCTGCCCCTGCGAGATACGTACGTAGACGGCATTCTGACTTACATCGGCGCAACGCCTGTCCATTCGGCGGCCGCGCCGGGCCAGGTGGATTGGGATGATCTGACCTCTGGATCGCCCACAGGCTTTGGTGTAGCCCTGGCTGTGGGTCAGAGCTTTGCGGTGATAGTGGAGTTCGTAGGTACAGCAGATACTACAAATCTGCCCAACCAGGTGACTATCAATACGGCTACCGTGCGCAACGCATTCTATGATCCGGACGGCCCCGGCGGCGTCCCGCCCCAATCTATCCCGGACAAGTCGGCTACCGCCCCGGCCAAGATCACAGCACCGACTGCGGTCGAAGTGGTGAACAGCGTTTTGTCCTACTACGGCGAAAGTGCAGAGGTGCGCTGGCAGACGGTAAACGAGTCCAATATCACCGGCTTCCATCTCCACCGCAGTATGGACGGCGGAGCGATGGAGCCGATTAGCCAATGGCTGTCTGCCCAGCTTCCTGGCCAGGCAGATGGCGCAGCCTATAGCTTCACCGACAATGGGGTAGCCGCAGGTCACAGCTATCACTATGAACTGGAAGTGGTGGCAGCCAATGGCAGCAGCGAACGCATCCCGTTGGGCATACTCGTGACCGGGCCGCGCATCTTCCTGCCGAGCATCAATCGGTAAGGGCCTGTCAAAGAATAACTTCCCGTTTTGGTGCGTCGCACTGTCCAGATGAGGTTGCGGACTAGAGTCATTTCGTGGACAGTGCGACGTACCGGATGGAAAAATAAACAGAGTGGGCGAGAGGAATCCTCTCGCCCACTCTGTTTTGGTAAGTGCGCACCCCCACCCAACCTCCTCCACTGTGGGGGAGGAGTCGCTCTCCGCCTTCGCCCCGATCTCTTACCAGAACCAGCCCCGGCGGCGCTGGCGCTGTAGCTCCACCCAGTGGGCCACCTGCTGTTGCAGCGCGCCCAATGTGCCTTCCAGGGCGCGCAGACGGCTCTCCTGGCGCTCTTTGCGGGTCTCTTCCCGGCGCTGGTACTCGGCCAGGGCACGCTCGATCTCCAACATCCGTTCCCGCAGTTTGCGGTTCTCCTCTTTCAGGTTGAAGTTGTCCTGCACCACAACCCCCAGCAGATCCCGGATCGATGTCTGGCTGTTGAGGATGGCCTTTTGGGTATCGGCAATCGTCTGCACCGCGTCACCGACAGCCCGGTTCAGTTGAACCGGGCCAGCCGCGGGCAATGCCCGGCCACCGAACTCCTCGTCGTTCTCCACCACCTGGGATTGATGGGTCGTCTGCATCACCCTCAGCCGGTGGGCGATCTGTTCATAGGTGTTGCCCTCGGCCAGCAACCCCCGCACAATGGAGAGCGTCTCCACGTCAGAGGCGGTGTAGCGGCTGCTGCTCTCGCTGGCAGTCGTTTGCAGATAGGGGGCGAAGCGCTGAATCCAGCGGCGCAGGGTTCCCGGGGCTACATCCAGAAGTTCGGTCACTTCAGAGAAGCCCTGGCTGGTGCTTTCGTGGACGGAGAAGGGGGCTTTCTGTTCGCTCATTGGCCTGGTTTTTCAGTGGTAGAATCGGGTAGGCTTTCGTTGCTATGCGCGGGCGCAGTGCGCGACCAGTAGGCCAGCTCTTCTTCCTGGCAGGTGAAGACCGGCGTCTGCTTATAATTCGCATATTCCGCGTCAATCCGGGCCAGGATGTCGTCCAAAAGTCCGGCTTTGATAGCGTCTTCGATACCATCGAACGGCTGGAAATCTTTCACGTGGCTATGACTCCGTAACTTTGCAAAGACGACGGACTGACCGTTATCCCAGTCGATATATTCGGTTGAATCGTGGGTCGCCCAGAATTCACGTTCCTCATCTTCGTCGGTGAACTCTGGTATCTCCTTGTAATTGTCTTTCATAGGTCAATGTTTAGGTCAATGTTTATGACAATATCTGGTCATACTCAGAGTGAGTACCGATCCAAAACCAAAGGATACCGTCCTTAACAGCGCGCCCCACTACTCGGTAATGGATACCCACCCGTGCTGACCAAAGCTGCCCTGTCTTCCCCACTCGCTTCAGCCGCAGTGACGGATGGAACGGATCGGCTTTGAGAAGTTCAAAATTCTTGTCGGCAAGTTTTTGAATATCTGTCGGTAACCGGTGATAGTGCTGCCAGAAACGAGGCAGCGTCATGTGTTTCATAGGGGCAACGCCAAGCCGCGCTCATATTCTTCATCGATCTCGGCCAGAAGATCGTCGAATCGGCCTGCATTTACATCATCTTCGATTTCTTGATCCCAAAGCGATGCGTAGTACTCATCCAGCCAGGTGACAAGTCCAGTCACTTCGGCCACAGGCAGATTCATAATCGCTGCTTCAATCTCGTGAACACTCATCTCTACCTCCGGGAATACTACTGCTCAATTCGGTTAATCATCCACCACCCGCCAATCGCCAGAAATCGTCTTGCCGTCGCTGTCGTCGTCCCACACATCCCACACATCTTTGTCTGGCTGATCCGATGGGGGCGGGGCTTGCTGGGTGTAACCGCCAAAACGACCCAGCCTGCGCCGCGCCCGCTCCACAGCCGCGGGCGGGGCCAGCTGGACAAAGAAGCGGCTGGCTAAAACGAAAACGGCGATATCGTCAAAGGGCATACCCACCAACAGGTCGATGGGCGAGAGCCAATAGAGAAAAGCAAAGACAGGCAGAGAGAGTTTGAGCAGCCCCGAAACCTGCGGGTCTCCCATCAGTTGCCAAGTGATGGCAATATCCCGTACAATATGAGCCAGATTCCAACTACCGCCTTGCGGGTTCGTCTTGTTATTTGTCATTCGTGTATGGACTCCTTCCACAGTTGTGGATATAGTATAACGAAATTTCTGCCGCGTGACAACAAATCCCAAACCTTCCCAAAGCCAACAGACCCAATCACTCTCTATGCCCACCACCGGCCAGATGTATGACGACTATCCCGATACGCTGCTTCAGGTCATCGCCGAACTGCGGGGCGCCTTTCTGGACGCAGCCGAGAACCGCCGGGAGGCCATTGACCTGCTGGCGCTTCAGACTTCGGACCCGACCTCCGTGCTGATGGCCTACCAGGAGGTGGTGGACTATCACCCCCAGGCCCAGACCGCGCTGGACGCCCTGCTGACCGAAGGGGGCGAGATTGTGGAGGCCCAATTCAGCCGGGAGTTTGGCAGCATCCGCCAGATGGGGCCGGCCAAACTGGAGCGGGAGCAGCCCTGGCACACGCCGGAAAGCGTGGCCGAACTGCTCTATTACTACGGACTGCTGGGCCGGGGCTTCAAAGGTGCGGGGCAGAATGCCCACACAATTGTTTACATCCCCAAAGATGTGATCCCCTGGCTGCCCAAACCAGCCTCTCAGGAGGATGGGGAAGGGCTGGCTGTGATGCCCGTGCCTGCGCCACCCCCCGCCCGTATGCTCATCGACGAAGAAAGTTTGCTGGAGGATGTGGGTACACTCATCGGTTTTCTGCACACCGAAGGGATGCGCATGACCGAGCGTGGCCCCCACCCGGAGGATGTGTCATCCCTGGCTGAACGGCTGCAAACAGTCAACAGTTTTATCCCCCCCGGTGGCCCGGAAGCAACGGGCGACGGGCAGCGGGTGGAGGATGTGCGGCTGGCGCTGCTCCTCCATCTGGTCAACCGGGCCGGGCTGCTGCGTCGGGACGGGGAGCGGGTGCGGCTGAACAGCAACCGGGTCTACACCTTTTTGGGCCAAAGCCGCCCGGAGCAGTGGGGCACATTTTGGGAAGCCTGGCGCACATCGCCGGATTGGAACGATCTGCTGCGCACCCCGGGGCTGGACTGCTCCGGCGGCAACTGGCGCAACGAAGCCCAACGCACCCGGGAAGTAGTGCTTGGACTGGTGGCCCGTTTGCAGCCGGGTCTCTGGTATAGTCAGGCCGATGTGATCGGGGCCATCAAAGAGGCCGCCCCGGATTTTCAGCGCCCCACCGGAGATTACGATAGCTGGTATATCCGCGATAGCTCTACGAAGGAATTTCTCAAAGGTTTCGCTCATTGGGAGCAGGTGGAGGGGGCGCTGCTGCGCTTTCTCTTCAGCGGCCCCCTCTATTGGCTTTCGGCCTTTGCCCTGGCCGAACCTTCGGCAGGGGACGATCTGTTGGTCTCCCTCAGCCCAATGGGGGCGCTCTGGCTGGCCAACAGTCAGACACCGATCGAAGAGGCCGCCCGCACGCCCCTGACGGTCGAGGAGGATTATACAATCCACGTACCCTTTGGCACACCCCTCTCGGACCGTTTTCGGGTGGAGCGTTTTGCCCAATGGCAGCGCAGCTATCCCCACTTTGTCTACCAGATCAACCAGCGCAGCCTGCAGCGGGCCAGGGGAGAAGGAATCCCGGCAGAGAAGATTGTGGACTTCTTGAAACAGCGGGCCAGACGCGTGCCAGTTAATGTACAAGCTGCCCTGACACGTTTTGCAGAAAGGAACTCTGGGTAATTCTGCGCAATCTGTTTCGGGCAGTTTGACATCTGAGGAAAAAAATTGTAGGATCGTGCCCAGACTGGCAGAAGCATATGGAAATATGGACTCTGTCATTCGGTTTGTCTCAAATCCCCTGAGCAAAATCTGCTTTCCGCTTGTCGCCATCAGTGTTGCTGGCCTGTTTCACCTCTTCCAGCCTCCTGCAGGTCGATACGCCCTACTGATGTCACCCGATTGTTTGTTGTGGAAACCGCGATTTCCGCTTGTGTTCAACTTCCACAGCAAACAATAACCGTGTGTAAAACTTCGCGTCTGTTCCATCTTTTATAATTTCACAAGGAGAAGCTCATGCGTCTACTCAAAGCAAGCCGTTCGATGCGTTTGATCGTGCTGCTGGTTGCCCTGGCTCTGGTGCTGGCAGCCTGTCCTGCGGCAGCGCCCGCCCAGCCTGGTGCTGCGCCGGCCGCACAGGAAGCGGCCCCCGCCGCCGCGGCCCCCGCCGCCCCGGCTGATTCCGGCGAAAAGGTGTTGAACATCCTCTACTGGCAGGCTGCTTCGCTGCCCGGACCCTATCTGTCTGGCGGCACAAAAGATTATGATGCCGGTGCGGTTACGTTGGAGCCGCTGGCGAATGTTTCCCCAGAAGGTGAACTGGTGGCCAAATTGGCCGCAGATATTCCAACGGTGGAAAATGGCGGGGTTTCCGAGGACCTGTTGAGCATTACCTGGAAACTCAAAGAGGGTGTGAAGTGGTCTGACGGCAGCGACCTGACCTCGGCCGACGTGCTTTTCACCTATGAGTATTGCATCAATCCCGAGACGGGCTGTACTACGATTTCCCAATTTGACGGGGTTGTAAGTGTGGAGGCCGTGGACGATTTCACCATTAAAATCACCTTTGAAAATCCCACACCTTACCCCTACAACGCCTTTGTGACATCGGGTGGCCCGATCATCAGCAAGGCTCAGTTTGGCAACTGTATCGGAAGCGCAGCCCAGACCTGTAGCGAACAGAATCTCTCCCCGCTGGGCACAGGCCCCTATCGTATCGTCGACTTCAAAGTCAACGACGTGGTGACGTACGAGCGCAATCCCTTCTGGCGAGGTGATGCTCCTTACTTCGACAAAGTTGTCTTCAAGGGGGGTGGCGATGCAGCTTCGGCAGCCCGGGCTGTCTTGGAGACCGGTGAAGCAGACTACGCCTGGAACTTGCAGGTCGAGCCGCAGATTCTGGCCGAGATGGAAGCCAAAGGTCTTGGCGAAATTATCGTCAGCAAGGGCGGCAACGTCGAGCGCATTCTGATCAACCAGACCAACCCGGACCCCGCATTAGGCGATATGCGTGCGGAATACGATGGCGGCAACAATCCCCATCCCTTCCTGACCTTCAAGCCGATTCCCCAGGCTATGTCCATGGCCATTGACCGCACTATCATTGCCAGCCAGCTGTATGGCTTTGCCGGTGCGCCGACCTGTAATGTGATTCCTGCGCCTCCCTACTATGCTTCGACTGCCAATGATTCGTGTCTGACCCAGGATATGGAAGGTGCCAAAAAGCTGCTGGATGACAACGGCGTGGTTGACAGCAACGGCGACGGTATCCGCGAATACGAAGGCATCCCGCTGGTGGTGCGCTACCAGACCAGCACCAACTCTGTGCGTCAGAAGACCCAAGCGCTGATCAAGCAGTGGTGGGCTGAGCTGGGTATTGAGACCGAGCTGATCAACATCGACGCCGGTGTCTACTTTGGTGGCGACCCCAACAGCCCAGACACCTACCAGAAATTCTTCACCGACGTGGAGATGTACACGACGGGGCCAAGTATCGATCCTCAGCTGCACATGGCCGACTGGCAATGTGAGTTCATCCCAGGCAAAGCCAATGTGTGGGGTGGCGGCAACATTTTCCGTGGCTGTAGTGCGGAATTCGACGCACTCTTCAAGCAGCTAACCACCACACCGGTTGGCCCAGAACGCGAAACTATCGTCAAGCAGCTCAACGATATTAACGTGCAGAACTCCTACCAGATTCCTCTGGTTCACCGCGGCAGTGTATCGGCCAAGGCCAATAGTCTGCAGGGCGTGCGCATGAACGGCGGCTGGGATTCTGAGATGTGGAACATCGCTGAGTGGAGCCGCAGCGAATAAATTAGAAGTTCAACTTCTTCCGAGAAGTTGGACTTTAGGACGCTGATTGCGCAGGGGTGCAGATAGTTTCTGTACCCCTGCGTGTCTGTTTCAGAACTGGGGTGGCTTTGTGAGCAATTATCTTATCCGTCGTGTCATTACCGCTGTTATCACCCTCTTTGCCATTAGTTTCGTCGTCTTTGGCGTTCTGGAATTGGCCCCTGGCGATCCCACAGGTGCTTTGCCCGAAACCATCCGCCCGGAAGTGCGCCAGATGATTCGGGACGCTATGGGGCTGGATGAACCCTTTCACATCAAATATACCCTCTGGCTGCGCCAGTTCTTCTACATCGAACCGGTGATGTTGCTGCAAAATTCCCTGGGCACCCAAATCCTCGATCCAAACACAACCGTGCGTCTGACCTCCTGGGGCAGCCGGGGCACGCCGGTTTTTGATCTGATTGCCCAGCGCGTGCCCCAGACTCTTTGGGTGGTGGGGCTGGCCTATATTATGGCGATAGTTGTGGCTATCCCTATCGGCGTGGTTTCAGCGGTCAAGCAATACTCTGTCATCGATCAGGTGGGCACAGTCTTTTCCATCCTCGGCTATTCCATCCCCACTTTCTTCACCGGCCTCCTCTTTATCATTATCTTCAGTGTCAAGCTCAAATGGTTTCCTTCTATCTACAATACCAATCTTGTGGTGAATGATTGGGCCAGTTTTGTTTTGCAGGTGAAGCAGGTGATTATGCCGGTGACGGTGCTGGGTTTCTTCCAGGCCGCGGCCCTGGCCCGCTTTACCCGGGCATCGATGCTGGACAATATCCCCATGGACTACGTGCGCACAGTGCGGGCCAAGGGCTTTCGCGAGCGCTACATTATCATTCGCCACATTCTGCGTAATAGCCTGATTCCTGTAGTCACACTTATAGCGCTGGGCATTCCCACGATTTTTGGTGGTGCCATCATCACCGAGCAGATTTTCCGCATCAACGGGCTGGGCGCGCTTCTTATCAGCGCCATTCAGGTCAACGACATCCCGCTGATCCAGACGGTTGTCTTTATCTTCGCCTTTTTGATCGTCGTCTTCAATCTGGTGGCGGATGTAATCTACGGCGTTCTCGACCCACGCATCAGCTACTCTTAGGACGGATACCGATGGCTGTACAATCAACAACTGCCGCAGATTCTCCATTGGCCCAGACCCTTTCTACCCGCAAACACCGCACCCTGTGGGGTGACGTGTGGGTGCGTTATCGAAAGCATAAGTTGGCAATTTTTGGAACAGTTGTGTTGCTGATTCTGATGTTGGGTACATTTTTTGGGCCGCTGGTCTACACTGTAAGCCCGGAATACATCGATATTATGCAGTCCAGTCTGCCGCCCAGCGTCAATCACCCCCTGGGCACCGACGATTTGGGACGGGACACCCTGGCCCGCAACCTGACCGGAGGACGTATCTCTCTGGCCGTGGGTATTGTGGCTATGCTGGTAGCAATGCTTTTTGGCACATTCATCGGCATTCTCTCCGGCTACTTCGATGCCCTGGACAACCCGCTGATGCGCTTTACGGATCTGATGCTGGCTTTGCCCCAGTTGCCCCTATTGCTGGTGATTATTATGCTCTTTCGGGATACCTTACGTGCCTGGCTGGGGCTGGAATTGGGTATCTTTGTGCTGGTGGTTTCTGTCATCGGTCTGCTGGGGTGGATGCCCACGGCCCGGGTGGTGCGGGGCACTGTCCTCTCCCTCAAACGCAAGGAATTTATCGAAGCCGCGGTCTGCGTGGGCACACGGGAGCGCAATATCCTCCTGCGCCACATCTTCCCTAATGTGCTGAGTCCGATTATCGTCTCTGCTACGCTGGGCGTGGCCGCGGCCATCCTCACCGAATCAGCCCTCTCCTTCCTGGGTCTGGGCTTCCCGTCGGATGTGCCCACCTGGGGGCGGCTGCTCTTTGAGAACAAAGATTTTATGACCCAGAATACCTGGCTGATCTTCTGGCCTGGTCTCTTTATCTCCCTGACAATCCTCAGCATCAACTTTATGGGCGACGGCCTGCGCGACGCGATGGATCCACGAGGACGCCAATAGCTCCAAACCAAAAAGGGCCGGACTTTTATTGGAAGTCCGGCCCTTTTTGATCTGCTGATCTCCAGAAGTCCGACTTTTCGGAAAAAGTCGGACTTCTTTTACTTCAACCGGCTGGTCACCCGCCCCAGAATGTGACTCCGGGGCAGCGCGCCAAAGCCCCGGCTGTCGCTCCCCACTGGGTTGTCGCTGTGGAGAGTGTAGCGCCCATTCTCCCGGACCTCTGCCACCCGCTTGACAATCTGCAAACCACTCTGAAAAGGATGGCGAGCAACTACCACATCCCCCACCTGGGGCGGACTGTCGTCGTAGGCCGCTGGATCGAAGAAGATCACCGCTTCCGGCGGCAATGTGGGCGTCATCGACTCCCCCACCACCCGGAAGGCGTGGCGGCGGCCAAAGCGCCACCGGAAAATTTCGATCCAGCCGCTTTTGGGTAGTCTCTCTTGCATCGGTCTATCCTTCTGGGCAGGCAACTACTCAGGCTCAGGGTGCGACGCACTCGCCAGGAGTGGATTCCACTGCAAAATGAGTGTGGCGAGTGCGTCGCACCCTGAGTAGTTACCTGGGCAGTAAAAAATCAGTGAGCCGTTATCAGGTGTTCAAACCTTACTGATAACGGCTCACTGATTGCTTTATCGCTTGTGCAATGTACGCTTAGTAACTGTCAAAGAATAACTTCCCGTTTTGGTGCGTCGCACTGTCCACGAAATGACTCTAGTCCGCAACCTCATCTGGACAGTGCGACGCACCGGATGGAACTT
>JAANMX010002757.1_pt1 | contig 16762 bp, 17 predicted proteins | sample 7279681 | NCBI WGS metagenome assembly JAANMX01 (sample SAMN14094542, study PRJNA606508) | bioreactor metagenome | isolation source: A lab-scale SPAN reactor treating ammonium-rich wastewater day 351 | place: Ireland: Galway | collected 2018-01-01
CTGATCCAGATTGTTGTACAAATGATGTTCTGAAAGGAACAGAACCAAATTTGCATCTACCTGCTCTTTGTTCATCATATAGAATTTTTGTGGGTCCGTAAAATCTGCGCCAGTTCCATTAGGTCCCAGAATAATTTCTCTCTCAAATTCTTTGCCTTGTATTTCGAAGGTCACTTTGCGCATCATTACGCCATTTTCTTCATATGCTGTGCCTAATTTAACGATGGTAATTTCGTTTTCCTGAAGTTCTATTTTCATGATTTTTTTATTTAGATGTTAATTTTTGTCTTTAAAGTTTTTCGTTTTCCAGGATTTTCATCACAATATGTTCTTCTTTAGTAAGTCCTGATCTTCCGTCATCGATTTCTATCGCGTCCAGTTCATCCAGATATTTCTTAATCGAACGGTTTTCATAAAGGTTAATCACTAACGGATGAACATAATATTTCCGGCAAACGGTCGCAGTATTTCCCAGATTTTCTGCAACCATCTCAAGAGCTTCTTTTACTTTAGATTTATAGCCTGAATCATTTTCTGCTTCACCGATTTCTTTAAAAGCGATGAGTGCGTTTACAGTACCAGACCAGGTCCGGAAATCTTTTGCTGTAAAATCATCACCGCTGATTTCTTTGATATATTCATTTACCATCCCGGAATCGATTGCATGCCGGCTGCCGTCACTATCGTAATATTGAAAAAGTTCCTTCCCCGGGATGTCTTTGCAGTTCTGTACCGCTTTGGCAAGTTTAGCGTTTTTCAGATCGATATCGTGATAAATTCCCTTTTTTCCCTTGAAGGAAAAGTTGATTTTCTGCCCTTTAATATTGACATGTTTATCTTTCAAAGTCGTTAATCCGAAAGAGCCATAAAGTTTTTCGTAGACATTGTTTCCGATACGAATATTGGTTCTTTCCATCAGACTGACTACAACTGCCAGAACTTTCCTTTTTTCTACGGTCTTCAGAGAAAGATCCTGTTCCAGATGAAGCCGGATTTGGGGCAGTGCGTAACCAAACTGAAGCATTCTGTAAAATTTGGTGTGGTTGCGGAGCGCATTCCAAACAGGATGATATCTGTACTGCTTTCTGCGTTTTGCATCAATGCCGGTCGCCTGAAGATGGCCATTCTGCAAGCCGCAAATCCAGACATTTTCCCACGCGGGGGGAATCGCAAGTTTATTGATCCTTTGGATTTCTTCCTGATCTTTTATCTTCTCGTCACCGCTATAATAGACAAATTTTTTCCCCCACTTCCGCCGTATAATTCCATCTGCTTCACGGTCACTGGTATAAACTAAACTTACCGCTTTCGCAGATTTTACCGGATCCTTCATGATTTTTACAATCTTTGATGGACTCAGGGAAATTACAATGTCTGTCTCGGCGTTTTTCATGTCATTATCAGTGTTTTAACCGTTTACTATTTCGCCGCCATTGGGGTGAAGTACCTGACCGGTCATGTACGAAGAATCATCGCTTGCGAGGAAGAGAAAGCAGGTTGCTACTTCATTGGGTTCACCGGCACGTTTCATAGGTGTATCACTTCCGAATTCGGAAACTGCTTTTTTTGAAAGGGTTGAGGCGATAAGTGGCGTCCATATGGGTCCGGGAGCCACTGCATTTACCCGAATTCCTTTTTCTGCAAGATTGGCGGACAAACTTCTGGTGAAAGAGAGTATCGCTCCTTTGGTGGCAGCATAGTCGATCAGGTGGTCGCTTCCGCGGTACGCTGTTACCGAAGTCGTATTGATAATGCAGCTTCCTTTTTTTAAATATTTCATTGCATATTTAGTGAGCCAGAACAGCGAGAAAAAATTGGAATGGAAGGTCTTCATAAGCTGTTCCGTACTGATATCCTCAATGCTTTCAGCTTCCCAATGATTAGCGGCGTTGTTGACGAGAATATCAAGTTTTCCAAATTCAGAAATGGTTTTGCTGATCACTTTTTTACAGTGATTTTCTTTACCGAGATCACCTTTTATAAGAATGCATTTTCTACCCAATTTTTCAATTTCCTTTTGGGTTTCTTTTGCATCAACGGTTTCACTGAGGTACGGAATTACGATATCTGCACCCTGCGCCGCAAAAAGCAATGCAGTAGCTTTGCCGATTCCGCTGTCGCCACCGCTAATAATGGCGGTTTTGCCTTTAAGTTTTTGCTCCTGCTGAACAGGTTCACTTTCCGGAGTTGGAGAAAGTTTTTTCTCAAGTCCAGGCTTATTCTGTTTCTGCTGAGGCCGGATTTTGGTTTTTGATTTCTTCTGCATACTCTTTACATAAGTTTAATTATTTCCTGCCTCGTGAAAACAACCAGAAGATCAGACCGATAACTGCAGCAACTAAAATGAACCCCCACCACATACCCGCTTTAAAAATGGTTTCAATAGCGTCGCAGCCGGTTAGGGTAAACATTGCTAATAATGCCAGACTTAATAATGTGAATTTTTTCATAACAGTGATTTTTAGTGTTTGTATTTATATTTAGTAATGTGTGTTTAAACTCTTTGAAAATCAGGCTTCCATCTCGTGATGGCCTTTTTAATCGTATCACCAGAAAGATTTTTATTCATCGTGCGCTCCAATAATATTTTAAACTCATCATCATAGGTAAAACGCAAAGCAGCAATCTGATCGAAACTTAACTTCTCAGCTACTTCATCGGATCTTTTTCCAAAGAGTTCAAAATACCTTTGTTTGAATTCAAGAATTATAATTCTGTTTTGATTTCCGAGTGCATAGTGTTGCCTGAGCATAATTGCCAGAAATAGCAGCTGGAAAATTACGACCGAAAACAATTGCCAAACTAAACCGTACTGCTCATCACTGAAACTTTTCCATACTCCTAAAACCTGAAGCACCGCCAGAAGCGGTAAATAGATGAAGTGATGCGGCGCGTAGTATCTTTTATGATTGGTATAATTTTGACTTTCCATGAAATGGGTCTATCAAATATGTAACCAAATCTGCCTGGCCTGCTGTTATTGTGTTTCTAAAAGTGAAATTGCTTTCAGCATATCAAAACCTTTGCCCAGTACCGGTTTGAAGAGGTCACCTTTCTTCTCAATTCTCTCTAAAGCATTTTCAATGTTGAAATCTATAGGTTTGAGGCCGGTTTTCAGTTCGTCCCATTCAATTGGCATGGAAACCGGTGCGCCGTTTTTCGGACGGAGGCTGTACACACTGGCAAGGGTTTGTCCGCGCCGGTTCTGGAGGTAATCAAGATAAATCTTTCCTTTGTCCCGCTTCTGTAAGGTGCGTTCAAGCGTTGTGATATCCGGAAGTTCTTTCTGCACCATCTGCATCATGATATGGGCAAAATTTTTAACCTGTTCAAAAGAATACTGTGCGCCCGCTGGGATATAAATGTGGATTCCTGAACTGCCCGATGTTTTGCAGTAACCTTTTATTTCAGCTTTATCCATTACCTTTTTCACGGTTTGCGCGGTAAGAATCACGTCTTCAAATGTATTGTTGTCCGACGGATCAAGATCCAGCACCAGGTAATCTGGTTTGTTGGTTGTTTCTTTCCGGCTTGTCCAGACATTAAGCTCGATGCAACCCAAATTATTAAGATAAGCCATCGTTGCCTTATCGTTGCAGAGGATGTAATTGATGTATTTATCGGTGGACTCCGAAAATACTTTCTGGGTTTCAATCCAGTCCGGGATTTCGTCTGATGCGTCTTTCTGATAGAAACTCATTCCATCAATTCCATGAGGAAATCGGTTCATCGACTGAGGTCTGTCTTTCAGGTGGGGCAGAATATACTTTGCAACGCTCTGGTAATAAGCAATCACGTCGCCTTTGGTAACCTGATCTTTTGGGAAATAAATTTTATTCTGGTTGGTCAATTTCACTTCCTGCTTTCCAAATTTCTGTAGCTGCTCATTTTCTCTTTTCATAACTGATTTTTTTAATGGTGCCGGGGTGACGGCCTGTTTTTCTTCGTCTTTAATGAAATTAAGATCTTTGGGATTAAGATCTTCTCTGAGCCTTAGAAAAACAGGATGTCTGAAGATATGGTCATTTGTAAGCTCCGTGAATTTAATTTCAGCAATAAGTTCAGGTTTAAGCCAGGTCGGTTTATCGTTGGTCTTCGGTGTTGCCGCAAAAGGTGGCTTATCGGTAATCAGCGGTTCCATTTTTCCGTAGAGTTCTACAAGGCCTTTGTTGCTGAAGCCGGTACCTGTATGTCCGCAAAAAGTAAGTTCATCACCATTATAACGGCCGAGAACTAGTGATCCAAATTTCTTGCGACTGCCTTTGGGAGCGGTAAATCCACAAATAAGGACTTCTTCGGTCTTTTGGCTTTTTATTTTCAGCCAGTCGCCATTTCGGATGCCGCGGTGGTAAGTGCTGTCTATTTTCTTTGCGATCATGCCTTCCAGTTCCATTTTTTCTACCAGCCGGAAAAATTTTTCTCCGTTTTCCAGGACATGATCATGGTATTTGATATATTCGGTTTCTACCAAAGCGTCTTTCAGAAGTTCTTTTCTTTGGAGGAGACTTAGGTTTTCGGTGGAATGACCGTTGAGCCACAAGAGATCAAAAACCTGATAAATCACGTTTAGGTTGGGATTATCGCCAATCCGCTGCAGCCACTGGAAATTCGGCTTTCCCTGATCATCATAAGCAACAAGTTCGCCGTCCAGAATCATTTCGTGCTCCTGAAATTTCAGCGAGTTACTTACTTTTTTAAACTTTTCAACATAGGAAAGTCCGTTTCTGGAATACAGCTGAATATCTTTCCGGAGATCTGCCACGGCGCGGTAGCCATCCCATTTAATTTCGAAAGCCCAGTCCGGTGAACTGAAAGCTTTATCGGTAGTTCCTGCAAGCATGGGAGTAATGAACTTGGTGAGTTTTTTCTCGCCGCTGAGTGAAGGAGTATAATTCCGGTAGGTTTTTACCTCCTCAGACTTTTTCTCAACTTTTTTTACTTTTTTTTTTGAATTTAGATATGCTGTAACCGTGGAATCTTCTGCGGTATTTTCTTCAGCATCGTAATGGTCTGTGGCAAATTTATCTTTGTGTTTGATGAGAAGCCAGGGCTCACCGCTGTCAGAATTTTTAATTTTTACGAGGGCAAATTCGCCTTTAAGCTTTTTACCGTGAAGGATGAATTTCAGAGAACCTTTATGCAATTCTGCCTGCATAAGCAGATCATCGGTTTTACCTTTAACTTTTTCCAGAGGTTCGTAAGTTCCTTCGTCCCAGATTTCCACTTCGCCGGCACCATAATTCCCTTCCGGGATACTTCCTTCAAAAGTACGGTATGCAAAAGGATGGTCTTCAACCATCATCGCAAGGCGTTTGTCCTCCGGATTGAGCGAAGGACCTTTCGGGACAGCCCAGCTTTTCAGTACACCATCCATTTCCAGCCGGAAATCGTAATGCAGCCTGCTGGCGGCATGGCGCTGAATCACGAATTTCAGTTTTCCTTTGCTACTCTGGGATTTTCCTTTGGGTTCTGCCGTCTGTTTGAAATCCCGTTTTTCGTTGTATTTCTCTAATGGCATCTTCTGAAAATTTTACTAAGTTATTTTTTAACCCGCCTTGGCTTTTCCGGCTTCCAGACTTGCTTTCAGCTGTGCCATCAGGTCGGTTGCTTTTGCGGAAACCTCTTCTTTGGTCTCGGTTTTTTTTACTTTTCCTTTAGATTTAGCTTTGATGATGGCCATTAAATCATCATTATAGGTGTTTTTATATTTCGCCGGATCAAATTTTGTTGCGCGCTGTTTGATGAGAGATTCCGCCATTTCCAGTTCGTCAGCTTTGGGATTTTTAGCGCTAGGAATTTTCAGGTCTTCAAAACTTCTGAGTTCTTCCGGATAACGCATTCTATTAACCATGAGGATTTTGTTTTCGTAAGGCCGCACAAGACAAAGAATTTCTTTTTCTCGGAGAATGAAAGTCCCAATACCTGCCATTTTAGTTTTTAAAAGTGCTTTCAGCAGCAGTTTGTAAGCTTCTTCACCGTTTTTCTGTGGTTCCAGAAAGTAGGAGGACTCAAAATAGGCACTGTCAATTTCGTGTACGTCTACAAACTGTTTAATGTTCAGGATTTTCGATTTTTCGGGATTTACTTCCTCGAAATCTTCTTTTGTAAGGACCACATAGCTGTCTTCCAGTTTATAACCTTTTACAATATTTTCCCATTTTACTTCTTTTCCCGTTGTCGCATTTACTCTTTTAAAGTTAATATTGGACAAATCGTCCTTGTCCAGCATGTCTAGATCCAGGTTGCTTTCCTCGGTCGCGGAATAAAGTTTGATGGGAATATTGACGAGCCCGAATCCGATGGCTCCGTTCCAGATTGCTCTCATAAAAGTTGGTTTTGATTTTAGACCATCAAAAATGCGTCCAATTAAACGAGGAGTTTTTAACTTTGATATCATTCGAACCTATGAAAATTGCAACTTATAATGTGAACGGCGTAAATGGCCGCCTGCCTGTACTGCTGAAATGGCTGAAAGAAAAAGCGCCGGATGTCGTATGTCTCCAGGAACTTAAAGCACCTCAGGAAAAATTCCCCGAAACTGAAATCCTTGAAGCTGGATATCAGGCCGTGTGGCTCGGACAGAAAAGCTGGAATGGAGTAGCAGTACTCTCCAGAAAAGGTAAACCAGAGATTTCCCGTACGAAACTGCCCGGAGATGATGACGATGATGCAAGCCGCTATCTGGAGGTGAAGATCGACGATTTAATCATAGCATGCATCTATCTACCAAATGGAAACCCGGTTCCCGGGCCGAAATTTGAATATAAAATGAAGTGGTTTGAGCGCCTCGATGCACACGCAGAAATGCTTATAACTTCAAATAAAAAAGTATTACTGATCGGAGATTTCAATGTAATGCCTACAGAAAAAGATGTTTATAAACCTGAAAAGTTTTCTAAAGATGCGCTTTTTCTTCCCGAAGTGAGGGTTGCTTTTAAAAATTTGATCGATCAGGGTTGGACTGATGCTTTGCGGCACCTTTACCCCGACGAAACCATCTATACGTTCTGGGATTATTTCCGTAATGCTTATGAAAGAAATGCGGGTTTAAGAATTGATCATTTTTTACTGTCAAGCGAAGTGCTTCCTTATCTAATAAAAGCCGGTGTCGACAAAGATGTGCGGGGTTGGGAAAAATCAAGCGACCATGCGCCGGTTTGGATTGAACTTGATAAATAAGAAAAACGTTCAGCAAAAGCTGAACGTTTCCGTATGTGAAGGTATGAAATTAGTCGAGACCTCCTTTTCTTGTTGGTTCCTTTACTTCAGGCCATTTCATCTGTTCACCGGTTCTTTCGTTAACAGGAAGTTTAATTCTTTCTGCAGACGTTTTTTCCGGATCTTCGCTGGCCATATAAGTCATAATAGCGATTAAAGCTACATTGCTTTTTACATCATCAAAAACGATTTTGTCATAAGTATCGCGATTGGTATGCCAGGTGTAATTTCCATAGCTCCAGTTCAAAGAGCCCAACATGAAGGCTGGAACTCCTGCCGCAACAAATGATGCATGATCTGATCCGCCACCGCCTGGAGTGCCCGGGAACGTAGTTTTGATGTCTTTGGTAAGTTCCTTTGGTACGGCAGCAAGCCATCTTCCCAAATAATCATAAGAATTCAGGAATCCCTGTCCGCTGATGTTTGCGATACGTCCCGTTCCGTTGTCCTGGTTGAACAGCGCCTGTATTTTTGGCATCTGGTCTTTATGTGCAGAAACGTAACCGCGTGATCCGTTCAGTCCCTGTTCTTCACTTCCCCAAAGGCCTACGATAATAGTTCTTTTTGGATTAGGATATAATTTTTTCAGGATTCTTGCCACTTCCATCATGGTAATGGTTCCGGTTCCGTTATCGGTTGCACCGGTTCCGCCATCCCAGGAATCGAGGTGTGCAGATAGAATAATATATTCATCAGGTTTTTCTGAACCTTTAATTTCGGCAACGGTATTGAAAGTTGGTGCCATTCCTTTGTCTTTGGAATTGGCGGTGATTTTCAGTTTTGGAGTAGTACCGTTTTTCAGCATTCTGTAAAGTTGTCCGTAATCTTCCAGAGAAACATCCATTACAGGAATTTTTTTAGTTCCTGCAGAAAAAATTTTGTTTACCCCAAATCCGCGCGACCAATTTGAGGAAATGATTCCGGCTGCTCCTGCTGCTTCAAGCTTTGCATTCAAAGTACGCGAAGTTTCTCCTGAAGCTTTAATTGAGTTCTGCCACGCTTCAGATGCGGCTTTGGACTCAGCCTGCATTTTTTCGAAAGATTCTGGTGTTGCAAATTCTTTCCAGTTGTATTCCGGTCTTCCGGATGGCTGATATTGGGAAACCATAACCAGTTTTCCTTTAACTGAGGAAAGGAATTTTATAAAATCTTCTTTACTGCTGAAAGTTGGCAGCATTACCACATCTGCAGTTAAACCTTTAGCCGGAGTTGCCGGGCTGAAGGCGAGCTGCATCCCTTCAAGGGATTTCGCATAGGGATATACCATTTCGAGAGAAGAAGTTCCTCTTTCCCAGGATTTCCATTCGCCCCACTGTTCGTTGCGGGCATCGATTCCCCAACTTTTGAATTGGTTTACCGCCCAGTCGTGAGACTGCTGCATTTTTGGACTTCCTACCAGCCTTGGACCGATTCCATCGAGCAATTCGTAGGCGAGCTTTTCAAGTTGGGAATTGTTGTAAGTTTCATCCATGATGGATTTTGTCATTTGGTCCAGCGTTTGGGCATTGAGTCCCGCTGCAAAGACCGTCGAAAGCATTAAAGCTTTAGCATAGTTCTTCATTCTATATAACTTTTGGTGCTGAAGATAATATTTTTTGCGAAGAGAGAAAAATATAACTGCTGATTGGGTTCCAGATTTCGAAAAATTTTTCATCAATAGAAAAATAATAATCAACAAAACCGGCTGATAATACGTAAGTTGGCAAAAAACTTGTATAGTGAAAGCCATGCTTATAAAAAATCTCGTTTTAATCCTCTATTTTTGTTTTTTGAATTTAAATGCCCAGTCAAAGGCAGATCACGTGCTTGGCAAATGGCTCGCAACCGATCACAGTGTCGCCGTAGAGGTGTACAAGCTGAAAGGCGAGTATAAGGCCAAAGTGATTTGGTTCGACGAGAGCAAAGGCAGCGGAAAACCGATGCATGCCCGTACCGATTTCGAAAATCCTGATCCCAATCTCCGGAACAGAAAAATATTGGGAATGGAGGTTTTGGATGGTTTAGTTTACAATGCAAAAACCAAGGAATGGGAGCACGGCAAAATCTATGATGCCAGTTCGGGCAGGTTATGGGATTCCTCTGCACATATCACGGAAAACGGACTCCTGAAAGTACGCGGTTACTGGAAATTTAAATGGATTGGCAAAAGCATGACTTTTAAGAAAACTAATTACTCAACCTTAACTAAACTATAAATCTATAAAACTATGAATTTAATCATCCGACTTCTCGTTACCGCAGTGGTGGCATTTTTTCTCACCAAGATTCTTTCAGGCGTACATTTCGATGGGTTTTCTACTGCAATTGTGTTTGCAATCGTTCTGGGCATTCTGAACCTGATTGTTTCACCCATTCTGAAAATTCTCGGTCTGCCTCTTACAATTATTACTTTGGGACTTTTTTCCCTGGTGATCAATGCTCTGGTTATTCTCATTGCAGATTATTTTATTGACGGGATGACGATTGACGGGTTCTGGTGGGCATTTATTTTCAGCATTGCACTGTCACTTCTTACTTCACTGTTGAATGGGATTTTTACTTCTTCGGAATAGTAACTTAAAATTAAAACAAACTTAGATCACCGCGACCAGCGGTGATTTTTGTTTTACCGGTAATATTTGGATGGAGCTTAACCAGAATCTTTAAGCACAGCAAATCATCATAAATTTCTATATTTGTAAACACAGTTGCAGTCTGCATCTGTAATGATCAAAATTGATTTTTTATGAAGTTAAAACACACTATTCTCTCAGTAGCTGCGCCTTTTCTTATGAATGCACAAAATGTGATGACGCCCGAAATCCTCTGGACATTAAATAAAATTGGCGTTTCGGCAGTTTCACCCGATCAGTCGTCTTTAATTTATACCGTTGGGAAAACCGATCTGAAAACTGAAAAAAACAATAAGAAAACCTATTTTCTCAATATCAAAAATGCTGAAGCTGCTAATCTTGACTTAGGTAAAAAAGCCCTGATCCAATGGGATAAAAACGGCATCTACGTACAGGAAGGCGATAAAATTTACCTTTCGAAAGATGCAGGAAAAACCTGGGCAGAATTTTACACTATTGGCGAAGTCGATAATATTGTGATTTCACCCGACGGAAAAAAGATTGCCTTCAGTAAGCAGGTTTTGGTTGAAGAAGTGATGGGTAAAGACAAATATCAGGATGTTCCGAAATCTTCCGCTCACATTTATACCGACCTGAACCACCGCCATTGGGATTATTTCAGCGAAGGAAAATATAATCACGTTTTCGTGGTGAACGTTGCAGACAAAGTTGAAAATGCAAAAGATTTGCTTGAAGGTAAAATGTGGGATTCGCCGCAACGCCCTTTTGGCGGAGCTGAAGATTTTGTCTGGAGTCCGGATTCTGCACAGCTTTTATACGTTACAAAACCTCTGAGCGGAGCGGAATACGCCCAATCAACCAATACCGATATTTTTGCTTATGATTTAGCAGCAGGTACTACGTCCAATCTTACTGAAAGCAATAAAGGTTACGATGTTGCTCCGAAATTTTCTCCGGACGGAAAGACTTTGCAGTGGATGTCGATGGAAAGAGACGGTTACGAAGCAGACAAAAATGATATTAAATTGATGGACTGGAAATCCCGAAAGGTGAGCAACCTTACCAAAGACTGGGATGAAAGCGTAATTGGCGATGTCTTCTGGACTCAGGATTCAAAAACAATCTATTTTACGACAGCCTTCCGTGGGACAAAACAGCTGTTTTCTCTGAATCCCAGGAATGCTAAAATTCAGCAGGTAACGAAAGGTGATTTTGATGTGAATGAGATTTATGCTCAAAACAAAAACCAGCTTTTGGTTTCCAGAAACGACATCAATCATAATCCTGACTTGTTTTCAGTAGATGTAAAATCCGGGACAATGACTCAGGTAACAGAGGTTAATAAAGCAAATTATGCCAAATTAACGCCGGGAAAATCGGAACTGAAGATGGTAAAAACGACGGATGGTAAAGAAATGGGCGTGTGGATTCATTATCCGCCAAACTTCGATCCTAATAAGAAATATCCAACCCTTCTTTATTGCCAGGGCGGTCCGCAGTCAGCATTAACTCAGTATTTCAGCACCCGCTGGAATTTCGCGCTGATGGCTGCCAACGGTTACATTGTAGTTGCTCCAAACCGACGCGGAATGCCAGGCTGGGGAACACAATGGAACGAACAAATTTCGAAAGACTGGGGCGGACAGGTAATGGATGATTATTTAACAGCAACCGATTACGCCAAAACTTTGCCATACGTTGATGCAGACAGAATTGGTGCAGTAGGAGCGAGTTACGGCGGATACAGCGTTTTTATGCTGGCCGGAATCCATGAAAACAGATTTAAAACTTTTATTGCTCACGACGGACTTTTTGATATGAAATCCTGGTACGGAACTACGGAAGAACTGTTTTTTGCCAACTGGGATTTAGGAAAGCCTACAGATCAGCCGTTACCTAAAGCCTATACCGAATTTAATCCATCAAATTTTGTTGATAAATGGAACAAACCAATCATGATCATTCAGGGTGGAATTGATTTCCGCGTGGGATATGAGCAGGGCCAGCAGGCTTTTCAGGCCGCAAGACTTCACGGTTTGAAATCTAAATTTCTGTATTTTCCAAACGAAAATCACTGGGTACTGAAGCCACAGAACGGCTTGGTATGGCAGCGCGAATTTTTCGAATGGTTGAGAGAAACGCTTTAGAACAAAGAATCTAATACAAAAGCTTCTGATTATTTTCAGAAGCTTTTTCTATTCTTGACAGTGTAAATTTTATAACTGAACTTTTACTTTAAAACCCGTATTCATCTTCATTGTGATTTGGTCCGCAGTAGCGGCGTTCGCCTGAATTTCAAAGATTAAGGAATTCTGGCTTGTTTTAAAATAGTTGATCAGTTCCTCATCGGGCACCGTAAATGTAACTGTAGTAGGATTGGTATTATTCACCACTGTAGCGATTAGTTTTTCCGGCTGGTTGGGAGCTTTAATATAAACTCTTGCATTTTTAATTACGTCGAGTTTTGTATCGACCGTTGAGCTGATAAAATCCATACTCAGGGTACTCATCTTTACCGACTTCAGGTTATTGATAGAATAATTTGGATTATTTTCTTTGATCTTAGCATCCAGATTTATATTCATTGGAATTTCTGGTGTTCTGGTGTATGTCGTGGTACTTACGTTCACGAAAGGAACGGTTACTGTGGTCGTAAACGGAACATCAAAAGGAGGCAGCGCGTCTAAAACCGTATTCACAATATCTCTGCAGCTGGTCGTGATAAGCAGGATCAGCATTCCCATTAATAATGATAACTTTTTCATAACTGATTTTTTAATATTTTTAATGATTGCATTAATCATTCCAATTTTTTAAAGTAAAACTTCCTGAAAATGGCAGACCGAATTTCATCTTTTGCACCGATTATTTCTACAACTTCTAAAATCCTGATTTTAGGTTCGGTGCCTGGCGTTAAATCCCTGGAAATACAGCAATATTATGCGCATCCGCAAAACCAGTTTTGGAAGATTGTTTTTGAATTGCTTGGTGAAGATTTCAGTAAAGATTACGAGACAAGAATTGAAACCATCAGAAAAAACAATATTGCTTTGTGGGACGTCATCGATACCTGCGAACGCGAGGGAAGCCTCGACACGAAGATCCGAAACGAGGAACATAATGATATTACTAAAATTCTAAACGACCATCCTTCAATCAGCGTTATTTTCTGTAATGGTCAGAAATCATTTAAGAATTTAAAGAAAATTTTAGGCAAAGAATCAGAAATTCCTGTATTTGTTTTACCTTCGACAAGTTCGCTTCATACGATTTCGTTCGATAAAAAACTAAAAGAATGGGAAATTATAAAAACATTTTTATGAAGAAACTTAATTTGGTGGCCTTTAGTTTTGTGTTTGTATTGAGTTCTGCACAGACTTATTCTTTTGATACCGTCACAAAATACGTACTTAATAACGCGAAGAAAAAGGGTATTAAAGAATCGGTTAATTATTTTAATTCCGATGATTTTAATTATTTCCTGAAGGTTACAAGAGTTCCGGAATACCTTAGTGCCACACTCTTTGATTCCAAAACTGATCTTGCCCATCGTTTTAAAGTAAAAGAAAGTAAGTCAAACGGAAACATTTTTTTCGCTTTTGAATATGATTATTCTTACAAGTTGAACACGAAATATTTAATTCATCAAAACCAGTATGTTACTTTTGGTGAAATATCAGAAACAACTCCAAAAAGGGTCTCAATGCAGGTTTTCAATTCAAAAAAAGCAAAGAAACCTGTTGCTAATCATATTCTTACTCTGCAACCAGCCAGTAAAAATATGTTTCCAATGTTTGCGTTAAGCAGAAGTTATAATTATACGATGCTGAATGATGCAAATTTACCGGGAAATTATATGGTGTTAAGGGATGATATCACCGAAAAAAAAATAAGTTGTGAATTTGTACTTGAAGATCATAATAATGTAGAACTTAAATTAACGCTTCCTAAATCCCTGGAATTCTAGATAAATAGGCAAACACTTGACTTTGCCTTTTCAAAGCCGTATATTTGCAGTCCGAAAATCATTGGGTTTTTCGGCTAATTTTTAAACCGTAATTTAAAAAATGAAAACATCTGATTTCAACTTCCATTTGCCGGAAGAACTACTGGCAGAGTATCCTGCAGAGCACAGAGACGACGCCAAACTCATGGTTCTTGACCGCAAAAAGCAGACAATCGAACATAAAACTTTTAAAGATGTTGTAGATTATTTCGATGAAAAAGATCTTTTTATCTTCAATAATACCAAGGTTTTCCCGGCAAGATTGTATGGAAACAAAGAAAAAACCGGTGCCAAAATTGAAGTTTTCCTTTTAAGAGAACTCGATAAAGAAACCCGCGTTTGGGATGTTTTGGTTGATCCTGCAAGAAAGATAAGAATCGGAAACAAATTGTTCTTCACTGAAGACGAATCTTTGGTTGCCGAAGTAATCGATAATACGACTTCAAGAGGTAGAACCCTGAGATTTTTATATGACGGTTCTTACGAGGAATTCCGCTCGAAACTGAAAGAACTGGGCGAAACTCCACTTCCGAAATATATCAAAAGAGCCGTAGAACCTGAAGACGCAGAGCGGTTCCAGACCATCTATGCCAAGCACGAAGGTGCCGTTGCAGCTCCTACAGCAGGTTTGCACTTCTCCAGACATTTGATGAAAAAGCTCGAGATCAAAGGAATCGATTTCGCTGAAGTAACACTTCATGTTGGTTTGGGAACTTTTAACCCGATTGAGGTTGAAGATTTAAGCAAACATAAAATGGAATCTGAGGAAGCTATCATTGATCAGAAAAACGCCGATATCATCAACAAAGCGGTTGCTGAGCAGCGCAGAGTTTGTGCAGTGGGAACCACTACCATGAGAGCTTTGGAAACTTCGGTTTCATCCAATAAAAAGATCGGGCCTTACCATGGCTGGACGAATAAATTTATTTTCCCGCCACATGATTTCGGTGTTGCCAATGCGATGATTACCAACTTCCATACGCCAAAATCTACACTGTTAATGATGATCGCAGCGTTCGCCGGGAAAGATTTCCTGATGCAGGCCTACGAGGAAGCCATCAAAAACGAATACAAATTCTATTCTTACGGAGACGCAATGCTGATTCTTTAAGATCAATTAATTTTAAATATTTCTCGCAGATTTTGTTGATATTGCAGAAAGAGAATCTGCTGACTTTGCTAAATCTGCGAGACTTTTTATGAAAGATATACGGACATTAAATTTAGAACAGCTCACTGATTATTTCAGAGAGATCGGCGAAAAACCCTTCCGTGCGAAGCAGGTTTATGACTGGCTGTGGAGTAAGAATCTGCATTCTATTGATGAAATGACCAATCTTTCTAAAGACCTCAGAGAGAAAATTTCTCAGGAATACATCATCAATCCCATTTCGGTTGACCAACTTCAGAAATCTACTGACGGAACTATTAAAAACGGCGTAAAACTACACGACGGACTTCTCGTAGAATCTGTTTTAATTCCTACAGAAACCCGTACTACAGCCTGTGTTTCGTCTCAGGTTGGCTGCTCACTAAACTGTGAATTCTGCGCAACCGCCCGGCTGAAAAGGATGAGAAATCTGGAAGTTGCAGAAATCGTGGACCAGGTGGCGTTAATCGACAGACAAAGCAAACTTTATTTCGACAGACCGCTTTCAAACATCGTTTTCATGGGAATGGGCGAGCCGATGATGAATTACAAAAATGTGGTAGATGCGGTTAGAAAAATTACCCAGCCTGAAGGTTTGGGCATGTCGCCGCGGAGAATTACCGTTTCAACTTCCGGAATTCCTAAGATGATTAAAATGCTTGCTGATGAAGATCTGCGGGTAAAACTTGCGCTTTCTTTACATTCAGCTATCGAGTCGAAAAGGAATGAAATCATGCCTTTCTCAGATAAATTTCCGCTCACAGATATCATGGATTCTTTAAAATACTGGTACGAAAAAACTGGAAATCCTATAACATTTGAATATTGCGTCTGGAAAGGAATCAATGATCAGGATGAAGACATCAAAGCGCTTATCCGCTACTGTAAGCAGGTTCCGAGTAAAGTGAACTTAATTCAGTATAATCCCATCGGCGACGGAAAATACGATAAATGCAATAAAGAAGCCGAGGAAAATTATGTACGCCAGCTCGAAAACGCCGGAATCACGGTGCTGATCCGCCGAAGCCGGGGAGGAGACATCGATGCGGCCTGTGGGCAGTTGGCGAATAAATCCAGTGAGTAATGTTCAGCCACAAAGGAAAAACCCGTACCGAAAAACATAATCTTGGCATTGCCTCGCTGCTGAGTTTCGTGGCAGGTTTGGTAAATGTGGTAGGATTTTTTTCGGTGCAGAAACTTACCACAAACGTTACCGGACATTTTGCCTATTTCGTGGATGAAGCTTTCAAGCAGGATTTCCGGAGTGCCTTTCACGTGGCACTTTATATCTTTTTCTTTTTTCTGGGCGCCTTTTTCTCCAATTTTATGGTTGAAATCTACTCGCGGCGACGGGAAAATCTTATTTACATTGTTCCCACCATTACTGAAGCCGTAATTCTTGCGACGCTGGCATTCACAGGAAGTTTTCTGATAGAGCAAAATCCCGATCTCATCGCCTTCAGTCTGTTGTTTGCTATGGGAATGCAGAATTCGCTCGTAACAACCATTTCCAACGCGGTGGTGAGAACAACGCACTTAACAGGGCTCTTTACAGATATGGGTATTGAGTTTTCGCAACTTTTCTTTTACAAAGACCAGAAACATAAAAAGAAACTCATCAAATCAATAAAACTCCGTTTAACCATAATCTGGCTTTTTTTCGCAGGAGGTGTTTCAGGGGGAATTCTTTACACACATTTCGGTATCAGAACGCTTCTTTTCGGAAGTTTAATTTTGTTGCTGGGACTTCTCTATGATTTTGTAAAAATCCGCATCCTGCTGTTAAGACGTAAATTATAATGAACCGATTACTTT
>JAANMX010002759.1_pt1 | contig 16754 bp, 16 predicted proteins | sample 7279681 | NCBI WGS metagenome assembly JAANMX01 (sample SAMN14094542, study PRJNA606508) | bioreactor metagenome | isolation source: A lab-scale SPAN reactor treating ammonium-rich wastewater day 351 | place: Ireland: Galway | collected 2018-01-01
CGTCGACGCGCAAGATCAATCAACCGGATCTTCCCGGTCTCCGCCGTTCGCCCCCGGAGTCTGATTTAACTGCGTCGAATCAGACTCCTGGTTTAAATTTTGATTGAGCACGAATCTTGTCCGACATCCGGTTTCCACTTTCCAGGATCATGCTCCGGCGTTTTCGACGCCACTCATGCCTTCCGGACAAAACCCGAGAATAGACACCGGTTGGCGTGTGCGGGGAAAATTCGGGGCGGACATGATCCGTTTGTTTTGGTTAAATGTGCGCCGGCAGCATGGTTGATTCCCCCGCTGACTGGATTGTGCTCGGACCTGTCCGGATGGGTCCGCTGCAAGGATGATGATGAAAGACCCTTTCGGACCAAAAACGGAGCGTCACGGCTCCACGCGGCGAACCGCGCTGGGCCTTGTCGTGGGTGCGCCTCTGCTCGGGGCCTGCTCGGGAGTCCAGCAAACGCTGACCAACGGTTTTTCCAGCCCCCCCGGTTCTTCTCCGCAGCCCGAGTCGACCGCGGGGCCCCAACAGGGAGCCACAATCGGCACAGGTCAGGTCAAGGTCGGCCTGATCCTTCCACTGTCGGCGGCAGGCAATGCGAGCATTGCGGCTCAGTCGATGCGGAATGCGGCCGAGATGGCGCTGTCGGAATTCCAGAATCCGAACGTCCAGGTGCTGGTCAAGGACGCGGCAGGCACGGCGCGGGGTGCGCAGCAGGGGGCTCAACAGGCGCTCGATGAAGGGGCCGAAATCATTCTCGGCCCGCTATTTGCGGCGTCGGTCCCGGGGGTTGCCCAGGTGGTGCGAACCCGCAATGTTTCGGTGATCGCATTTTCGACGGATTCGAGCATTGCCGGCAGAGGCGTCTATCTTCTGAGTTTTCTTCCTGAATCGGATATCACCCGGATCGTCGAATACGCCGCGAGCACCGGAAAGCGCTCGTTCGCCGCGATGGTGCCCGAGAACGCCTACGGTAATGTCGTGGAGGCGGCCTTCAAGCAGACGGTTGGCCGTCGCGGAGGGCGGATCGCCGCATTCGAGAAATACGGCTCCGATCGCGTCAGCGCCGCACGGAACGTTGCTCAGTCGCTCCGCTCGGCCGATGCGCTGCTGATCGCCGATGATGGCGATGCGGTGGTTTCGGTCGCCGACGCGCTCACGGCGGCGGGGGCGAATCTGCGCAACGTCCAGCTTCTCGGCACCGGGCTGTGGGACAATCCTCGCGTATTCGCAAGCACAGCGTTGCAGGGTGGTCTCTATGCCGCCCCAGACCCGGCGGGCTTTCGCGCCTTCGCAAACCGCTACCGCACCAAGTTCGGCGGCGAGCCGGTGCGTACGGCGACCCTTGCCTATGATGCGGTCGCGCTGGTGGCCGCCCTCGCCCGCACTCAGGGATCGCAGCGCTTCGCCGCGGAAACGCTGACCAACGCCTCCGGGTTTGCCGGCATCGACGGCTTGTTTCGATTCCGTTCCGACGGCACCAATCAGCGCGGCCTCGCCGTCATGCGCGTCGCATCCGGCGGCGGCCAGCCGGTGGCAGGCTCGCCGAAAAGTTTTGGCGCCTGATCCATAGTGTTTTCGAGCGAAGCATGTCCTCAGGCTTGACCCGAGGATGGAATCCGGTTCGCGTGAAGAAAACGCGTCAAATCGACATCATAGATGTCCTGCTTCCGATTCTGTCAGAAGCGGAAATGTCATGCGGCGAGATCGGCCACCACGGCATCGAGAACGGGGAAGCCATCCTGCGTGACGCGCAAGCGGCCGTCGGTACTGATCATGATCGCGCCTTCGTCACGGAGGATCGCGATGCGCCGCGGATCAAGAGAGCGGCCCGACAGCGCCGCGTAGCGCCGCGGATCGATGCCCTCGCGCAAGCGCAGCCCCATGAGCAGGAATTCGTCGGCGCGCTCTTCGCTGTTCAGCAGATCGTCGGCGACGATTCCGTTGCCGATCGCCTCGACGCGCATAAGCCACGCCTCGGGCCGCTTTTCGGTGGCGATGGCATGCCTGACGCCGTCGATGTCGAGGCGGCCGTGCGCTCCGGGGCCGATGCCCGCATACTCCTGGCCGCGCCAGTAAACCAGATTGTGCCGGCATTCCGCGCCCGGCCGCGCATGATTCGAGATCTCGTAAGCGGGCAGGCCATGACGCGCGCAGACGTCCTGCGTGACGTCGTACAGGTCGCGCGCGATCGCCTCATCGGGGGTCTTGAGCTTCCCGGCCGCATGCAGGTCGAAAAACGGTGTCCCCGCTTCGATCGTCAATTGATAAAGCGACAGATGCTCCGCCGCCTCCGATATCGCGCGCTGCAACTCCCCGGCCCACATCGCCGGTGTCTGGTCCGGACGCGCATAGATCAGATCGAAGGAATAGCGATCGAAGACCGAGCGCGCGATCGCAACCGCATCCTGCGCCTCGCGCGCTGTGTGCAGCCGGCCGAGCGCCTTCAGCGAGGAATCGTCGAGCGCCTGCACGCCGAGCGAGACGCGATTGACGCCCGCCGCGCGGTAGCCGCGGAATCGTGTGGCCTCCACGCTGGTCGGATTAGCTTCCAGCGTGACCTCGACGTCATCGGCAACGCTCCAATGTTTTCCGATTGCGTCGAGAATGGCGCCGACGGTCTGCGGCCGCATCAGGGACGGCGTGCCGCCGCCGAGAAAAATCGAGGACACCGTGCGCCCGCGCGAGCGGACCGCCGTGGTCTCGATCTCGCGCGCGAAAGCCCGTGTAAAGCGCTCTTCATCGATCGGCGCGTGGCGCACGTGACTGTTGAAATCGCAATACGGGCACTTCGACAGGCAGAACGGCCAGTGGACGTAAACGCCGAACGCGGCGGCCGGATCAGCGGGGCTCAAGGGCAATCTCCGCCAGTTTCACGAACGCGCGGGCGCGATGCGACAGGCCAAGACCGCGCGGCGGAAGCCCGTGCTTCTCGATGCCGGCCATCTCGCCGAAGGTACGGCTGTGCCCGTCCGGCAGAAACACCGGATCATAACCGAAACCGGCCGTGCCCCGCGGCGGCCAGACCAGCGCGCCATCCACGCGGCCTTCGACTTCCTGGAGATGGCCGTCCGGCCACGCGACGCAGAGCGCCGAAACGAAGTGAGCCTTGCGCTTGTCCGCGCTGGTCGCGCCGCGCTCCTGCAGCAGGCGCTCGATCCGCGTCATCGCCGCGGAAAAATCCGCAGGTTTGCCGGCCCATCGCGCGGAGTGGATGCCCGGCGCGCCGTCCAGCGCCTCGACGACCAGGCCTGAATCATCGGCAAAGGCCGGAAGCCTTGCGCTCAGGGCAGCAGAGGTCGCCTTGATCCGGGCATTGGCGCGGAAATCCTCGCCCGTTTCCTCAGGCTCGTCGAGACCGAGTTCGCCGGCGGAGACCACTTCGACGCCATACGGCGCAAGCAGCTCGCGAAGCTCGGCGAGCTTGCCGGGATTGTGGGTGGCGATCACGAGCTTGCCGGCGATTCGACGATGCATGACCGATCGGGCTTCAGTTTCTTGTTCTGAAAGGTTTTCCTGACGCGACGGGAGGCCCGCTTCGCCGGAAAACGCGACAGGACGCGAGTCCTGCGGATGATCCGCGCAAGCGGCGAATCACGCCACCGCCATTTTCTGCAAATCCACCAGCCGCGCGACCCCTTTTTTCGCCAGCGCCATCAGCGCCAGAAACTCATCATCGGAGAAAGGCACCTTTTCGGCGGTTCCCTGCACCTCGATGATGCGTCCCTCGCCGGTCATCACGAAGTTTGCATCGGTATCGGCTTCCGAATCCTCGGCATAGTCCAGATCGAGGACGGGCGTGCCGTTGTAGATGCCACATGAGATGGCGGCGACATTGCCTCGAAGCACGCTGGCCTTGAGCATGTTGCGGGCCTTCATCCAGTTGACGCAGTCGGCCAGCGCGACCCAGGCGCCGGTGATCGATGCGGTGCGCGTACCCCCGTCGGCCTGAATGACGTCGCAATCGATCGTGATCTGGCGCTCGCCGAGCGCCTCGAGGTCGACCGCCGCACGCAGGGAACGACCGATCAGGCGCTGGATTTCGACGGTCCGGCCACCCTGCTTGCCGGCGGAGGCCTCGCGCCGGGTCCGCTCCAGCGTGGCGCGCGGCAGCATTCCGTATTCGGCCGTCACCCAGCCCCGGCCCTGACCCTTGAGCCATGGCGGCAGCCGCTCCTCGAGCGTCGCGGTGACCAGCACATGGGTATCGCCGAATTTCACCATGCAGGAGCCTTCGGCGTATTTGACCACGCCACGTTCCAGCGACACGGCGCGCAGTTCATCCGGTGCACGACGGCTAGGTCGCATGGGAACCCCTCCAGCTATTCATGAGAATCCTCGTGCCGTGCTTTTAGGGGTGGGGAGCCGCACCGGCAAGGGTCAGACGTGCAATTGCCCTCAGAACGGCAATTACCCAAAGCCTGCTTGTAACTGGTGCGCGGGAGAGACAAATTAGAAGCGGTCTCAGGCACGACGAACATTATGCGCGGGAGAAAATAGCGTTGGCCCATCACGATCCGATCGGTCTGATTGCACCGAACGCCGGGCTTGCCCAGTTGAACGAGCGCTCGCGCGATATTTTTCGCCAGATTGTCGAGAGCTATCTTGCAACGGGCGAACCCGTGGGATCCCGCAACATTTCACGGCTGATCGCGGTGCCGCTCTCGTCGGCCTCGGTCCGCAACGTGATGTCGGATCTCGAACAGCTCGGGCTGATTTATGCGCCGCACACCTCGGCCGGGCGCCTGCCGACCGAGCTTGGCCTGCGTTTTTTTGTCGATGCCCTGATGCAGGTTGGAGATCTCACCGAGCCGGAACGCCAGTCGATCCAGAACCAGCTCGCGTCGGTCGGCAAGGCGCAGTCGGTCGAGGCCGCGCTGGAGGAAGCCTTGACGCGGCTGTCCGGATTGACCCGGGCGGCGGCGGTGGTTCTGACGGCCAAATCCAACGTACGCTTGAAGCATATCGAGTTTGTCAGGCTGGAGCCCGACAAGGCGCTGGTGGTGCTGGTCGCCGAAGACGGGCAGGTCGAAAATCGCGTGCTGACGCTCCCGTCCGGCGTTCCGGCTTCAGCGTTGACGGAGGCGTCAAATTTTCTGAATGCCCGGATTCGCGGCCGGACGCTCGCCGAGGCACGGCTCGAGCTGGAAACCGCGTTGACGCAAAGCAAGGCGGAGCTCGATCAGCTCACACAAAAAATCATCGCAGCCGGAATTGCGAGCTGGTCCGGCGGCGACAGCGACGACCGGCAGTTGATCGTGCGCGGCCATGCCAACCTGCTCGAGGACCTGCATGCGATGGAGGACCTCGAACGCGTGCGGCTATTGTTCGACGATCTCGAAACCAAGCGCGGGGTGATCGATCTGCTTGGCCGCGCCGAGCGCGCAGACGGCGTGCGCATTTTCATCGGCTCGGAGAACAAGCTGTTCTCGCTGTCCGGATCCTCGACGATCATCGCGCCCTACAGCGATGGCGCCGGCCACATCGTCGGCGTTCTCGGCGTGATCGGACCGACCCGGCTGAACTACGCGCGCGTGATCCCGATGGTGGACTATGCCGCGCGCATCGTCAGCCGGATGCTCGGCAGATGAGCCGGGTTCGCCGCGCTTGATTTTTACGCCTGAACCACGATATCCCGCACGACCATTCCTTTCCATTCGAGACAACTGCGAGAAGGCTGCGTAATGACCGATTCCGACGGCAAAACAGACAAGTCCGGCGAACCGGCTGCGGAGGTCGAGCCCGTCGTGTCCAAGCCGTACGTCATGCCGGACGATCCCGAGGACGATGCGCTCGACGCGCTGAACAAGCAGCTCGCGGAGGCGAAGGATCGGACGTTACGTACGCTGGCGGAGATGGAGAATCTGCGCAAGCGCACGGCGCGGGAGGTGTCGGACGCGCGAACCTACGGCATTTCGGGCTTCGCGCGCGACGTTCTGGAGATCGCCGACAATCTGCAGCGCGCGCTTGATGCGGTGCCGGCGGACGCGCGCGCGGCGCCGGATCCCGGCCTGAAAGCCCTGATCGAGGGCGTGGAGCTGACCGAACGCTCGCTGCACAACGCTCTCGAAAAGCACGGCGTGAAGAAATTCGATCCGGCCGGCGAAAAGTTCGATCCCAACGTCCATCAGGCCATGTACGAAGTTCCCGATCCGTCCGTCCCCGTCGGCACGGTCGCCCAGGTCATTCAGGCCGGCTACATGATCGGCGAGCGGGTGCTGCGTCCGGCGCTGGTGGGCGTCGCCAAGGGCGGAGCCAAGGCAGCCGCGCCGGAATAACAGCCTCCGCGTTTTGAGGCTTTGCTGCGGCACTGGAGCATGATCCCGACCCGAAGAGCCGCGCCAGCGCAAAGTGGAAACCGGTTTTCGGGTAAGATCATGCTCAATCAAAAGAGATAAGCGGCCTGCGCAAGCAAGGCCGCGAGGAATGGATGTCAGCTCGCGTGAAGATAGCGCGTCGGGTCAAAATCACGGAGCCGCGCTTCTTCTGTCAGAAGCGAAAGAGCTAACGCGGCAGGATCCCGTCGCGAACCGCGCGGAAGCGCGGAAAAACGTCCGACCATTCGTTCCGCGGCGTGCTCCCGATCAGGCGCATGGCTGTTTTTCCGCTGCCGAACACCAGCCACTGCACCACGGTCACCGGCGTATTCGTTCGCGTGTTGGTGCCGTCGATTCGCGTTTCAAAGCCGGGCGATCCGTTGATCCGAATCGGCTCCGACATGGTGATGCGTCCCTCACGCAGGTTCGGGATCGTGGCGGCGACATCGCGCGCGAACCGGCTCCGATCATCCGGCCGCTCCGGGACCGAACCGATCGGGCTGATGATGATGAAGGCGCTGCCGTCGATGTTGTTTTCCGTTTCCGCATCGGACAACAGGATGACGGCTCCCGGCGTCAGCGTGCGGATCAGCTTGAAGGAGCTCAGTTCGCTCAGCTTGAAGGGCAGCAGGCCCAGTTGCTCCTCGAGCGGGACCTCCTTGCGCAGGGCGACCGTTGCGAACATCTTCTGCACGGCCTCGTCGGAATAGATCTTCCCGACGTTCTCCGGCACCTGCGCCGCGACGTATCCGGAAAAGGTGCCGCCGGAAATCACCATTGAATAGCGCCGGACATTGTCTTCGCCGTTCTTGGCGGTCTCGACGATGAAATAACCCGGTCCACTCGCGGTCTCGAGGCCTTGCGGCTTTAGACCTCGGGGGTCGGCGGCGTTCGATTTCGCGACAGTTTCCACGTCTCTGAAAGCGGCGACGGGGAGCTCGGCGACAACGACCTTGACGCGCTGATCCGCGGTCTCGAAACCCGGAAATGTCTTTGCCGGATTGAGGCCTATCAGCGGAACCAGCCCGATCCGGCTGCCCGGCGCATAGATCACGTCGCTGGCGAGGGACGGATTAGCGCCGGTCAGCAGGCAGAGAATGGCAAACACGTGCAGAAAATGTCTCATGCGCGCTTATCTGGATTTGCATTGAGGCCGTTCAATGATCGTCAGGCCGGCGGGACCGTAAGATGATTCAGGGGATGCATTCTACGAAACCTGACTGCCGCATCAAGCGCATGAGCCGTTGGCGCAGGCGGCAGCGACCGTCTTCACCATGGCCCAAGACGGCTGGTCCGGCTAGGTTAATTATCGCTTGTCCAGATCGTCCCTGGCTGGCAGGGGATGCAAAAGAATTGCGTTTTCAGACGGCGGAGAGATGTCCGGTCCTTGCGGCCCCCACCCCCCCTCCTATATGAGGCTCACCGTCGCTATATCGCGAGTAATTGATATCTGGGGGTCTGGATGAGGGTGCCGTCAGGGCCTGCCCGGACTGCCGTAACAAGAAGGATATGAGGACCATGGGAAAGGTCATTGGGATCGACCTCGGCACCACCAATTCGTGCGTGGCGGTAATGGACGGCAAGGCGCCGAAAGTCATCGAAAACGCGGAAGGGATGCGGACCACGCCGTCCATCGTCGCCTTCAGTGATGATGGCGAGCGTCTCGTCGGGCAGCCGGCCAAGCGCCAGGCCGTGACCAATCCCGAGCGGACCATTTTCGCCGTCAAGCGCCTGATCGGCCGTCGCTACGACGACCCCACGGTTGAAAAGGACAAGCAGCTTGTCCCTTACAAGATCGCGAAAGCCGGTAACGGCGACGCCTGGGTCGAGGCCGATGGCAAGACCTATTCGCCCTCGCAGATTTCGGCCTTCACGCTTCAGAAGATGAAGGAGACCGCCGAGGCTCATCTCGGTCAGAAGGTCGATCAGGCCGTCATCACCGTGCCCGCCTACTTCAACGACGCGCAACGTCAGGCGACCAAGGACGCCGGCAAGATCGCCGGCCTCGAAGTGCTGCGCATCATCAACGAGCCGACCGCGGCCGCGCTTGCCTACGGCCTCGACAAGTCGAAGGCCGGCACCATCGCGGTATATGATCTCGGCGGCGGCACGTTCGACGTGTCGGTTCTCGAGATCGGCGACGGCGTATTCGAGGTGAAGTCGACCAACGGGGATACGTTCCTCGGCGGCGAAGACTTCGACATGCGTCTGGTCAACTATCTCGCGGACGAATTCCAGAAGGAGCAGGGCATCAACCTGCGTAACGACAAGCTGGCGTTGCAGCGGTTGAAGGAAGCCGCGGAGAAAGCGAAGATCGAACTGTCGTCGACCACGCAGACCGAAATCAATCTGCCGTTCATCACGGCCGACCAGTCCGGCCCGAAGCATCTGACGATGAAGCTCACGCGCGCCAAGTTCGAGGCGCTGGTCGATGATCTCGTGCAGAAGACGATCGAGCCGTGCCGCAAGGCGCTGAAGGATGCCGGCCTGACGGCGGGCGAGATCGGCGAAGTGGTGCTGGTCGGCGGCATGACGCGCATGCCGAAGGTCCAGGAAGTCGTCAAGCAGTTATTCGGCAAGGAGCCGCACAAGGGCGTCAACCCGGACGAGGTTGTCGCGATCGGCGCGGCGATCCAGGCCGGCGTGCTGCAGGGCGACGTCAAGGACGTGCTGCTGCTCGACGTCACGCCGCTGTCGCTGGGCATCGAGACGCTGGGCGGGGTATTCACCCGCATCATCGACCGCAATACCACGATCCCGACCAAGAAGAGTCAGGTGTTCTCGACAGCCGAGGACAACCAGAACGCCGTCACCATTCGCGTTTTCCAGGGCGAGCGTGAAATGGCGGCGGACAACAAGATCCTCGGCCAGTTCGATCTGATGGGCATTCCGCCCGCTCCGCGCGGCATGCCGCAGATCGAGGTGACGTTCGACATCGACGCCAACGGCATCGTCAACGTTTCCGCCAAGGACAAGGCGACCGGCAAGGAACAGCAGATCCGCATCCAGGCCTCGGGCGGCCTGTCGGAGGCCGACATCGAGAAGATGGTCAAGGACGCGGAAGCCAACGCCGCCGAGGACAAGAAGCGCCGCGAGGCCGTGGACGCCAAGAATCAGGCCGACAGCCTGGTGCATTCGACCGAAAAGGCTCTCACCGAACACGGCTCGAAGATCGAGGAAAGCGAACGCCGCGCGATCGAGGATGCGGTCAGCGATCTGAAGGAAGCCCTGAAAGGCGACGATGCCGAGGCGATCAAGGCCAAGACCAACACGCTGGCGCAGGCCTCCATGAAGCTCGGCGAGGCCATGTATAAACAACAGGCCGAGGCCGATGCCGCCAAGGACGCCGCGAAGGACGATGTCGTCGATGCGGAGTTTACCGAGGTCGACGACGACAAGAAGTCTGCTTAAACGGCAGAACTGACATGACCCCGCCCCCGAACGAGTGCTCATCGCGTCTCGAAGGGCGGGGTCACGCTTGTCTTAGCGAGACCCATCATCCAGCGATGAGCCAATTTTATCATGCGTCTTCCGTAATGAAGCGACGTTCGAGCGGAATGGACTGATGTCGAACAAGCGCTGTTACTACGAAACCCTTGAAGTCGATCGGAACGCGGACGAGACCAAGCTCAAGGCGGCCTTTCGCAAGCTGGCCATGAAATGGCACCCGGACAGGAATCCGGGCGACGCGTCCAGTGAGGTGCGCTTCAAGGAAATCAATGAGGCCTATGAGGTCCTGAAAGACGGCAACAAGCGCGCGGCTTACGACCGCTTTGGCCATGCCGCGTTCGAGCAGGGTGGCATGGGCGGCGGCGGTGCCGGGTTCGGCGCAGGATTCGCTTCCTCATTCTCCGACATCTTCGAGGATCTGTTCGGCATGGCCGGACAGCGCGGCCGGTCGGGTGGCCGCGAACGGGGCGGAGATCTTCGATATAATATGGAGATCACGCTTGAGGAGGCCTATCACGGCAAGACCGCCCAGATCGAGATTCCGGTCTCGGTGACGTGCGAATCCTGCTCAGGCACCGGCGCCAAGGCCGGGACCAAGCCGAAGAACTGCGCGATGTGCGGCGGCGCCGGCCGGATTCGTCAGGCTCAGGGCTTCTTCACGCTGGAGCGCACCTGTCCTGGCTGTCAGGGGCGGGGCCAGATGATCGAGGATCCCTGCCCGCCCTGCGGCGGGTCGGGCCGCGTCAACCGGGAGCGCTCGCTGTCGGTCAATATTCCCGCCGGCGTCGAGGATGGCACCCGCATCCGCCTCGCTGGCGAGGGTGAGGCAGGAGTCCGTGGCGGTCCGCCTGGCGACCTCTACATTTTCCTCTCGCTGGTTCCGCATCAGTTCTTCCAGCGGGACGGCGCAGATCTGCATTGCCGTGTTCCGATCTCAATGGTCGCCGCCGCTCTTGGCGGGGAGATCGAGGTGCCGACCATCGACAAGGGCAATACCAAGGTGCGGGTGCCGTCGGGAACCCAATCCGGCCGCCGTTTTCGCATTGCAGCAAAGGGAATGCCCGTGCTGCGCTCTCGTCAGACCGGCGACATGTATGTTCAGGTGATGGTGGAAACCCCGCAGAACCTGACCAAGCGACAACAGGATCTTTTGGCCGAGTTTGAAAAGCTGTCGTCGGGAGAGACCCAACCCGAGGCGGCGGGTTTCTTCACTAAGGTCAAGGACTTCTTCGGCACTCGGGCGACCCCGTAATCACCGTTTTGCTTGACCGGGCCGATCGTCGGATGTACCTGTGAATAACTTAAGCCTGCCTCCCTGCCAGTATTGACCCACCTGGGTGCGAAATGCCTTTGCAATTGTCCGCGCGTGCGTCGAAGAAGCCCCTTCGTCTTGATGATGAGGTCCGCTTTCTCCGCTCGTGGATTGAGAAGCCGCTCCATATGGGCGCGGTCATGCCGTCCGGACGCATTCTGGCGCGCACGATGGCGCAGTATGTCGATGTCGCATCCACCGACCCGGTCATTGAGCTGGGACCGGGGACCGGAGCGATCACAAACGCGCTGATCGAGCACGGTGTCGATCCGAAACGTCTGGTGCTGGTCGAATACGATCCCGGCTTTTGTGCGCTGCTTCGCGACCGCTACCCGCAGGCGACAGTCGTGCAGGGCGACGCCTATACGTTGCGGGACTCGCTGTGGAACGTGCTGAGCGCGCGCGCTTCGGCGATCGTCTCCGGCCTGCCGCTCGTCACCAAGCCGATGTTGACCCGGCTCAGGCTGATACGGGACGCCTTCGCGACGCTCGCCCCCGGCGCCCCCTTCGTGCAGTTCACCTATTCGGTGGTGCCGCCCATCCCCAAATCTCTCCCGGGCATTTCGACCGAGGCGTCCGAGCGGATCTGGATGAACCTGCCTCCCGCGCGCGTCTGGGTGTATCGCAAGCGCTGATGGACTATAGCGTTTCAAACGAAGTGGTTGACCGGTTCGCGTGAAGAAAACGCTATAGCGCGGGCCGCAGGTGTCCCTGCAATGCGATCGACAGGCCTGTTCGCACCGAAAATCCTCATCATCCCCGGCTCGCTTCGCACCGGCTCGCAGAATGCAAGGCTTGCCGCGGTTATAGCCAAGGAGTTTATCCGAGCCGACGTTGAAGTCACCCGGATTTCGCTCGGAGACTTCCCGCTGCCGATCTACGACGCCGACTTGCAGGAAAATGCAGGCGTGCCCGCAAGCGCCATCAACCTCAAGCAGATGATCGCCGCGCACCACGGGGTCCTCCTCGTGACGCCCGAATACAACGCTTCCCTGCCGCCATTGCTCAAGAACGCGATCGACTGGATATCACGCGTCCAAAGTCCGCATGAAGCGCGCGGTCAGGTTTTCCATGAGCGCGCATTTGCGATCGCGTCGGCCTCCACGGGCCGATTCGGCGGCGCACGATGTCTGGCTCAGCTACGCTTGATCCTCACGGCGTGCGGAGCGATGGTGATCCCCAATCAGCTCGCTCTGTCATTCGCCGGGGACGCCTATGACGATATGGAGCGGTTGAAGCGTTCGACGGATGCCGATGCGCTGAAGAAGATGATACGCCAGTTGATCACGGTCGCCGGGAATATGCCGTGAGACCATACTGAATGGGAACGGCACCGCGCGGCAGATGCCGGACCTGATTGGTTGCCGCGAAACGCAGCCCCCGCTATACCGCAGAAGCATTCGAGGACTCGGCCGTGGCTGACATGCGTTTGATTGTTGCAGGAGCAGGCGGCCGGATGGGCCGCGCTTTGGTGCGCGCGATCGCGGAAACCGATGGCGCCGTGCTGGCTGGCGCGCTCGAGGCGCCGGAATCCGAGCTGATCGGGAAAGACGTTGGCGTTCTGGCCGGCCTTCCCGGCAGCGGAATCAACGTGTCGGCGGATCTCTGGTCATTGTCGGCGAATGCCGACGGTATCCTGGATTTTACCGTTCCGGCCGCGACCATCGCGAATGTGGCCATCGCCGCCGAGCGGGGGCTGGTCCATGTCATCGGCACCACCGGCCTTTCGGCGTCGGATATGGCTGTGATCCGGAGCGTCACCTCACGCACGGCGGTCGTGCAGTCGGGTAATATGAGTTTGGGCGTCAACCTGCTCGCCGCGCTGGTGAAGCGCATGGCGCAGGCACTCGACGAAAGTTTCGATATCGAAGTTCTCGAGATGCATCATAGGGCCAAGGTCGATGCGCCTTCGGGCACCGCGTTGATGTTGGGACAGGCGGCGGCTGACGGCCGCAAGGTCGATTTGAATCAGCGCGCGGCGCGCGGGCGCGACGGCCTTACCGGCGCCCGCGAGGCGGGCGACATCGGTTTTGCCTCGCTTCGGGGCGGTACCGTTTCAGGAGATCACAGCGTCATCTTCGCGGGTCCATATGAGCGCATCACCCTGTCGCACCATGCCGAGGACCGGATGATTTTCGCGCATGGGGCATTGAAGGCCGCAAAGTGGGCATTCGGTAAAGCGCCCGGCCTTTATTCGATGTCCGACGTGCTCGGGCTGGATGTTTAGTATTGCGATTATTACAGCGTTTTCGAGCGAAGCATGTCTTACGGCTTGATCCGGAGATACATATCGTTTTGTGCAAAGACGCCGCGTCAAATCAAGATCTGAGAGCCACGCTGCTGATTCGTCAGAAGCGGAAAGGCTCCAGGAACTCAGGAATGGAGCAGGCAGAATGAGCGAACGTCTTCTGGTGCTCGTGCGTCACGGCCAGAGCGAATGGAATCTGAAAAACCTGTTCACAGGCTGGAAGGATCCGGATCTGACGGAGCTTGGCGTGGCTGAGGCGAAGGATGCGGGGCGCAAGCTGAAAGCGCAGGGCTTTGTTTTCGACATCGCCTTCACCTCGACATTGATCCGCGCCCAGCACACGCTCGATCTTGTGCTGAAGGAATTGGACCAGGCCGGAATTCCGGTCAGGAAAGACCAGGCGCTGAACGAGCGGGACTATGGCGATCTTTCGGGCCTCAACAAGGACGAGGCTCGCAAGAAGTGGGGTGACGAACAGGTGCTGATCTGGCGCCGGTCATATGACGTGCCGCCACCCGGCGGCGAGAGCCTGAAGGATACGCTGGCGCGCACGCTGCCGTACTTCGTGCAGGAAATCCTGCCATGCGTCCTTCGCGGCGAGTGCACGCTCGTGGCGGCGCACGGCAACTCGCTGCGCGCGCTTGTCATGGTGCTGGAAAAACTGTCGCCGGAACAGATTCTCGCGCGCGAACTGGCAACCGGCGCGCCCGTGATCTATCGGCTCAACGCCGATGCGACTGTGGCCTCGAAACTTGATCTCGCGGCCTGACGCACCTCATTCCAGTCCAATCCGCCCGGCTTCCCACCCCAGCATCGCGTGCTTGCGGGTGATTCCCCAGTGATACCCCGTCAGCGCGCCACTTTTGCCGAGCACGCGATGGCAGGGCACGACGAACGACACCGGGTTCTTGCCGATAGCGGCGCCGACGGCGCGCGAGGCGGCCGGGCGATCGATACTGGCGGCGATGGTTGAGTAGGTCGTAACCTTTCCCATGGGAATCCTGAGCAGGCTCTGCCAGACCCGGACCTCGAAATCGGTCCCGATCAGAATCACGCGCAGCGGCTGGTCGGCTCGCCAAAGCCTCGTATCGAACACGCGCTGCGCGAGCGCCCCGGTGCGGCCTGCGTCCTCGACATAGGTCGCATTGGGCCACCGCCGCTTCATATCGGCGAGCGCGGCCTGCTCCTCGCCGCCGTCGGCGAACGCCAGTCCGGCGAGGCCGCGATCGCTGGCGATCACGATCGCGATGCCGAAGGGCGAGGGATGAAAGCCGAAAGCGAGCTTCATCCCGGAGCCGCCATTCTTCCATTCGCCGGGTGACATCGCTTCGTGCGTAACGAACAGGTCATGCAGGCGTCCCGGACCGGAGAGGCCGGAATCGAGGGCTGCATCGAGCACGCTGGCGGATTTGCGCAGGAGTCCCTTGGCGTGGTCGAGCGTCAGCGCCTGCATGAACAATTTCGGGGTCAGCCCCGCCCAGCGCCGGAATAGATGGTGCAACTCGTCCGGCGTCACGCCGGCGGCGTCAGCTATCGCTGCGATGGCAGGCTGCGAGCGCCAGTTTTCGGAGATGAAGGCGATCGCTCGCCGCACCGCGTCATAGTCGCGCAATGCTGCACCCGGCGCGTCCGGCTGCGTCATGCACGGATCAGCCGGAGCAGGATTTTTCTCAAGCGTCATCATGGCCAGGATGTAGGACGGTCGCCCTCTGCCGGCCACCCGATTTCCGGCGACCCTTCAGGTCACCGGATTGTAGATCGGCCCGCGCTTGGCGAGCTGGAGCGCAGAGGACAAGGCTTTGACGAAACTCAGCTTCTCGTCAGGCCCCAGGAAATTCGCGATCGATATCCGGCGGCCGCGCGAAACCAGATAAAGCCGCTCGATGCCGTATTCCTCATGGACTCTCTGGTCGACATGCACCCACAGCGGATTCGAAACCCACTCGACGATGTGGCCGCGATGACTGGTGCGGCGCACCCTGAGCTCGGAATGGGTGATGGAAATTTCCTCGGTCGCGAGCGCGCGTTGGAAATTGATACGGAAAGCCCAGTAAATCGCGAGAACATCGAGGCCGAGAAAGCCGAATACCGGCCAGGCTCCCATCAGCAGGAACACCATTCCGGTGGCGAAACTCGCCAGCGCCAATACAGCCATCAGCACCATGAAGCTGGCGTGACTTAATGAACGGTGCGGCGTCAGGAGCGCCGAAAACAGCGTCTGTTCGGCGGGTCCGGGGCCAGCCAGGTTATTGTCTGAGGTCATCGTTAATCACTATACCACGATCATGTCTAAAAACATCCGCCGCAGCTTTGCAAGGCAGAAGCCCGCCGCAGCCGGGACCGGCAAATCACTCGGGAAAGGCCCTGTAGCGGACCCTCGGCAGCAGGAAGCCGCTGCGGCGGCAGGAGGGCAGGCCAAGGGAGTAAAGAAGAAGAGAACCGGAAAGCCGCCGGCACGTCAGGCGGAGCCGATCTCCGGGGGCAAGCGGGCCGTCAAGCCGGCGCGAGAACCAGGGGTACCGCCGCCATCTTTCAGGCCGTGGACGCCGGCTGAAATCCGCGAGGCCTTCGCGCGCTTCCGCAGAGCCAATCCCGAGCCGAAAGGCGAGCTCGAACACATCAATTCCTACACATTGCTGGTCGCGGTGGTGTTGTCGGCCCAGGCGACCGACGCAGGCGTCAACAAGGCCACACGCGCCTTGTTCGCTGTCGCCGACACGCCCGCCAGAATGCTGGCGCTCGGGGAGGAGAAGGTCCGCGACTATATCAAGACCATCGGACTCTATCGCACCAAAGCGCGGAACATTATCGCGCTTTCGGAAAAACTGCTCGCGGACTTTGACGGCGAGGTTCCACCCAGCAGGGCGGGGATCGAATCCCTGCCCGGCGCGGGACGCAAGACCGCCAATGTCGTGCTCAACATGGCGTTCGGGGAGCGCACCATGGCGGTTGACACGCATGTTTTCCGCGTCGCCAACCGCACCGGCATGGCGCCAGGGAAGACGCCGCTCGAGGTCGAACTCGGGCTTGAGCGCGTGATCCCCCACCAATTCATGCTGCATGCGCATCACTGGCTGATCCTGCACGGACGCTACACCTGCCTGGCGCGATCGCCGCGCTGCAAAGTGTGCCTGATTAACGACCTGTGCCGTTGGCCCGACAAGACGATAGAGGACGCGCCGTCATGATCGCCTCGTCCCGCAGGTACGCAGATATCTAGACCTGACCAGAACGGCGCACGCGGTCTTAAGTTCCGGCCGATTTGAATCGCAAATGCTCGTTCGGGAAATGAAAAAGGCCCCGGCGAAATCCGGGGCCTTTGGCTGCTGCTAGAGCATTTTCCGGCGAAGTGGATACCGGTTCGCCGCAAGAAAATGCGACCAGACAACCATTTCTAGAGCATGGTCCGATTCAACTTGATCGGATCAT
>JAANMX010002763.1_pt1 | contig 16723 bp, 17 predicted proteins | sample 7279681 | NCBI WGS metagenome assembly JAANMX01 (sample SAMN14094542, study PRJNA606508) | bioreactor metagenome | isolation source: A lab-scale SPAN reactor treating ammonium-rich wastewater day 351 | place: Ireland: Galway | collected 2018-01-01
TATCTGTAGTATTTCACATCGAGGAAAAAGAGTAGCTTCAAGTGCTATTTCATGTCAAAATTACACTCATTTGGAAAATCTTTTTCCCAATGTCTATAAAACTGATGACGATGGCGGCTACCGTCGCCGGAGGGTTGATCAGAAACATTGCGCCATAGCAGCCCAGCGCGCCCAGAATCGAGACGCTCCAATGAATGTGGAAACGGGGGCGGAAGCTGGGGTTGCCCACCAACCTCTCAATCCCGGCCACCAGATTGGTCATGCCATAGGTGTTGAGAAAAAACATTGTGATAATCGGGGCCACAAAATTCAGATCACCAGCCCAGATGACGATGACAGCAATCACCCCGCTGACCAGAACAGCCAAACGGGGTTCTGTAGGGCTGCCCAATTGGGCCGTAAGCATTCGGGGCAGAACGTCGTCTTTGGCAATGGCTTGCAGGGTGCGGGGCGCGGCCATAATGCTGCCCAGGGCAGAAGAAAGCGTAGCCGCCCAGACGCCCAGAAAGATAAGGAAGGGCCAGCGGGCAACATCCCGCATAACGAAGGAATTGTTGATCAGTTCATCCGGCGTAGCGTGGGTAGAAAACCAATAAATAGCGACGAAATAGACAATCGCAGTGACTACAATGGAGGCAATCGTCCCAACCGGAATACTGTGGCTGGGATTTTTCAGATCCCCGGACATACTCGTACCCACTTCAATGCCGGTGACAGCCGGGAAGAAGACGGCAAAGACCAGCCAGAAGGTGACATTCGGGGAGTAGTTGGCGACCAGAGTGGGCGCACCAATAGAATCCCAGCCGCCGGTGAAGAAGGAGATGAGCGCGCCCACCAGAATTGCCAGAATAAAGTACTGGATTTTCAGAGCGAAATCGGCGCCGATCCAGGCGATGCCCGCAAAGATAATGACGACAACCGTCGCGATCAGCCGGGGATCGAACTGCTGGAAGAAGGCAACCGCCTGGATGGATTCGGTAAAACCGATGACGTAAAAAGCGATAGAAATGGCCTGGGAAAGATAGAGGGGAATCCCAATGGCGCCGCCGATCTCCAGCCCCAGGGTGCGGGAGATGATATAATAGTTGCCCCCGGCCCGCACATTCATACTGGTAGCGATGGCTGAGAGGGAAAGGCCGGTCAGAAAGGAGATGGCATTGGCGGTGGCGACAATAATCAGCGCGCCGATCAGCCCCGTCTGTCCCACCACCCACCCAGCGCGCAGGAAAAGAATAATGCCGAGAATAGTAAGCACATTGGGCGTGAAAACGCCGCCAAATGTCCCAAAACGGCCTGTTCCATTGCCCCGCGGTTGTTGTGTTGCTGCGACAGCCATACGACTCTCCTTACGATAAGAACACAAAGATAACTGCTCACCCTCACACGACCTCCCCCACTTTGGGGAGGAGTCGATCCACTTCCCGCCCTGGAATGGGGAGGGACAGGGTGGGGTGGCTGAACAGGTACACACAAAGGGACAACGCAAAGGGTGTGAATACACGTAGCCCTGGGGTGAATTAGAATCTGCGACACACCAGTTTACTGTATAATCCAAAAAAAACGCGAAGTTGGGTAACTGTCTATTTCCGAATAACAGAATACGGGACGCTTGCAGAGCGATTGCCCCGGTGATACAATAGGCCCGCATAGATTGCAGGTGATAAGTCTCCCCATGACAACGGGTAATCAGTCCCACCACCCGTCTGATGTTGGCCGGTTGGCATACCCAGGCCCTGAGGTTTGTGAGTCACCGGCTATTTTTGTTTCGGAGTTTCCGCAATTGGATATGGCCCAAAGGAGGGCAAACAGATGAGCAAGACAAAAAACCGCTTTTCTGCATTGATCGCTGTATTTGTGATTCTTTCCGTTGTTCTGGCCGGTTGCGCCGCGCCGCCACCGCCGGCTGTGCCCAGCGCTGCTGCGCCAGCCGCCGAGATGAGCGAGATGGACAAGCTGATCGCCGCGGCCCAGGCCGAAGGCTCGCTGACCACCATCGCCCTGCCCCACGACTGGTGCAACTACGGCGAGTCGATTGAGACATTCAAGGCCAAATATGGCATCGCCATCAATGAACTGGACCCCAACGCCGGTTCGGGGGATGAGATCGAGGCTGTCAAGGCCAATATGAACAACAAAGGCCCCCAGGCCCCGGATGTGCTGGATGTGGGTTTTGGCTTTGGCCCCCAACTGGTGGACGAGAAGCTCTCTATGGCCTACAAAGTCGCCACCTGGGACACCATCCCTGGGGACGCGAAGCACCCGGACGGTGCGTGGGTGGGTGATTACTACGGCGTGCTCTCCTTCCTGGTCAACACCGATGTTGTGACGAATGTGCCCCAGGACTGGGCCGATCTGCTCAAGCCCGAATACAAGGGCCAAATTGCCCTGGCCGGCGATCCCCGGGTCTCCAACCAGGCGATTATGGCAGTCTACGCCGCGGCCCTGGCCAACGGCGGCTCCCTGGACAATGTGCAGCCCGGTCTGGACTTCTTCGCTGAATTGAACGCCGCGGGCAATCTGATCCCGGTTATTTCAAAGGGCGCAACCCTGGCCAAGGGTGAGACCCCCATCGTCATTGCCTGGGACTACAACGCCCTCTCCTGGCAGCAGCAGTTTGAAGACAATCCCCGCACGGAAGTGGTCGTGCCCGCCAGCGGTATCATCGGCGGCGTCTACATCCAGGCCATCAGCGCCTATGCGCCCCAGCCCAATGCGGCCAAACTGTGGCAGGAATTTCTCTATTCCGACGAAGGCCAGCTCATCTGGCTGAAGGGCTTCTGCCACCCGATCCGCTACAACGATCTGGCCGCCCGCAACGTCATCCCCCAGGAGATCGCCGACGCCCTGCCCCCCGCGGACCTCTACGCCAAAGCCGTCTTCCCGAATCTGGACCAGCTCGCCGCGGCCAAAGAAGCCATCACCACCCAGTGGGATTCGGTGGTGGGTGCAGATGTGAAGGCTTCGGAGTAGGTGGGAAGGTTGAAGGTTGCAAGTCGAAAGTGGCAGGTGGTCCGTCGGGTGAGTTGATGAGAAACCTGTAGCGTGAGGGATGGGGGCGGTCTGCGGGCCGCTCCCATCCATAGTTTTTTCAGCAAGGCAATATAAAAATGCAAGAACAAACGAATTTGGTACAAGCCATTTCAGACATCGCTGCGGCTATGCCGATCACGCGAACGATACAACTTTATGAATTCGCGCGCTTTCTTGAGTCACATCCGTTGCCGATGGAAGAAACATTGGAGGAGATCGCAGCCGATGAAACGCTCTGGGAATCACAATTTGCTGCGACCGAAGACGACAAACTGGCTGAGTTGATTGCAGCGGTAGAGGCTGAAATCAGCGAAGGCAAAACTTTCCCAATGTTTGATATGCAAGGCGAGTTCAACGAGTACAAATGAAGTCGCAAACGACAGTTGAAATCTGCGAAAATCAATCCTTTCTGCGTCATCTGCGTTCCATCTTTCATCCCCATCACCGCGCAAGGACTCGCCTGTGACAGCGACCCCAATACGCCGTCAACAATTCTCCTGGGCCTGGCTGGGGCTGGTCCCCTTCTTTCTTTTCGCCCTGGCCTTTTTGATCCTGCCCGCGGCCTCTCTCGTCTCTGGCAGCTTCCAGGACGGCCAGGGCAACTTCACCATCAAAAACTTTTTGGACCTGGCCCAGCCCAATATCCTCAGCGCCTACCGGCTCAGCATCAGCATCAGCGCGGTGACAGCCATTGGCGGCGCGATCCTCGGCTTTCTGTTGGCCTACGCCACAATTCTGGGCGGTCTGCCCCGCTGGATGCGGGTCTTTCTGGCGACTTTCTCCGGCGTGGCCTCCAACTTCGCGGGCTTGCCCCTGGCCTTCGCCTTCATCGCCACATTGGGGCGCACGGGTCTGGTCACAGTTCTGCTCAAGGAACTTCTGGGCATCGATTTATACGATATGGGCTTCAGCCTCTACAGCTTCACCGGCCTGAGCCTGACGTATATCTATTTTCAGTTTCCCCTGATGGTGCTGGTTATCTCCCCCTCCATCGACGGTCTGCGCAAGGAGTGGCGGGAAGCCGCCGAGAATCTGGGCGCGTCCAATTGGGAATACTGGCGCTATGTGGCCTTCCCTGTGTTGCTGCCATCGATTTTGGGAGCGTCGATTCTGCTCTTTGGCAACGCCTTCGGGGCCTACGCCACAGCCTTTGGGCTGACCGGCGGGCTGCTCAATCTGGTGACAATTGTCATCGGCGCGCAGATTCGGGGGGATGTGCTGCACAATCCGGGGCTGGGCTATGCCATGGCGATTGGAATGATAGTAATTATGGCAATCAGTCTGAGCGGCTATTCCTGGCTGCAACGGCGCTCGGAAAGGTGGCTGCGGTGAAAAAGCGCGCTTCGTTCTGGGCCTGGCTCTGGATTGGGCTGGGTACACTCTATTTTATACTGCCCCTCTACGCCACCTTCGACTTCTCCCTGCGCGCCAAGCGGGATGTGTTGAGTCTGCGCGCCTACGAGCGGGTGTTGGAAGACCCCCGTTTTCTGGCGACCTTTGGCTTCTCGGCCCAGGTGGCGGTGGTGACAATTGTGATGAGTATGCTGCTGATTGTGCCCACCTCCTATTGGGTCCATCTGCGCTTTCCCAAAATGCGCCCAATTGTCGAATTTATCACCCTTCTGCCCTTCGTCGTCCCGGCGATTATTCTGGTCTTCGGTCTCATCCGCATCTACAGCCGCCCGCCCTTTTTGCTCACCGGCTCGGTCTTTGCCACCAATTTTCTGCTGGTCTCCGGCTATGTGGTGCTCTCCTTCCCCTATATGTACCGCTCGGTGGACGCAGGGATGCGGGCCATCGATGTGCGCACATTGACCGAAGCGGCCCAAAGCCTGGGCGCAGGCTGGCCTACAATTTTGTTCCGGGTCATCTTTCCCAATCTGCGCACAGCTCTGCTCAGTGGCGCGTTTTTAACCTTTGCGATTGTGATGGGCGAATTTACCCTGGCCGTCTTCCTGGCCCGCCCAGCCTTTGGGCCGTATATGGCCCTCATCGGCCAGGACAAAGCCTACGAACCCTCCGCCCTGGCCATCCTCAGCTTCGCGATGACCTGGGCCGCAATTGGGATCATCCAGCGCATTGGCCGGGCCTCGCCGGGGCAGGCACAGATGGGTGGGACGCACTAGTTGCCGTGATGACTCTCTAAACAAAAACAAGTGGTGGTAGGCATGAATGAATACGAATTTGTTGTACCGTCGGTAGCCTTGCAAAAGTACGGGATGCATCTTACCGCACAACAAGAAGAATTTAGCATTGCTTATGTACACTCATTGGCATCATCAATGGGATATGGAGTCGAAGAAATTCGTAGGGATGTGGATAGCGTTGATTTAACAATTCGTCAGTATGGAACGCAGAATGGTTCGACTGTAGACTACCCTATGATCGATAGTCTACGCGTACAAATGAAATGCAGCTACTACTCTGAACCGAAAGACAATACTCTTGATTTTCAGTTAAAGCGCAAGAACTACAACGATCTAAGCCAAAACACAGTATTTCCCAGAATTTTGGTAGTTCTTCATATTCCAAGAGATGTAAATACTTGGTTGACCCACGCCGACGATCATATGATTTTGAGACATAATGCCTATTGGATTTCTCTTTACGGGGAGCCGCCAATTCAAGCAGGTAGTAAGGTCGTAAAGATTCCGCTTTCGCAGCGACTTACTGCTGCAGAATTGCACAGATTAATGAACATCCTGGCCCAGGGGGGACGACCATGAGAGTTGATATCCTGGAACATGAAATCATTGATACAATTGATCCGGGTTTGATCACCCGGTATCTCATATCTCATAATTGGACTAAATTGCCAGATTCTCCTGAGGGATTAGAGATTTGGGACAAGGAGTCGGCTGATCACCGACACTTCCGAGTTTGGATTCCCCAAAGCCGCAGGTTTGCGGATTTTGATACAAGTATACTTCGCGTCGTCAAGACATTAGCACAAGCAGAGGATCGATCCCAATTACAGATAATCGAGGATTTTGAAACCGTTGGCACAGGTGACATTATTCGCGTCAAAACGGAGGATGACTTTCAACGACATAACGGGACGCTTCCGCTTTTCAACGGTATTGAGCTAATGCATCAAGCCCGCGATATGACAATCGCAGCAGCTCTTTCCACTATTGAGCGACGCGAGGTTTATTCTAATCGTCGTCCCAATCAGGTAGTTGATTACATCAAAAGTGTGCGAATGGGGCAATCCGAACGTGGAAGCTATGTCGTGAAGTTGATCTCGCCTATTGACTCAGCACAATATCAACAGCTTGGTTTGGAAGGGATCGGGCCATCAGAAGCACCACCATTCGAGAGACAGGTTGTAATCAATCTTGAGCGTAGTTTGAACGCTCTTTCGTCGGTTGCTAACGATGCATATAAAAGAGGACGGTTTTTCTTTCGGGCATTTCAGGAGGTTGTAGATGAAGGGATCAGTGCTAACTTATGCGAAGCCATCGCTCCACTTAGAGACCCCAATGAATACTTTCATCCTGTGGAAGTAAACATAAGTTGGTCATACATTATACAATCACCTTACACAACGACAAGTTCTGTGGTCTTTCCTGTACAAGTAATGCCCCTTATTGCCGAGGCCGCTCGAGAATTTCGCCAGAAAAACCCTGAAGATATTTTTCTTCGGGGATATGTAACAGGTCTCCGGCGGCGTAAGAAGGGTGATCCCAATTCCGTGACATTGGCGGGCAATGTAGACGATCGCCTTAGAAGTGTGAAAATCACCTTAAGCGAAGAGGCATATGAATTGGCGATTAAGGCACACGAAAATGATTCTGAGGTTTCTGTAATGGGTACGCTTCTCCGACAGGGAACTTTTCTAGCCTTGGAAAATCCCACAAATTTCCACATTCGTGACAACGACTAGGGAGATGATCTCGTAGTCCCAGATAACACATTTCATAGCAGGTATCCATGTCTCTCCTCGAACTCAAAAACATCGCCAAATCTTATCAAAACGCCGTCGCCGTCCGGGACTTCAGCCTGGACGTGGACGAAGGGGAGTTTGTCTCCTTTCTCGGACCCAGTGGCTGTGGTAAGACGACGACCCTGCGGATGATCGCGGGCTTCGAGCGGTCCGACGGCGGCACGATTCGGCTGGAAGGCAAGGACATCACCGAGACGCCGCCCAATCAGCGCAATGTGGGGATGGTCTTCCAGTCCTACGCCCTCTTCCCCAATATGAATGTGGCTCAAAATATCGGCTTTGGGCTGAAACTGGCCCGCCGCCCCCAACAGGAGATCACCCGACGGGTGGAGGAGATGCTGGAGATGATCCATATGGAGGGCTACGGCAACCGCTACCCCTACCAGATGTCCGGCGGTCAACAGCAGCGGGTAGCCCTGGCCCGGGCCATCGCCATCCAGCCCCAAGTGTTGCTCCTGGACGAACCTCTCTCCGCGCTGGATGCCAAAATCCGCGTGGAACTGCGGGAGGAGATTCGCCGTATCCAACACGACCTGAATCTGACGACGATTTACGTGACCCACGACCAGGAGGAGGCGCTCTCCCTCTCGGACCGGGTGGTGGTGATGAGCGCGGGGGAAGTGGAGCAGATCGGCCCGCCCTTTGAAATTTACAACTACCCCAAGACCGCCTTCACCGCCTCTTTTATCGGCCACCTGAACCACTTGACCGTCGATGTGCTGGACAGCGCAACCGGTCGTTTTGCCTGGCAGGGCACAGAAATACGGGTGGAAGAGACCCAGCCCGTTACAGGCAAGCAGGCCCAGCTCGCCATCCGCCCGGAAGAGATGCGGCTGGGCGGCAACGGCGACAACCGGCTGCCCGGCACAGTGGCGGCCATCTCCTTCCTCGGCTCGATTGTGCGGGTGAAGGTGGATGTGGGTGGAACGATTCTGGCCGTGGATCTGTTCAGCACACGCAGCCTGACTCTGCCCAAGGGGGGAGATGCGGTAGAAATCACATTCTCCTCCCAGGCTTGTTGGGTGGCGGAATAGAAGCTGTCATGAATTATCTTCGTTGCATCCAAAATAGCGCCTATATTCAATTCGGCGATGAACCCGTACGCGACCAGCCTTTGGCCAGTCTGACAGTCGGCTATATCTACAAAACTTTGCCGCCGACACCGGACGAGCAACGGTTGGGCGAAGTGCGTATAATCGACAACGAGGGCGAAGATTATCTCTATCCGGTAGATTATTTTGAGAGCGTTCCGTTCGATGGGGGCAGTGAGGCCACTGCGACGACGACAGTGCATCTCGACCCGGTGACAAAAGGGATATTGCGGGCCGAGGCGATTGCGGCCAAGACATCTGTCAGTGCGCTGTTGCGCGCGTGGATTGACGAACGTTTGGATCTGCCAGTCACACAGTAGATCGATCAACAACTACGAACGGTTGCATGACACCTGTGGCCGAACTTGCGAACCCCCACGACAAATTCTTCAAAGAAGCGCTGACCCAACCGGAAGCAGCCCGCGTCTTTCTGCGCGATTTCCTGCCCCCCGCCGTGGCCGAAGAGCTTGACCTGGCCCATCTGGACTTGCTGAAAGACTCCTTCATAGACGATAGCCTCCAGGAACACTTCGCCGATCTGGTCTTCGAGGTCACACTGCGCGAGCAGAGTCCTCTCCGGAAGGAGACTCTCTTTGTCTGTGTCATCTTCGAGCACAAAAGCTATGTGGACCCACTGACTGCGCTGCAACTGTTGCGCTATATGACGCAAGCCTGGGACTATAGCCTGCGCCAGCGAGGACGGCTGCTGCCCGTGCTCCCGGTGGTCATCTATCACGGGGTGAACCGCTGGAGTGTTGCCGCAAACTTTCAGGCCCTCTTTTCCCTGCCGGACGCGCTGCGCCCATACGTGCCCGAATTCCGCTATCTCCTGACCGATCTGTCAGTCTATAGCGACGAGGAGTTGAAGCGCACCGCGCAGTTGGGCGTTGGGCTGTTGACGTTAAAATACATCTTCCGTCCGAGCCTGCGCGCCCGTCTGCCCGAAGTGCTGGCGCTGTGGTATACTATCCAGGAGCAGGAGCGCGCGCTGGGCTATTTAGAGGCGATCATTCGCTATGTCACCTCTGCGAGTCAGTATGTGAGTGCGGAAGATGTAAGAGCGGCCATTGAAACGGCTGCATCGGAAGGAGATCCGTTGATGGGTACTATCGCGCAGGAATGGTTACAGCAGGGCTTACAGCAGGGCTTACAGCAGGGCTTGCGAGAGGGTGAAGAACGCGGCCTGCGACAGGGCCTGCTCTCTGGAATTCGGCTGGCCCTGAAGCTAAAGTTTGGCCTGGCGGGGGCCGCGCTGATGCCGGAGATATCCCGTATCGAAGATATACCTTTGTTGCAGACAGTCGGAGATGGGATCGAATTGGCCGACACCCCGGAAGATCTGCGCCGACTCTATCAGCAACCCAACGGCTGACCACAACTTCAAAATAACCACCCACGGATACTCTCCCTATGTACGATCTCATCAAAGAACTGACTGAAATGAGCGGCCCGGTAGGACAGGAAGGGCCGGTGCTGGACCGGATGGAGGCGCTCTGGCGGGAGGCCGGGGCACGGGTGGAGCGCACCCGTATCGGCAATGTGCTGGGCCGGGTGGGTGAGAACGGGCCAAAGCTGCTGCTGGCCGCCCACGCCGACGAACTCTGCTATCTGGTGCGGGCCATCGATCCCCGGGGCTTCCTCTGGCTGGCTAACGGTCAAGCCTGGCAGCGCACTACCAGTCTGAGCAACGGTTTTACGATTGGTCAACGGGTGCGGGTACTGGCCCGCTCCGGCGAAATTCCCGGCGTTATCGGCAGCGTCACCGGCCACGTGGCAACTCTGGCCTTGCCGGAACCTCGAGAACTGAACTGGTACGACTTCTGGGTGGACACGGGTCTTTCGGCCAGGGAACTGCGGGAGGCAGGTGTCACCCCTGGCACCCGAGTCATCTGGGACGCTAAGACCGAGCGCTTTGGCCCTCATGTGGTCGGCAAAGCCCTGGACGACCGGGCCTGTCTCGCCATTATCACTGAAGTCATCCGCCGGGTTTCTGCCGAAGAAATGAAGTGGCAACTGACTCTGGCCTGTACTGTTCAGGAAGAGATCGGACTGGTGGGTGCCTACGCCGCGGGCAACCGGGAGGCGTTCGACGCCGCCATTGTCGTGGAAATCGGGCTGGCCGGCGACATCCCCGGCGTGGGCGAATCGATGATGCCTGTCCATTTGGGAGCCGGGCCAATCCTCGTGCATAAAGACGCCCAGGTCCACTACGACTATGCGCTGACCGCCTCTTTAGAACAGACTGCGGCGGAGAACTACATCCCCATCCAGCACGCGGTCTTTGGCTCTTTTGGCAGCGATGGCGGCGCGCTGATGAAGTCGGATATCCCCTCGGCGCTGGTCGCCTTCCCCGCCCGCTACACCCACACCCCCTTCGAGACGGCCCATCTGGGCGATATGGAAGATCTGGTGCGCTGGCTCTGTGCGTTTGTGAGAAACGATTCTCAGAAACGGTGAGCAAGAGAATTACCACCTCATCTCAATTTGAGATACAATTGTATGCACATTATCTCCCGCAAGCGACTTCGAGAATTCTGGGAAGACAATCCCGACAGCACAACTTCATTGCAGCGTTGGTATAAAATCGTCAGCCGCAGCAATTTTGATAATTTTCAGGCGATACGGCATACGTTTCCGTCGGCTGATCTTGTGGGGGAACTGGTGGTTTTCAATATCGGCGGAAATAAATACCGTCTCATCGCATCAGTTCACTTCAACCGCCAGAAGCTGTATGTACGGCATGTTTTGACTCATTCAGCATATGACCGAGGAGAATGGAAACAATGAATGTCGCGTTCGATACACTTTTGCCGCACTGGACAGCCATCGAACCTGTTCTCTCGATACGCAATGAGCCGGAATACGATCGTGCACTTACCCGGCTTGACCAACTGCTCGACGAAGTGGGTAATGACGAACGACATCCTCTCTACAATCTAATGGATACATTAGGCTCACTTGTCCACAGTTACGAAGAAGAATTTGTCACCCTTCCTGAGAGTTCTGGGATTGATGCCCTGCGCTTTTTGATAGAAGAACACGGGTTGAGCCAATCGGGTCTGCCTGAAATTGGCTCTCAAGGCGTTGTATCGGAAATTCTGGGTGGGAAACGGGAACTGAATGTGCGCCAGATTCGCGGACTAGCGGCGCGCTTTGGCGTCTCACCTGCCGTCTTCTTCTGATAAAAGGAGGGTGTCCAAATGTCTCAAACCGTCGTGCTCGAACTACCCGATGAGATCCTTGTAAGTTATCAGAAAGGGGCGACTGCCGCGCGCAAACCATTGGAAGAATTTCTGGTGGACAGGCTCAATGAGGCGGTTTCTGTGTACGTTGCGGATACCAGAACGGATACTCAAACAGAATCGCCGGCGCTGCCCCGTTCTGAAGCCAAACTATTGCAGCAGATCAACTTAGGATTCAGCGAAACAGAATGGGCAGAATACCGCGGGTTGATCGCCAAACGTCGGGCTGGCACTCTGCTGCCCGACGAACAACATACCCTGACCCAAATTGCGGAAAGACACGAACAGGCAAATGCGCGACGAATGTATGCCCTCGTCAAATTGGCACAGCTTCGCCAGATAGAGTTGGACATCTTGATGGACGAATTGGGCATCTATACGCCTGGCTATGAGTGAATGGATTTCGCCCGGCCAAAAGCGTCAGGTTGCTGAACGCGCACGTTTTGTCTGCGAATACTGCCTGAGCCAACTTCGCTATTCACCGGACCCGTTCTCCGTCGATCACATCATTCCTGTTGCCCGGCAAGGCTCAAATGATGTGGACAATCTGGCGCTGGCTTGCCAGGGATGCAAATGCCCATCTACTCCATCCGCTCTCTCTCCAAAAGCTACCCCGGCCAGAGCCGCGCCGCCAACGACGACATCAGTTTCGACGTGCAGTCCGGCGAAATTTTCGGGCTGCTGGGGGACAACGGCGCGGGCAAGAGCACCCTCGTCAAGCAGATGGCGAATCTGCTGCGCCCCACCGCCGGGACGATTACCCTCTTTGACAGACCCATCGACGCAGACCCGATGCACGTACCCCTGCACGTGGGCTATATGCCCCAGGACGGCCGCGCCCTCAACAGCCTGACCGTCGGCGAAGCGCTCTACTTCACTGCCCATCTGCGGGGACGTAGTAGGCGCGACGCCCAGGCCGAGCGGGAACGATTGATCGACCTGTGGGAATTGGGCGAGATACACAACAAACCCACCAGCCGCCTTTCCGGCGGACAGAAGCGGCTGCTGCAATTGGCTGTGGCCATGGCCGGTCAGCCGCTTGTGCTGATTCTGGACGAACCCACCAACGAATTGGCCCCCCAGCGCCGCCGCCACGTCTGGGAATCCCTGCGCGCCGAGAACCGGGAGCGGGGCACGACAATCATTTTCATCACCCACGACGCGCTGGAGGCCGAGAAGATCATCCAGCGGGTGGGCATTCTGGGCGGCGGGCGGCTGCTGGCGTTGGGCACACCCCAGGCGCTGAAAGCACAGATCGACCGCCAGTTGCGCCTGGAAATCTTCTTCCCGCCCGAAGAACCACCGGCCATTCTTTCCCATCTGCCCTCTGTGGAACTCACACCGGGACGCCATCTTCTCTATCTGGAACGGGAGCAGGTCGATGGTATCCTTGCCAGTCTGAACGGCGTAGACGACTTCCGGCTCTATTCTGCCACCCTGGAAGACCTCTATCTCTCCTATGCAGGATAGTTCTTCGTGCGACGAGTTGCGCCACGGGGGATGAAAAGTGGGACGCAGCGTCCAGAGGGCACCCGGCAGAAACCGCAAATAAACGCAGATTAAATCCCTTCGACCCTTCGACAAGCTCAGGACAGCGCCGTGCAAATCCGTTTTTTCCGTGTCCATCCGTGTTCTATTTTTCAGGGCAGTTCCCCATACGACTTCGTTGCGCCACGGGGAATGAAAATGTAGGTCGGACTGTTAGTCCGACGGGCCTGCACCGTCGCTGGTCGGACTAACAGTCCGACGTACAAATGGCTATTTTCAGGGCAGCCGTGCCGTGCCGCGGAATTCACTAATCCCAGCGGTATTTCCGAGTTCGCCCGGTTAACGGCTATACTCAGTACCATCTGGCATCCTTTCCAAAGCAAAGACCTTTTGTGTCCCAGCAACCCGTTCGACCCGAACCCAAACCCACCCGCAACTTTTTTTGGCCCGGTTTTGCCATTGGCTTTGCCCTGCTGGCCCTGACCAGTTGCGGCAGTCTGGCTCTGATGGTTGGGCTGAATCCCGGCACACTGGCCGACCTTCAGTCCACTGGCCCGATGTGGACACCGCCGCCCCCGCCCACGCCCCTGCCCGCAGATATGACCGCGCCGGCCAGCCTTCCCCCCGCGGATGCCAGCCAGCCGGGCCGCTTGCAACCGGGCAGCCCGGCCCGCAACGTCGCCAGCAGCCGGGTCAACATCCGGCGCACGCCGGGCTATCTGGGCAAAGGCGACGACGACATTCTGGCCCAAATGGAGCCGGGCGCAAGCGTCGCCATTCTGGAATGGCCCCAGGCCGCGGACCAGTTGACCTGGTGGCACATCCGCGCCAACACACCTACCGGCCCAATCGAAGGCTGGGTAGCAGAATCCACCGCCAGCGGCGTCCAAATTCTGGCTGGGGAGTAGGGATTGGGGACTGGAGATTGGGGACTGGGGATCGGACAGTTCCCAGTCCCCAGTCCCTAATCCCCAGTCCCCAGCCTCCAACCCCCACCTATGACAACCTTCACACCTCGACCTGCCCAGGAACGCATACTCGAATATACGGGCGGTCGCCTGGGCATCAGCGCGGTGCCGGGGAGCGGGAAGACGTTTACTCTCAGCCTGCTGGCCGCCCAGTTGATCGAACGGCTGGCCGGGTCTGGGTCGATGGACAACCGGGAGGTGCTGGTCGTCACCTTCACCAACAGCGCCGTCGAGAACTTTCGCCTGCGCATCAATCAGTTCGTCACCCAGCAGGGACTCCTGCCCGGCGTGGGCTACCGGGTGCGCACTCTCCACGGCCTGGCCCACGACATTGTGCGGGAACGGCCCGGTCTGGTCGGCCTCTCGGAGGATTTCGGGATTGTGGACGAGCGCACGGGGCTGGAGATCAAACGGGAAGCGGTCATCAACTATCTGACCCAGCACCCGGACGTTTTCGCCCCTTTTATCAAACCCGAATTTTTCGACCGCTTCCGCAGCATTGAAAAGTATGTGCTGGACGACGCCCTGGAGATCGCCAACGCGGTTATCCGCATCGCCAAGAACCAGCGCACGGACGCGGCCCGGCTTCGCAACGCCCGCAGCCGCCAGAGCGGAAGCTGGCCCCTCCTCGACTTCGGCCTGCAAATCTTCTCCGACTACCAGCGCAGCCTGAACCTGCGCGGGGCCATCGACTTCGACGATCTGATTGTGCTGGCGTTGCAGGCGATGGAGGCGGACCCCGGCTTTCTGGCCCGGATGCAGGCGCGCTGGCCCTATGTGCTGGAAGACGAAGCCCAGGACAGCAGTCTGTTGCAAGAGCAGATGCTCGGCCTGCTTACGGCTGTCCACGGCAATTGGGTACGGGTGGGGGACCCCAACCAGGCCATCAACACGACTTTTACCAGCGCGGACCCCCGCTTTTTGCGCAATTTTGTGGCGCGACCCGATGTAACCGCCCGCCCTCTGCCCAACTCCGGGCGCAGCGCCCAGCCGATCATCGACCTGGCGAATGCCCTCGCCAGTTGGAGCCGCACCTCCCATCCGGTGCTGCCCAAATCCGACGCCCTCTCCGCGCCCGCCATCCAGCCCACGGACCCGGACGATCCCCAGCCCAACCCAGCGCCCGGCACGCCGCCGGTCTACATCTACGACCGGGCGCTCACGCCGGATGAAGAGATCGATGTGATCGTCAAGAGCGTGCGGGTCTGGCTGGGCAAGAACCCGGAGCAGACGGTGGCTGTGCTGGCCCCGGACAACTGGCGGGGTTTCAATCTAATTCAGGCGCTGGAAAAGGAGAATGTCCCCTTCGACGATTCCCTCCTGCGCACCAACAACAGCGTGCGGGTGGCGGCCAACGCCCTGGCCCGGATTCTGCTCTACATCAGCGAACCCCACACCCCGGCCCATCTGCCCCGGCTCTGGCTGGAAAGCTGGTGGCCCCGGCGGGGTCTGCCCGCCAGCGGGGAGAAACCGGTGGCGTCGATTGCCAGCGAGGACGAACTGCCCGAAGCTGTGCGCACCTTTGCCCGGGCCCTGGGCAAAGCCAACCAGCCGGAGCGGGTCTTCTTTCCCGCGGCCGGCGACGACTGGCTGGACGACATCGGCTGGCTGCACGACCACCCCGGCTTCTCCGCGGTGGCCGAGACCTTCCGGGCCGATCTGCGCCGCTGGACCAGCGCCACTGTCCTGCCCATCGACGAACTGGTGTTGACTCTGGGCAACGACATCTTCACCGAACCCAGCGACCTGGCCTTTGCCCACAGCGTCGCCATCCTCCTGGCCCGCCGGGTGCGGGAGCAGCCCCATCTGCGCCTGCCCGACTTGGCGAAGGAGTTGGAAGACATTGCCCAGAACCGGCGGCGGATTGTGGGGATGAGCGACGACAGTCTTGGCTACGAACCCACGCCGGGCAAAGTGACCGTCGCCACAATGCACGGGGCCAAAGGGCTGGAATGGGACCGGGTCTATCTGGCCTCGGTCAACAGCTACAGCTATCCCAGCGGCAGCGACGACGAGGACTATCGGGGCGAGCGCTGGTTTGTGCGGGACAATCTGAACCTGACCGCCGAGGTCATCGCCCAGACCGAGCAGTTGCATATGGGCACGCTGGACGAATACAGCCCCGGCGCGGCCACCCGTCAGGCTCGCATCGACATCGCAGCCGAGCGCCTGCGCCTGCTCTACGTGGGCATCACCCGGGCCCGCCGGGAGCTGATCGTCCTCTACAACACCGGGCGTAACCCGGAGAACCGCCCGCTTACGCCCGCGCTGGGCTTTCAGGCGTTGCTGCATCTTTCCAGAAGGGGGGACTAGGGACTGGGGACTGGGGATCGGAGACCGGGAAGAAGCTTTGCCCCAGTCCCCAGTCCCCAATCCCCAATCCCTGCGCCATGCGCATCCTTCACCTCTACAAAGACTACTTCCCCGTCCTGGGGGGGATCGAAAATCATATCAAATGGCTGGCCGAGGGGATGGCGGGCCGGGGGCACGACGTCTCTGTGCTGGTGACGAACACCGGGCGCGGCGATGTGTCGGAGACTGTCGCGGGCGTGTCAGTCGTCAAAGTCAGCCGCCACTTTAACATTTCTTCCGCCCCGATTGGGCTGGGGATGGCAGGCCAGTTGCGCCGGATGGCACGAGAGGCGGATGTCGTCCATCTCCACGCGCCCTACCCGCCGGGGGAGCTGGCCCAACTGCTGGTGGGCGCGGGCCAGTGTACGGTCATTACCTGGCACAGCGATATTGTGAAACAGGCCGGACTGCTGCGCTTCTATGCGCCCTTTCTGCGCGCCGCGCTGAAAAGGGCGGACAAAATCCTCGTCGCCAGCCCGCCGTATGTGCAGAGTTCGGCTTTTTTGCGCCCCATTTATGAACGCACGCCGGAAAAGATCGCCGTCGTTCCCTTTGGAATCGACTTGACCCGTTTTGCGAAAGAACCCCCACCCCAGCCCTCCCCCA
>JAANMX010002764.1_pt1 | contig 16723 bp, 15 predicted proteins | sample 7279681 | NCBI WGS metagenome assembly JAANMX01 (sample SAMN14094542, study PRJNA606508) | bioreactor metagenome | isolation source: A lab-scale SPAN reactor treating ammonium-rich wastewater day 351 | place: Ireland: Galway | collected 2018-01-01
GTCGTCCTCCACGTGGTCCACCAGCTCCGTCGGCTCCGGCATCGCGTTCTGCTCCAGGTCGTGGGCGAGTTGCGGAAGCCGCCGGCGCAGACCGGCGGAGCGTCGTATCTGATCGACGCCGCGGCGGCGGGCGACGGCGAGCAGCCAGGCCTTCGGCTGACGCGGGATGCCGTCCCGCGGCCAGCTCTCCAGCGCGGCGACCAGGGCGTCCTGGGCGAGATCCTCGGCCAGCGAGAGGTCACCGGTGAGGCGGGCGAGCGTCGCGACGATCCGTGCCGACTCGACCCGCCACACCGCGGTGACGGCCTCCCGCGTGGCGGCCTGCGTCACGCTCCGCCGTCCTCCGGCGGCGGGCCGAAGACCGGGCGTACCTCCACCGAGCCCTCCCATCCGGGCCAGAACTCCTGGTGCAGGCTCAGCATGCGGCGCGCCTGCTCCGTCGCCTCCTCGACGGAGCGGACGTCGAGGACGGCGTACCCGCCGACGACCTCCTTCGCCTCGGCGTAGGGTCCGTCGATACGGGCGATGGCTCCCGCCCTGAGCGTGAGCAGCGCGCCGGTCGATGTGGGGCCGAGGCCGCCGGTGTCGAGCAGGGTGCCGTTGGCGATCGCCTCGCCGATGTGGGCGTTCATGGCGTCCATCAGTTCGGCGGGGGGCGGGCCGACGGTCTCGGCCATCGAGAGCAGAACCATGTACTTCATGGGTCGATCCTTTCGCGGGTGGGTTGGTTTGGCGATGGTCGTGGTGGCTGGGTCTTAGCGGCCCGCGGTGCGCCGCACGGCGGTCAGCGCGACCGCGGTGGCGGCGAAGGCCGCGGTCATCACGGCGTAGAGGAACACCGTGCCGAGGGGCTGCATCGAGGTCATCGGGACGACCGGAAGCAGGACGGCGGCGACGAACGCCGGGACCGCCGCGCCGGGGGCCTTCCGGCGGAGTGCGACGCCGAGCGTCACCAGCAGGCCGACCAGGCCGAGGATGCCGATCCCGAAGCCGACGCCGTGCAGCACGCTGGCCGTGGTCAGCACCTCCGGCGGTCCTTGCGGAGCGCCGATCGGATAGCCGAACGACGGCTGCGGCGCGTTCAGCCCCGCGACGACCAGCCCGATGCCGAGAAGGCCGGCGAAGACGGCCGCGACGACACCCGACCGGCCACCGATGGTGCTGCGCAGCCCGATCCCGGACGCCGTGAAGAGCAGGCCGACCACGACGAAGACGGTGGCCTGGAGCCACCCGTCGGGGCCGATCAGCAGGAAGCTGAAGGCATGCTTCGTCGGGTCGAGGCCCTCCCGGAACGGCAGCTGTGCGAAGCCGGCGATGACGAACAGCGGGCCGGCTACGGCACCGGCCGCGACGAGGGCGGTCGATGTGGCCGGGTGGTAGGTGGCAATGGATGCGGTGGTGGTGCTGGTCATGGATCTCTCCTCGCTCTGACCGGGTCTGACTGGGTCGTCGCCATTGAGTCGAGCGGGGAGCCCCGATCCGGACATGGATCGAAGAGATATTTCCATCGGTGGCCTCGACCGGCGGCCATAACCGGCCGCCGAGCCGATCGGCACTGGCACGCCGGTCGCGCCGTGCGGCGAGGCTTCGCGTTTCTCCTGGACCGGAGGACGCTCATGGGAGGAGACCTGCCTGGAGCGGATGACGGGAATCGAACCCGCATGACCAGCTTGGAAGGCTGGGGCTCTGCCATTGAGCTACATCCGCAAGGGGCACCAGCGTAGCGGGCCGGTCGCGCCGGCACGAAACGCGCCGCCGACGCTTGGGTGCGGCGGACAGCCGCCGATCCCCGGTTGCCCCGGGAGCTCGGGCGGCGCGGCCCGCTGTTCTGGATCGCGCCATCGGGCCGGTAGCCTCGCAGGCGTGGGCACGCGTACGGGTCTGTTGCGCCATCGCGTAGCGTCGGCAGGCATGAGCGATCCGGCGCTGCGTCCGCTGCGCACCACGGACGCCCCGGACGTGCTGGCCGCCTTCGCGGCGGCGTCCGACATGGCCCGGCAGGGCGACGTCACCGGTCCGCAGAGCGCGATCGCCTACGTGGAGCGGCTCACCGAGACACCGGGGCCGCATCTGGCCTTCGCCGTCGTCCATCGCGAACGGCTGGTCGGCCTGGTCGGACTGACGGTCGATGCCGGCAACCGCAACGGCTGGTTCTGGTACTGGATGCACGCCGGCTTCCGGGGCCGCGGCTGGACCTCCCGGGCCGCCGCCACGGTCGCGGACTGGGCGCTGACCGACGGTGGTCTGCAGCGCCTCGAGCTGGGGCATCGCATCGACAACCCCGCGTCGGGAGCCGTCGCGCGGGCAGCGGGCTTCGTCCAGGAGGGCTTCGAGCGGAGCAAGCTGCTGATCGACGGCGAACGGTTGGACGTCGTCGCCTACAGCCGCCTGCCGACCGATCCGTGGCCGACGGTCCCCCGGCTGGCGATCACGAACCCGGTTTGACGACCTCGACCGTGCACTCGGCCAACGGTCGCTCGCCGCTCACCCGTTGAGACCACGCCGGACGCGCCGCGGCGCAGGCTGGGACGTGTCACGGTGGTGCCATCCGCGACGCACCCCGGGAGATGCCCATGACCGCCGACCATGACGGAGCCCCCGAGCCTTCGGTGGTCCTGGCAGCCAAGTCCGACGCCGTGTGCCGGATGGGTGCCCTCATGCTGGGCGCCGGAACCGGCTCGTACCGGGTGAAGGCGGCGATGGGCCGGGTGGCCGCCGCCCTGGGCATCGACGGCCTGGAGGCCCAGGTCAGCCTCAACGAGATCGTCGCCACGACCCGGTCGAACGGGACGTTCCGCACCCAGGTGGTGGAAGCCGGCCCGCCGGTGGTCAACGCCGACCGGATCCGGGCCCTGCTCCGCGTCTCGCTGCGGGCCCGGCCCGGCCTCGAGGCCACCGACCTGCAACGCCAACTCGACCGGGTGGAGCGCCGTGCGCCGCTCTTCCGGCCGTCGGCCGTCGTTGCCGGGGCGGCCGCCGCCTGCGCCGCCTTCGCCTTCCTCAACAACGGGCGGTGGCAGGAGTGCCTGGCCGCCGGGATCGCCGCCGGCCTGGGCAAGTCCGCCCAGCTGGTGTTACTCCGGCGCTTCCGTCTCAACCAGCTGGCCGTCATCGCCCTCGCCGCGGCCGTGGCCTGCGTCGCCTATCTGCTCGGCGCAAACCTGCTGCAGTTGCTGGCCGGCTCGTCGGTGAGTCCCTTGCACGAGGCCGCGTTCACCTCGGCGATCCTGTTCCTGGTGCCGGGCTTCCCGCTGCTGACCGCGGCCCTCGACCTGGCCCGCTTCGACTTCGGCGCCGGCATCTCCCGACTGCTCTACGCCACCATGATCACGCTCGCCGCCGCGCTGGGCGCGTGGGTCGCGGCGTCCGCGTTCGGCCTGGCGCCGGCGGAGATCCAGCCCCCCGCGTTGCCGCCGGCCGTCCTCCTCACCGGACGGGTGCTGGCCAGCGTCGTCGGCATCGCCGGCTTCGCGGTCACGTTCAACACGCCGCCGCGGATGGCGGTCGCGGCGTCCCTGATCGGCACGGCGGCCAACGTGCCGCGGATGTTCGCGGTGGACGCCGGCGCGAACCCCCTGCTGTGCGCGACCGCCGGCACACTGGCGGTCGGCCTGTTGGCGGCCTGGGCGAGCCAGCGGCTGGCCGCGCCGCGGATCATTCTCTCGGTGCCGGCCGTCCTGATCATGATCCCGGGTGCCAGCACCTACCGTGCCCTGGTGGCGATCATCGACCGCGATCCGCTCAGCGCCCTGGCCAACGGCTCGGAGAGCCTCGGCGTCGTGCTGGGACTGGCCGGCGGGCTGGTGATCGCCCGGATGCTCACCGACTCGGCCTGGAACTCACCCACGCCGCACTGGACGCAGATGCCGCGCACTCGCGCCCAGGAGGTGCTCCGCGCCCGCGATCCGGATCGTCGGGCCGGGGACTGACCCTCGTGCGGGTTCAGCCGGCGTCCGCGACCTCCGCGACCCGATCGAGGGCGCCCAGCATCGTCCGGGCGCTGCGGCAGAGCAGTTCGAGGTCGTCCACCGACAGCACCTGGAGCACCACCCCGAGCGCCCGTTCGAACATCGAATCCATCCGGCGCATCACGTCGAGCCCCGCCTCGGTGGGATGCAGCCGGCGGATCCGCCGATCGTCCGCGTCGTCGGTGCGGGCGATCAGGCCCTTCTCGACCATCCGCTCGACCAGCCCGCTGGCGGTCGGTGCACTCACCCCCAGCACGCTGCCCAACTCGTTGCCCGAGATGCCCGGCTGCCGCACCACATGTCCGAGCACCCGGAACTGCTGCATGGTCAGATCGGCCGGCGTCGGCATCGGCCCGACCAGGCGCATCGTCCGGTCGTGCACCTGCATGTTCAGTTCGACCAGCTGGGTCGCCAGCGCCGCGCGCTCGTCGTCGAGCCCGAAGTCAGGGGGAGGCCGCACGGCAATCGCTTTCTTCAGCACAAATAGTTAGAGCTATGCTAACCGACGGGACCGCACCCGGTCACCCATGACCCCGGAGTCCGGGGAGCCGATGAAGGGGAAATCGTGCTTCGCTTGACCAAGCTCAGCCTGGCCCACCGCACCGTGGTGCTGCTGCTCTGCCTGCTCACCATCGGGCTCGGCCTGTACTCCACCACCGCGCTGAAGCAGGAGCTGATCCCCTCCATCGACGTCCCCCAGGGCCGCGTGATCACCACCTACGCCGGGGCGGCGCCGGACGTCGTGGAGGCGCAGGTCTCCAAGCCGATCGAGAGCGCGGTCAAGGCCGTGGACGGCATCACCGACGTCACCTCGACCAGTTCCAGCGGCGTCTCCCAGGTCGCCGTGCAGTGGGACTACGGCATCTCGGCCGACGACATGGCCAACAAGCTGCGCAGCGCCATCGACTCGATCGCGGCCACCCTGCCCGCGAACATCGACCCGCGGGTGATGACGGGCGGCACCGACGACATCCCCGTCGCGCTGCTCGCGTTGTCCTCCGATGAGGACCTGAACACGCTGTCGCAGAAGGTCACCGACACGGTGGCACCCGAGCTGAGGGGGATTCCCGGCGTCCGCGACGTGGCGGTCTCGGGCGAGGAAGAGCACGAGATCGTCATCACCTACAAGCCGTCGCAGCTGGAGTCCAACGGCATCGACCCGAGCACCATCGCACAGATGTTCGCGGCGAACTCGACCGCGATCCCCTCGGGCACGATGCGCACCGACAGCGCCAACCTCGACGTGCAGACGGGCACCAGCTACTCCAGCTCGAAGCAGATCGCCGACCTGATGGTGCCGGGCACGGACGGCCCGGTGCGGCTCGGCGACCTGGCCACCGTCAAGGAGGCGCCGGTCACCAAGACCAGCATCTCCCGCGTCGACGGCCGGACGTCCCTGACGCTGTCGATCACCAAGACCCCGGACGCCAACACGGTCACCGTCTCGCACGCGATCGCCACGATGCTGCCGGAACTGGAGCGGAGCCTGGGCAGCAACGCCCGCTTCGTCACCGTCTTCGACCAGGCCCCCTACATCGAGCAGTCCATTCACGACCTGACCGTCGAGGGCGGCATCGGCCTGGCGATGGCGGTCTTCGTGATCCTGCTGTTCCTGCGTTCACTACGCCCGACGCTGATCACGGCGGTGTCGATCCCGCTGTCGCTGCTGATCGCCCTGATCGCCCTGTGGGTCGGCGGCTATACCCTGAACATCCTCACCCTGGCCGCCCTCACCGTGGCCATCGGACGCGTCGTCGACGACTCGATCGTGGTGATCGAGAACATCAAACGCCACCAGAGCTACGGCGAATCCGGCTCGGCATCGATCATCAACGCGGTCAGGGAGGTGGCCGGCGCGGTCACCTCGTCCACGCTGACGACGGTGGCGGTGTTCCTGCCGATCGGCCTGGTCGGCGGCCAGGCCGGAGAGATCTTCCGGCCGTTCGCGGTGGCGGTGGTGGTGGCCCTGATGGCCTCGCTGCTGGTGTCGCTGACCGTGATCCCGGTGTTCGCGTCCTGGTTCATGCGCCCCAAGGCCAAGCCGCAGCCGGCCGCCGGCGAGGACGGCGCCGGAGCAGGCGCGGCGTCCGAAGGCGACCCGGAGGAGTCGGAGGAGACCAACACCTGGCTGCAGAAGGGCTACCTGCCGGTGCTCAATTGGAGCCTGGCGCACCGCTGGCTCACGCTGCTGATCGCGTTCGGCATCTTCGCGGGCACGCTGGCGCTGGTCCCCCAGCTCAAGACCGACTTCATCGGCAGCGCGGGCAACGAGAGCCTGTCGATCACCCAGACGCTGCCGTCCGGAACGGGCCTGGCGCAGACCGATCGCGAGGCCGTCCGGATCGAGCAGCTGCTGGCCGCCGACCCCGACGTCCAGACGTTCTCGACGACCATCGGCGGCGCCTCGTCGGCGGTGTTCCTGGCCGGCCCGAGCGACACCAACAAGGCGACCTTCACCGTGCCGCTCAAGGCCGGCTCCACCGGACCGGTCACCGCCGACCGGTTGCGTCGGCAGATCGCCGAGCTCGGCCCCGAGGTGGGCGAGGTCGAGGTCTCGCTCGGGAACGGCAACCAGTCCAGCGGCATGGTGGTGTACGTCGAAAGCGCGGACGCCGAACAACTCGAGGCGGCCAATGCCGAAGTGGTGGCGATGATGGAGGGCATTCCCGGCCTCACCAACGTCACCAGCGACCTGGCGGACGCCCGCGACATGCTGTCGGTCGACGTAAAGGAGAAGGCCGCCGCCAAGCTCGGCATGACGCAGTCCTCGATCGGCCAGGCCGTCGCGCGGGGCGTCCGGGGCCAGCTGATCGGCACCCTCGCCAAGGGCGACACGACGCTGAACGTCTACCTGCGTTCGCAGCGGCCGGTGCAGGACATCGACGAGCTCCGCGCGATCAGGCTGCCGATCACCCAGACGATGAACGCGGACGCCCGATCGGACGCCGCCGACAAGGTGCAGGCCCGCTCGGACAAGCTCGCCGCCGACTCCAAGCGGGACGCCACCACGGCCTACAACGACCAGGTCGCCGCGTTGAAGAAGAGCCGCAACCAGGCGGCCAAGGCGCAGCAGAACCTGACCAAGCAGGTGAACAGCGCCAAGAAGAAGCTGGCCTCGCTGCAAAGGCAGCTGGCGGCCGCCCAGGACCAGCTGCAGACGATCTGCCCGACCGACCCGGCCAACCCGATCTGCGCTCCCCTGCCGGCCACGATCTTCGCCCTCACCCAGCAGCTGTCGGCAACCGGTTCGCAGCTGGCTCAGCTGGCCGGCGCCCAGGCACAGGCGAAGTCGGGCGTCACCGCCGCCGACAAGCAGCTGGAGGCCCTGGCCGAGCAGCGCACCAAGTCGCTGCAGGCGCAGGACAAGCAGCAGGCCATCGCGGACGCCGGGAAGGCCGCCGGCGAGGCAACCGCGGACGCCGTCCGGCTCAGCGACGTCGCCAATGTGAAGGTGGTGCAGGCCCCGGCCAGCATCACCCGGGTGAACGGAATCCGCGCCGCGACCATCTCGGGGAGCTCCGAGGCGTCCGACCTGGGGGCGATGACGACCGCGATCACCCAGGGCATCGCCACCCTCGACCTGCCCCAGGGCGTGACCGTCCGGATCGGCGGCGTGTCGCAGCAGCAGCAGGAGTCGTTCGCGCAGCTCGGCCTGGCCATGCTGGTCGCCGTCGCGGTGGTGTACCTGATCATGGTGGCGACGTTCGGGTCGCTGCTGCAGCCGATGATCCTGCTGGTCTCGGTGCCGTTCGCGGCGACCGGTGCGCTGGGGCTCTCACTGCTCACCGACACCGCGCTGGGCATTCCCAGCATGATCGGCCTGCTGATGCTGATCGGCATCGTGGTGACCAACGCCATCGTCCTGATCGACCTGATCAACCAGAAACGCAAGGCCGGTGCGAACATCGAGCAATCGATCGCGGCCGGAGCCCGGTTGCGTGTCCGGCCGATCGTGATGACGGCGCTGGCGACGATCTTCGCGCTGGTGCCGATGGCGCTGGGGCTGACCGGCGGCGGGGTGTTCATCTCCAAGCCGCTGGCCATCGTGGTGATCGGCGGGCTGGTGTCGTCCACGCTGCTGACCCTGATCCTGGTGCCGGTGCTGTACGACCTTCTGGAGAACTGGCGGCAGAACCGGCGCACCCGGCGCGAGGACCGGCGCGCGGCCCGGGAGTATCGGCGCGCGGCCCGGGAGGCCGCCGCCGAGGCCCCAGCCGCCGGCACCGAGTAGCACCGGATCGGAGAACCCGCAGGTGTCTGCTACCGGGCCGGACGCGCCCGCGAGGCCCACAGGATCCGGATCGCGGTGCCGACCAGCCAGACGTCGATCAGCATCTGCCCCGGGAACAGCGCCGACACGGCCGGGTTGCCGGTGATCGCCAGCAGCGGCGACGCCAGGCCGAAGGTGAGGAGGCCGAGGATGGCGAAGCCGGCGAGCACCCAGGCCGCCACCGTCCGGGACTGCCGGGCGAGCTGAACCGCGAGAAGGGCGGTGGCCAGGGCCAGCAGCGGCGTGGTGACGGTGGACAGCATGACGTGGGCGTCCGTCATCGGGGTCGGTCCCCCGGCGGCCTGGGCCTCGTGCTCGCCACCGGCCAGCAGGTGCGGCACGGTCTCGACGGCACCCAGCGACCAGGTGACGATCACCGCCGTCAGCCAGGGCCGCAGGCTCGGCCCGAACACGTCCGACCGGCGGAGCAGCACGAAGCCGGCGACGCCGATCAGCAGCCCGGCCAGCACCAGCAGGTGGGAGAGGTTCCACAGCGGCGAGCCGAGCATCGAGGTCAGTGCCTCGTCGAGGGTGTCGCCCGAGCCGTGCGGGTGCAGCGCCCCGCCGGCGGCCATCGAGAAGCCGGCCAGCGCCAGCAGGACGGCTCCCGCCCGGACCCTGCCGACCGCCGAGGCGTCCGGCGCGACGGCGGCCGCGTGCGTGGCGGCCGAGTCCTCCACCCGGCTCACAGCGCACCCACCAGCGTGTTGTGGGTGGCGGCGACCCGCCACTGCCCGCCCGCACGGACCAGGACCGAGGTCGAGAGCGCGGCGTGGGTGCCCTGCAGTGGGCCCTGTGGCGCCGCCAGCGTGTTCCGCGACACGGCCACGATGACCCCGTCGCCGAGTTCCCGGCAGCCGAGCAGCTCCATCCGGTTGACGCTGCCCGCGTGGGTGGTCGCGAAGATCGCCGCGTGACCGTCGGCGATCGCGGCGCGTCCGACGACGTAGTCCCCGCGGATCGTGACGAACGTCGCGTTTTCGGCGTAGCAGCTCCCGAACGCCGCGCCGTCGCCGGCGTTCCAGGCGTCCTCGAGGTGCCGGAGTGTGTCCCGCGCGACCTGATCGGACGCGGCCCGTGTGATGGTGACCATCGATCCCCCTTGTTGAGTGAGTAACCATCATTCATTGATGACTGCTCACTCAATATAGAGATGCTCGGCGAAGTTGTACAGTGTCCCCATGCAACTGCCGCGGACGAGAGCCGAAGACCGATGACGGCGGACGGGGCCGGCCGCCCCTATCGCTCGGCCCTGCGCGAGGAGCAGGCCGAACAGACGCGGCTGCGGATCGCCCGCGCGGCTCGCGACCGCTTCGTGGAGCGCGGTTGGGCCGGCACCAGCGTCCGGTCGGTGGCGACGGCGGCCGGCGTCTCCGAGGCGACCGTGTACGCGGCGTACGGCAGCAAGGCCGGACTGGCCATCTCGCTGGTGGACAGCGCCGACGCCGATGCCGACACCGACCGGGTGATCGCGGAACTCGCTGCCGCCGCCGGTGATCCGCGCGGTCAACTGGCCGCCCTGGTCGGATTCGACCGGCGGTTGTTCGAGAACGCCGGCGACGTCATCCGGGTGATCGTGGAGGGCCGGCGCAACGAGCCCGCGCTGGCCGCCGCCTACACCGAGGGCCGCGGCCGCGGCGACCGCAACCGCCGGGCCGTGCTGGAGACCTGGCCGCCATCGGCCTTCCGGCCGGGAATGACGCCTGACAAGGCCCTCGACGTCTACGCGCTCACCATCTCTCTGGAGACCTACGAGATCGCCGTCCGGGAACGCGGCTGGACCGCGGACGCCATCGAGGACTGGTGGTACGTCTCACTCGGCGAGGCCATCCTGGCTGGGTAGTGATCGCCCCCCGCTTCGTGGGCGCCTGGCGGTCGGGGTGGTCCGGCAGAACCTCCCTCATCGGGGCCGGCGGCTCTAGGCTGGCCCGTCGGGCCCCACGGATGAGGAGGATCGGGTGAGCCAGGAGGACACGTCGGCACTCGCACCGCTGAAGAACCGGGCCTTCGCATGGCTGTGGCTAGGGGTGTTGGTCAGCAGCATCGGAGCCTGGGCACAGACCGTCGGCGCGCAGTGGCTGTTCGTCAACGATCCCAACGGTGCCACCATCGTCTCGCTGGTGCAGACCGCCACCATGCTTCCGATGATGCTGCTGGCGCTTCCCGGCGGCGTCCTGGCCGACGCCTTCGACCGGCGCGGGCTGCTGCTCGGCATCCAGTGCTATTTCGTGGTGGTGGCGCTGTCGCTGGCGGTGCTGGCCGCGTTGGGGCAGGTGCCGCCCGTCCTGCTGCTCGCATTCACCTTCGCGATCGGGATGGGCACGGCGCTGCAACTGCCGACCTGGCAGCCGCTGATCACCGAACTCGTGCCGCGTGCGCAGATTCCGGCCGCGACCCGGCTCGACATGGTGAACGTCAACGTGTCCCGGGCGGCCGGGCCGGCGATCGCCGGCGGCATCATCGCGGCGTGGGGCGTGCCCCCGGTGTTCTTCTTCAACGCCGCCTGCGTCGCGGTGTTGGCGCTCGTGCTGCTGCTGTGGCGGCGTCCGTCCACGACCGAGAACAGCGGTTCGCGGGAGCGTTTCCTGCCGGCGCTGCGGGCCGGCGGACGCTACGTGCGGCACGAGCCGGTGGTGCGGCTGATCTTCGTTCGGCTCGCCCTGTTCGTGATGCCGGCGGCGGCGATGTGGGCATTGTTGCCGATCCTGGCCAGCCGCCAACTGGGCCTGCCCGCCTCCGGCTACGGCCTGCTCTTCGTCGCGCTCGGCGTCGGCGCCGTCAGCGCCGCGCTCGGCCTGGGCAGGGTGCGCGCACGGCTGTCGGCCAACGCCGTCCTGACCCTCTCCACCCTGCTCTTCGCCGCCGCGTTCGCGCTGACCATGGTCGCGCCCGGCCTGTGGCTGGCCGGCCCGCTGCTGGTGCTCGTCGGGTTCGGCTGGACGGCGGTCGCGTCCACCCTGATGGCCGAGCTCCAGCTCTTCCTGCCCGGCTGGGTGCGGGCCCGCGCGCTGGCGGCGAACCTGATGGTGTTCGCGGGAACGCAGGCGCTGGCCGCCCCGTTGTGGGGCCTGGTCACCCAGTACGCCGGGCTGCCGGTCGCGGTCTATCTCTCGGCCGGGTTGTTGGCGCTGGTGGCCGTGGCGGGCCTCCGGATGCCGCTTCCGCAGGGCCGTCCGGCGGACCCCTCCCCCGCCCTGTACTGGGGGGAACCGACACTGGGCTTCGAACCCGAGCCGGACGCCGGCCCCGTCCAGGTGATGATCAGCTACGAGGTTCCGCCGGCCGACCAGGACTCCTGGCTGGCCGCCATGCAAGACGTGCGGCGCTCGCGGTTGCGCAGCGGCGCCTTCCGCTGGGAGCTCTACCGGGTGGGCGAGCGCCCGGACCACTTCGTGGAGATCTTCGCCGTGCCGTCGTGGGAGGAGCATGAACACCAGCACCGGAGCCGCTTGACGGCCGACGACCGGGCGGTCGAGGCGGCGGCCCTGGCCTTCGCCGTCGGGACGCCGACGGGCGAGCACCTGTTGCCGCCGGAGGTCGGCAGGCGCACCGATCCACCGTTCGGCTGAGCTGTCGAGACCCGCGCGGCCAGGGGTTTCGACACGCTCGACCGGTGTTCACCGGGAGCCGGACGACGGCACGGCGTTCATCGGGTGCTCTCCCTCGTCGTGTCGGTGCTCATCGCTCCATCGGACGCCGCCCGCGGCTCGGCCGGCGCCGCCCAGCTGGCCAGCAGGTCGAGCCGCTGCTGGCTCGGCGAGCCGGGCTCGGCGGTGTAGATCAGGAACGAGAGGCCCGGTTCGGCGGTCAGCTCCATGCCCTCGTAGGTCAGCGTCAGGTCGCCGACCAGATGGTGATGGAAGTTCTTGGTGCCGCTGCCGTGCCGACGGACGTCGTGCGCACCCCAGCGGGTGCGGAACGGCTCGCTGCGGGTGGACAGCTCGCCGATCAGGTCGTGCAGCTGCTTGTCGCGGGGGTCCCGTCCGGCCTCGGTGCGCAGGATGGCGACCGTGACGTCGGAGGCCGCCTCCCAGTCCGGGTAGAACTCCCTGGCACGCTCGTCGAGGAAGCAGAACCGCGCCAGGTTGCCCCGGCCGGGCTCCTCGAAGACCTGGTCGTAGAAGGCCTGGCCGAGCAGGTTGGTGGCGAGGATGTCCATCCGGCCGTTGCGAACGAACGCCGGCCCGTTGGTGATCACGTCCAGGGCACGGGTCAGGCTCTCGCGGGCCGTCCACTGTTTCGGCTTGCGGCGCCGCACGGGCTCGGAAGCGCCGTTGGCGACCCGCGCCAGGTCGTAGAGATGTTCACGCTCGGCATCGTCGAGCTGCAGGGCACGGGCGACCGCGTCGAGCACGCCGTCCGAGACCCCGGCAAGATGGCCGCGCTCGATCTTGGCGTAGTACTCGATGCTCATGTCGGCGAGCGTCGCGACCTCACCGCGCCGCAGGCCGGGCACGCGCCGGTGACCCGAATCGATCAGACCCGCTCGCCCGGGAGTGAGCTTCGCTCGCCGGGACATGAGGAACTCGCGCACCTCGCTCCGGTTGTCCATGGCCCAACCGTAAGCCTCGGCACGGCATCGAGGGACGCCCTGGCGGTACACCTCACGGCGGAGCATCCCGCTCCGCCGTCAAGGCGAGGGCGCGCCGTCACTCACCAGGACGTCGAGGTCGCGCACGGCGTAGCGGTGATGCTCCCACTCCTCCTCGAGGATCGTGTGCAGACAGGAGAGCACCGTCTCGTCGTAGCCGGGGTCGTGCGGGTTCCTCCGCGGCGCGAGCAGGACGTCGCTGGTGACGCCGTCCAAGAACTCGCGCATCATGCGCTGCCGGTCGGCCCGGGCCTGCAGCACCTGCTCGAAGCTCGGTGTCTTCGCGGAGAACTCGGACCCGTCGTGGGCCGCGGTCTCGCCGTCGTCGTTCGGGAGCCCCGCCGGGTGGTAGGGCCGCTCGCGCTGCAGGATCGCCTTCCCGAGCCAGGTGTCGGTGGCCATCACCAGGTGCCGCAGCGTCTGGGCGAACGACCACTCGTCGGCCACGCTCGCCTCGACCGTGCCGTCGGCCATGCTGTCCGCACGCGCCAGGGTGGCGGCCCAGGCCACCTCGACCGCATGCCAGGCCGCGCGCAGCCCGACCGGATCCTCGGCGGCGCGCAGCTCGCGTCCGGGGAAGCGACGGTTCAACTCCGCATCGACCAGGGGGACCACGTCCACCCCGTTCACCAGCAGACTGCCGCCGCCCTCGAGTAGCCACGGCGAATCGAGCTCCATGCCGGCGATGTCGCTCCCCCGCACGACCACGTCGCCCAGGTCGCAGCCGACGAAGCGCGAGGACCGCAGCGTCCGGTTGGTGAAGGTCCGATGATGCAGCTGTTCCGGCTGTGAACTCCCCCGGCGTGTCGTCCATGGCGCGCCAACCGTGGGTGCGGCGTCCGGCACGAGAGACGCCCGGCCGGTACACCTCAGGACAGGGTCTCCCGGTACGGCGGCTTCCCGGCTGTGATGGGAGGCGGTGATGGCTGCCGTGGCTCGGGTCTGCCATTCGACGTCCTAACGAAGGAGAAGAGTCATGACGCAACAGTCCAGCGCCGGTTGGGCCGGCGGACGGAGGGCATTCGGCGACTTCGCGCCGGGTCTGGTGCACTACACCGATCGCGTCCTGTTCGATGAGGTCTGGGAACGCGAGGGTCTGTCCAAGCGGGACCGCAGCCTGATCACGGTGGCGGCGCTCACCGCGATCGGCAAGACCGAACAACTGCAGTTCCACCTCGACTTCGCCCGCACCAACGGCGTCACCGAGGACGAACTGAAAGAGGCCATCCTGCACCTCGCCTTCTACGCCGGCTGGCCCAACGGCATGGGCGCCATGACCGTCGCCAAGAACGTCTTCACCACGAAGGAGAACTGAACGCATGTACGGAGCCGTCATCCACTCCCCCGGCGACGTCCGCTACGAGCTGCGTGACGACCCGCGCATCGTCGAACCGACGGACGCGATCATCCGGCTCGCCGCCAGCTGCGTATGCGGATCGGACCTGTGGGACTACCGCGGCATCAACCCGGTGCACCGGCCGCGGCCGATGGGCCACGAGTACGTCGGGTCGTCGAGCAGCTCGGCGCCGAGGTGGCCACCATCGAGGTCGGTGACTTCGTGGTCGGTTCCTTCTTCGCCTCGGACAACACCTGCGCGATCTGCCGGGCCGGCTACCAGTCGCGGTGTGTCCAGGCCCAGCCGGTCGGCGCGGAGGGCGCCCAGGCCGAACTGCTGCGCGTCCCGCTGGCCGACGGCACCCTGGTGGCCACGCCCGGCCAGCCGGACGCCGACCTGATCCCCTCGTTGCTGGCCGCCTCGGACGTGCTGGGCACCGGCTGGTTCGGTGCGGTCGCCGCCCAGGCCGGACCGGGCAAGACGGTTGCGGTGGTCGGGGACGGCGCGGTCGGACTGCTCGCCGTCCTGGCGGCCAAGCAGCTGGGCGCCGAACGAGTCATCGCTATGTCGCGGCATGAACCGCGACAGAGACTGGCCCTGGAGTTCGGTGCGACCGACATCGTCACCGAGCGCGGGGACGCGGGCGTGGCGAAGGTCAAGGCGCTCACCGACGGGCTCGGCGCCCATTCTGTGATCGAGGCCGTCGGCACCCAGGAGGCGATGATGCAGGCCATCCGCTCCACCCGGCACGGTGGTCACGTCGGCTTCGTGGGCGTCTCCCACGGCGTCGAGATTCCCGGCCGGGACCTGTTCTATGCGGAGATCCACCTGCATGGCGGCCCGGCCCCCGTACGTCGCTTCCTGCCCGACCTGATCGACCGTATCTGGCGAGGCGAGATCGACCCGGGCAAGGTCTTCGACCTGACCCTGCCGCTGTCGGAGGTGGCCGCGGGCTACCGGGCGATGGACGAGCGACGCGCGATCAAGGCGCTGTTGCAGCCGTGACGGCTCGCCGATCGGGGTCGTCCCGGCCGGCGGGTTGCCGCTTCAGATGTGTACCACCCGGGCGTCGCCACCGTCGCCGCCGATCCTCAGCGCAGGAGAGTGACCATGACTGACACCTCGGCCGTTCCCCGATCGAGCATGACCCGCTGGGCGACGCTGTTCTTCGCGGTCGCCGGCGGCACCGCGGTCGGCAACCTGTACTGGGCCCAGCCGCTGCTCGACACGATCGCCGGGTCGTTCGGCGTCACGAGTGACGCGGCCGGCCTCCTGATCACCGCCACCCAGGTCGGCTACGCCATCGGGGTGTTCTTCCTCGTTCCGTTGGGTGACATCGTGAACCGGAAGCGGGTGATTCCCGCCCTGATGGTGCTCAGCGCGATCTTCCTGGCAGCGACGGCGGTGGCGCCCGGCTTCTCGATCCTGCTCGTGACCCTCGCCCTGCTCGGCGTCAGCACCGTGTCGGGGCAGTTCCTGATGCCGCTCGCCGGGGATCTCGCCTCCGACGATCAGCGCGGACGGGTGCTCGGCACGATCGCCTCAGGACTGATCCTGGGCATCCTGGTCGCTCGGACGATCAGCGGACTCGTCGCCGATCTCCTCGGCTGGCGAGCCATCTACGTCGGTGCCGCCGGCCTCATGCTCCTTCTCGCCATCGGCATGGCGCGCTTCCTGCCGTCCTTGGAGCCCCGCGCCGCGGTCGGCTATCGGACCCTTCTGACGTCGGTTCTTCGCACGGTCAGCGACAGCGCCCGGGTCAGGGTCACAATCCTCATTGGCGCGTCGGTGATGAGCGTCTTCACCCTGTTCTGGACCGGGCTGACCTTCCTGCTGGCCAGTCCGCCCTTCGCGTACTCGACCTCGCAGATCGGGCTGGTCAGCCTGGTGGGCGTCGTCGGCGCGGTTGCCGCCCAGCAGGTCGGCAGGCTGTTCGACCGGGGACTGTCCCTCCCAGCGATCGGAGTGGGTCTGGTCATCACACTGGTCTCGCTGGGGATGTCGGGAACCGGCGCGAACTCGATCGTGGTCGTCCTGATCTCGATCGTCCTGTTCTCCGTGGGCGTGCAGGCGGTGCAGGTCCTCATCCAGACCAGGATGCTGAGCATCGACCCAGGGGCCCGAAGTCGGCTCAACACCATCTTCGTCGTCGCGAACTTCATCGGCGGCGCCATCGGATCGGCTCTCGCCGGGGCCCTCTGGCCGTTGGGTGGCTGGCCAGGGTTGATGATCGCGGCGGCCGTTCTCGTCGGACTCGCCCTGCTGGTCTGGCTGAGCCAGCGCAACCGACACCTCGCGGACTGAGCGCACGAAGGCTTCCCGATCGAGACGACTGGGGGTCACCTCCGGCGGAGGTGACCCCCGGCAGCGCGGAGTCCCAGGACGTGCGTCACGGACGCGGTGCGTGATGCTTCACGAAGTGCTTCAGCTTGGCCAGTTCGCGCATGCCGTCGACCGGGTAGCCGTAGGTGCGGTCGGCGTTGATGGCGGTCACCGTGATCCGGTTCTGCTTCATCACCAGCGGCAGATCGGCGTCGCGCCTCCGGTTTCGGCCGCCT